>Ga0123338_10000420_pt1 | contig 43549 bp, 37 predicted proteins | sample grotaG_FD_89793 | JGI IMG/M metagenome (GOLD analysis project Ga0123338, IMG submission 89793) | Glacier valley bacterial and archeal communities from Borup Fiord, Nunavut, Canada, to study Microbial Dark Matter (Phase II) -... | ecosystem: Environmental > Aquatic > Freshwater > Ice > Glacier ... | reverse complement strand
GGTCTTCTACAACCGAAAACGCCTGCACTCGTCCCTCGGCTACCGCACTCCAGCAGAAGTAGAAAACGAGTTCGTCACCGACGAAGCAGCATAACCAGTGTCAACGAAACCGGGGGAATCCCACAGAAAAAATCTGCCTCCTACTTCTCTCCTCCTGTGAGAATGGAAGCGCGTCGTATCACGCCGTGGCCACAAACCTTCGCGAGTTAGCGGGCGAACATGCCTGGTGTGTAGGCCACGATATGGCCAGCGACGGCAGATGCGGCGACGTTGAGCGGCGAGGCGAGGTAGAGCTTTCCTGGGCCGGAGCGGTTCTGGTAGTTGCGGTTGATCGCCGAGACCGACACTTGATCGGAGCGCGACGACACGCCGGGCCCGCAGCCGATGCAGGCACCGCAGCCGGGAGAAATGACGCGGACGCCGGTGGCCTCGAAGAGCTCCAGATAGCCGCGGCTACGTGCGTATTCTTCGACGGCCTTGCTGCCGAACTGGATGTAGAACTCCGACGAGACCTTGCGTCCGGCGGCGCGGGCGTCGAGGAGCACCGTCGCGTACTGGTCGATGTCGTCTTCTTTGCCAGCGGTACAGGATCCGCCATAGGCAATCTGGATCGGCACATCGCCGAGCTCATCGATAAAAGCGCCGTTGGTCGGGTCCGACGGGATGCCATGCGCGGGGTCACCCGGCGTGGCCACCATCGGGCGGATGGTGGCGAGGTCGATGACGTGGACGCCGCCGGCATACACCGCGCCGACGTCGGGCTGGATGATCTTGCCGCGCAAGCTGGCCGCGTTCGAACCGGGCCGACGCTGGACGATCCAGTCGACGACCACGTCGTCCGCCTCGCAGATGCCGGTCTTGGCCGAGCACTCGGTGGCCATGTTGGCCAATGTGGCGCGCTCGTCGGGGCTGAGCGCGTGCAGGCCCGGTCCGCCAAACTCCATGACCCGATCGAGGGTGAGCTGTTGCTTCGCGTGGTTGGCCAAAATGTGCAGCATGACGTCTTTGGCGGTGACATGCGGGCGGAGCGTTCCAGTGAGCTCGAAGCGAATGCTCTCCGGCACGACGACAAAGGTCAGGCCGGCATGGGCCAAGGCGGCATACTCGGTGGTGCCCACGCCGTAGGCCAATGCACCGACGGAGCCGCCCATGCAGGTGTGGCTGTCGGTGGCCTGGATGAAGTCGCCAGGTTCCAAGATCTTCTCGCGGGCGACGGTGTGACAGATGCCGGGCGAGACGCCGTCTTGCGCCGAAAAATCGAGGACGCCGGTCTTCTTCTGAAAGGTTCGCTGGAGATCGCGCAGGATCTGGATCTTGCCGGCGAACTTGGTCATCGACGGCACGCCGTCGGCATAGATGAGGTGGTCCTCGAAGACGGCGAACTTGGCCGGGTTGGCCAGGCGATAGTCGGCGCCAAACTCGTCGGCCAAAAAGGCATGGACCTGTGCGGTGGTGAACTCGTGAGAGTAGCCACCGTCGACGCGGACCGACAGCGCGTCGCCTGGCTTCACATGCTTGGCGGCAGGTACGGCGCGCGAGGCGAGGATCTTCTCGGCCATGGTCATCGGTCGGGGCGCGGTGTCGGGCACGTGGAGCGAGGCCTCGCCACGGGCAACAGCCTTGGTGAAGGCAAACAGGCCGCCGTAGGACACGATCTGGCGGGTGAGCCCGTCCATGTCGCGCGTCAGCTCGTCGAGGGCGACCGATTCGCCGGCTTCCAGACGCAGCAGCAGATCATGGCCGCACATCAACACGCCCTGGTTGATGTTGTTGCGAGCGTGGATAGGGGCGAAGCTGGCAGCGACGGCAATGCGGATGCCGCTCCACTTTTCGGCCTGCACCGCCGTCTCCCGGGAGCTGCCGACGCCTTTGCGTAGGCCGGAGACGATGACCTCGAAGCTGCCAGCAATCAGCGAGCCTTCTGGAAAGAGCCGTTCACCGTCGACGGTCATGCCGGCGTAGGCGTTCTTGGCGATGTCTTCCGGGCGCCAGTCGAAGCAGGCCCAGGCGGGTGACATGGCGTCGGTGTTGACGTCGTCGAGGAGATCGCCGAGCTTCAGATCCGCCATCTTCAGATCGAGCGATCCGTCGAGCTGTCGGCGGATCAGAGCTGGATCCTTGGTCAGGTAGAGGACGCGCTTGCCTGGCGTCAGAGAGATGCGCTTTGGGGTCATGCTCACTTTCATGCAGCTGAACAATTCCGCCCAGGGACGATACACGAACCTTGGGCGTCCGCAAGGCGTGCTGAAATCGTTGGTGTTTTTGACGCACTGCCTTCAAGTGTTGCGATTTAAGTGCGCAGAAATACTGAAATTGACAGGTTAGCAAGCGAGCGGTAGTGATGCGTCCGGAATGGCCAAGGGGGGCTTGCAGAGCGCGTTGTGGGTGGTCGGGTTCGCCGTCGCGACCTTGGTCGTGATCGACGTAGGCCTGCAACGGCTGACTCCGTTGCCGCCGCCGTTGCTGGAAGTGACGGACGGGGTGGGGGCGCTGCGAGACGGCGATCCCGACGTGTTGGCCATCGGCTCCAGCCACACGCGCTCGTTTGCGCCGTTGCGCGACGCCATCCAGCCGGGGCAACAGATGGTCCTCGTGCCCGTCGAGGCCGGCTCGTTCGCCTCGTACGAGTGGGTGTTCGCGCATCGACTGCGACCCCTGTTGAAGCCGCGGCTGCGACGGGTGGTGTTCGTGACCACGTTCTACGATCTGTGCCACAAGGCCGACCACGCCAACCTGCCCGGTCGCGCCTGGACACTCGGCGATTTTCTCGTCGACGTGTCGGCGCGTGGCCTCGACGACTTCAATCGCAACTATCTGCTGCGACGCATGAATCGGCTGTTCCGCCCGTCGGTGCTGGTGCAGACGCATGGGACCGACCGCATCCTCGGCGACGTCAAAGACAGGCTGCGACCGGCTGCGGTACACGAGGAAAAACGCCTGGCCGCGCTGGCGCGCTGGCGCGAAGTCATCGAGGGCGAGTACACGCGCTGCGACGACAGCGACGAGAAAGCCGCGCTCTATCGCATGATCGACGACTTCCAAGCGCGGCACATCGAGGTGGTCATGGCGTCTTTTCCGCTCATGCCGTCGAGCCTCAGCGACAAGGCCAAGGCAACGACGCTCAAGCGCTATGCCGATTTTCTGGCGTCGCTGGGGCGCGACCGTGGGGTTCGTATCGTGGACATGACGCTGACGGCCCCCGTCGCTGACGCCGACTTCATGGACGACTTCGACCACCTGACGCTGCCAGGCAATCAGCGCTTTTCAGCGTGGGCGCTGGAGCATGATCTGTCGTTTCTGAAGGCCGGTCCGTGAGCTTCACCGACGTCGCGTTCGCGTTTTTCTTTCCGGCCGTGCTGGTGATCCATTGGCTGTTGCCTCGGCGGGCCTGGGCGCAAAACGGCTGGCTGTTGCTGGCGAGCTGGGTGTTCTATGCCTCGTGGAGCCCGCGGCTTCTGTGGGTGCTTCTACTGTCCACGGCGGTGGACTGGGGCCTTGGCCTCATCCTCGACGGTGAGCGCTTTCGACCCGCACAGCGACGGGCGGCGCTGGGGCTCTCGATTGCCTTCAACGTGGGCCTGCTGTGCTGGTTCAAGTACGAAGGCTTTTTTGCCAGCTCGCTCGACGCGCTCTTGGGCCGCATGGGCCTCGGCGCGCCGCTGCCGGTCTTGGCCCTGGTCGCGCCGATTGGCCTGTCGTTCTACACCTTCCAGAAGCTGAGCTATGTCATCGACGTCTACGACACCAAGATCCCCGCCTGTCGGTCGCCGCTGACCTTCGCCGCCTTCGTCGCATTTTTCCCGCAGATCGTCGCTGGGCCCATCGTGCGCGGGCCGGAGCTCCTGCCGCAGTGGGCGACCGCGCGGCGGTTCGACATCGACCAGCTGGCGCGCGGCGCGTCGATCTTCCTGCTCGGTTTCTTCAAGAAAGCGTTCGTCGCCGACATCCTCCGCGACGCACTGGTGGACCCGGTCTTCGACCATCCGGCGGCGTTCTCGACGGCGGGACACTGGGTGGGCCTCGTCGGTTACGCGGTCCATCTCTATTGCGATTTCTCCGGCTACTCCGAGATGGCCATCGGCGCCGGGCGGATGCTGGGCCTCGAGCTGCCGGTCAACTTCAACTATCCGTTCTTGTCGAAGAGCGTGGCCGAGCTGTGGCGTCGCTGGCACATCACGCTCAACACCTGGCTGTTCGAGTATCTGTATGGCCCGATGACGACGGGGCGCGGCTTCATGCGCGGGCGGCTGGGGCTCGGATTCATCGTGGTGTTCCTCGTGTCAGGCCTCTGGCATGGGCCGCGCTGGACGTATGTGGTGTGGGGCCTGTTGCATGGTCTCGCGCTGTGGGCGCATTTCCGGTGGGACGCGTTTTACCGCGGGCTGTGTCGCAAAGACCGTCGCTGGGTGGCGCGGCGGAAGACCGTTGGCTATGCGCTGGTGGCGTGGGCGGGGACGCAGGCGTGGTTCGTGCTGACGCTGGTGCCGTTCCGCGCGCTGACGCTGGGCGACGCGGGGCGGTTCTTGCGTGGCCTCGTCGTGCCGACGTCGGGTCTGCTCTTGCCACTGGCGCCCGCGCCGGTGGGTCGAACGTTCATTTTTGCCGTCGCTGCGCTGTTCTTGCTGGTCTATCACCTGCTGGAGCTACCGCGTGGACAGGCAATCCGAGCGCGCCTTTTGGCCTTGCCGGCGCCGGTGCGCGGTGTGGTCTATGGTCTGGTGATCGCGCTGGTGTATCTGTTCATGCCGACGGGCGGCAGTACCTTCGTATACGCTCAGTTCTAGCGGGGGGAAGATGCAGGCACTAAGACAAGTGATTCTCGATTGGCTCGACGACAACTATCATTTTGGCGACGCGGCCAAGGTGGTGCGGGACGATCAGATGTCGTTCTTGCAGGGCGGTGTGCTCGACAGCTTGGGGTTCGTCCAGCTGGTCCTGTTCATCGAGAAGACGTTCGGCATGAAGATCAATCGCAAGGAGCTGTCGCCGAAGAACTTCGACTCGATGGGCAAGATCATGGCCTACCTGCTGTCGCATCCCGACTATGTGGGACCGCGGTGAAGCCACTGTGGGAGCCGACGTCGGCATCGTCGTCGCAGCTCGCTGAGTTCGCTAGGTTCGTAGGCCAGTCGTCGTGGGAGGCGCTGTCGGCTTGGTCGCTGTCGCCGGAGTTCTGGGCGACCTTTGTACGTTGGTCGGGCCTCGTCGTGGAAGGCGCGCTGGAGCCAGTGCGGGTCGGCCACGAGGTCGAGACCGCGCGGTTTTTCCCGTCGCTGCGCCTATCGTATGTCGAGAATCTGCTGGCGGCAGGCGCCGACAGCGACGTGGCGCTGGTCGGGCGCGACGAGTCGGGCACGCGGGTGACGTTGACGCGCGCCGAGCTGCGCGACCGGGTGCGACGACTGGCGGCCGGCCTGCGCGCGCGGGGCGTCTTGTCAGGTGATCGCGTGGTCGCTGTGGCCCGCAACACGGTCGAGACCGTGGTGGCTTGTCTCGGTGCCTGCGCCCTCGGTGCGACCTGGTCGAGCACCTCGCCCGACCTTGGGGCCGGTTCCTTGCATGATCGGTTTGCGCCGCTCGCCCCGACGGTGCTGATGACCGCCGGCGCCTATGCCTACCAGGGCGCCGGGCGTCCCATCGCCGACAAGATGGCCGTGGTGGCGACCAACTTGCCGTCGCTGCGACTGGTGGTGGCGCTCGACGAAGCGGCCCTCCAGATCGAGGGGGCGGTGGCGATGGCCGAGCTCGAACGGGCGGAGCCGCTCGCGGCCTTTCCGCGACTGCCGTTCGATCAGCCGCTGTTCATCGTGTTCTCGTCGGGGACCACCGGACCGCCCAAGTGCATCGTGCATGGCGCAGGTGGCACGCTCGTCGAGCATGTGAAGGAGCATCGGCTGCATGGCGATCTGCGCTCCGGCGACCGCCTGTATTTTCAGACGTCGGTGGGCTGGATGATGTGGAACTGGCAGCTGTCGGCGCTGGCCTCGGGGGCGACGGTGGTGCTGCGCGACGGATCGGTGTCGTTTCCCGACGATGATGCGCTGTGGCGACTATGTGCCGAAGAGCGGGTGACCGTGTTCGGGACCAGCCCGACCTATCTCCAGTACTGCCGCGATGCGGGCATCGTTCCGCGGCAGCGAAATCTGGATCTCTCGTCGCTGCGCGAAGTCTGGTCGACCGGGTCGATCTTGTCGCCGGCGGTGCATGCCTGGGCCACTTCTGCCGTCGGAGACTTGCCCGTGCAGAGCCTGTCCGGCGGCACCGACATCCTCGGCTGCTTTTTTCTCGGCGCGCCGACGAGGCCGGTGTGGTCAGGTGAGCTGTCGTCGGTGAGCCTGGGGCTCGACGTGCGGGTGGCCGAGCCGGGGCCCGACGGCATTGGTGAGCTGGTGTGCGCTTCGCCGTTCCCGTCGCGGCCACTGGGCCTCGTCGGCGACGACGGCGGGCGCTTTTTCGACGCCTACTTTTCGCAACGTCCGGGGATGTGGACGCACGGCGACTTTGTCGAGCTGACCTCACGCGGCACGGCCAAGATCCATGGCCGCTCCGACGGGATCTTGAACGTCCGCGGGGTACGGATCGGGCCGGCTGAGATCTACGCGATCTTGGAAGGCATGCCGAACCTGGCAGCGACGATGGCCGTCGAGCAGCGCGCCGCCGACGAGCCGGGTGGTAGTCGGCTGGTGCTGCTGGTGGTGTTGGCGGAAGGCACGCTCGATCGACCGCTCATGTTGCGCATCAAGAAAGAGCTCAGTCAGCGCGGCTCGATGGCCCATGTACCGTCGGTGATCTGGCAGCTTTCGGCCTTGCCGACCACGCGCAGCGGCAAGCGCTCGGAGCGCGCCGCCCGCGACGTTCTCGACGGCAAACCAGCCTCGAATCGAGACGCGCTCAGCAATCCCGAGGTGCTCGACGAGCTGGCGGCGCTGGCCACAACTACGACTACAGCAGCGACTTGATGATCTGCTCCATCTCGGCGCGTGGGACGGGCTTGCCACGGGTCCATTCCCGCACCAGCTTGCCGGATTTGTCGAACAGCGCCATGTACGGAATGCCGCCGGTGTAGGCGCCACCGACGGTGCGCGTGGCGCGGATGATGGCTTCTTTGTCGTTGGGCGCAATCCGTCGATAGTCGAGCTTGATGGGTCCCTGTGCCAGCAGCTTGGTCAGTGGGGCCGGGTCTTCGTCGATGCTGTAGCTGAGCACACGCAGGCCCTTGGGACCGAGCTCGGCGGCATAGGCCTCGAGATCCGGCAGCTCGTGCCGGCAATCCGGGCACCAGGCCGCCCAGTAGACCAGCAGCGTGACCTTGCCGCGGGCGGCCACGACCTCTTTGACGGCTTCGTCGGCGGTGACGACCTTGAGCCCAGCGGGCCAATCAGCGCGCGCAGCGACGGGAAAAACGAATAGGGCGGTGAGAGCCAAAAGTAAACGCATGCCGTAGCTTACGCGTTCTAAGGGCTGCACACACCGGGTGCGACGCAGAGGTGATTCGTGCCACAGACGAGGCCGCTCTGGCAGGTCATGGTGTCGGCGCAGACGCCGCCGCGGCCGCGCGGATCAGCGCAATGATTGGTGTCGCATACGAGTCCCGGGGCGCAGGCGAGGGTGGCGTCGCAGTTGGCGCTGAAGCCGGAGACGCGTTGGGTGAGCCGCGGGGTGCAATGGCTGCTGACACAGGTTTCGCTGGCGGCGCAGCCAGTGATCGGCTGGGTGGAGTCGCAGGTGTCACCGACGTCGAACCAAGGACGGCAGAGGCCGGGGGTGATGGGGCCGCCCGGCAGCGATGGCAGGACCAGGCCCACGCAGACGAAGCCGCGGTCGCAGCCGCTCAGGCTGTCGCAGGCTTGGGGCCACGCGCGCTGGCGGGTGCAGCGACCGTCGGAGCCGCAGTAGATGTGCTCGGCGCAGATGGCGCCGCTGCATGGATCTCCTTCCCGCAGCGACGGTGGATCGGCGCAGACCGCGCGGGTGCACACCAGCCCAAAGCTGCATTGCTCGTCAGCGTCACAGGGCGCACCCGACTGCTTCTTGTATTGGCAATGGCCGTCGCTGACGCCACCGTCGGGGCTGGTGGTCCCGTCACAGTATTCGACGGTGGGATCGCAGACGGTAGCGGGATCGGTGTTACCGGGTTTGCACACCGCGCCAGGAGATGGATAGCCGAGGCACGAGCCCGGACAGCCGCTGCCGTTTTGGACGCAGGTGCCGCCGGCGCATTGATCGTCGGCGTAGCAGATATCGCCGACGGAGGTGCCGGGCCGGAGCACGTTGTTGCAGCCGAGGAGAAAGCGGCTTTGCGCAGCGCCGTCGTCGCAAGGCGCGGCGGCGACCGCGTCGAGGCAACGGCCTGCACCGTCGGGGACGTAGGTGAGGTTGCCGCTGGCGAGCGCAACCTCGATGTCGTAGTTGGATCGTTGCAAGAGCGCGGTCAGCATCGGTGGCAGCGTGCACAGGTTGCGCTCGGAGCGAGCGATCTGGCCGCACGCGAGGGCGCGGTCACAGGCACGCGCGTGGAGCTGGATCGAAAAATCCTCCCACGTGGCCGGTGGGCAACCAGCGAGTCCCAGGGCCACAGCGACGAGCGCGAGCCGAAGCGACATCCAGCTCACCGCCGGTTCACGGGGCCGGGTCGGGGCCGGTCAGTGCAAGGCCGAGCGCGGCACGGGCGCCGAGGTGCGCGTCGCTGAGCGAGAAATCGAGCAGATCGTCGACGGCTCCGGGTACGCCACTCGGAGGCTGCTCGGCGTCGACGGAGACAAAGGCCGCGGCCCGCAGGGGGTCGCCGCACAGCAGCAACGCCACCCGATCCGCCGTGCGACCGAGGCCCCGCAGATGGCGTGACAGGCTGATCTGTCCATCGGCGTAGCGCAAGAAGCGCTCCACCACGGGATAGAGCCGCGGCACCAGCGTCGGATCGGATTGCAGGCGCGCCGCTTCTTTGCCAAGCTCGCCCGACTCGTCAGGGATGTCGAGGTCGGAGCGGGCGGCAAGCATCGAGCCGTAGAGCAGCGTCTTCAAGCGGCGCGAGCTGACCGCCGCCGACGCTGCGCGACCTTCGCCGAGCCACACCATGGCACGCGCCAGTCGGAAGCCAAGCGCCACCTGGTCGGCATCGTCGAGTGCCGGCTGGCCGACGACCAGCGTGCCCGGAGCGGACTGGACCACCAAACCCAGCGTCGGGCGGAGCACGATGGCAGGCGACGGTAGCGACAAGAGACTTGCCCAGTAGTCGACCACGCGACGAAACATCTCTGGGACGTTGTCGGGAGCGAGCGTCTGATCGCCGGGCTGCGGCTTCATGCGCCCGCCAAGGACCAGGCCGAACAGCTCGGTCAGATCGGGGTTCTCGTCGGGGTGACGCATGGTCACGAAGGGCACTGGCGCTTCGGCCTTCTGCAAAAAGCGCGGGTGATGCTTGGCGTAGAAGGCTGCCGGTGCTGGGTCGGCGGCTTTGCCCCGACGGGCCACGAGCACGGCGGCGGTGCAGAAAGCGGCATCCCAACGCTGGGCATCGTGGTGCGACTTCCAGAGCCTCAGCCCACAGTCGGTGCGCTCGGGAGATATCCGCCAGGCGGCCCGTAGCGCCTCGGGATCGTCGACCGCAGTCTGACCCAGACCGAGATCTTGCGCTCGCAAGGCGCCGAGCGCCGCGGCGATGGCCGCGTCGTCAGGCAAGTGGTGGGCAGCATGCTGCATCGCCTCGATGGCCAGAGTGCGATCCGAGAGCCGATCGCGCAACAGTGCGCCGAGCTGCGCCCACAGCGGGCCCAGCTTGTCGGCGCGGACCGTCTTTTCCTGCGCGAACCGATAGAGCTGTCGACGATAGCGGGCGGCCAAGCGCGGATGCTCCCCCCGTCGCTCACACAAGGAGGCATACGCTTGCAGGCATTCGTCGACCAGATCGCGCCCGGTGCTGCCCGGACGTCGTGGCGGGGCGCGGTCGAGGACCTCGTCGAGGTGGACCAGCGCGGCGACCTCGTCCCCAGCCATGAGCGTGAGCTGGGCCGCGCGGTGGTGCGCCTCGACGCTGTCGGGATCGAGGACGAACGCGCGCTCGAGGTGCGGCATGGCCGCCGCCAGCGCCGCTTTGCGGGCGTCTTCATAGCGCGACGGATCGGCCTCGGCGGTGTTGGCGGCCAGCATGGTGGCCCAGGCCAAGAGGGCATGATAATCGGCCTGATCGGGCTGCGCAGCGACGGCGCGTTCGAGCGCTTCCTTGGCTTCGGCAAAGCGCTCTTCGGCGAGATCTTGCTGGGCTTGCGTGGCTTGCAGATCGGCGTTGAGCGAGCTGGCGTCGCCGGTGCGGCGGGCCTGGGCGCGCTTGTTGTCGAGGACACCGCGACGCTCGGGCGAGGTCAGCGTGTCATAGGCCTGGCGTAACTGTTGGTGAATGGAGTCGAGCTTTTGGTAGTCGCGACCCAGATCGGTGGCGGTATAGCGGTCGTAGGCGAAGCGCTTGGTCTGGCGCTCGAACGCCGCGTCGATATCTTCGCCGCGCGCATCGGCCTGCAGATCGAGGACGGCATAGGCGTCGAGGCCTTGCAGATCGAGATAGCGCGCCAGCACCTCACGGCGCAGCTCGGAGTGAGCCGCAGTCGACGGCGCGCTGACTCCACTCGGCGGGCGACGCTCCTCCGGCGGCAGCATATACACCTCGGAGATCTCGTCGGAGAAGAGCTCCTCGAACGGCGATTTCTGGCCAGGACCTGGGGTGGCCTCGACGGCCAAGCGTGCCGGCCCGGCTGGCCGGGTGTGGGCCTCGAGCTCGACGAGGCCCGCGTAGAGGAGCGCGTCGAGCGCCGGCAACAGCGACCGCGACGCCAGCGCAGCGTCCACCCGCGTGCCGTCGCGAAACAGCTGTGCCACGTCGCTGCCGAAGACGCGGGTGATGGCGTCGTGGGCGCGATCGCCGCGCCGGGTAAAGCGCAGGGTGCCGCTCTCGGCGCCGAGGAGCTGGGTGACCTCGTCGGGCTGGGCGGTGCGCGCCAGACCCGACAACACCAGCGTCGCGCCGTCGACGGGCGTCTGCAAGATGTCGACGGGCGGCTCGCCCATCTGAAAGCGATACTGGCCCTTTTTCCAGCGCAGCACGGTCACCACGCGCGAGCGAAACTGCGCGCCGAGTTGCTTGAGGAGAACGTCCTCGCTGAGCATCTCCAGCTCCAAGATGGCGCGGCCGAGTCGCTCGTGGCGCTCGTTGGCGCGGGTCAGCGCCGTGAGATGCTGGGTCTCGGTGATGATGCCGCGGCTGACGAGGAAGTGGCCAAAGGTTTCCTGCCGCACGTTGGAGCGCGCGGAGACGGGCGTGCCGTGAAAAAAGTGGATCTCTTTTTTGACCTGGCCGCGCTGCAGAAAGAGCGTGCCGGTCGACTGCGCGATGCACAGATCGAGGATGACCTGCGCGGCGTGGCGCTCGTCGATGTTGCCCGCGCCCGAGCCTGGCTGCGCTGTCGACTGGGTGACCCTCTTGAGGCTGAGGCGGCCGAGGCGCTTGCCGGTGCTGGAGTCGGGATCGACGCCCAGCACGCGTTGCACCGCCGCCAACAGCTCGCGGAGCTGGAACGGCTTGGCGAAGAATTGCGCGCCGACCTCGTCGCGGAGCGCGTTGACCATCGCCGGGTCTTTGTGGACGCCGGAGATGACGATGATCGGAACCTTGCCGCCGTTGGGATGCTGGCGGAGCGCCCGACAGAGACCAAAGCCGTCGAGGCGCGGCATGAACAAGTCGGAGATGACGAGGTCGAACGGCGCGACGGTGACTTCGGCCAGCGCCTGCAAGCCGTCTTCGGCTGCGGTGATCTCTGGATGACGCAAGGCGAGCGCGGGATCCCGGAGCAACAAGGACTCCAGCACCTTGCGAGTATGCGGGTCGTCCTCGACGACGAGGATGCGCAATGCCACGGTTCTCTCAGGCTAACACATCGGCGAAATGACAAGCGACGCGGTGGGGCGCATCCGTCAGTGAAGGGCGCTGGGTGCGGCACACTTCGGGGCTGCCTTTGACCGTGTACGTAGGGCAACGTGGGTGAAAGGCGCACCCCGGCGGCGGGGCGCTGGGCGACGGGACGTCACCCGTCAAGACGATGCGGGTGCTCTTGCGCTCCGGATCGGGAATGGGGACCGCCGAGAGCAGCGCCTGGGTGTACGGGTGGAGCGCGCCGGCATAGAGCGCGTCGACAGGGGCTTCCTCGACGATGCGGCCCAGATACATGACGGCGACGCGGTCACAGACATGCCGGACGATCTTCAGATCGTGGGACACGAAGAGATAGGTGAGCTTCGCCTCGGCCTGCAGCTCGACGAGGAGGTTGACGATCTGGGCCTGGATGGATACGTCGAGCGCCGAGATGGGCTCGTCAGCGACGAGAAACTTGGGTTCGACGGCCAGCGCGCGGGCGATGCCGATGCGCTGGCGCTGGCCGCCGGAAAATTCGTGCGGGTAGCGGCTGGCCGCATCGGGGCGGAGCCCGACGCGCTCGAGGAGCTGGTTGACGCGGGCACGCCTGCCGGCCTTGTCTCCGTGGAGCTGGTGGATCTCGAGTGGCTCCAGAATGGCATCACCGACGGTCATCCGTGGATTCAGCGACGCATAGGGATCTTGGAAAACGATCTGCGCGCGGCGACGAAAGGCGCGCAGCTGGCGGGCGTCGAGCGCGGTGACGTCGACGCCGTCGATGGTGATGCGGCCGGAGGTCGGCTCGTGCAGACGCAAGATGGCACGGCCTAGCGTCGACTTGCCGCAGCCCGATTCTCCGACGAGGCCCAGCGTCTCGCCGGCCTGGATCTCGAGCGACACGTCCTCGACGGCCCGCACCAGCTCGGTGCCCGAAAAAGCGCCTTCGCGACGGTAGTGCTTGGTGAGGTTCTCGACGGAGACGAGCGCGTTGTTCATGACGTAGAGGAGGGGACGTCGGGGCGCGGGAAGAAGCAGCGCGCGCGGCGGCCGGGTCCGAGCTCGACGAGCGGCGGGGCTTCGTTCCGACAGCGGGTTTGGACGTCGGGGCAGCGGTCGGCGAAGCGGCAGCCGACGGGCAGCTTGTCGAGCTGGGGAACCATGCCGGGGATCTCGCGCAGCCGGCCTTTGCCGCCGGCGGGGCCGAGGCCGGGGATGCTGGCCAGGAGACAGGCGGTGTAGGGATGGCGTGGGGCGCGGAAGAGCGAGCGGGTGTCGGCCTCCTCGACGACCTGGCCGGCGTACATGACCACCACTTGATCGCAGGTCTCAGCGACGACACCGAGGTCGTGGGTGATGAGCAGCACGCTCATGCCGAGCTCCTGCCGCAGCCGGCCGAGCAGCTCCAAGATCTGCGCCTGGATGGTCACGTCGAGCGCGGTGGTCGGCTCGTCGGCGATCAACAGCGACGGGCGACATGCCAGTGCCATGGCGATCATCACCCGCTGCCGCATGCCACCCGACAACTGGTGCGGATATTCGCGCACGCGTTTTTCGGGGTCGGCGATCCCCACCAGGCGGAACAGCGCGACGGCTTCTGCGGCCGCGGCCTTTTTGCTCATGCCGCGATGGAGGCGTAGCGGCTCGGCCACTTGATCGCCGGTGCGCATGACCGGGTTGAGCGAGGTCATCGGCTCTTGAAAGATCATCGAGATCTGGTTGCCCCGGACGGCGCGCATGTGGCGTTCGTCGAGCCGCAACAGGTCTTGGCCGCGGAAGTCGACCTGGCCCGACTGCACCTGACCAGGCGGCAGCACCAGCCGCAAGATGGACAGCGCCGTCACCGACTTGCCGGATCCCGACTCACCGACGAGGCCGACGGTGGAGCCAGTGGGCACGCGGAAGGACACACCGTCGACCGCCCGCACCTCACGGCCGCCATCGAGACGGAAGCGGGTGACGAGATCGGTGACTTGGAGGATGGGCGGGGTCAGCACTCGTCGCAGCCGCCGCCGGGGCGGTTGGCCCGCTTGACCGGATCGAAGGTGGGCTCTTTGGCTTCGCGCCCGTCGCCGCGGATGAGACCTACCGAGTAGACGCGCTCGAGGTGGCCGGCACCGGCGCGGTTGCCGACGCAGAGGTCGCCGCACTCGGTGCGCGCGCTGCCGATCTTCTCGATGGACTCGAGGAGGGCTCCGCACTCGCAGCGGTACTCGTAGATCGGCATGCTCGGAGTGTAGCAGTCCCGTTCAGAGAGGACAGGGATGCTGTGCGTCGCCGCAGCAAACAAAGCCGCACGTCGTACGCGGAATGATGACCGGCCCACCCGACGCGCACAGGAGGTTGCCGCCACATCCGGCGTTGGTGCCGCAGTGACAAGCGCCGCCGCCGCACCATTCGCCGGCCTTGCAGCAGCCGCCGCATGCGGGCCCGCACTGGATGGTGTCGAAGCACAGAGGGGTCATGTCGGTCGACGACAAGCCGAAATCGGCGTAGCTGAGGTCGACCGCTCCTAGATCGGAGCTGGCCGTCTGTAGATCGGAGGCGGTTCCGCCGTCGAGAGGCAAGGTCAACGGCGCCGTGCGGCATCCTCCAGCGACGATGAGGGCTGTCAGGAGCGCCGCGCGGATCATGTGGCTTCACCCTGGCTGAGGAGGGCCCGGGCGCGGGCCGACCATTCTCCGTTGCCGGCGTTGTCGTCGGTGTGCAGCGTCAAATAGCGGCGCAGATGCTCGTGGCCAGCGGCCGTGGCGCCCATCTCGACGAGGGCCACGCCGAGGTTGAAGTGCGCGTCGGCAAAGTCGGAGTCGATGGCCACGGCGTGGTACCACTCGGCGATGGCGGCCATCTTGGCGCCGGCGCGCTCGTGTAGGTTGCCGAGGTTGAAGCGCGCTTCGGGCTGTTCGGGATCGAGCGCGAGTGCGCGCTGGTAGGCGACGCGCGCTTCGTCGGCGCGACCGAGTGCGTGATAGGCATTGCCGAGGTTGGTATGGGCAGCGGCAAAGCTGGCGTCGAGGGCGAGCGCATGCTCGAACGCCTCGGCAGCGTCGGCGGGCAGAAGGCAGGCCAGGCCTAGCCGAAACCAGCCCCAGGCCGTGGTCGGCGCGGCGGGCTCCGGCGCTTTTTGCGGCCTGGTGCCGGCCAGCGAGTGGACCTGCGTGGCGCGGCCTTCGAGCTCGACGAGATCGAAGTCCATGACCAGCTGGCCGGACAACGGTTGATAGCGGGTGGTGTCGTGCAGGACCACCAGCTCAGCGCCGTCACCGACGATGCGGAGCTGCGAGAGCGGGTGGCGGATCTCGGGGAGCTGGGCCTTCAACGCTTCCAGCGACCGACGAACATGCTGCACCGAGAGGCCGCGTTCGAGGAGCTCTTTGGCGGCGCGCAGGCCGACCAGATCTTGAAAGGTATAAGTGGGCCGGGTGCCCTGGCGCGTCGACGGGCCGACAAAGCCCGTCTGGGCCCAGTAGCGGATCCGACTCTCTTGGATGCCGATGATCTCGGCCACTTCGCGCGCAGAGTACATGTCAGCTCTCGATGTCGATGTCGACGAGGATGCGCGGGCCTTCGGCGCGAATGCGGACATCGGCGGAGTGGACCCGCACCGGGCGGCCCGCGATACGCGTGGCTTCGGATTCGGCCAGGCGGCGCAACCGGCCAAGGACGCGCGCATCGCCGCCCATGAGCTCGGCGACTTTTTCGGCGGTGTCGTCGGTGGGCGCCTCGCGCACCTGTGCGGCGAGGTCATCCAGCAAGATCGTCACCATCACCGAGCCGAAGAACTGGGTGGCCGAGGTGGCGCCGGCGCCGAGGCTGCCTTCGCAGAGGACCTGGGCGCCTTCGAACAACAGCTCGACGGCGGCCTGGCTGAGGCGCTGGCGCACTTCGCGTTCGAAGAGCGGAATGCGCGCGGCCTGGGCCATGGGGCGCCGCGAAACGTCTGCGGCGTTCTCGACGATCGTATTGCTTTCGGCGACGGGGGAAATGGATTTCACGAGTCGAGACTAACCCCGAAATGGATCGGAAATCAATTTGTCGGCTGAAGTTTCCCGTCGAGAAATCCGTCTCACGTGAGATTTTCAGTGACAGTTGGCGAGCAGATCTTGCAGCTCTGGCCCGTCGCCCAGGCGTCGTTGGGCGTCTTTGATGCTGGCTTCAAGATCGGCGCGACGGTGCTCTTTGCAGGCCTGATGCGCGGACAGAAACGACTGCCAGCCGAGGTAGCGGGTGGTCTGTTCTTCGTCGGTCAGGTCGACGTGGGGTGCAGGGACGGGGATGGCGCGGATCTGGGGCGGTAGATCGAGATCGTATTCGACCACGGCCTCGGCCGGCAGCTTCGACCACTCGACATCGCGGCTGCCGAGCGCCGGCGCCAGCGACGGGCGACGGCGGACCAGATCGTCGGCATAGCCTGGCGAGGTCAGGAAATGACGGTGGATCAGATCGACGTCGGGACGGCGGCCCTCGACGCTCTGGAGGTACCAGAGCCCGAAGACGGTCTGAAAGTAGGAGGTCACGAGCGGCGTGCGCGGCGGCAGATCATCGAGCCAGCCACCAAGGACGCGCGGCAGATCGTGATGGCCCGCGATCCACCATCGGTGACGTTCGACGAGGCCACTTGCGAGCGCCAGGATGACGAACGCCGAACAAATGAGCTGCATCGCGCGGCCACGCAACAACGCCAGCGGCACCACACAGAGCACGAGAGACATGGCCACACCGTCGGAGAAATAGGCCCAGGCGTCGGGGTTGCCCCAATCGAAGCCGACGAGAGCTCGCGCGCCGAGCTGCACGAGGACGACGCCGAGCGGCAAGAGCGCGAGACGGCGGGTCTCGTTGCGGCGGAGGAGGAGCCAGGCACCGAGGACGGCCAAGAGGACGCCGATGCCGCGTAGCTCGATCGACAGCGCACCGACGAGATCGCCGACCTCACCGGTGCCACCGCGCTCGACGGCAGACTGAAACGCGCGGGCGCTGACCGTCCACCAGATGCGGGCGAGGTTGACTGGCGCGCCCCAGTCGACTAGCGGATGTCTGAGCGCGCGCAGCGGCAAATACGGCAGCAACAGAAGGCTCAGAGATCCAGCGGCCAGTGCGCCGCCAATGGCCAGACCCAGGCGCAGTTTCCGTCGGTGAGCATGGATGGCGAGGGCGCCGACCACCAGGCCCGGGCCGACCAAGGACAGGCCGAGCAGCGGATGATTGCCGAGGGCGAGACCGGCCCAGAAGGCGGCGTGCCACAGGTCTTTGCGCTCGCCTCCCGACTCGAAGCGTAACAGTGCCAGCGCCGCCGAAAGCGTCAACAGCGACGACAGCGCATAGACCTCGGCCCGCACCGCCGAGAACGCCGTCGCCCATACGCCGGCCCACGCGAGCCCCACCGCGACACCGAGCCAGCTTGGACGGGGCGAGCCGAGTCGGTGGGCGACATGGGCGCCCAACCGCGTGACCTGAACGGTCGCCAGCGCGGCCAAGATCGCCGACGACCAGCCGACCCGCATGGCGACATCACCGAGCGGGATCAACGTGATGGCCTTGGCCCACAGCGCCCACAGGGGATGGCCGGGAGGATGGGCGACGCCGAGCTCGAACGCCGCCGTCGCCAGCTCACTGGAATCGAGCCAGAACGCGCCTGGCCCGAGTGCGGCGGTGAAGACCAACAATGAGCTGGCAAAGACGATGAGCCTGGCTGGCTCGACCGTCGGAGAACGTGAGTTATTCGGTGGGATTGACGACTTCCAGCCCCGACCCACCCATGACGCCGTGGATGATGCCGGTGCAAACGCGGTGGTAATAGGACGGAATGCCGTCGCCGTCGAGGTCGCCTTGCGCGATCATGTCCCCGCGGGCGGCGAGGCCTACGCCCGACGACGAGAACGTGTAGCTGTAGCGCAAGGGGTCCATCACCGAGAAGTCGAGCGCGTGCCACTCTGGGTGATCCCAGTCGGTGGTGGTCGGCTGGTATTTCACGCCGGCGGGAATCGCGGACGGTGTGGGGCCGACCGAGCCGGGGAATTGCTGGTTGGCGATGCGGCCGACCAGATCGGCGTGCTCACCGACGTAGTAGGCAACGGCGCCGTCATACATGCGGCGAATGTTCATCGGTGCCTCCACCGACATCGCGCGGCGCGTGTAACGGATATACGATGGTATCGCCACCGACGCGAGTATCCCAATGATGGCCACCGCGATCATCATTTCGATGAGCGTGAAGCCACGTTTTGAGCTCATTTCAACTACCCCCGTCCCGATGATACCGCGACGGCCCATCCCGATCAAATGGGGATCAATGCGGCAGGATCATCACCGAGCGGGAACCCTCGAACTCACCGGCGACGGCACGTACCCGGCCGGTGCTGTCGCTGAGGGAGATGGAGAAGATGCCTTTGGGCAGCTCCAGATCGAACAGGCGCTCGACAATCCGTTGCTGCTCGTCGCGCCCGAGCGGCTCCCAGCGGGGGTCGGACAGCTCGGCGACCATGGTCTTGCCCTTGCGTCGGCCGTTGGTCAGGCGGAGCACGGAGTCGGTGTCGGTGGTGGAGAACGGCGCCGGATTGTCGAGCAGCACCAGGGTGACGGCCGCCGTCGCAGACAAGAGCGCCAGCGTGCTGAGGCCCAGGGCCCAGCGACGGCGACGAGCGGCGATCTTGGCTGGCGAGACGACTCCCGGAGCTGTTAGTGGTGCCGCCTCCAGGGCTATTTCTTGACGCTGCGCCTCGGCTTTTTGTCCCTGTTGCTTGACGGACTCGAGTGCCTCGGCGGCCACTTCTGCCTCGAGCAGCTTGCCAAGCTGAGCTTCGAAAGCCGGCCGATCGAACTTCAGCTCCTCGAGAAGTCGCGCTTGCTCGGGCTTGGGCAAACCCACCAGCGCCGGCGGCAGCCTGACCTCAACGCCGAGCAATTCCTCGACGGAGCGAAAGGCGAGCAGCGGCGGCGCGACGATCTGCGCGGACAGCTCCGGCTGTTGGCACAGCATGCGCCAGACATACTCCAGACGAAACTCACCCTCCCGCCACAGCTCGGCTGCGGCGGTGTTGAGCACAGATTGAACGGTGGCAGCGTCCACCACCTCGCACACTTTCGAGCGCACGAGACAATGCACGAGTGACGCGACCAATACTCGCCGTCGCGCGGCGACCCCCTCCGGCCACTGCATGGCGAGTCATCATGTGGGACACGCTGGTCGTTCGTCAACGTGAAGCGTGTTGGCAGCCGTGTTAGGCTCCCGCCGTGACGCAACCGCAGAGCACGCAGACTGCAGCCACCGACTCGAGCGCGTTTCCTATTCTTGTCGTCGACGACGAGCCGGATAACCTCGATGCCTTTCGGTTCAATTTTCGGCGGGTGTTTACGCTGCACACCGCGGGGTCGGGAGACGAGGCGCTGCAGCTCCTGAAAGAGCACGATGTGGCCGTGATCGTGACCGACCAGCGCATGCCGCGCATGACCGGCCTCGAGTTTTTGAAGGCGGCGCAGAAGCTCCGGCCCGAAGCGGTCGGCATCATCTTGACCGCCTTCACCGACGTGGACGTGCTCATCGAGTCGATCAACCTCGGGCATGTCTATCGCTACGTGACCAAGCCCTGGGATGCCAAGGAGGTCAAAGGCATCCTCAATCAGGCCATCGAGCGCTATCACCTGCGTCGCGAGAACCTTCGTCTAACGGACAAGCTGCGCCAGTACGCCGGCTACCTCAATCAGGAGATGCACGGCGAGTTCGACTTCGGTCAGATCGTCGGGGATGCGCCGGCGCTGCGCGAGGTGCTGACCAAGGTGGAGCAGGTGGCACCGACGCACTCGACGGTGCTGTTGCGTGGTGAGACGGGCACTGGCAAGGAGCTGGTGGCCCACGCCATTCACATCAACTCGCCGCGGGAGAACAAGCCCTTCGTGCGCGTCAACTGCGCGGCGCTGGCGTCGGGCGTGCTCGAGTCGGAGCTGTTTGGCCACGAGAAGGGCGCGTTCACTGGCGCCGTCGCGCGGCGGCCGGGCCGGTTCGAGCTGGCCGACGGTGGGACGCTGTTTCTCGACGAGTGCGGCGACATTCCGGCCGAGGTGCAGGTCAAGCTGCTGCGCGTGCTGCAGGAGCGTGAGTTCGAGCGCGTCGGTGGCACGGAGACGGTGCGCGTCGACGTGCGGGTGGTGTCGGCGACGCATCGCGATCTCGAGGCGCTGATCGCGGAAGGCAAGTTCCGCGAGGACTTGTATTACCGGCTCAATGTGTTTCCGATCGTGTTGCCGCCGCTCAAAGATCGTCTGGAGGATCTGCCGCGGCTCGTCGAGCACTTCGTGGCCAAGTTTGCGCGCACCACGGGCAAGCCGGTGCGCGGCTTCGACGCCACGGCGCTGGCCGCCATGCAGCAATATTCGTGGCCAGGCAACGTGCGCGAGCTCGAGAATGTGATCGAGCGGGCGATCATCGTGTGTCGTGGCGCGGAGGTGACGGCGGCCGATCTCGATTTTGGACGGCGTGCGCAAGCGCCGGTCACGGCTGTGCCGGCACCGGTGGCAGCGTCGGGATCGGGACCGGCGGGCCGGCCGTTGCAGGCCAGGCTTCACGATCAAGAAAAGGCGGAGATCGTGCAGGCCATCGAGCGCAACCAGGGCAACATCGCCGGCGCGGCACGGGCGCTCGGCATCAATCGCTCGACGCTCTATTATCGCCTGCGCAAGCACGGCCTCGAGCACCTATTGCCGACCAAGCTCACCGACGGTGAGCCCGAGCCGGCCTGATGCGCATACTGGTGGTGATGGATCCGCCCGAGCGGCTTCATCCCGAGGGCGACACCACGGTGGTGGTGATCGAAGAAGCGCTCCGGCGTGGACATGAGGTCGAGATCTGTCGGCATACGGCGCTGTCGCTCGAGGCCGACGGGATCCCGGCTGCCGACGTCTTTGCCGTGACAGCCACGTCGACCACCAGACGGCCAGCCATCACCGTCGGTGAGACGCGGCGGCGACGGCTCGATCAATGCGGCGCGGTCTTGATGCGCACCGATCCGCCGTTCGATCTCGACTATTTCTTCGCCACCCAGCTCCTCGAGCGTGCACGGGGCCAGACGCTCTTGGTCAACGATCCGCGTGCCCTGCGTGAGGCCAACGAGAAGTTGTATATCTTCAACTTCCCGACCTGGATCGCACCGACGGTGGTGAGCCGTTCTTTGCCCGAGCTGCGCGCGTTCTTGGCGGCCGAGGGCGGGCAGATGATCGTCAAGCCGCTCGACGGAGCCGGCGGTAGCGGCATCTTTCACGTGCGCGCCGAAGACCGCAACACCAACGCCATCTTGGAAGTCTCCACCGACGGTGGTAAGCGCTGGTGCATGGCGCAGAGATACCTGCCGGAAGCGCGCGAAGGGGACAAACGCATCTTGCTGCTCGACGGTGAGCCCATCGGAGCGGTGTTGCGGGTGCCGCGTGGCGACGAGACGCGCGGCAATCTTCACGTCGGTGGGACCGCAGTCAAGGCGCCGCTGTCGGAGCGCGAGCGGGCGCTGTGCGCCGCGGTCGGGGCGCGCTGTAAGGCCGACGGGCTCTACTTCGTGGGCATCGACGTCATCGGCGAGCGCCTGACCGAGGTCAACGTGACGTCGCCGACGGGTATGCAAGAGATCGATCGGCTCGAAAACCACACCGGTGCGGCGCGGATGCCGTCGGTGATGGTCGACTGGCTGGAGCGGCGTGCGACCAAGCATTAGGCTTTTGCCACTGTTGTGGGTGGTACTGGCCTTGGCTGCCGTCGCTGCGACCTGGGTCGAGCCGGCGCGCTGGGCCCATCCATACGACTGGCGCTATTTCGAGAGCCTGCTCGAGGTGGCGCGGCGCACGGTGAGCTGGTACGGCCAGATGCCGCTATGGAATCCGTATCAGTGCGGCGGCGAGGTGTTGCTGGCCAATCCGCAGTCGGAGCTGGCGTCGCCGACGTTCCTGTTTTCGCTCGTGTTTGGCACGGCGGTGGGCATCAAGCTATCGCTGTGGGTGTATTGGTTCTGCGCCTTCGACGGCGGCTTTCGGCTGGCCAAAAGTCATGGTTTGTCGACGGTGGCTTCGATGCTGGCCGCGATCTTGTATGGCGGCACCGGCTGGCTGGCGTTGCATGTGGCGTCGGGACATTCCAATTTTGCATCGGCGGCGCTGTTTCCCTATCTACTTCTGTTCTATCGGCGTGCGCTCGACGAATGGGAATGGGCCATCCCCATGGGTGCCATTGCCGCCTGGATTGTGGCGCTGGGGGGCACGTCGACGCCGGCCATGGCTGCGGTGCTGTTGGCGACGGTGGCGACGATGGATGCCGTGTCGCGACGGTCGGCCAAGCCGTATCTCGTGTTGGTCTTGGGTGCGGCTGCGGCGTTGGCCATAGGCGCGGTGCGCATCTTGCCAGCGACGGAATTTGCCTTCGCCCATCCGCGCCAGGCCTGGGAGACCGACGCCAACAACATCTGGCAGATCCTGGTGAACGGTTTTCGCTGGCAGAACCTCAGTCCCGTCGCTGGTAAGCGCTATTGGTTCCATGAATATTGCTGGCGCATGAGCTTCGTCGTCATTCCGCTCGCCATCTGGTCCATCCGGGCCAAGGTCGCCACGCGGCGCTATTGGGTGCTGGCTGTCGTCGCTGGCAGCATCGTGGCCGGGGCGGCGATTCCGTATGGGCCGTGGTGGATGTTGAAGCATTTGCCCATGTATCGCGATCTCCGGGTGCCGTCGCGGTACTCGATCTTGCTGGTGCTGGCGGTGTCGCTGCTGGCTGCCGGTGCGTTCGACGATCTGCTGGCGCGGCTCAAGTCGGCGCGCTGGCGGATGGTGCTGACTGTCGTGGTTCTCGTCGGTGCGGCCGGCGAGTGTCTGGCGTTTGACTGGTTCTGTTTCCGAAATGTCTTCACCATGAAGACCCATGTGGCCCTCGAGGGCACGCCGTTTTATCAGGAGCAAGGCGAGTGGCGGGTCATGATGGATCACATCCTGGCCGGCCACGGAGCCATCGGCTGCGACGAGGAAGCGCCGCTGCAACGTGCGTTGCAGCTCGACATCGGGCCCAACCAGCCTCAGGCGAAGCTAGCCCCAAACGCGGCAGGGGTCCTCGGTCAGCTCGTCTGGACCCCGAACCGCCTGGAGATCGCCGTCGATCTCCCGTCGCCAGCGCGCGTGTTGTTCAACCAGAACTGGAACGAGCACTGGAAGACCTCGGCGGGCTTGGTGGTCCGGGATGGGCCCAAGGTGGCACGCGATCGCGACGGCGGACGTCTGGCGGTCGATGCCCCGGCCGGCAAATACACCTTGGTCTTACGCTATCGGCCGACCAGCTTCTTGGTCGGCGCAGCGACGAGCGCCATCGGGATTCCGGGGTTGCTGGCGCTCTTCGTCGTCAGGCGCCGGCGACGGTCGGCAGCCCGCGCTCAGTCCACTCCCGCCAGCCACCAATGAGCGACCGCACCCGCGTGTAGCCCATCTTCTGGAGGCTCTCGGCCGCCAGTACCGACCGGAAACCGCCGCCGCAATACAACACCAGCTCGGCGTCCTTGTCCGGCACGCGGGCGACGATATCGCGCTCGATCACCCCGCGCCCAAGATGCTCGGCACCGACGGCATGGCCGGCTCGCCATTCGTCGTCTTCACGCACATCGATGAGCCGCGCACCACTGCTTGCCAACCACTGGTCGACGGTGACCTCGGTCACCCGTGCCCGTGCCTCGTCGACCAATGCCTGGAACTCGACCGAGTGTTTCATCCGGCAAGCCTACCCGAAGACGCGCGTATACTCCCGCGATGCCGCCCGTTTTGACCCTCCCGTTCATCGAGAAGCTGCCCAAGACCGATCTGCACTGTCACCTCGACGGCAGCCTGCGCATCGCCACCATCCTCGACCTGGCGCAGCGACAGAAGGTCAAGCTGCCGGCCGACGATCCCGACAAGCTCTTTCAGCTGATCTATGCCGGTGAGCGCTGCGAGTCGCTCGAGGATTATCTGAAGGCCTTCGAGATCACGCTGTCGGTCATGCAGACCGAGGAGTCGCTGTATCGGACGGCCTACGAGCTCGTCGAGGATTGTGCGCGCGAGAACGTGCGTTATCTGGAGGCGCGTTATTCGCCGATGTTGCACACTCAGCGTGGGCTCAGGCTCGCGCCCATCGTCGAGGCGGTGATCCAGGGGCTGCGGGCCGGCGAGCGCGATTTTGGCGTGCGCTCGGGCGTCATCTTGTGCGGCATCAGATCCATCAGCGCCGAATCGTCCCTGCGCATGGCCGAGCTCTGCGTCGCGTTCAAGAACCGCGGCGTCATCGGCTTCGACCTGGCCGGCGCCGAGTACAACTACCCGGCCAAAGATCACAAGCAGGCCTTTCAGCTCATCCTCGACAACAACGTCAACTGCACCGCCCACGCGGGCGAGGCTTATGGCCCCGAGTCCATCGCACAGGCGATCCATTATTGCGGCGCGCATCGCATTGGCCACGGGACGCGCCTCCGCGAGAACGGCGATCTTCTCAACTATTTGAACGATCACCGCATCCCGCTCGAGATCTGTCTGTCGTCGAACATCCAGACGCGCGCTGCGCCCGATTTCGAGTCGCACCCGCTGCCGTTCTTTTTCAACTATGGCCTGCGCGTGACGATCAACACCGACAACCGCCTCGTCACCAACACCACCTGCTCGAAGGAGATGTTGCTGGCGCACGAGGTCTACGGGCTCAACCTGCCCGAGCTCAAAGAGATCATCATCTCCGGCTTCAAGAGCGCCTTTTTGCCGCATCGGGAAAAGGCGGATCTGTTGAAGAAAGTGACCAAAGAGCTCGAAGGCTTCGTCGAGCCGGCGTCGGATCTGAAGGCCATCGAGCCCAAGGTGACCGCGGCGCAAAAACCCGTGAGCTGACATGGATCGGGTGTGGGTGCGGCCACTCGTGACGTTGCTGGTGCCGCTGATCTTGTGGCTGGGCGGCCTCATTCCCGTTGGGGCCGCGTCTTTTGGACGCTATTACCAACGCCTAGTGCCGCCCGGCCTGTTTGCGCTGGGTGTCATGCCACTGGTGAGCGGGTTCGCCCTCGTCGAGCTCGTCGCCTGGATCGTGCCGCGCTGGCGGCCACTGCGACGGCAGCTCGGCGGCAGAATGCGGCTCTATCAGATCTCGCTCTGGGTCGGCATGCTGTGTGCTGGCCTCCAGGCTTGGGTCCTGTCGCGCATGTTCTACAACGAGGCGATGTCGCCTTTGGTGATGACCATCACCTGGGTCGGTGGCGTGGCGGTGCTGGCGGTGCTGGCAGCGCTGGTGTCGCGGTTCGGCCTCGGCAATGGTCTCGTGATCGTGCTGTGCGTGGCGGGCTTGATGGAGCGTGCTCCGTCGGTGGAGAAGGCGGCGACACTGGCCTGGCGAGAGGGGCATGTGGGGATGTTCGGGCCCTATCTGCTCGCCGCACTGGCCGTCGGCCTTGCCGTGCGCGGGGCGACCTGGGTTCTGCCACGGCGGTTGCCGTCGTCGGGGGTGGCGCCCTATGCCATCGTCGGCATGGTGATGGGTTGGGCCACGCACTGGGTGCCGTCGCTGTACGGGCGAACGCCGGGCACCTTCGCGTTCACCGCGGGCGCAGTGACCATGCTGGCGGTGGCGGGTGCGTGGTGGTACGAGCGGCCGAGCAGCGTCGAGGACCCGGCCTGGCGCGAGCGGGTCAAGCTCACGCTGATGATCTTTGTCGCGGCGCTGGTGTTCGACGAGTTGATCTTGTTTCTGGTGCAGACCGCGGCACCGACGGCGCTGGAGATCTTGCTCTATGTTGCAGTCGGCAAGGATCTCATGGGCGTGTGGCGGGCCAAGCGGCATGTGACCGTGGCCGCGTCGGTGCGTTTCGACGATATCGACGAGGCGGTGGCCAAGCTGCGAGCTGCGGGTCTGTCTCCGACGCTGCGTGGCGCAAACCTTGGCGTCTTGTTGCGGTCGTTTGGGCCGCATGCGCCCATCGAGGTTACGGTCCCGGTTCTCGAGGGAGCTCGTGCCGTAGACGTGTTGACGCCACCTGCGCCGACAATCTCCGTCGCGCCCCTTGTCAGCTCAGCCGGGGTCTAATACGCTGAGCCCGCGCTGCTCATGCCGAAGCCCACCACGACCCTGCCTACGCCCGTCTCGGTGCAGCCGATGGTGGACGCGCATCTGAGCGCGGTGTGGAACTTTTGCTCGCGGATGACACTCTCCAGCGACGACGCCCAGCGCGCCGCGTACGAGACCTTCGAGCGCGCCGGGCATGGCAAGCCGCCGCTCGATCCGGCGGAGCAGGGCCTGTGGCTGCTCAAGGTTGCCGCCTTCGTCGTCGAGCAGCATGTGTCCGCCACTCCGGAGGTCGACTTCGACCTTCTCGACGAGACGCTGCGCTCGGAAGCCACCCGCACCCACGAGGTCAGCTCTCTCACCCAGCCTGAGCGCGAATATCTGCTGTGGGAGCTCAAACAAGGCTGCATGACCGCGGTCATCAATTGTCTGTCGCCGGGCGAGCGGGTCGCCTTCGTGCTGGCGGCCGTGATGGGCAAGTCCGAAGAGCAGGCAGCGACGGCCCTCGGCATCAAGACCAGCGCCTTCAAGGTCCGGCTGTCGCGGGCACGCAAGAAGATTGGCGACTATCTGGCGCCGCGTTGTGAGCATGTCGAGCCGCGCAATCCTTGTCGCTGTCCGTCGCGGATCGGAACGGCGCTGTCGAAGGGCTTCATCGCGCCCCCGCAGACGGCCGTGGTGCAGCTCCGCACGCCTAACCGCCCGTTCGATCAAGAGATTCGGTCGCGCGACGCCGTCAATATCTTCCGCACCCTGCCTGAGCTCGAGGTCCCGCAGACCCTCATTCTTCGCCTGCAAAAGGCGGTCGAATCGGGGGCTTGGCGCTAGATCGCCACCCTCGGCTGGGGTACTTTATCTGCCCAGGATCGAGGAAGAGGCACCGCCTCGGTCCGTAGACCTTCGAGAGGAACCGCATGGGTCACGTGGTCGGCATCGATCTGGGTACTACCAACTCGCTCGTCGCATTCATCCGCGGCGAACGTCCGGAAATCATTCCCAATGACGCCGGCAAGCGTCTCACGCCGTCCATCGTCGGTCTCGACCGCCAGGGCCAGCTTCACGTCGGTGACACCGCCAAGAATCAGCTGGTGGCCATGCCCGATCGCACCGTGGCCGAGGTCAAGCGGCTCATGGGCACGTCGCAGAAGATCCGCCTTGGCGAGCGCGAGTACACGCCGCAAGAGATCTCCGGCATCATCTTGAAGCAGCTCCACGACGACGCCGAAAAGTACCTCGGCTCGACGGTGTCGGAGGCGGTCATCACCGTCCCGGCTTATTTCACCGACGCCCAGCGCCAGGCGACCAAAGACGCGGGCGAGCTGGCCGGCCTCAAGGTCGACCGCATCCTCAACGAGCCGACCGCGGCCGCTTTGGCCTACGGTCTCGACCACCTCGATAAAGAGCAGTTCGTCCTGGTGTATGACCTCGGTGGCGGCACCTTCGACGTCTCGGTGCTGGAGATGTTCGAGGGCGTTCTCGACGTCAAGGCCTCGGCCGGCAACAACCACCTCGGTGGCGGCGACTTCGATCGCACCATCGTCGAGTGGCTGTGCAAGAAGTTCGAAGAGACGCACGGCATCGATCTCCGTCGAGATTCGAAGGCCATGGTGCGCATGAAGGTGGCGTCCGAGCAGGCCAAGATGGATCTGTCGTCGATGAAGACGACCCAGATCATGCTGCCATTCCTGGCGGCCAAGGGCGCCGATCCGCTGTCGCTGGAGCTCGAGCTGACGCGCACCGAGCTCGAGAACCTGATCGGGGCGCAACTGCGCTCGACGCTCGAGCCGGTGGAGATCGCGCTCCGCGACGCCAAGCTCGACAAGAAGCAGATCTCCGACGTGGTTCTCGTCGGTGGTAGCTCGCGTATCCCGATGGTGCAGTCGTTGTTGGCCGAGTTCTTCGGCAAGGAATCCCGTCGCGGCGTCAACCCCGACGAGGCCATTGCGCTCGGCGCGGCAGTGCAGGCGGGGTTGAAGTCGGGCGTGATCTCGACGGACCGCGGCATCATGATCACCGACGTGTGTCCGTTCACTCTCGGCGTGGAGGTCGTCACCTCCAACGGCTTTCAGAAAGTCGGCGGGATGTTTTCGCCGATCATTCCGCGCAACTCGACGGTGCCAGTGTCGCGTACCGAGACCTATTCGACGACGGCCGAGGGCCAGCGCCTCGTCGACATCAAGGTCTATCAGGGCGAGAGTCGTCTGGTGAAGAACAATACTTTTCTCGATGCCTACACCGTCGAGGGCATCCCGCCTGGGCGGGCTGGCGACGAGAAGGTGGCCATCACGTTCACGTATGACGTGAACGGCATCCTGAAGGTGGCCACCAAGATCGTGTCGACGGGCAAAGAGGCCGTGCTGGCCGTCGACAAGAGTCCGACGCGCATGAGTGAGGGTGAGCGCGACAAGGCCAAGGCGAGACTCGATCGCGAGTGGGATGCGGAGGCGCCAGCGTCGGGCGGTATGGGTGGCGGTGGCATGGGTGGTGCGGCGCCGTCGTCGGGCGCGGTTCCCAACACCGCAGCGCCGATCGGTTCCAGCAAGGTGTTGCTCGCCGCCGAGCGCAAGCTGGCGACGGTGTCGTCGGCTTCGCGTGGTCGTCTCGAAGATCTCGTCGGCAAGCTGCGCGCGACCCTGACCCGCGGCGACGCCGTCGAGACGCGCCGGCTCGAAGAAGAGCTGACCAATCTTCTGTTCGAGATCGACTAATGCCGACGTCCAACGCGGAGCGTGAGGCTGTGCCGAACAGCGTAGCGGAAGGTTGCGCAAGGAACCCTCGCGCGGGTTCCGGGTCATAATGTCGAAGCAGTTCGTCATCGATGATTTGAAACGGGAAGTGGTGTTGTCACCTGACGACGCACGGCTGCGCTTCGAGCTGGGCTCGGCGTTTTTCGGCGATACGCAATATCCCAATGCCATCAAGCAGCTCGAAAAAGCGCTCACCATCGACGACAACTATCGCGATGCGCGGTTGTTGCTCGTGCGCGCTTTGGAGATGGCCGATCGGCATCGCGAGGCCTACGAGCAGCTCGAAAAAGCGGTCAAGCGGTCGCCTGACGATCTGGAGTTTCGCGAGCGGCTTCTCGACATCTTCATGTCCATTGGCCGGCTCGACGACGCCATCCTGCACGCGCGCCATCTGGCCCAGGTCGACGGTACCAAGCACACCCGTTTCGTGACGCTGTCGGAGCTGTACAAGAACAAGGGCCTGACGCTGCAGGCGGCGCAGGCGCTCGAGCAGGCGCACCGGATGCGGCCCGAAGACCAGGCGCTGGCGGCCGATCTTCGCCAGCTCTATCTAGACCTCGGCGACGACGCTGGCGCCGAACGTGTGGCGGGTCTACGTGACCGTGCCTATTTCGTGCGTCAGGCCAAAGGCACCATCGGCCAGCTCAAGCTCGCGGGCTCGCTCGTCGACGTGGGCCGGCTTCTCGTCGCTGGCGACGTCGGCGGCGCCAAGCGAGCGCTGTCGGTCGTCGATCTCAGCGAGCAGTCGGGCGCCGAGTTTGAGCTTTTGCGCGCCGAGATTGCGCTCATCGACGGCAATCTGGACCGCGCCGAAAAGTCGCTGCGTGCGTGTCTCGACCGGGCGCCGACGCTGGCGCTGGCCTGGAACCGCCTCGGCGACGTGACGCAATCGCGCGGCAAGCTGCGTGAGGCGCTGGCGCACTACGAGCGCGCGGTCAACCTCGACCCCAACGACGCCAACGCGCTCGAAGATCTGGGCGATCTGTATTCGACGCTGGGCGAGCGCGAAAAAGCCGAGAGTCACTATCGCCGTGCCGCAGCGCTCGATCCCAACGCCCGCGCGCAAGACAAGCTCAAGTCGCTGGCCGGCCTCGACGCCCGCAACAACAAGCCGCGCGTCGGCTGGATTTACATCTTGTCGGCGGCGCTGCGCGACGGCGAGCCCTTCATCGGCATCGCCGACGAGCTCGAAGCGGCGGCTTTGCCCGGCCGCGGCGACTTCGTCATGTCCGGCAACGCCGGCCAGTCGATGGAAGACTCCGGCCGCGTCGCCTTTTCCTGCTTGCGTGCCCGGGCCGCCGAGCTCGGCGTCGCCGACTTCGTCCGTGATCGCGACTTGCACATCCATGTCGTCGGCAACCCGGAGATCAAGCGCGACGGCGGCTCGGCCGGCCTCGCCTTCGTGCTGGCGTCGATCAGCGCCTACACCGGCCGCCCCGTACGCGAAAAGTTGGCGGCCTCGGGCGTCATCACCATCTCCGGCGAAGTCCAGCCCGTCGGTGGCATCCACGAAAAAGTCATCGCGGCCCACCTCATCGGCATCCGCACCGTGGTCTTGCCGAAGCGCAACATGCGCGCCGCGCGCGACTTGCCCGACGAGGTCGCCGACGCGATGGAGATCATCTACGTCGACACCGTCGCCGAGGCCATCGACAAGGCCTTGCTCAAGAATTCCGACTTCAAGTAGTTCTCACCCCACCACCGGAGACGTTGATGGCCGAGTCACAGAATTTCTATCAGGTTCTCGGAGTCGAGAAAGACGCCGACGAACGGACCATCAAGAAGGCGTACTTCACGCTGGTGCGAAAGTACCCGCCCGAGACGCACGCCGAAGAGTTCAAGCGCATCCGTGAGGCCTACGAGGTCCTGTCCAACGCGACCTCGCGCAAGGACTACGACGCCGTCGCTGCGTACGATCAATACGGCGAAGAAATTTCGTCGCGCATCAAGCAGGGCCAGGCGGCCATGGATGCTGGCGACTGGCGCACGGCGCAGCAGCATTTTGCAGCCGTTCTCAATATCCAGCCCAACCTGCACTTCGCCCGCGATCTTCTGGGCATGGCGTATCTCAACAACGACGAGCCGCAAAAGGCGCTGGTCGAATTCGATCGTCTCGTCGCCACCCAGCCGGACAACGCGGTCTATCAGCTGCACCGCGGCTACGGTCATCACCGCCAGAAGGCCTACGGCGCGGCGATGGAGGCCTATCGCAACGCCAAGGCGCTGGACACCACCGACACCCGCGTGCTCGTCGCCATGGCCGACTGCCTGACCGATCAGAAGCAGTACGAGGCCGCGCTCGTCGAGCTCGACGCCGCCATCAACATGGACGGCGAGGTCGACTTCCAGGATTTCGTCTTCTTCATGCGCAAGGTGCAGATCCAGCTCCTACGCAACCGGGCCGATCTCGCCGAGGCGGATCTCGACACCATCTTCAAGATCTTGCCGGAAGATCCCGAGGCCAGAAAGTACGTGGCCACGCGTCTCGCGTCGCTGGCGGCCGATTTGTTCGCCATGAAGCGCTCGGTCGACGCCAATCGCCTCTTGCAGCGTTGCAAGCAGATCGATCCGTCGCGCGCGTCGATGGAGTTTCAGTTCCCGGCGCGCAGCAAGGTGCCGATCGCGACGTTGCCCAAGACCTCGCAGGATTGGATCATCAAGCACGGCAAAGAGTTCGCCGCTGGCAAGCTGGCGCAGAGCGCCTGGGGCGGGCCGATCTTCTTGGTCATCGTCGCTGGTCTCTTGGTGCTCATCGCGCTCAACGCCGGCTTGAATACGCGCTCGTTGTGGTCGCCGCAGCAGACCCTCATGATGGCGCTGTTCCTGATTGGTGCGCCGCTCCTCTTGGCGCTCGGGATCCGCCGTGTGGCGCGCGTCAAGAATTCGCCGTACGGCAAGTACACCACCATCCACCCCTTGCACCTCATGCAGGTCGACATCGACGAGGTCACCCTGTGGCCTCTCGTCAACCTGCACGACGTGGCCTTGACCCATCACTCGACCAACGGCGTCTATCAGTACACGGCCGTCCGACTCGACTTTGCCGGCACCATCTCGTCGCACACCATCCGGGGCCAGCAGGCTTCGGTCGACTGGGCCAATCGCTTGCTAGCCCAGCGTCGTCGCGTGCTCGAGCTGATGTCGATGGGGCTTCTCGACGCGGAAGAGGGCTTCGATCTGGTGCCGCCGGCGCAGCTGGCTGGTGCGGCGCCGAAGCTGCCGGAAGATCCGCTGGCCAAGAAGAAGGCGCTCACTTTTTACGGCATCTTCGCCGGTGTGGGCCTCCTGACGGCGATCATCGCCATTCCGCTCAACCGCGGTGCGGCGGAGCGTGAGGCGTGGCGGTCGTGCTCGTATTCGTACGCCGGCATCTCCGACTACCGTCGCTATCTCCAGCGGTTCCCGTCGGGGAAACACGCCTCTGACGCCCAGGCGGCCATCGACAAGATCTACACCGCGGCGTTCACCGAGTATCAGGCCAAGGCCACCGACGGCGATCCCAAGGCTGTCGAGACCATCAAGGCCGTGTTGACTGCGCTCAAGGTCGCCAACACGACCCAGGTCAAGATCGAGTACGAGAGCTCGGTCGACTTCTCGGGCTTGAAGGGTGTCGACTCCAAGCAGTACGGCGACGTGATCCCGCCCGACAGGGCCTTCACCGACACGGCCAACAAAGCGCGTGAGTCGTCGATCACCAAGGCGCTGTCGAGCGCGTTCGGCACCGTGCTCAAGAGCAACCTGTTCGAGTTCGACGATGGCGGCTACAAATATCGGTCGAGCTACGAGCCAGTGCTGCCGCCGTCGCCAGTGACGTTCCACATCAAGTACAAGATCATCGAGTCGGGCAGCATCTACGAGTCGACCACCGGCGTGAAGAAGCGGATGTTCGGCATCTTGTTCGGCTGGGATTTCGCGGTGCGCATCAAGGGCGAGAACGGCGACCACTTCACCATCAATCTGCCGTCGGCGCCGCAAAAGCACATCAGCTACTCGACGACCAGCTACGACAACTCGGAGATCCGGCCGTACCAGGCCATGGCCGAGAGCGCGTTCGACGAGTTCGGCCGCAAGCTGGCCGGCAGCTTTGGCGTCAAGATCCCGGCTCCCGTCGACACTGGCAGCTACGGTGGCAGCGGCAGTGGGTACGGCAAATATGGCGGCGGCAAGTACGGATCTGGAAGTGGCAGCGGCTACAACAAGCCGCTCGACCCAGCCGTCCAGAAGATGATCGACGACGCCATTCGCAACGCCAGCAAGAAAAAGTACTAGTCCCCGACACGCCCTTGACATCGCTCGTCTGGTTTCGCGGCAAAGACCTTCGCCTCTCCGACCATGCCCCACTACGCGCCGCTCTCGATGCTGGGAGCGGCGTGGTGTTGCTGTTCGTCCTCGATCCGTATTTTTTCGCCGCCGAGCGCGCGCAGGAGTTTCCGCATCGCGCGCAGTTCTTGTTGGAGTCGCTGAAGGCGCTGCACGACAACATCGCCCATCTCGGGTCCAGGCTGTTTGTCGTCGCTGGGCGGTCGGTAGAGGTCGTGCCGGAGGTGGCGCGGCAAGTCGGCGCCAAGCGGGTGCTGGCGCAGTCGTGGACGGAGCCGTTTGGGCGCGAGCGCGATCGTCGGGTAGGTGAGGCGCTGGCCGGGCACGACGTGGCCTTCGAGCTCTTCGACGGCGAGACCATGGCCCCGCCGGCGTCGCTGCGCACCGGTCAGGGAGAGCCGTTTCGGGTGTTCACGCCATTTTCGCGGGCGTTTGCACGTGAGATCCGGGTGGCGCCACCGCTGCCGGCGCCGCGCGCTCTGCCAGGTTGCGACGCGGAGCTCGACACCGTGCCCATCCCGACGCTGGCCTCGCTCGGCATCGCCCACAATCCGCGCTTGGTCGTGGGCGGAGAGCGGGCCGCGCGGCAGCGGTTGCGCGAGTTTCTCGACGGGCCGGCCGACGCATATCATCACGATCGGGATCGCATGGATCGGCCGGGCACGAGCCGCCTGTCGGCCGACCTGAAGTTCGGGACGCTGTCGGCGCGCTCGGTGTGGTCGGCGGTGCAGTCGAAGGCGACAGGAACCGAGTGGCAGCGTTCGTATCTGAATGAGCTCGTCTGGCGTGAGTTCAGCCATGCCTTGTTGTGGGATCGGCCGTCGCTCCTGACCGAGCCGTTTCGGCCGGCGTGGCAGAAATTTCCGTTTCTGTCACCGACAGATCCCGTGGGTCAGCGACGGTGGCAGGCCTGGTGTGACGGCCGCACCGGCTTTCCGGTCGTCGACGCCTCGGCCCGCCAGCTCCTGCAAGAAGGCTTCGTGCACAACCGCGCGCGGATGATCTCGGCCAGCGTTCTGACCAAAGATCTGTTGATCGACTACCGCCGCGGCGAGGCCCATTATCTCCACTGGCTCGTCGACGGAGATTGGGCGCAAAACAACGCCGGCTGGCAATGGGCCACCGGCTGCGGCTGTGATGCGCAGCCCTATTTCCGGATCTTCAACCCCACCAGCCAAGGCGAGCGGTTCGATCCTGACGGCGACTATGTCCGTCGCTGGGTGCCAGAGCTGGCTGCGCTGCCGGCGCGCTGGATCCACGCCCCGCACAACGCGCCCTCCGACGTGCTGTCAAAGGCCGGCGTGCGCATTGGCACCGACTATCCGGCGCCCATCGTCGACCACGCAGAGGCGCGCAACCTGTTCTTGCGGGTTGCCAAGACCGCATTGGGCTAGGCTGCGGGCATGGCACAGACGACCGAAGAGCTCACCGCGTTCATCAACGAGAATCTGGGTGGCTGGAACCGTGCCATGGGGCTCGTCTTTCAGCGCGTCACCGCCGACGAGGTGATCGGTGAAGTGGTGATCGCCGAGCAGCATCTGCAGCCGTACGGCATCGTGCACGGCGGCGTCCATGCGGGACTCATCGAGGCGGCGTGCTCGACGGGGGCGGCGATCTACGCGATGGCCAACGGCCAGTCGGTGGTGGGCCTGGAAAACGCGACGTCGTTTTTGCGCGCGGCCCGTGGTGGCAAGATCCGGGTGCATGCCAAGCCCCTGCAACGCGGCAAGCGCACCCAGGTCTGGGAAGCGACCGTCACCGACGAGACCGACCGCCCATTGGCCAGCGGCAAAGTGCGCGTGATCTGCCTCGACCCCGAGTCGGCCTTGGCCGGGAAGAAACTCGAACGTTGAGATGAGCGGCACGGTGGTGGTTGACGACGCGCTTCCTTTCACGGGGAGACGGAAGCGTGAGACGGGAGATCAGAGGGAGACAGATCGGAATTATTTTTGGGCGTTCGTTGCGTCGGTGGCTGATGAGCGATCGATCGAGGCGCACACAGGATCAAAATTCCGATCTGTCTCCCTCCGTCTCATCAACTCACGCTTCCGTCTCCCTGTGAAAGGAAGCCACCGGACAACCACCGCAGCAGGAGCGAGCTACGTGCGCCAGGTTTTGGCGAGCGCCAGCGCCGAGTCGTAGCTGTCGGCGAGCTCGCGTTTGCCGGCGTTGTCTTCGACGACGACCTTGCCGGCTTCAGCGGCGCGACCAATGGAGAGGCTCACCCAGCGACGGTCGACGCACTCCCAGCGGCAGCTCTCTTCTTTGAGCGGCTTGACCAAGCGCCAGCGAATGTAGGTTCCCGTCGAGAACCTGGGCACTTTGGAGCTCATCGGTGGTAGCGGGCCGGCATCGCGTCAGAAGCGTAGCATTCGCTGAGGTGCTTCGGCGCACGAAGCGCAAATACGAAAAAAACGAATTCAGCGAATCCCGCGGGCGATGATCTCGACCTCGCCCAGCGACGAGAAGGGCACCCCATCGAGCGTGCCGGTCATGTCGTCGAGTGTGACAGAAACCAGCTGACATATCGTACCCTGACTGACGCCGAACGTGACATCGATCGGCAGACCACCTGGAATGACAGGGCCGGCCGTGATCGGCGTACCCACTGCCACGGTGCCGGCACGGTCGGCATAGAGACGGATGGTGGCGCGGGTGACGTGTAAGTCTACGCCGGTGGCGTGGGCCTGGTCCCAGAGCACGACCGAGCGCGCGGCCACAGCGACGGGAAATGCCAGCCGTATCTCGACGCCGCCGATCACGTCGCTGCGCCAACCACCACGCGGATCGCCGATGCTGTCGGCCACGCGATCGACCAATGCCGACGGGAGGCCGGCTGTGGTCGAGCTGGCGGTCACCGTCGCACCCGGTGCGAGGTTGGTGAACGCCGCCAGCGCCCGTTGTTGGTCGATGGTGGCGGCGGCAGGTACGCGCAACAGCGAATGGCCGGCGTGGCAGCCGAGACAGCGTCGCTGTTCGTTGGGCGCGGCGCCAAGTGGGGCCAGCTCCTGCGCGCGCGCGTCGCTCCACGGATGGTTGCTGCCGTCGGTGACAGCGACTCTGCCACCGTTGTCGCGGAGCTGCTGAAACAGCGGGACCATGGCCGGTACCGACACGCGGGCGAAGCCGTCGCCGTCGACGACGACGTCGCCGAGCCGGCGCGGCCAGTCCATGACCGCAAAGGGCCCGGGGGCGTGGCGCTGCCAGTCGGCAAAGGTCCGCAGCGACGAGGCCGAGCCGACAGGCGGCGCCGACAAGATCGGCACGTCGACGGCGGCATTGGCATAGACATTGAGCGCGACGAAATCTGCGTAGCCGTTTTCGTCGAGCGCGCCCAGCATGCCCGAATGCGACAGCGCCAGCGTGTCGTCGAGCGCGGCGGCGTCCGTCGCAGTCAGCGTCGTGGCCCGGGCCGGCAGGCGCGTGGTGGCCGCCAAGATCGGCAGCGACGGCGGCGGGGTCCGCGCCCAGATCGGCTGGGCATGCAGCTCGGAGGTGTCGGGCAGATCGAAGACGAACTGCAGCCCTTTGCCGTCGAGCCCGATGACATAGAGGCCATAGTCTTGCGTGCGGTCGTCTACCACCGTGGGCGCCTCGGCGCTGGCCGCCTGGGTCTGCGAAAACACCACCCGCCCGTCGGGCAGCACCGCAGGCTCGGCTGCGTACAGCGTACGCGCGATGCCCGGCGCCCACAGATCCGTCGTCGGCACGCTGGTCACCCCACGCAAGGCACGCGGCACGCCAGCTCCAGCGGGGTGGACGCGCAGGCCGCCAAACCCCGCCACGTCGGTCAGGCTCAGCGACGGGAAATACTGGCCGACGAACGATCCATCAGCCGCAAAAGCGCCGCCATACACATGCCCCGCCTGCTCGTCGCGGCGCCAACCGGTCACGAGCTCCGGCGAGCTCCCGTCCGGCGCCACCGACAACAACTGCCAGCCGCCACGCGCGTCCAGCGACGGCGTCAGCGCCGACAGCCCATCGCGCTGTGTGTACAGCTTCTCGGTCGGCTGGAAATTCACCGCAATATGATCATTGCGCCAGTAGATCGGCGGAGCGGCGCTGGGATCGAGCCCCAGCTCGCTGTCGTCGTCGCTCGGCTGATGACGCGCCGAAAGCCAACGCGAGAACGCGATGCGTCCCGTCGCCGGCTCGATCACCGGCCGCTCGGCGCTGCCGCGCTCCGAGGTCAGCCGCACCACCTGGCCCGACTCCGAGCTGTCGATGGCGGCGATGAACAAGTTGGTCGCACGCGTGCCAGCGACGGGCCCAAGGCCACGCCAGCGCGTCGAGGCAAAGACCACATGGCGATCGTCGGGCAAGAACACCGGGTCAAAATCGTCCCAGCCGCGCAGTGCATCGGCAGCCGGGCCCAGCTGCCGGTCGAAGTCCTCGACCTCGAGTGGCTCGTCGGCGAGTGGCAGCTCGTGCAGGTTGTTGCCGTCGGTACCGATGGTGTAGAGGCGCCAGGCGCCGGGATTTACGCCCGCGGTGCGATCCCACGGCATCCCGTCGGCGCGCGCATGCAGGCCGGCAAAGACCAAGGTCTTGCCGTCCCACGACACTGACGGCGCGCTGACGTCTTCGAGCAACAACGACGCCGGCCCGGGCCGTGAGCCGTCGACGAGCACGCGTAAGAGCCCAGTCGTCTCCAGCACCATCAGCCGGCCGGGCGACGCCGGGCGAAGGCGGCTGTGTGGGCCCACGCCAGGCAGGTCCAAGAACGAGTCCAGCGACGAGGGACTGGCCTGCGTCCCCGGATGACGCGAGACGAAGACGATGCTGACCGGGAGCTTGGAATTGCCGCCGCCGTCGACGGTACAGCCAGCCCCAAGGGTCACCGCTGCCAGCATCAACCTCTGAGCCCAATCCCGCACGGCGGCAGTATACTCCGCCGATGTCCGTCCCTGCCGCCAGCCCAGACGCCGCCAAAGTGAGCCACATCAAGAACGTGAGCGCGATCACCGAGCGCCTGCGCAAAGCGGCCGGATCCGCCTACGCCGCGCACGAACGCGATGTCGCGGTCATCGTCGAGCAGGTGCGTGAGCGTGCCCGCGCCAAGCAGCCGGTGCACATCGACAAAGGCGGCGTGCACCATGTGGTCCCCATCCCCGGCGACAAGCGCTTTTCCGGCAGCCGCATCGATATCTCGTCGCTGCGCCGCGTGTTGCACATCGACGCACAGGCCATGTTGGCGCTCATCGAGCCCGGCGTCAGCTTTGCCGACCTCGTCAAGCACACCCTTCCCCTTGGACTGTGCCCGATGCTGGTGCCCGAGCTCGAGGGCATCACCGTCGGTGGCGCGGTGGCCGGCTGTTCGGTGGAGTCGATGTCGCATCGGCTGGGCGGCTTTCACGACGGGTGTCTCGAGTACGAGCTCATCACCGGCGACGGCGAGCTCCTCCGTTGTTCGCGCGAAACCGAGTCACTGGCCTTCGAGATGATCCACGGCTCTTACGGCACTTTGGCCACGCTGACCGCGCTGGTTTGCCGTCTGGTGCCGGCCAAGCCCTATGTCCGCATGAGCTACGAGACCTACCCCGACGCCACGTCGTACCTGGCCGCCATGCGCCGTCACAGCGACGGTGGAACCACCTTCATCGACGGCATCATCCATGGTCCGTCACAGTTCGTCTTGTGCATCGGCGAGTTCGCCGATTCGGCGCCGTATCTGTCGAGCTATCGCGGCGCCGAGATCTTCTGGCCGTCGACGGCCACGCGCAAAGAAGACTTTCTCACCACCTTCGACTATTTCTTCCGCTACGACACCGAGTGCCACTGGATGACGCGCACCATCCCGCCCCTGACCTGGAAGCCGGTCCGCCGCGTCGTGGGTCGCTGGTTCCTCGGCTCCACCAACCTCATCACCTGGTCGGGGCGGCTGGCGAGGATCTTGGCCTTCAAAAAGCGACCCGATGTGGTCGTCGACGTGTTCATTCCGTCGCGGCGCTTCGTCGATTTTGTCGATTGGTATGCCGCGGACTACCAATTCTGGCCGATGTGGGTCGTGCCCTATCGCATGATGACCGGCCGCTACCCGTGGCTGAACCCCAAGCACTGGGAGCGCATGAACGATGACCTCATGATCGACTGCGCCGTCTACGGCAAGCCCAACAGCGACCCCGCCGTCGACCAGTCGCAGGTGCTCGAAGAAGCGACGTTCCGCTTCGACGGCATCAAGACGCTCATCTCGCGCAACCACTACACCCGCGACCGGTTCTGGAGCATCTACGACCAGGACAACGTCGCCGCCGCCAAGCGCCGCCTCGATCCGCAAGGCCTCTTTCCCGAGCTCTATGAAAAGGCCCATCGCGTGTAGGCGTGGAGCTCACCGTTCTCGAGCACTATCGGCGCAGTCAGCGCCGCGAGGTGACGCGCATCTTGAGCGTCGGCGCGCTGTTCGTGTCGATCGGTGCGTTGATCGTCGGCTACGGTCTGCATCTGCGGCATGGACATCAGGCGGGCGCAGAAGGGGTCATTGCCTTCGGGGTCGCCTTCGTCGGTGTGGGACCGATCAGCACCATCATTCGTATGCAGCGCTTGCTCTCTGACGAACAATTCCTGGCGGTGCTGCGCAGTGGGCTCTTGTACCAGGTCAATGACAGCGCCACCGAGATCGCGTGGGACGATGTGCTCGCCATCCGCTGCGATCGAGAGCGCGATCAGGTCGTCATCGATCGCAAAACTGGCGACTCGGTCGTCGTAGCCTTTGGTTTCGACGGCACCACCGCCAGCGCGCTGGCCCGCCACCTCGAACATCTGCGCATCAAAGCCGGCATGAACCTTCTCGGGAGATGAGTATGAAGAAAGAGCCGAAGCGGTGCCCCTGGCCGGGCACGGATCCGCTGTATCTGGCCTATCACGACGAGGAATGGGGCGTGCCGGTCCATGACGACAAGGCCCTGTTCGGCAAGCTCATCCTCGACGGGTTTCAGGCTGGCTTGTCGTGGATCATCATCCTTCGCAAACGCGACGCCTTTCTCAAGGCCTTCCACGGCTTCGACCCGGCGCGCATGGCGAAATACGGCGACAAGGATCTTTTGCGCCTGCAAAACGACGCGGGCATCGTGCGCAACAAGCAGAAGATCGCCGCCGCCCGCGACAGCGCCCGCGCCTACCTAGAGCTCGTCGAAAAGCCCGGCGACTTCAGCCGCTTCCTGTGGCAATTCGTCGACGGCAAACCCAAGATCAATCGCTGGAAAACGCGCGGTCAAGTTCCTGCCGAAACCGCCGAGAGCTCGGCCATGTCGAAGGCGCTCGTCGCCCGCGGCTTCCGCTTCGTCGGCCCCACCATCTGCTACGCCTTCATGCAGGCCGTCGGCATGGTCAATGACCACCTCGTCGACTGTCATCGCCACCAAGCCGTCTACAAAAAGCTCAAAACCGGCTGAGGATCCGATCGCGCAGTCCCGACGGCAAACGGCCAAACAGACGCGTGGCGACGGCGAGTGGCTGGGGAAAGTCGAGGCGTTCTTGGCGGGCCTCGATGGCAGCGAGGATGCGACGGGCGGCGTCGTCGGTGTCGAGGAGCTGCGGCATGGGATGGGTGCTGCGGGCGACCATGTCGGTGCGGACAAAGCCGGCGTGCACGCTGGTGACGGTGATGGGTGTGTGGCGCAGATCAAGGCGCAGGCAGTCGAGCAACATCGACAGGCCCGCTTTGGGCGCACAGTAGGCGGCGCTCGACGGCAGCGCGCCAAACGATGCCAACGAGCCAATGCCGACGAGGTGGCCACGGCCGCGGGCGACCATGGCCGGCAAGACCGCGGTCAGCGTGGCGGCTGCGCCGCAGAAGTTGATATGAAAAGCGCCGGAGATCGCTTCCCACGAATAAGCCGGCAGCGACGCCGGCAGCGACGGTGGTACGCCGACTCCGGCGTTGGCGATGATCAGATCGATCGGGTGTTGGGCGTCGAGCTGTCGCAGGCGATGCACAGTGACCTCGGTGTCGGCGACATCGAGTACCAGCGTCTCTGCTTGGCCGCCTTGGGCGTGGATCGCAGCCGCGACGTCTTCCAGCAGCGCTTGTCGGCGAGCGATCAAAAAGACCTTGGTTCCCGTCGCTGCCAGTTGGATGGCCAGCGCGCGGCCGATGCCGCTCGACGCTCCCGTGACGACTGCGTTCACGCCTGCGGACCCATCCAGGCCAACAGTTGTTCGACGACCCACGGGCCGGCATCGAGCGTGATGTCGTGTCCCGAGGTGGGATGGACGGCCAGCTCGGCGGAGAACGCGCGCGCGATGGCCCGCGAGCACGATGGCGACACCAGTCGATCGCCGTCGCCCAGCATGACCAGCGTCGGCACACGCGGCGGCGTCGACGGCGCCCGATAGCGCGCGCCGGCCAGCACCTGGCGAAACAGATTGGCTCGCGAGACCGGCCGCGCCGCCTGGATCTCGGTCCATTCCTCGGCCACTTCGGCGTGGACTTCGCTGCGGTTGGAGACCACCGACAAGATGGTTCGCTCGCGTGCTAGCAGCTCCGCCTCCAGCGCCGACGCGAATAACTTGGGGTACACCGCTGGACGCAGCCTCGACCAGAACGGCGACAGGCCTCTCAGGCTGGAGTTGGCCAGCACCATCCGCTCGACCTCGTCGGGGTACGCCGTCGCCCACTCGGTGGCCACCATGCCGCCGAGCGAGACGGCGAACAGTCGCACCGGCGTCGACAGGCCCAGCTCGGCCCGGAGCGCGTCGACCATCCCGCGCACCGTCGTCGGTGACTTGTCCTGGTAGTGCACGCCGTTGCCAAGAATGTCGGGTGTATATACAACCGAGCCGGGAAACGCTCGGCGCAGATCGTCGGCAAATGGGCCCCAGTGGGCCGCCTCGCGGACCAGGCCGCGCAACAACACGAACGGACGCTTGTTCATGAGATCACTTTCTGGCTTCACACAGCGGCTCGGTGAACGGATCGGGACGACAATGAATACGCGGTAGGCCTAGCCAGCGACGGTCGAGGCGATAGTCGGTGGGATGATGATCGGCCCACAGGCCCCGATGTTGGCCGCGCGCAACCGCTTCGCTCTGCAACAGCGCCTGGTGAACTGGCCCCGGCGCGCAGCCAAACTTGGTGTAGTACGGGCTCAGGCCCTCGCGCACGAGGCGCGCCTGGAGGAGCTCCCCGTCGACGAAGACCAGCGCCAAGGTCCGCCCATAGGCATCGAGGTGTGGCTGCCCGGCGCGGTCGAGCTGGCGCATGAGGTGGAGCGTCGAGGCGCGCTGCATCCAGCCGGTCACGGTGCGCCCGACCTCGGCGCCGAACGGGGTGGCGTGGGGCCCGTGGATCTCCTCGGTGTCGACCCACAGGAAGCGCACCTTGGTGTCGATGCCGTCGACGCCAAAATGGGCCGTGTCGCCGTCGACGCCACGGACCAGCGTGACCCGACGCGCCGGCTCGAGGCGGGTGAGCGCGGCGCCAACGGCGATCTGGGGCGGCTCGGGGCACAAGGCGGCGTGAGCCATCCCCGTCGACAACGCGAACCAACCCAGCATCCACCGCACGCGCCGACGCTACCGCGAATCGTCGGACCGCGCCAACGCCGTTCCTGCTTGCTACAATGACCCGCCATGACTCTGCCTGCCCAGCTACAAGCCGACCTCGCCTCGCTCGCCAAGCTCATTCAACACGCACTCGGCGCCCGTCCTTCGCGCAGTCGGGTGGCGACACCGGACGAGATTCAAAAGACACTCGCCACCGTCGCTGCGGGTGCGCCTGTGGCCGCGGCACCAGGGGCACCGGCGGGCGTCCTGCCCGACTTGAGCCGTATTTTTGGCCTGTCGGCGGCGGAGGCCGAGCTGCTGTTGGTGGCGGTGGCACCCGAGGTCGACCCGCGCTTTCGTCGCATCTACGGGTTCCTGCTCGACAACCTCAACAAGGAGCGGCCGACGATGGCGCTGGCCACCGAGCTGCTCGGGCATCGCGGCGTCGACGGGGAGACCCTGCGTGCGCTGTTACAGGCCGGTGCGCCGCTGCGACGGCTGTTCTGCCTGACGCTGACCGGGACCGGGCTCGACTCGTGGTGGGGACGGGAGCTGGCGACGTCGGAGCGGATGGCGCGTGCGGTCCTCGGGCAGACGCTGCTCGACGACGCCTTGGTCGGGGTGGCATCGCTGGCGACCCCTGGCGTGGCCGTCTCCGAGCTGATGCTGCCGACCGGGATCGTCGAGCGGGTGTGTGTGCTGGCCGCTGCGGCTGGTGCCAAGGAGCCGGCCGGCATGGCCTCTACGCCGCGACCGTTGATCGTGTTGAAAGGCCCAGGTGGCGCTGGCAAGCAGCACACGGGTCGCGCCATCGCCACCATGCTCGGTCGCTCCATGCTCGTCGTCGACGGGTCGCAGCTTCCGAAAGATCCCAACGAGCTCTTGCGTGTCTGCAAGCTGTGCGTGCGGGAGGCGCTCCTCATCGGCGCCATCTTGTATCTCGACCATGCCGACACGCAGACCGATCCCGAAGGTCCTGCGCATCCGGTGGCGGGCATCATGGGCGCGCTCGGTCATTTTCCCGACCTGGTCTTTTTGGCTGGTCAGCGACGGGTGGAGGGTCTCGGGCCGCTCGGT
>Ga0123338_10000416_pt1 | contig 43750 bp, 28 predicted proteins | sample grotaG_FD_89793 | JGI IMG/M metagenome (GOLD analysis project Ga0123338, IMG submission 89793) | Glacier valley bacterial and archeal communities from Borup Fiord, Nunavut, Canada, to study Microbial Dark Matter (Phase II) -... | ecosystem: Environmental > Aquatic > Freshwater > Ice > Glacier ... | reverse complement strand
AATTTCAGAAACGCTAACTTATGGATAACCAAAATTGAGAAAATGCAAATTTCAATCTCAATATTTTTGAGTCAAACTCCAGAAACAAGAATTTAGGTTGTTTTCTTAATGACACTAATTATACTGTAAAGGAAATAAAATTGTATAATTCATTTTTTTTGTGATTCATTATCTGGTTGTGATTTGCTTTCAAAATATATCTTTAACGCGTTCTATCACATCTGGTAAACCCAATCCGCAGTATCTGCAAAGTGTTTGGCTCTTGGGAGGTTACCCCCAAACCAGATCATTTGCAGAATTAAGGAATGTACTTGTGAAAGGCACATTCTGCTCTTTTAACTTAAGTTGAAACCTGTTTCTGACCTGCTCTGCCGAACTAACAATCCTCTCTTAAACATTTGTCAACTTCTTGGTAAATTCCAAATCGCCGGCTCCATCAATGCAGGCGGATGGGGGGTCCCGCGATTTGCAATCGCGGTTAAACCAAAATCCAATATAATAGACCATCATCCAATAGTTATAGAGCGATTTTCAATCGCGTTAGAATCAAAAGGCGATTACAAATCGCCTGACCCCAGCTGTCTGGTCAGTTTTTACCAAACCGACAAGACCACCACTTGTCATTTTAACCTCCAAAGGGTTGAGAGGACTTTTAAAACCCTTCGATTTGCTCAATTCCCATGAAACCCAATTCGTGTAATTCGTTTAAATTCGCGCAATTCGTAATTTAGTGTAATTCGTTTCAATTCGTGCAATTCGTAATTTAATCCAAATCAATATCCAGCAAATCTTCCGTTGGATAATGATACTGATTGATCAATTCATCCTCCGTAAAGCTTTGTTTTTCAGGATCAATGAATGCTGCCAACAAACTGCTGATGTTGCCTGCCTTTGAAGCGATAGAAGCGGATATGTCTTCTGTAACAATATAAGGGAAAAAGTAAGGGTAACTGATCTCCAAATACTTGTTATTGTGATTCAATAGTCCCTTTAACTTGATATAATAATCCAACAGTTCTCGATAGTTGCTTTGCAGATGGATTGCACTGATTTCCCTTTTCCTTGCATTGCTATGTTTACTCCCCGCAATGGTATATTCTATATCCTCTATCAGGGAGGTATATTTTTCCAATGGTTGATGGATGATAAAATCCCCTGAATAAAAGTCTTTGATACTCCGGCCAATGTCTTCATTTGGCTTTAGACCAGGAACAAAGGCCTCCATCAGTGACTGAATTTGCTTTAACCTGACCAACCTGGGAGGGTTGTCCTTTTGTTTTTCAAAGCTCCATTCTGCTGAATCTGGGGTCATGTTGGTAAAATCAATGATTTTATCCAAGAGGTCATGGGCTGCGTAGAATTGGGGGTTATTCATATTAATTTGGTGAAGGAGGTTGTAATTCTGTCAATACAAGATTGTCTCTTCTAAAACTCCATGGTACACAACGCAGAGTAATCTGATTGTCATATTGAAAGAGAAGTTCTTTTGTAAATGTTTCACATTCCGGGTAAATAAGTATAAGATGGTTGGAAATGTATTTTTTACCATAAGCATATAGTTGGTACATGTCAGCCTGTGTTATCAGATAATTTTTACCCGATAGATTTTGATCCAACACTTTCCATTTTGTATCAGCGATGATGTATGATTCATTGGTTTTAACAACAATATCTGGTCTGATTCTGAATTTATTTTGTTTTAGTAAAAGATCTGTCAACAAATAATGTTGCCTGTCTTGAGTCGTGATATTTAATTCGGGATAAAGCTTTTTAAGTTTGTGAGCCACATAGGATTCAAACAGTACCTCCATAGGAAATAAAATTGCAGTATTCAGATGTTTTCCCTTGTAGCTAGTAAATGATTTCCCTTCCAGGAAAAGTCTTGCCCAGTTTAATGCGGTATCATAATAACTAAATAACCTGTTGTGACCGTTCAGTTTGGAAAGGTCAATACCAATATTTTTAGATAATTCAACATCTTCAAAAAGTGCCAATAAATCAATGATCAGACTTTTGTTTTTTGTGGACCGGCTTTTTTTACCAACATAAGTCAGTGCTGTTTTGAGTATCCTATTTTGTGGAATATTAACTTTAAATTCATCAAAGCAAACAAAGAAACGATCAGCCCTCGTGACATTCAATTTTATTTGCTGACTAAAAAGCAACCGACCTTTTAAGAACTTTTGATTTTCCTCTGAGTTGGCATAAAAATGTTTGATGCCTCTATTAGTAATAATTTCAACCTCCTTTAGAAACATGGATATAAAGATTTCTAGAATAGGCATCCGGTTGGCATTCAAATGCGCCTTATCAATTGACTTGAATGGTGAATCACGAAGGCACCTTAGCATAGAGAGCAATAGACAACGACTTTCATTGACAGTGGTGGTGTTATCACTATTTTTCCCTTGGTTAATTTTAGGCAATATCTCAATAGTCGTGCCCTGACGTGTTTCAATTACTCCAACGTAATTTTTAACCCTTATATAATCTTTTCCTTTTTGTCGATGGTAAGAAAAGACCGATTCAATTTCATTTCCCGGATCGTTATTCTCAGCGACAAAACATTTTAGGTTTTCAAATGACTTTGGATCAAGAAAAATTGTTTGCAACGAATCTTCATACTCCTGAAAATCCTTTGAATTCCAAATGATCCCAAATTCACAGATTTGTTTTACCCGATTATTCATCAGCTCTTCGAATAAGATGGCCGTTTGTAAATATGTATGAAACTTTCATCTGGAATATTGTAAAAATTTCCATTCACCAGATTTTCATTGATCTCATAAATGGTTTCATCTTCAAAATCTTCCATGTCTAACCCAAATAGTTTTTTCTCATCTTCCTGTGAGTATCTTTTCTTAATTCTCACAAATTTTTGATCTTCCGTTTTCCCCCATTGAATATTATCACCCAAAACCAATTGAATTTTATCCCAATCTTTATAAAAATACTCCTGAAGCAATGGAATGATTTTATCACAGAAAACATTACACAAATCTGACTTACTTTCACATTTCATGAAATAGGAGTGTCCTATGGTATGATCTCTGTCCAGTAAAAATTCAATACGTTCGTTTATTTGTATCAAAACACTTTGCAAATCAATACCTTCCATATTATCCTTTAGCAATTTCGGATCTGGCATCAATTCTTTGAAAGAGAACCTTCTTCTTAAGGCGGTATCCATTAGAGCTATGCTTCTGTCCGCAGTGTTCATGGTTCCTATGATCCACAGATTATCAGGAACAGAAAAAATTGATTTAGAATATGGCAGTCTTACTTCCAGGCCTCGTTTGTCTTGTTCTATCAAAGTGATGAGTTCTCCAAATATCTTCGAAATATTACCCCTATTGATTTCATCGATAAATAAAGCATATGGTTTATTCTTGTCTTTGGTCGCCTTTTCACACATCCGCAAAAAGATCCCTTTCTCCAATCTGTATTTTAATTCTTCTTCTTCCTCCAGATTGGGACGGATTCCTTCAACAAATTCCTCATAACTATAGGATTGATGAAAGGTAACCAACTCATAACGCTTTGTTGTTTGTTTTACAGGAATATAATTTTTCCATTCTTTCAATTTATCTACCAAGTCAGGTAAGACTTCGGCCGTTTTTGCCTTGTCAATTGACCAAGTTGATTTATCGTCCTTCCAAAAGATCTGAATTTCACTCCTTTTTGCAACATTCACATTTGGACAATCTGCTTTTGAATAGTATTGGAGCCAATACCAAATAGTATTCCTCGGTTTTGTGTTTTTTGATTGATTAATTTTTTCAACCAACAATGGATGCAAAGCAAGCTGGTTCACCTTACTTGTTTCCAGATCAAATAAGCAGAGAACAATTACTTCCCACCATGTCAGATCAGCAACTAATTCATAACTAAATATTTCCTTAGACTTTCCATTTGACTTATCTGTAAAACAGTTGAAATATTCATTAATCAACTTGAACGTTTTACCAGTTCCCGGAGGTCCATATAAGATCAGGTTTTTTGGTATATTAATAATTGATATAGGAATATCAATGATTTCATTAGATATATCAATAATTGGCTTTATTAACTTTTCCCCATTTCGATTGATACCAATTAAGTTCAATATTTTTTCACAGTCATCAGGATAGGGGGTAAGATCGGTCAGAGTTTTCAGTACCAGAGTACCCTCCATAGGCCATGAATCTTTATCTATCCAGTTTACCTTTCTTTTAAACGGATAATCATGATCTGTTTCGTAATAATAATCTGATTCAACCAAACCATATCCAATTAACTCAGAGCGGCCTTTTTTGACAAGTATAAGATCACCAACATGAATTGAATTAACAAAATCCCAGGACAACGTTGAATCATTCTTTTTACTTTTATCAGTTTTCTCAATTTCCTGCAACTTCTTAACAATATCTTCTTTGGAATGGTATAGTTTTAAATCGCCTAACTCTTTACCTCCAATGGCCATAATCTTATTTTCATAAAATTCGTCCCAATAAACAGCTTTTCTTCCAGGAGAATAAATCCATATTTTATTCATGTTTTTTGGTGTATTAATAATTTCAATAATCTTATCATATTGTTCTTTGGTTGCTGTATAGTTTGTACCTTGTTTTCCACCATAAAAAACCTTGAACTCAGGAAGGGCAATCAACTCTTGTTTAAGTACTGGTTTATCTTTCAAATTATTCGTGATCATTAGATCAACGACATCATTTTCTTCTTTTTTATCGAATTTCACATCCGAAATAACTTCACACAAGGCATAACAACCGCTTTCATCACCAGTCTTCCAAAGAATAACTTTATCTCTTGGTTTAATTTTATCTTTGTGGGCAGTTACCCTCCACCATTCAGTTTTGGTGTCATTGTCCCATTCATTTCTTAAATCCCATTGTTTAGGATTAAATTGAAAAATCCAATAGTTTGGTTGATCTTTATTTAATGGGTTTTCTGATAATAATTTTTTCCCTTGTTCTGTTCCAATTAGAAAATGATTTAATGCATCTGCTCTGTAATAATTTTCTAATTGAGGAAATTGATCAATCAAATCCTTTTGCGCAGATTCAATAGAATGGTAGCTTTCAATTAATTCACTCTTAATTTTATAGCCAAGTATACTTAAAGCCTCCCGACTTTTATTATTAACTATTATATATTTGATTTTGTTAATTCGGTTTAAATAAATGGTAGCAACTCCAGATCCAAAATATTTGAAATTGGAGATTCCTTTTAGCCATGAATCTACATTAAAATCTAATTCATAAGGTTTCAAAACAAACTCTTTGAATTTTTCAAAATTTCCATTGATCACATTTCTAAAAAGAGAGGCAGTTCTTGACCCGCCGCTTTGAATTTTACCTCCTTGATGCGCAAACTGAAAAAAATATTCTATAAACTGATCTCGATTAAGATTTGTCAGATACTCACCTGATTTCAAAACAGGATAATAATCCTCATATTCCCGGTGCTGGTCTGTTTCAAACCATTTCAGAAATTCTTCAATAATCTTGTTAACATTACTAATCATAGTTTATTCTTTTATTTCATTTATGATGCCAACAATATCCTCTTCAACGTATCCTGCATGGCCGATTTAAAGGCATCGTCTTTTGCCACCAGGCGGTAAAGGTCAAGTTCGCTTTTGCGTTGTTTGGCCATCACTTCATCAAATATCTTCTTGAAGGCAATTTCACGGTTTTGGGTATCTGCATTCTCTGAATATTTCTCCTTAAAATCCGGATGTAATCGTATGCTTTGTGCCAAGTGAACAAATTTAACCCGTTGCTCTTCGGGCGTAGCTTCCCAGCCTTGAAACCAGCGTTCATTAAAGGCCCTGATAATTAAATCCAAAGGATCAGTGGTGGGTTCTCCCTCTGGAATTCCTCTTGGATTTGGATTCTGTGGTTCCAGTTCCGATTCTGTTTCGTCCAATCCAATATTGGCATTTAACCTGACCCGTTCCAATCCATAAGTTGAAAGATCCACCGAGTTCAGGAGTTCATCTAACAAATCCCGATCTGGATCAACAATGATCAATTTGGGTACCAGAAATTTCAGGAACCAGAATAGCTTTTCCCAATTGACTACTTCAAAAGGTAGAATGGAGGCCATCTGCCCGTATATTTTCACAAACTGTTTGGCTTTAATCTTGAAGTCAGCCTTTGCCGAATCGTCCAGTTTAAGAATTGTATTAAAGCGGTCGGCGGCAACATCAATGAGTGGGCTCAGTTCCTGGGCATTCACTCCCCTGAAATACTTCTCCACAAAATCTTCAACCTCCAACCATTCGTACACTCCAACATTATCCATTGTGGATTTCAGCTCGTGTAACACATTCACATCTGTAGCCCGACTCAAAGACGTTGAAGTATAGAAGGGATCGAATGATTCTTTGATCTCATCGGTCGAATTAAAGAAATCGAGTACAAATAAATCTTCTGTTTTCTTGCCCAGCTGGTCTGCAGAGCGGTTTAATCTCGATAGAGCCTGCACAGCCATTACGTATTGTAGTTTTTTGTCCACGTACATAGCAGTCAGCTTGGGTTGGTCAAAGCCTGTCAGGTATTTATTGGCAACTACAAGGATGCGGTATTCATCCATATTAAAATAACGGGCTATCCGGTCACTGATGTAACCCGGATCACTTGGTTTGGCCGTATCAAGATGGGAAGGGAAATTATTGATGGAATCTTCTGAATATTCAATGCCAGCGATTGTATTTTTACCTGAAAAAGCAATGGCAATTCTAAAAGGGTTGCCTCGTTTATCCAGTAGTTTTTGCAGGGCGAAAAAATAGTGAATGGCTGATTCAATACTTTGGGTGGCTACCATTGCTTTGGCTTGCCCTTTGAGTTTCTTGGTATTGACAATTTTAGAAACAAAATGATCAAGCATAATTTCACTTTTGGTGGCAATCGTCTGTTCATTTCGCTCCACATAAGCTCTCAGCTTCTTATGAGCCTTTATCGTGTCGAACAATGGATTAGACTCAATCGACTTTTCTATCTCGTAATAACTCCTGTAAGTGGTATAATTGGCCAGTACATCCAGAATGAAGCCTTCTTCAATGGCTTGCTTCATCGAGTACAGGTGAAACGGTTTAAACTTACCATCTTCCTGCCTGATGCCGAATTTCTCTAAGGTATTATTTTTAGGAGTAGCTGTAAAGGCGAGGTAGGAAGCATTGTTTCTCATCTTACGTGAACGCATCGCCTCCAGTATTTTGGCCTGTGGATCAGGGTCTTCTTCTTCATGGCCATTGTTACCCATTGCCCGGTTTAGGTTGTCGGCTGCCGATCCGCTCTGGCTGCTGTGTGCCTCATCAATGATCACTGCGAACCGTTTGTCGCTCAAATCTGCAATACCCTCCACGATAAACGGAAATTTCTGTATAGTCGTGATATTGATCTTTTTACCGCTCTCCAGGTTTTCCTTCAGTTCTTTTGACGAATAAGCCGCAGCAACAATATTTTTTACTTCTGAAAAATCACGTATATTCTCCCGTAACTGTTTATCCAACAGTCTGCGGTCGGTAACCACAATCACTGAATCGAACAATGGATTGGAAATGCCTTTGTTGCCGGGAACAGAATCATTTTCAGGATAGGTTTCTATCAGTTGAAAAGCTGCCCAGGTAATTGAATTCGATTTGCCTGACCCTGCAGAATGCTGAATCAGGTAGGTTTGGCCTACACCTTTGTGACTGGCATCTGCAATGATTTTGCGAACCACATCCAGTTGATGGTATCGAGGGAAATACAAGGTTTTCTTTGCGAGTGAATCGGTATCCTTTCCATCAAAACGTACAAAATGCTGGATGATATTGGCCACACTATGTCGGGTGAGCACTTCCTCCCATAAGTAAGAAGTCTTGTGCCCGAACGGGTTTGGCGGATTGCCTTTACCGAAGTTATGCCCCAGGTTGAATGGCAAAAAGAAAGTGCCTGCCCCGTTGAGCCGGGTGGTCATATATACTTCATCGGTATCAACGGCAAAATGCACCAGGCAGCGACCAAAATTCAGCAAGGGCTGAGTAATATCTCTTTTGTATTTGTATTGATTCTGACCATGGACCTTTGCATTCTGCCCGGTCCAGTGATTTTTCAGTTCCATGGTGGAGAAGGGCAACCCATTCACAAAAAGTACCATGTCAATTTCTTCTTTCGGATTGACCAGCGAATAGCGCAGTTGGCGGGTGACACTGAACTGGTTGCTCTCGAAATTCTTTTTTACCTGTTCACTGCTGCTGGCCATTGGCAAGACATAGAGCAAGGTAAAATGTGCATCGTCAACCTCCAACCCTTTTTTCAACAGTCGAATGATGCCGTATTTTTTGATCATCCTGTCCAACCGTTCCAGAATCTTCAGCTTCCAGTCGCTTTGTTTTTGCAGCTTGGCCAGTTCTTCTTTTTGGGTAGATTCCAGAAAACTCCAGAAACGACATTCATCGATGGCAACCCTTGCATTAAAATCGTTGGGCGAACCTATGAAATAGCCATTACCTGCTCTGTAGATTTCGGAACGATCAGTAGCGGTATCCAATAGGTATCCCTGATCTTTTAACTCTTCAAGGCAGTTTCCTGTCATTCGTTTTTCAAGCGATTGTTCAAGCGCTTGTTCGTTGGTTTGGCTAGTCATGGTTGTCGTTTATTTTTCATTTGCTGTTTTAAAGCGATCCCTTTAGAGCTTAGTCTGTATTTCTGATTGGGATGATGGGGACTATCAGGGTAAGTCATTTCAATATACCCCAGGTTAAGAGATGGAAGAATGTATTGTATACGGAAGAAGTCGTTATGCTTAAGCTCCAGTTTTTGCTGTATTTCTGATCTTTTCATTTCTCCCTCCAAAGCAACTATAACTCTTCGTACTTCCGCGTTGACAAACTGGGTTACTTCCCCAGTTACTTCCCCAGTTACTTCCCCAGTAGCTTCCCCAGTAGCTTCCCCAGTAATAGATTTTTCAGTTTCCATCTTTACTGGTTTCTGGATCGGTTGAGGGATTAATAAACGATCTTTTAATTCAATTCCTTTGGATGTCAAACGGTATTTTTGGTTCTGACTTTTCAATTTGTCAGACAGTGTCATTTCTATCAAACCATCTGACAATGAGGGATCAAGATAATTATTTGCAAAGTGTGATCTGTTTTTTAATTCCAGAATATCCATTAGCTGTACCCTGCTCATCTCCCCTTGAATTACCAACACCAGCCGATGTGCAAGTTCTGCTATTTCTGTATAGATTTCTGTTGCAACATGGTCGATATCATGTATGGTATCATGTATGGTATCATGTATGGTATCATGGTCGGTTCCGGCTGAAGGTCTCCATAGCGTCAATTTAAATCCTTCATCCAAAGAAATAAGCGGCGGTTTCAAACCTCTTACTTTCGTCAGATGATACATTTCAACCAAACCAGTACCGTATCTTTCGATATCACCGGTTAAAAACAGACAACCTGCCAGCAATGGATTGTGCGGATAGGAACTATGAGGCACCTTTAAATCACTGATCTCCAATTCAGGAGGTAAAGTGCCTGGATTGCTTATTTCAACCCTGTTTTTTAAAACCGAAACCTGGATACTCCCATTGCTGTAATAATCGCGATGGGCCACCGCATTGATAATTCCTTCTGCGATGACAGCCCTCGGAATTTCATAAATCGTTTCAACCCGGTTACTCTTGTCCCTGGTACCCGTTGAAAGGCTTAATTTGGAGAGTACAAAATTGACCGCTTCATCGGCCATTTCAAAAACCGTCCCTCCATATTCCTTATAATCGGGAATGGGCTTTTGAACCTGTAGCCCATGAAAATGAGTACATTTGATGGTTGACGAAGGAAAGTATAACTGTGGATCGGTTGCAAATGCCAACAACGCACTGTTGACCAATTTCCCTTCCCGGGTCATTCTTAGGTGTTTTAAAACCTGTTCAACGGTGGCGGTGTCTTTAAGCGGAAAGTTGCGTTTTTTCCGGGCGATGGAAACAAACTCCCTGATCTTTTCTTCATCCAAGGCATTAAAACCTTCCGTGGGATGCAAGCTGTCATCAAAATCGTGACTTTCAATTTTACCTGTTTGCTTTAAAAACAGGACACACGACCTGTAAACTTCTTCTTTAAGGGTTTCAAGTGATGTAAACTTCTTGCGGGAAACATCCTGCTCAATCTTTCGGATGAAAGCCATTGTTTTAGGGTGGCGAACAATTCCTTTCACCTCCTTCATAAAAATCCATCGTGGCAAATGTGCTGCTCTGGCCTGGTCATACTCCCTTTCAGTAGGGGAAATGCCCTCCGAATCTTCATACCCATAAGTTTCACCAATCAGGCCAATGTAAATATCCGAACCTTTGACCTCATCGATGTAAACCTTTCCGGGCGAGTGGGTCGTAGCAGGGACCTCTTCAAACAGAAACGGCTCAAAAAATGAACCCAGCATAGGATCATGCCTCAGATAATTGGCCAATTCTTCCCGCTCCCGTTTAAATTCACCCTGTACACTCGATATGAAAATTTTAAGCTTCTTCACAACATCAATTATTTATGTTTTAAAGATAGTAATTCTTTATGGTTTTTGCTCTAATTTCTTTTTTAGTTCATTTCCTTTGCTTGTGAGCCTATACTTCTGATTCTTACTTTTAGGGGTTTCAGGAAGTGTCATTTCAATCAAACCTTCTAATAATGCAGGATCAAGATAACTATTAACAAAGTGTGACCTGTTTTTTAATTCCAGAATTTCCATCAGCTGAACCCTGCTCATCTCCCCTTGAATCACCAATACCAAACGATGGGCAAGTTCTGCTATTTCTATATAGATTTCGGTTGCAACATGTAGGGTATCATGTAGGGTATCATGTATGGTATCATGTAGGGTATCATGTAGGGTAGCTTCCCCGGAAACAACGTTTGCAATTCCCTTTTCTACTGGTTTCATAGTCGGTTGAGGGATCAATAATCGATCTTTTAATTCAATTCCCTCTGTTGTTAACCGGTATTTTTGATTCGGGTTATTGGGTTTTTCCTGAAAAACCATTTCCACAAATCCCTGATCCAGTGCAGGATTGAGGTAGTTGTCCCTAAAATACTCACGGTGTTTCAGCTGCAAGGCCGACTGGATCTCTGCACTTTTCATTTCATCAGTGAAGACAAGCAATACCCTCCTGATTACCTCTTCTACTTCCCCGGTAGCTTGTCCAGTAACTTGTCCAGTAACATGATCGGTAACATGATCGGTGATAGGTTCTGTAACAGTAAGCGGCCTCCAAATAACCACTTTAAATCCTTCATCCAATTTAATTTCCGGCTCTTTTAATCCTGCTTCTGTTGTCAGATGGAAGATTTCACCGGTACCCTTACCATACCGTTCAATGTATCCGGCCTGGTACAATGGTTCTGCCAACAATGGATTGGTGGGATAGAATGCATGATCAGTTTTAAGCTTTTCGATGCTCAATTCAGGGGTCAATAACAAGGCATCGGTGCAAAAGTGCACAGATAGCGATTCCCGCTCCCGTGCAAATTCACCCTGTACACTAGATTTGAAAATTCTGAACTTCTTCACAACAACATTGATTTATGTTTTAAAGATAATTATTCTTTTGAAATGGCTTTGTAAATTGGCATGGTATGATAAATCCTGTTATTATATTCTGATAAAACGCCTACTATCTGCCTTTTTTGTATTTATTGTTTCTGAATCATACTTTAACTCTCCGACGTGATTGGTTGCTCCATTGTAAACCTCAAATGCAAGTTGTTCAGTGTCTACTTGTAGATAATATTCCTTAGTCTTATATGTATCCCTCTGATTCCACTCATTATCTTGTTTTTTACCAATATCTTTCCATCCATTCACTGCGGCTAATACCTTTGTCACCTTTAATCCTTGTGTTCTATCAATTAAACCATTCCGATAATTTGTATAAAAATCAGTCCAACCTGAATATCCAAATGCCTGAGGAATAAGTTTTGATCGCTCATAATGTGGCAACAGATAATTCAATTTGGGTTTTAAATGTTTGTATTCACAAGATTTCCAAACTTCATGGTCAGAGAATACATGAGAAAGCGTAGAAATGTTATTTATAACAGGACATAGTGAAGAAGAAAAATCAAGCATTAATGTAACTTTTTGAACATTCGTAATTTGATTAGACCTCCATTCATCATGTGTAAATAAACTAATAAGATAGGATTCTTCTACAATTGCTTTTCCTATTCCAAAAACTTCTTTTGTTTTGTATGTATATTCAGGATCGACGTAACGGATGGATAGCTCTGCAATCATTTGTTTAAATCGGAGTATTTCATCATCTGTAAATTTGGCTTGAGTTTTAGGATTTTTTAAAAGCTTGTAAATATTCTCCTGATGCCATAAATTAGTCGTCGATAAATTAGCAGTATCTCCTGATGTATTTCCATATTCTCTCACAAAAACAACTGCACCTAATGCTAAAGCATAGGCCAAGCAACATTCAACAAATTTTTTGAGAATATCAAATGCATCCTGTTCGCTAGATGGTGCGTTAGAATAGCTAAAATCAATAGACAGTTCATTAAAAATCAGATCTTTCATTATCCTAATAACTTATCTAAATGATTTTCATATTCTAAAAAGTATTCTTTCACGTCTCTATCCATTCTCCCATATTCATCAATTTCTATAAGATGAGCTTTGGAAAAATGCTCGTCTTCATCACGGTCGATATAATAAATACAAACTTCATCCTTATTGATATCCCGTTCTTTAATTGCGATACGAGTCCCGTAAAGAATATGGTCGCTATGTGTTTCACAAAATATTTGAACACCGTTTTTAGCTGCCAGAGCCATTAAACGGGCCAATTCTGATTGTCCTTTGGGATGGATGTGCGATTCCGGGTTTTCTATAATAATAACATCCCCCTCTTTCGCTGACAGGATAGCAACTAAAACAGAAAACACATAGGTTAAGCCAAATCCTGCGTTCTTTGAAGAGAATTTCGAAGTTGTAGCATCTTTTGTTTCATAAGAATAAGTCAACCGGATTAGTTGTCCATCAACACTCTCGGTATGTACCCGAATTTTCGGACTTATTACGCTTAGCCATCTATTGATCTGATGTTCTAACGAGAAAACAGTATCTTCTTCATCATAAGAAAGTTTCTTTATAGAAATTTCCTCATTTGAATGAAGATGATAATAATGGGGGGCAAACTCGCCTTCATTACCGAGTTGCCCGTTTTTCACTTTTGATGAGTTTGTACTATAGCTATCTTGTGGTTTAATTCGGTGGGCGCTAAGATATTTGAACGTAGAATCACCAAATAGTGACTTATCCTGAAAATTCCCATTCAAAGGACTTCCTTTTAAATTTTTCTCCTCACTCTGGCTTCTATCATACGGACGTTTGACCAATAATGTTGAATAATCATTCCAAAATAATTCAAAAGTTAAGGTTTTGTCATCCAAAGGGCTCTCACAAAATATTTCTTTAAATGTACCTAATTCGATTATATCATTTAGAATAAGCTCTTCAAAATTATTTTTATTCGATTGACGTAATAAAATTAAAGCTTGAAGGATGGTAGATTTACCCATCCCGTTTAACCCTGTAAAGACATTTAAATTGACAGTTTTTATATCAATATCTCTTAATGCCTTGAAATTTTGTATTTTGATATTATTAATCATTTTTTAATCAATTTGTCTAGCGCTGAATAAATTTGTCTTGGATGACTATACACAAAAAGTTTTTTCCCTCCATTAGAGTAAAATTCTCCCCATTTCTTAATAAATAAGGCTTTATTTTTAAACACTATCTCTAATAACTTTTCATCAATGAGGGTTCCAAAATAAAAAATTAAGATTGGTATTGTTTTTTTATTCAAATACAACTGCGAAGCATTTGTCCTTTCAAAGATTCTTGAAAATCTTTCTATTCCTAAATCCCATTCTCCACGTTGTAATGAAAAATCTGTATTTATCTGAAATATAACATGTTCAATACTAGTAGTTAAGTTAATTTGCTTGAAATCATTGAATGTATAATAAAGACGTATGTATTCCAATACCAAATGATAATTAGATTTTGGTTTAAATTCTTTTATTACAAAGTCTATATTTGGGTGAACATACCATTCGGCTAGAATTTTTTTTAAAGAATGATCGATCAAACTTTCTTTAAATTCCCAGCTAAGGGCACTCTTCAAGTCGGGTACAATTCTTAAAACAAGATTTAATCGAACTTTTTCTGATACCCCTTGATTGATTGAATATATAGTAAATGTTGCTTCTGCTAACTTAGTCTGCAAAGAAAATGGTAAGTTATTAAAATATTTACCATTATAATCAGGGAAGAAATCAAGATCAGACAATGCAAATTTACCATCAAAGAAATTAGTTAAAGCCTGAAGACGCTTTCTCCCATCCAGCACAAACCAGGATTCAGGGTTAGATGCATCAATGTAAATAGGTGTCATGGTTAAGCCCAGAAGAACTGATTCAATAAACATACTCATGTTTCTATTGTCCCAATTTTTCTTTTGCTCCAACTTAAGTCTTCCTTCTTTTAAAAAGTCGATAAGTTGATAAGCACGATATACGTTTTGTCCTATTTTGATGTCAGATGGATGCATTATATTTTTATATCTAGACAAAGATAATCTTTCGCTGCTGTTAAATATTTTATTTATTAAACTTTTATTTTCCCCGTTACCGCCTCATTGATCAAACTCGCCTTGTACTCCTTCAACTTCTCAATTTCCTGCTCTTTGAGCGAAATGGCAGTATGAAATTTTAATGTGATAGTTTCAATATATTTTGATATTTCAGTTTGCTCTAATTTTGGAGGTAGAGGAATTAGGAAGTTTTTTATGGCCTGAAAATTCAATCCTTCTCTTCCTCCGCCTTGTTGAAAAAACCAAATCTGACCTTGTCCTACTTCAGAAGCTAAAAGGCTATTAAGAAAAATGGAAGTAATTAGCATTGATGGTCTAACAATACAAACATGCTGATTCACATTGAGTGGAATGTCAAAATCAATAAAATGGCATCGTCCAATTGAACCACCTGTAATATTTAGAAGTACATCACCTTTCCTTACTTGACTATTACTCATAGAAGCATGAGTTTTCTCAGAAATATATGCAACTCCTTCTAATTCAACTTTACCAAATAAAATATTCTGACTTCTCAATAATGCAATGCCGCTGTCTAAATAAGTTGTTCCTCCACCAGAGGGGGTCACTCCACTACCAATTTTTGTAGTAACATGTTTAATTTTCTTGACCTCCCAATGTTCAGGAATCTCCCCAATCCATTCCACACCGCTTTCTTTTAGCTTAACGTTTAGATTTAGTCCTCGTGAAACTGCACGATGAATGAGTATTTGTCTGCGTTCTTTGAGTAGTTCAATTTGTTTTTCTTTGATCCCAATGGCCTGTTCAATTAGGGCAGTTTTACGATCGAGAAAAGAGACAATCTTTTGTTGTTCCGAAAAATCAGGAAAGGGAATCATGATATCCCCAAATTTATCAAAATACAACCTTAATCGCATATCCATTATTCCACGGGAGTGTTTTTTTAGTTCTGAAATACAAGCCGCATTTCTAAATAAATAGTGGTAGAAGTTGCTTTCAAGTTGAACTTTCGCCCTCAAAATATCATAGGCAGGACTGGTAACCCCATCATAATTTGAGACACCAATTGCACCCATCCACGCTAAAAGTTTATTTACAACAATATCTCCTTTTTTTACAAGCCAATAACCATCTGTTGTTGAAGCTTTATTCCCTCTTTCTTCCAATTCCTTTCTTGGCTTCACCCCGATATCCGTATAAACTGATAATAATTCAAAATCATTATTTTTAGGCGAAGCATCTATTACAAGTCGGAACACATTCTTTACTTTGGTAACTTCCCAATGTTCTGGAATATCTCCGAGCCATTCCGCACCGGAATCTTTATAGGCAGGATATTTATGTAGTTTATTATTCATTGTTTTTCTGTATTCGGTTCACAATTTCGTTTGCAAAATCGTCCATCCTGGAGAAGGCAAACCACTTTTTACCTAAATCTTTAAGAGAGGCACCAATGTGGTACAATTCTTTGGTGTCGATTAACAGAAAGCGATCGTGCGTACCAATTATTGTTTTTATTTCAATGGCTGGATATTGCTCATTGTGCTTCTTAAGATCCAATTTCAACTGAGGGTTTATCTGTTTGGTGTAAATGGTTGCAACCACTTCTTTGCTTCTTTTTGCAAGTAGGATCAGTACAGTTTCATCTACATAATTATCAATGAGGATGATCGACTTATTCGCTTTTTTAACTAACTCTGCCACAAAAATGTAAGCATCAAACACCTGTCCTTCAAAGAAAATACCCTTCTCAGGTTGTTGCTCCCGCCTTTCCAGTGCTTTAAATAGCTGATCAAACTTTTGATCGGCTTCAATTTGTTTCACTTCCATTCTGTCTAATCGTTGAAACAGTCCGGCATTGTTTAATACCAATTTTCTTAATTCAACAAATGCCCGGATAATCTGTATGCTAACAAGTACTGCCCTTTCACTTTTTAAGACCGCCGACAGTGCTGCTACTCCCTGTTCGGTAAACACATAGGGCAAATAGCCGCCAAGGTATTGTCTTGAAGGTATCGCATTTTGCGATACCATAAGATTAACTTCCTCTTCTGTAAGTTGAAACATGAAATCTTCAGGAAATCGTGTTCTATTTCTTTTAACCTGTTCACGCAAACGAATAGGTTTAACCTGGTAAAAATCCGCTAAATCTTTATCGAGCATTATTTGTACACCTCGTAAAGAATAAATCCTTGTTTCGATTTCCTTTTGGTTGATTGCTAATTCCATACAATTCTGTTTACTTGGCTTTACAGTTCAGCTTACGATGACTATTATGCTCTGATCTTGAAGGCACAAATTGTGACTTCAAGATCAGAGCGTCGTTCAAAGTTACAATTTGTGACCTTGTATTTTCTTTTTGGTTAATAGCGATTTCCATACTATACGGTTATTAATAAAAGTCGCCACACGTAGCGACAATTTGAAACGAGGGTTATCCCAATTTTAATATTTCTCTAATCAACCCATCACTTTCACTTTCCAGTTGCAGCATATCTGCTGTTACCAATTCAATACTCCTTAGTGGTTTATGCCTGTAGAAGTATTTGTTAAAGCTGATTTCATACCCAATTTTGGTAGCATCCAGATTAATCCATGCTTCAGGAACATGAGGCTGTACTTCACGCAAAAAGTAATCGTAAATAACTTCTTTGAGGGGCACGTTTTCGGTATCGCGCAAATCACTTTCGGTTTCATATTCCAGAAATTCACCTTTCTTAGAGGTGACGAAATAGCCATAGTTGGCCAACTGGCTTTCTTCGCATCCCAAATGATCGAGTAGTCTCTCCAGCTTTTCACCCGTTAGTTTAGTGAAGCCTTTCACCACCTTCTCAACTGTGGCATCATACCAGCTTACCGCATTCAGTAGGATGTTCTTCTCTGAGGAAGACAACTTTGACTTAGAGGTCTTTAACATCGCATCCACAATATCACGGAAGATATTAAAATCATTGTATTCATTGGTGCCAATGGTCTTCATCAACTGTTTGGCGTTATTCAGCAAATCGAGTTGCTTCTGCCAGGTCTCTTTGCTTACCAACGATCTGCTTTGTCTGGCATTCAGATTGAGCTCCTGCTTTTCAGACCATTCTAAAATAGTCTTTTCGTGTTTGGTCAGATTGGTATAAACTTCCTCACCGAACGTCTCATAAGCCCAAACCATCGGTTCACGCAGTGACTTGTCGAATCGCAATTCAGCAATCCGCTCCTTGGTAAATTGTGCTTTCAAACGCTTTGGTCTTTCAATGGAAACTTTGTAATACCCGAAATCCAAGTTATCAAAAACCCTTGAAGAGAGGGTTCCTGAAATATTCTCAACGTTTATTTCCCTGGCTTCTACCGTTGCCATTTTTGCATACACTCCCAGAATTTCATGGATATGCTCAGGGGCAAATTCACAGTTTTTGTTCCCAAGGTTTTTTCTAAGCTTTCTGTATAGCTGTCCTGCATCAATCAACTGTACTTTCCCTTTGCGGTGAGCAGCCTTGTTGTTACTCAGTATCCAGATATAAGTGGTAATCCCGGTATTGTAAAACAAATTGTTGGGCAATTGTACAATGGCCTCCAGCCAGTCGTTTTCGATGATATACCGCCGTATATTGCTTTCGCCGCCACCGGCATCGCCCGTAAACAAGCTCGATCCATTGTGAACCGATGCAATCCTTGAACCCAATTGACCTTTGCCCAATGGTTTCATTTTGTTGACCATCTCCATCAAAAACAACAACTGTCCATCAGAAGAACGTGGAGTGGCATCGGCATCTTCCAATATTCCAAAGTAATTCTTGAGCTTGATCTGGAAACGGGGATCAATAATGTCTTTCCCGTCCTTGATGTATCTCTGCTCACTGGCCCATGATTTCCCGTAAGGCGGATTGGAGAGCATAAAGTCAAAAGTTGTTCCTGCAAATTCATCAGTCGATAGCGTTGAGCCCACCCTTATATTCTCAGGGTTATTGCCTTTGATCATCATATCCGACTTGCATATAGCGTAAGTCTCATCGTTGATCTCTTTCCCGTACAGATACACATCACCCTTGGCACGGATCTCACCACATTTATCCTTTACGAAGTTCTGCGATTCAGTCAGCATTCCGCCACTTCCACAAGCCGGATCATAAATGGTCATCACAGGTGGAAGATGGTCCTTTACAGGTTCAAAAATGATGTGCGTCATCAGGTTAATCACCTCACGCGGTGTGAAATGTTCCCCTGCTTCTTCATTATTCTCCTCGTTGAATTTACGAATCAGTTCTTCGAAAACATATCCCATTCCCAAATTGGTCAAAGGAGATAGTTTCCGTCCATCTGGATCAGCTTTTTCCGCAGATGTCAGGTTGATATATGGGGAAGTAAACTTTTCCAACACGTTCAGCAATACATCTTTGGATGCCATGTGCTTCACCTGGCTGCGTAGCTTGAACTTATCAATGATCTCCTTCACATTGGTGCTAAACCCGTTCAGGTAGTCTTCAAAATTGGCCTGAAGGATCTGCTGACTATTGGTAGCAGTATCATGCAGTCGCTGCAAGGTCCATGGGCTGGTATTGTAAAATACATAACCCGAGGCGTCGATCATTCCTTTTTCATCCCATTCTGTAAACCCGGCTTCATCACGCTGAAAGACTACTTCTTCCATCACCGCAGCCTTACTGGGTTCAAGCAAGGCATCCAACCTTCGTAAAACCACCATAGGCAGAATAACATCCCTATATTTTCCCCTCACATACACATCGCGCAAACAATCGTCTGCAATCGACCAAATAAAGGAAACCAATTTATTGTGTACCCCTGAGTTCATGTGTTTTTATTTCAAATGATCTTAAGCGCGTACCCCATCGTTTACTCCTCAAATCAGGTCTTTACTGCACTTAATTCTTAGCTTGCAAGATACACATCAATAATTAGATTTGCTTTATTGTTAAGAATATTTTTTAAAAAGAAATATCTTTTGACCGAGTAGTAAAATATTTAATCAAGTGATTTGATCATCCAGAACCCTGAACCTGTGTTGAAGGGTAGTCAACTGTTCAGTCAAATTCAAATTGCCATCCCCTTCAATTGAGAGGATGGGGTCCCGCGATTTGCCCCGAGTATCGGGGCGATAGAATCAAAATCAAAAAAAGGCACAAATCCAAGGTATTTAATGCCCTTTCAATTTCAGTAGAATCAAAAAGGCGATTGCAAATCGCCTGACCCCAGCTGTCTGATCAGTTTCTGTCAAAACGACAAGACCGCCCCTAGTCATATTAACCTCCAAAGAATTGAGCGGACTATTAAATCCCTTCGATTTCCGCTATACCTATCAAACCCAATTCGTGTAATTCCTTTCAATTCGTGAAATTCGTATTTTAATCGTGTAATTCGTATTTAAATCCAATCTAAATCCTTAGATCCAGCAAGTCAACCGTAGGATAATGATACTGACCGATCAATTCATCCTCTGTAAAGCTTTGCTTTTCCGGATCAATAAATACTGCCAACAAATGGCTGATGATCCCTGCCTTTGTACCGATTGAAGCGGATATGTCTTCTGTAACAATATAAGGGAAAAAGTAAGGGTAACTGATCTCCAAATACTTATTGTTGTGATTTAAAAGATTCTTTAGCTTAAGATAATAATCCAACAGTTCACGATAGTTGCTTTGCAGATGGATTGCACTGATTTCCCTTTTCCTTGCATTGCTATGTTTACTGCCGGCAATGGTTTTTTCTATATCCACTATCAGGGAGGCATATTTCGCTAAAGGTTGATGGATAATAAAATCCCCTGAATAAAAGTCTTTGATACTCCGGCCAATGTCTTCAATGGGTTTTAGACTGGGAACAAAAACCTCCATCAGTGCCTGTATTTGCTTTAGTCTGACTAACCGAGGCGGGTTCTCTTTTTGCTTTTCAAAGCTCCATTCCGCTGAATCTTTTGTCATGTTTGTAAACTCAATGACCTTATTCATAAGGTCATTGGCGGTGTAGGTTGGGGAGTTTGTCATGTTTAAAGGTAGTTGTATTGTTTCATTCAATTTTCTATTTCACCTTACAAATTGTTGTAAATGGTTCATTATTACCATTCATCTATTCAATCTTTTAAGGTATTTATTTTCCAATGTCACCATCAAGTGACCCATATTGATCAAAGATAGATAAATAAGCCACTTTACACCCAATCTCTTTAGTATTGCCTTTATGAAAATGACCAAAATATTCAAATTGCGGTTTTAATTGCAGATAAATTTATCAGGCCATTCAATTCAGAATTTACACCCTCACTTTCGTTTTCAAAATGTACTTTATTTACACCCTCACTTACTCCTTCATTTACACCTTCATTGATTTTAGTGTTGATGTAACGATCTGTAAAGATGGCTTTTGTAAGGATATATTAGAACTCCAAACAGCAGTTTTAAAACCATTTATTTTGCATTCCTTTATCATTAGTAATGTGCCATTTCCTAACATTTTATATCTATTCGAATAAAACAGGCTTGTACAAAGACCGGATTTCGCAAATACAGAATGATAAGAATACCGGTTGTGATATTCATATATTTCTCATGTCTAAATCTTATCTCTTATTCGCTCAGCACCGCCTTCTGCAACAACATCTGACTGTTACTATAAAATGGAACATCTGTTTTGCCCAGAATACTTGTAGGTAAAGTAGAGATTTCATTTAAGTTATCCATTGGTACCAGTACTGTTTTGGCACCATTTTCAGATAACAATGTTACCTTATCAGCAAAGTTCATGGCTCTTTCTATCGCACCGCCAATTGAAATATTACCCAAGACTGCCAGCCCTGCTTTTAGATTCTTTTTGTACAATGCCGATATAATGGCAACATAAACAGCATTGCCAATACCACCGCTTATAAATGCTCCCATTAAATTACTCACCTGTATATTCAAATCATAACTATTCAATGAATGCTGTTCGTTTAGGATGGTTTTTTCGTTTGCTCTGAGGTAGTTGTAAGTGTTCTTAATATTCTCCTTTACTTCATGTGAATTTGTACCTGTTACATTTACTTTTCCATTTCCCTTTAATGCAACTACCTCAATTTTTACCAATGAATTGTTACTTCCATCACTTGTTGCTGTGTAACAGACCCCTGGCGCTAAAGGATTACTTTCAATTAGAGATGAACCTTTTTCTTCAGGTAATCCTACGAATATTTCCTCCTGAGTTTCTTTGTCTATATAGGAGAAATTGGTATCCCAAAACTCCATTCCGCCAATGCGTTTGAGTTGTTCTTTTACCCGCCTGCGCATTTCCATGCCAATAATTAAATACTCTCTTATATCCTCTTTTGTGTATTCGCCGTCCGGATGCATCAATTTAATGAAACCGGAAACTATTCTTCTCACAGACCTTGAGTCTCTTTGCTTTAAATGCGAACCCAAGGCAAAAAATTGATCAATGGCATCGTAATAAGTTGTTTTTCTTTGCGATTTCAATATCTCTGAAAAGTAATCAGTGCTAAACCCAAAGTGACTGGTAAAGTTTTCAGGAGCAAACTTTGTGATCTCCCATCCGGGAAGGAACAAATTGATACGATCTAAAAAGGCTGTATCGTAGTTAACTTCATCGGAAAGCGGACTAAACAGATGAGAAGTCTGCAAAACCGTTTCTACCGGTTGGTTGATGTTGCCATTTAAAATAATTGAAGCTGATCCGGTTATTTCACCACCTTTTGCCCTCGAAAAAGATCCGGATTCCATGTAATCTTTCATTAATGGAATAGCATCCCGATCCTTAAATAATTTATCAGTACTCTCATCAAAACATATAGCATCCCATAGACCCACAGCTCCAACTCTGCCGGATGTGTTGTTTACGAACAATTGTGCGACGGATCCCTGACCACCGGAAATTAAAATGGCATAAGGTGTAATCTCTTTATAAATATAGGATTTACCTGACGACCGGGGCCCTAATTCAACCATGTTGAAATTGGCTTCTACCAATGGGATTAACCTGCACATAAGTAGGTTCAGTTTTCTTTCATTAAATCCCTCACTGTTGGGTTCATATCCTGCACTTCGAAGCAGTAAGGTTTTCCAGTCTTTATTGGTAAAATCCTTTCTCTTATCCGATATTTTGGAGTTATCAAAACTGGATAACTGTATGGGTTTTATATCGCGGACAACAAATGGATAGACTGTTGTGCCTATAGTGATCATCGGGTCATATTCCATTTCAATAATTGCCCATATTCCTCCCAATAAAAGCTTTTCATGGTTCTTTACCAATTCATCACTGATATTGGCTTTCTTGATATTGCTATTGCTGATATTGGCCCAATAGCGGTCTTTCTGGGCATCCAGATCAACGGATATTTTGTCAATGATCTTATACTTCCCTTTTTCACGAAGTTTAGACTGAATCAAACTGCTTTCTTCCGGATTCACATAGTGGTCACGCAGAATTCTTTTCACATTCTCCATGCCCTCCTTTAGTTTTTCTTCATCTTCTGTACTGCAAGTATTGGCCAGTAAATATTCCAATACGAATGCAGGCACATTTGCTCCGCCTTTAATAATCCCAACCAGGTCTTTCTTAACTACGAAACCCCTGAAATGGTCCAATGCTTTTTTATCCAAATCGTCTAAAACTATCATATCTGCTGCGAATTAGGAATTACGAATTTAAAATTGAAATCAAAGAAGACCTCCCAGATCACGGAGATTAGACTTCTTGACTATTGCACTATCCAATTGTTCCTGGGTTAAGGCATCAAGCATAACAGCCTGTACTTCCTGATTGTGGTTAAAAGAACACTCGACAGATTCTGTCTGGCCTGAAATCAAGGTCATGATATTGCTGCTTTGGAATTCCTTGCCGCCTGCATAAAGTTTTATCTGAACTTTCCGATGAAATCCAAAAAGGTCGGTAACCGCATCTGAAGCCTCCAGTTTAACGGCGAATAATTCGCCGGTAATATCCGTCAGCTCTTTCTTGTTCGAAATAAACACTGTAAGCTGATCGGTCGGTGCAATTGTTTTTGAAAACCTGAACTTTGGAACAATGATCTCTTGGGGGGTAAAGCCTCCATGAGCGAAGCCATAAACTCCCTTTGATTTGAAGGGACGATGATTTTTAGCCGCATACACATAGTTATATTCTGCATACGATTTTTCAAAAGCGATCCACTCGCTATTGTTCTGTTTGTAAACGGTTCGAATAAAGCGTTCATGAACTTCTTTTATACCTGATGCAGCAGGCTCAATTTTATCCGATTCTTCCAGCAACCCGGTTAAAACAAATCCATGATCTGTGATCAGGTAAACATCCCGGTAGCCAATGTTGAGCAATAAGGTGATTTTTTCAATCAGTACCGATTCAAATTCTGCAAAGAGTTTGATAGCTGCGTGCTGTAATTTTTCACCTGCGCTGTCGATGTCTTTGTAAGTTAATACCAGAAATTCTGCATCTATCCCATAATTTAGTTTCTCAAGTGACAAATATGTGATGCTTTTGCCTGTTACTTTTGTCAAGGCCGATTCCCTGTCTTTATGGATAGGGATAACTGAATTGATGCCAACATACAAGGCGCTCATATTGTGCTCAGTTTCCGAGGGCATATCGGCCAACATGATTTGTTTATCCACCTTAAATTGCTTTTGCAATTGAGTAGCTACATAATCGGCTATTTCATAGCGAATGCCATCGCCTACAATGACTGCTGTTTTATGTCTGGCCTCCCCAAAAAGCTTAGGCAGATAAGCCTGTTGATCCGATTGATACTCAGCTTGAAACCCAAACCATGTTTGTAACAACAAATGGTTTAATCCTTCATAATATTCCTGCAAGGGACGAATTAGGACGTCATCATTCAGAAATACCTCATATAAATTACGAATGGCCCTGTCAACTTTTGAGAAAGTACCTGTATAATATTCAATGAAAGCATTTAGGTTACTGCATGTTCCCAGTTGATCAAGGTCAGTATTAAACAGAGTCCATACGTCATTCCACCAAGGGGGTACAAAGAGTTTAGCCCTGGAAGAATAGATTCTTTTCTTTAGCCTAAGGAGCTTTTCTTTTATAAATGACTGATCCCTTGAGTTCTCAGTGATCTGCCTCAAAGCCATCAAATCGAGCTGTTCAAAACAATGATCAGGGTGTGCGATCCAGGGATTTGAACCATCGCTTAATTTGAAATTGCTGATGTATGTTTCAAGCGATGGACGGTAAGTAGCGCTATCGCCCCATTTATAGTAGAGTTGAAGCAGGGTAGCCGGTATTTCGTTGTTGGCCAGCCCGTCCAGCATTCGCTTAACCACCTCGGTGGCCAATATCTCTGCTCCTTTACTGACATAAGGCTGTTCCAGTAATTCGTGTAACTTTTCTTCAAACAATCGCCTGATGTCGGGCTCTTTTGAATCCAGATACGCTTTGGGGTTGTGTACAAACGGCAGCAACTCTTCCTCAAGGTTAATCACTTCTTCCAGTTTTTGTACAATCTTCTTCCACCAAGAAAGATCTTTCCCAATTCCCAGTTTGGCAGCCGTCAACAACATGGGATTATCCAGTTGCACCTGCAAGCCGGTATAGGTAAATATTTTCCTTTTCAGCCAATCTTGTGGATGGCTCAAATCCAGACAGCCATGGGTAAAACAGTAATCAAATAAAAAACTTAGTTGATCTTTAGGACGGGTGACATAAAAAACAACCGCTTGTTCTTTATAAACGGTTTCTGCTTCGTGACGAAGCAACAATTCTTCCCGTTCCTGTTGCCATTTCTCTGTAATTGAAGGATCCGTTTTCAGAAGGATAAATTGGTTTTGCTGCAGCAACGCCAACATAAACCCACACTGGCGGGTAGGATCGTAAAAAACGACCCGGTTGCGGTGTTGCAACAACTTGTTAATATCTTGTAAGAGCCATTGTTCTGTCATATTCAATTATGAGTTACGAAACAGGAATAACGATTCATCCTTTAGTAATTCTAGAAAAATCTTACCTTTTTCTGTTGTATAATATTGTTGTTTTGAGCTGCTTGGCTTTTGGGGAATAGTCATTTGCAGTACTTTAATATTTATCAGTGGTGTAATGTATTTTGCCCTGAACTTACTACGGTTTTTTAAATTAAGCAGCTCCATCAGTTCCTGGATGCCACAAGGCACTTTGGCCTTTTCCATTAATTGTAAGACTTGGTGCCAACTTGGTGCCAACTTGGTGCCAACTTGATCCCGACTTAGTCCCGACTTGGTCCCGACTTGGTCCCAACTTAGTCCCAATTTGTTAGCGATTTCTTTTATAAGTTCATCTGCAATTAACTCGTGCTGCAACTCATGCTGTAACTCGTGCTGCAACTCGTGCTGTAACTCTTGCTGCAACTCCTGCTGTAACTCTTGCTGTATCCTGCTGTCGCTCTGCACTGGCTGTTGAATAAGATCTCTCATGACAAGTTGAACCTTCTTGGGAAGCTTCTGTTTGAACTCCAATTTGTACCCTACTAGTTCTTGAATTTTCTTGTGTTCCATTCCAAATTTATGATCTGTTTCCTAAATAAATAAGGCTGGAAAATCTGCCTCAAATCTCCAGGTGATTTTGTTAATTCTACTTTTGAGTTCAGTTAACTCAGCAATCGTCTGATCAAATGATGGTGGATTCCTATCATAAATCATCAATTCCAACATCGTATTATAATCTGCTCTCCACGCATCAATTATCTCCGGAATGGGAATCGGATCAATTGTCTGAGGTTGGTGCAAGTTGTAATTTAAATGACCTATACGTGTGTATTTATAACGATGTATTACAATAATTTCATACAATTCTCTGTCATTTAAAGCCTTGTCCGCAATATCCGTCCTGGCTAACTTTACCACATCATATAGATGCCGACTAAGTCGGTCAACCCTCATCTTATCCATTGGTCGGTGAAACTCCTCATGCAAGAGAAAAATCTTTTCCAGAAAGGTGCGCTCCGGATTTACAGTTGGTATTTGAATAGAAGGCAAGGCAAAATCCGCTTCGGGATAGGATTCATCTACCAAAGAATTAATGGCCTGTATGGTGAAAGGCTCTCTAAGGGAACGACAGCTAATTTCAATTTGTACCCGAGGCAACATATAACCTTGAGAAGATTTAATCACATTAGGATAATTGATGTTAATTTTCCGGTCCTTATCACTCTCTTTCTCTTCCACCAACTCAAAGTTTAATCCCCTAAACCCTTTCTCCTCAAATCCTTTGATAAGTTCGTCAAAGAACCGTTCTTCTACATATTTTCCTGTAGTTTTTTTAAGCTTACTAATCTGGGTTGTGTTCAATTCGTCTTTAAAATCAAAATAGCTCCTATCAATTGCCAAATCTATATCCTCTGAAAATCGTTGAATGAGCCCCCAGGCTTTGCTCAAAGAGGTGCCCCCTTTAAAAACCAAATGACTGGCTACCTCCATTTCAAAAACAACAGACAAGGTTTGTACTACCCACCAGTCTTTCTCTACCGCAAAAGCCGACATACCTTTCTTTTCGGCTATTTGCTCATAGACGTTCTTCTTTGTTGCTTCAGGTATTGCTAACCATTTTACCATATCATTTTTTTTTGAGGGCTTTTTTCATAATGACTCTGATCCATTCGGGAGCCAGTTTTATATCGTGCTCCAAACGATAGGGCTCCTCATTTTGCAAATGGTTCAATAGGATCTCGATCTCCTTTTCTGTTGCCTTGTCTTTTCCGATTTCTTTCAATGCCTGAATGACCAAACTGCTGATTTTCCCAATGGCAGCCAGATTTTTGGGTGTGGTTTTTTTAAAAAGGATCATCCTTCTTCCCAAATCAATTTTCCTGGCTATACCGTCTGTCAGGTACACCACATTCATGGGTACTTGTGTGGAAAGTCCCAGCGCATTTAACGCAGCCGGACCGGTAGGAATCGTACGAGCTTTATCTCTGCGTCTGATGGCTTCGGCTATGGCTTCGGTGGTTGGGTTCAACGGACCGATAATCGGGTCAACTTTCTTTCGGGTATAAATGCCACGAGCCACCCGACTAATCTCCCCATTTTTTACCAAACGCTCCAACGCTTTAGATACTGCCTTAGCGGTGCCAAAAGAGACGAAATCTTCGGTGAAAAACAGCGAACCCCTGCCCGCCTTTCTAAATTTTATAATTATATCGTCATCAATGCTTTGCATCTATTTATAAAACTATTTATGTCGCAATAATAGTAAATATTTGCGACATTTAAATTGTTTTTTACCAATCCGCCTTTAAATATTTATTCTATCAGTTACGAATTGACCGGAAAGGAATGATTTACCCTGTTCGGTGATTACATATTTTCTCAATAGCTGGGTACCTTTTGGGATCAAGCTGGGTACCTTTTCAATCTCTTCTTTTATATATGCTTGATTTTTAGGTCAATATAAAGAGTCTAGCTAGATACCTTTTTGTGTCCAGCTGGGTACCTTTTCTGTCCTATTTTCTTACACAGAGTACCACTGAGGAAGCACGGAGAACCACAGAGTTTTTCTCTGTGCAACTCTGTGTAAATACTCTGTGGTTCTCTGTGTGATCATTGAATTCATTTTTACCAATCCGCCTTTAAATATTTATCCAATTGTTTTTTGTTGAGTACTTCAGCTCGCAACATTTTCTTTTCTTGAAGTGGGGCAATGTTTTTACCCACACCATCATCCAGTTTGGGATCATAACCCTCAGCTATCAGTTCATCTATTTTCACCTCAAATGCTTCTATTTCCTGCAATTGCAGACGGATGGTTTCTTTCTCTGTTTGTGCCTGAGCACTGGTGCTTTCGGCAATTTGTTGCAGCCGGTATTGCAGGCTTTCGGTGCGTTTGCTTAAATAGCTGCTTTTGAGCTTGTACAGGCTGTCGCGATTCCATTTGTAGATAATAATGTAGGCCTCAAATCCCTGATAGATACCACTACTCAAGTGCCAGATAAACGGCGTCTTGGGCAGGTACATAAACAGGTTAAGATGATCGCTGAAATTCTTAAAAAAATGATGCTCCACATACTCATTAATGGGTCGACCGATTAAGCCATCTAACTGCATAATTTGTGCGGCGCTGAAACCTTTGCTAAAACAATATTCTTCGAAGCGATCCATCAACCTTGGCTCGCCAGGCAAACCAACCAAAGGTACAATACCATCTTCATCTTCCATTAAAATTGTTCGGAAGGCATCAGCCAAAAATTCAAGGGCAATTTCGCCAGCACGAGCTGTTGGCAAAACCCTGCTTTCTTTAAACCAGTACCAAACATTGATGGGATTGACCTGATGACGAATGCAAAACTCCTCCAAATCGTTATTACTTTGATATAAGTTACCAAGCTCAGCTATAATGGATTGGATTTTCTGTTCCTCAAAATCGAATTCTGCAAGACTTTCAATATGTTTTTTTACAATTTCTTGGTCAAGCTTTATTTCAGCCAAATAGGCTTGCTTTGCAACCCCCAATAACGGCAGCTCTCCAACCGGTTTGCCCATTTTGGTTTCCACCTGCTGTTGGTCTTCTTCACTGAGATCATAAACTTTTAAAATTATTTGGTTGATGATAGCTTCATTCAAAAGCACATGCGTCATTGAAGCATTATCATATGTAAAAAATGTTACCAAACTATCCCTAAATGTAGCATCTGTGTTAGATAATAATGGACTTTTATCAAAGTTGGTCTCAATTACTTGATAGGAACAGAGCTGTTTTTTAATTGTAATATTTTCAACTACCAAGGCGGAAATATTATCTTCTAAAAGTTGAGGAGCTTTTACAAATGGAATTCTTTTTAAATCAACTGGTTGGACATTAACCGTTGGATTGAGGCAATTAATAATATAAGAAGATAAATTTGAATTTAAAAGACCTGCTAAATAATGATGGTTTTTGTAATTGTATATTAAAAACACACTTGCTCCCCCAATATCGAAAAGGTGGTTCGGAGGTAAATGCCTAAATGAAATTCCTTTGCTACCACTTGCTGAATATGTTAAGCCTTCAAGAAAATAATATGGCTTTGCATGCAAATCTAATTTTTTAGTGTCTAAATGTTCTTGAATTTTTTGACCATCATTACCCCAATCAATTACTAACCAAATGTTTCCATACCATTTATTATATGGTCCACCTTTTGCATATTTGATGTATCTTTTTCTATCTTCATTATAATTTTCAGATAAGTCTCTTCTCTCATTTTCCCACCAAAATCTTAAAAATCTTTCATTATAGGAAGTCTGTATTCCTGCACGGATCGCAGCAACATCATCCATAACTTGTTCTTTAAACTTTTCTCTAAATCCATCACTAATCCAATAAATAAAAGGCCAACCTTCAATTATTTTGAGTTTGGATTGGTTTAAAGTATAAACTCTTTCATTTTTTCGGCTGCTAATTACATCACTATAAGCAACTTCTAATGATGATTGTTTTGCTTTTTCTTGTTGATTTGCAGTAATATTTAAGTAAATACCATCAGATATTTTTTTCTGTTTACTCAATATATACCATGTAGCATCTAATAAAATGCCAGTACCAAATAGATTTACTCTGTCTAAACCATAATCCACCATTATATCAATATGGGTATGCTCAATAATGAACTTTCTTACATCCTCAAATGTCTTGATAAACATGAACGTGTGAGGATGAATCAAAGCTACAAGACCAGATTCTTCAGTTAGTTCGCAACATCGCTTTATAAATGATGCATATAGATTCGAATTGAATTTATACGGCTGACGGTAATTGGTATCAATAAATTTCTTTAATTCGGATCCAAAGTCGGAGCTATCGGTATAAGGTGGGTTTGCTACTGCTACATCATATTTCTGGGTAAGCAATTTCAAAAAGGTGATGGCATCCTGTGTTTTGGTATTCAGGAAGGTTTGACCCTGTTTGGCAGTATTTAGTACGACTGCTTTCTTTAGGTTTGCAAAGAAGTTCTCGCGAAACTGTTCGTAATTGGAAACTTCGTATTCTGAGAATAGTGTAATGCCTCCCTGTGTTAACCCATGCAAGCGAATGCTCATTTTTTCTTCCAAACGTATAAGCGAACCAAACTTGTAGGCTTGCTGCAAATCGGCCCAGATGTCGCGAATAATTGCTTTTTGGTTGGCATCCAAATCGGCATTATCTTCAAATATTTGCTGTACTTCCGCATACGGTGGCAGATAAAAATCGGAACTTACCACATTAAAATGGTCAATCCTGGCCGTACGTCGTTTGCGTTTGGCCTTGATATATAACCCCAGTTGCGCCAACTGAATGGCTCTGTCGTCCAAATCCACCCCATGCAGGTTATGGACAATAATCAGTTCTGCAATCTTTCGGTCATCGTAATCAGCTCCATAGTTTTCAATCTGGTCAGTGTACAAGTCGTAGAACAAATCGAAGGCATAAAGTAAAAAGTTGCCGGAGCCGGTTGCCGGATCAATCAGTTTAATTTCGGTAAGCGATTTGAGCTCTCTCGTTCTGACTTTCGGCGCATTGGCAATCTTGTAACGATTTTTAATTTCACTATCAGGATACATTTCGAGGTACAATTTACCCAGGCTGTTATCCACCAAAAACTTAACTACCCACCGCGGCGTATAAACCTGGCTCTGTATGCTTACCTTATTGAACTCTGTTTTGTCGCCACTTTCCTTGTGGGCTGCCTTTTTGTAATTGTTGTAACTTTCGTACAGCCAACCAAGCACATCGTCGCTTTGCCATATATCCTGATCTACTTGCGGATCAGTTTCAACTCCATTAAAGGCGCTGATAATGCCATTTAGCTCGATGGCAGTTGGCAATAAATGGTAGGGATGTTGGGTACTAAACAATGGAATCTCGTTAGCCAATGCTTCCAGTTGGTCTTCCATAAAATGAACCAGTCCTTCCATTTCCTCGTTTCTGCCATCCGGATTTTGTTCCAGCCAATGTTTTTGGGCAAACGAACGGTCGCCATGTTGGCTTCGGCGGGTAACTATTTCAGGATGCAATGTATGGGCTTCCATCACCTTCAACGCAGCGAGCCGGTTAAAGAGGGTGAAGGTAAATTCTTCCACCAACTTTTCGTAGGCATCTTGTACGTTCCCTGTTTCAGCAATCAAGACTTCGCGAATGGGTTCAATCCGTTTCCGGTCATCTACAAATTCTGCTGGAATGGTACCTATAGGAACTAATTCTTGGGGTGTGATGCCCATTCGGCCCAGGCGGTTCCGAAAGGCCGTATCAATGAGTTGTCGTATAAGTTCAACGTGGTCAGATAGTTTCATTTTTTTACTTATTTATTTTCCAATAGCCTCCTTTGTCGGGCCCTATGCGTTCAATGATGCCTTGTTTTTTTAATCTGGTCAGTTGATACTCAATTCCTTTAATAGTCAAATCGAGTAATTCAGCTAGCATTGGGGTAGTTATCTGATTATTTTTCTCAATGGCATTAATTATTTTCACCCTAGTTTCTCCTCTGGTTTTCACCCTAGTTTTCTGGGTAGTTTTCACCCTAGTTTTTATCCTGTTTTTCTGGGTAGTTTTCACCCTAGTTTTCTCCGAAGGTTTCACCCTAGTTTTCTGGGTAGTATACTCCGAAGTTTCCTGTGTAGTTTCCTCGGAAGGTTTAGTTTCTACCCTAGTTTCCACCCTAGGTTTGCGGGTAGTTTTCTCCGAAGGTTTCTGCGTAGAATCCTCCGAAGGTTTAGTTTTCACCCTAGTTCCAACCCTGTTTTTCACCTTAGTATTCACCCTAGTATTTACCCTGTTTTTCTGGGTAGTTTTCTGGGTAGTTTCCTGGGTAGTTTCCTGGGTAGTTTTCTCCGAAGTTTCTGTTGTTCTATTTTGTGGACGTTTCAATACAACCACAAATATTCCTTCTTTCCTGAAAATTGGTTCAGGCAAGTTCGCCTCGTTCATAACTTGATTAATTCTCCGAATGCCGGAGCCAATTTGTTCTACCAAATGCATCCGTGCAAACAAGCCAAAGATCAGCGGGTTTCGGGAATGGCTGCGGTACCCAAATTCGGATTCAGCAATAGCGCTCACCAAGCCTCCGGGGTTACTTATTTCCACCCGATCGTCAAAAACTTCAATATGAATAACAGCCCCTTTGTCATAATAATCTCTGTGCGACAATGAATTGATGATCACTTCTTTAAAAGCCGTTTCGGGTATTTCCCATATCTCTTTACGAGGGCCTGAACCTTGTCCTTCAATGTCATAGCGTACATTGAGCTTTCCCCGAAGCCATTGAATCGCTTGCATGTATTGGTTGTAAAGGTTTCCGCCGAATATCTTATCGTCTGTAATATATCGCTTGTCGTTACCTCCAAAGGCAATACAACGAACGATGGCTTTATCTAAAAACGTTTCAGGACTTTTACCGAAAAATAAAACTGCACCATTTTTGAACGTATTTTCCTTGGCATAAAGCTTTAGACTTTGGTATAACTGGAGGTTGGGAACACCGGTGCTTAGATGGGCATCACCCTTGAATATGGGGAGAAAATCATCGTCAATCATCGTATCCGGTATAAAATCAACGCAAGCCACTTCATCAAAATAAATGCGGTCTGATTGTTGGAAAAAATCACGCATTTGCTCTGCGGTGGTGAGTTTTTGTGTATTGGGTCCTATTCGCACATAAATGGCACCTGAGAGTACATATGGTTTCCTGGGGCCCGATGGCACTTCTATTACGCCGATTGTTTTTCCATCCACTTCAATAAAGGCAAGAGAACAGTGTAGGGCGGGGGTAATTTCGTTTAAACTATTTTGAATGGACGATCGCTTCGAATTGTCAATCTGTACTCCTTTTATTTGGTTAGTATCGTCTATCCCAATGAGCAATACACCACCGGCAGCATTGGCAAATGCACAGATTTCTTCAGTAATTTCCTTTACCTTGCTGGGCACAGCAACCTTAAATTCAACATTGTAGCCTTCTCCGGCAGCAATTAAAAGCCTTATGTCCTCCTGGTTAAGCATAGTTTAGACTAACTGATTTCTATTTCATCATCGGCTGCTGCTCCTGATATTTTTTGCAATTCATTTTGCAACCACATTTTGTATTCACCCACTTTTACCTTTTTACCCGGTAGTGTGGAAGTGAATGTTTTTCTGGTTGGCGGAACCGGTGGTGTCGGTACGCCAGGTGTTGGCTTTGGTGGGGCTGGTGGAGCTGTTCTGATTAAGCCTGACCGAATGATCAACAGATTGGTCTCATAACTATTGGAAAGTTGAATAAACGACAACATTTCGGAATAGGTAAACCGGGTTTGCTTGTCTTTTACCTCATAGTCGATATCGACTACGGCTGAAGTCCGCTGACTGGCATATTGAAGCAGATGTTTTGCTTTTGTCATGGCCTCTTCGTTCAATCCGGCTGGCAATGTATCCATTTCAGTTACCAGGGCTTCTGCATCAGATTTTAAAGGGGTATATTTCGAAGCCATATCAGTTGCAGCCGATTGCATCAATTGGAAATAAGCATCTTTTATTTTCTGAACGCTTTCCTGCAATTGCTTGAAATTCTTTACCACTTCGCCCTTGTACAAACTTTCAAAAGTGGCTACCCACTTTGCCAATCCTGCATCTGATCTGGCAGCCTTGGTTAATTCATCGTTGACACCATCGGCAAACAATTTCCATTGACGGAGCTTTTCAAGATTATTGCGAATAAATTTTTCTGCCTTTTCAATCTCGATCACTGCCTCGACATAAACAAGGGTCTGAGTCAGGAAGTTTTCAGCCTTGTCGATGTAATTGGCTTCGCTCACTGCACCGGTAAATAATCCAAGCTGATCCTTGTAAGATTCAAGGTTACTGAATAGGAGATCAAAGTCCTTGTTCACCCTTTTCATGTCATCCACCTTGTCGCAGAAACGTTTGGCCAGTTCACGAACAGCGCTTACCAGATCAAAATCGTTGGTATTCCAGTCTATTTTCTTTCCAATGTGTGTTTCACATTCCAATTTTTGCAACGTGACAACGATACTATTTTTCTGTGTTGTTGAAAGTGAACGGGCAATGGCTTTAAAAGAGGCTTTGCGGAACTCACGGGCAACGGTAAACAGGCTGGAAACATCCTTGTCTTTCCATGAGAATTTCTCCTCTCCATTGTATTTGGCCATCACTTTCCCGCCACGCATCAAAGCGGCCACTGTCGTCATTACAGTTCCAAAAGAATAGCCGGTGGGAGGCAACTCAAGATCTTTTTCAAGAGCAAGGCCATCAACAAAGGTATTTCTGATTTTATACAGAATTTCTTCAGCGGGTTTTAATGAATCACCAATGAAATTACCCTGAAGATCGAAAAACTGAAAATCAGTGGCTTGTCCGGTGAAATAGGAGTGTAATCGCTGATTGTTTCCTTCTTTGATGAGTCTTTCTGCGATGGCATCAGACAATTGGGCAGGAAGACGTTTGCTGTAAACATTCTGAATAACCTGTCTTTGAATTCCGTTCACAGTTGTTTGCCAGTTGTCCTTATCCAATTGAGCGGTATTGTACAAGTAAATTGAATGGCCTTGCAAGAGAGATTGTTCTACCAACTCTTTCAGCCTGTTTTCCTTTGCTGAGCGTTCTCCCTGGAATGCTCTCACAATGGGCCCTTCATCCGAATTTGGATTGGTATATTTTTCTTCCAGGTATTTGATGCGTTCTATTTCATCCAACAGTTTATCAATTGCTTTGAAATAACTGTTGTCAGGCGCCAGCCAAACCTGTTCTTTATCGTTTTGATACTGAGTTTTAATCTGCTCAATATCCGCATTCCGATCATCGCCAAAGTTATAGAGGCTTTTTACTTTGAGCTTTAAATATTTTAACGATGGCGTGGTCAGTTCATCATCATTGTCTGATGTGATATAAAAATCGTATGTGGCATTCTGATCGTTTATTTTTGACAATGCCTTAATAAACGCCGCATTTTTAAAAGCAGTAATCACCTGTTGTTTCTTTTTGAAAACCTGAACAGGATACTGGTTCATTTCATCGAGTAAGCGTTGTTCAATATCCGAAGTAATGCGGTACGTGCCGTTTGTAAGCAGAAGTATTTTGTGCTCGGTCAATACGTCCAATGCCTTCGATATAATCGATTGGGTAGCATGATACTCTTCGGGTGACTTAATAAATGACTTTACAATATTACCAAGCGAAGCGGGAGTGATTTCTGCTTCTGTCAGAAAATGAATGGTTTCCAACAAATGTCGTCCAGGCAAATCAATATGTTCCAGCTTTAGTATGTTTTCAGCATTGACATATCGGTTAACAAGTCGCACCGGAGGCTGTGGCTGCGCCTCTTTTGCAATCTGCCAGCCGGTGGCAACATGAAAAGTCTGATCATGTTGAACCTCATGCTTAAGAATATCGTAAGTGGTAATGATCATACCACGGGCTGCAACTTTGGTGGATGCATATCCTTTACGGCCAAATAGAAAGTTTTGCAGTAATCCAAAATGGTTTTGATAAAAAGGGTAATAGGTAACGTAGGAATTGATATCCTCCGTTTTACCCGCACCATTGAGTCCACTATGGTCCGCAATCTTTCCTGAATGATCCTGATAATGCTCTTTCAACATTTGGATAGCTGAATCATTTTTCTTGAGTAACCGGCTTCGAATAATCACATCCACCTCGGTGGCTTCCAAGTGAATCTTCGTTTTAAACCGATCTGTTACCTTCGTCAGTTGTGCTTTATTGATATTAGAACTGTTGATGACTTCATCCAGCTTTTCCTGGGCAATAGCAATGGTCCAGACTTGCCCTCCAAGGGCAGACAAGGATTCGCTTACCCCTTCCAGATCTAGCAATGAATATTTTTTCTGTGTGAGCGCTTCACTGGCTTCATCAAAAAGGAATACAACCTTTTCGTCTTTTACCGTCTTGAAATAATTCTCCAGTTCCTCTTTCAGCTTTCCAGCGCTAAACTCATCAATTTCCCGGCGAAGAGTGGTAAGTATATTGTTGTAATCCCCTTCGTTATTCCCTAAGCTGATATAGATGTCTTTAATTTTCCCGATATACTGGGTGCGGTTGTTTTTCAAGCTGCTCCATGATAGGCCTATTTTATCCTGTACAAAATCCGCAGGATTCGTATAGGCGCAATCACAGATTAAAGAAAACAATAGAAAACCATGTTCATTTTCAGGCAGTTCAATTGATTTCAGAAAATTGCGAAACAATGTATAAGAAAAGCCTTTTGAAGTATCTTGTTTGGCAATATCCATGAAAACGACACGCGAATTGATACTGTTTAATCTGGCAATAGAATTTTTCACCAAGGCTTCATCGTCAATACCGGTAAATCTTTGCATGATCCGATCTCTTGCCGGTGTGCCGTTGATCATTCGGTTGCTCATCAGGTAACCAAGCAGCTTACCAAAATAAGATTTGCCGGAACCGTAAAATCCTGATAACCATACACCGGTTTCGATAATATTGGAGGTATAAACGGATACAAATTTGTTATAATCATTGGCCAGGCCATCGGTAATGATATAGCTTTCAATTTCTGATTGAATGGCTGCTTCAGAAATGTCTTCAAGGTCGATTACATTTTTGATGTCTTCGCTAAGGTCAATCGTTAGGATGTCTTTAATTAACATGATTTCTATCAATTTATGGAATAATCATACAACGATATTTTGATGCCGGATATTGACCCAGGAACATGATCCTGTCAGGTTCAACAGTAGCAGGATACAAGATAATAAGAGGGAATTCAGCGCTCATAACAAATTCATTCTCCATGATATGAATATTATGAATACCGGTACCATATAAAGAGCCCGAATTAATCAATACAGGTACTTTATTTTGACTCAATGCTTTTTGAATCTGACCAATTATTTCTTTGAATAAATCAGGAGACTCTTCTCCTACAGGAGCTTTAAAGATTTCATGGGTCGTAGATTGAAGCAAATCATACGACTCAATAATATCATTTTTGTGATGGGTAACGAATTCCAACAGACACTCATTTAAATCTATGAGAATGAAACCTTCTTCAGGTAGTAACTTCTTTAATTGTGCAATATATTCAGGCTCCTTCATCGGATCACAAACAATCAAAATAGAATTTCCTCCGTTTGCTTTCAGTCTTATTTCTGAACGACGGTCAGATTCCACCAGACGCTTGGCCTCAAGAATAATCTGTGCAGGGTTATCTAAGGACATGGTAAATATTTTCGTAAGGAAGGATGGTTTCAATTTTGAGTTTGTCGCCGGAATAGTACAGTTGATAGTAAGTGGAGAATTTCTTTTGCATCAACCGTTCAAGAAATACATTTTGCTCGCAAAAGCAATACTTGATCCATTCACTTTCCAACAGATTTGACTTCTCTTCAATAGCTTTCAGCCAGTAAATAAAAAGTACAAACATTTTATCGTTTAAATAAGGTGTATTAAATTTTTTGACCAGACCACCTTCCATCAAATTTAACTTTTTAAGAAGTCGCAAATAAGAAGAAGAAGTTTCCGCGATTGTAATTTGCGTCCATTTTTCAAATTCTTTTGTATTATCCTGTAAGTCTTTAATACAAGCCTGAACCTCGACAGATTTTATCGAAATGCGCCCACTGTACAAAGCTGGGAAATAGACATTTTCATTTAAATACTTAAACAATTCATTATTGTTTGACAAATTCCAAAATAATAAGATTTTTAAATCATCTGAAACTGATTCCTGATAAAAAACCGAATCTACTAAAAATTTTTCTTTTTCACTTTTGAAATTTAACAACGATTTTCTTACAGCACTTTCAAATCTTTTCAATGATTTTATTGATTTGATATCGGAAAATCCATGATAATCATACTTACCTAATTTCTCAATATATTGGATATCAAATAAATACTTTAATACGCCTAAATCAGGCAGATTACTTAATATATTTATGTCTGTATTGATATTCATCAGTTTGAAATCGTTTAATTTTTCGTCTCATTGATCCAGATTAAGATTAATCTGATTCCTTCGTATAAAACAACTTCAAAGATAGTTTTTATTTGAAAAAAGGTATTATAATAAATGAAAGAGTGATGGATTTTTTTAATTAAATGTCCGTTCTTCAACAACAAACGACCCGGCTGGAGTGCTTACTGAACACTCAGGATTCAGAGATCTGCTTAATGTAGTTCACTTTATTGATATTTTTCAAATAGAATTGATATACAACCCCTTGTACTCGGGATGAAATATTTTACTAAAATTATATAGTGCAGGTCTTAAGGCTAAGAAGAGGTTTGGATACTGGAGTCAACCACAGACCTCCAATTCGGAGCGTCCTACCGAACTTATTTCGGCATCCCCTGTAAATTATAGGGGATGCTAAAACAAGTTCGACATGACGCTTCGATTAAAGTTCTGGAATACCGAAACCAGCTTTTAATGCGGGTTCGGTTGTTTCGCAAAGTTGATATTGTAAATTTTGAATATCAATCTTTTCTATAAGCGTTTTTAAACTCCGATAAGCATCCTGAAATGAGGTATAATCCCAGGCATACCACCATTCTTCAGGTGAATGTAATTGTAAATCAGATGTAATTTCTTCAAATTTTAATGCACTATTTTTTGTTGTTGTTGCATAGTGTAGGCCAATTCCGTAATATATTCTACTATAGTTATATTCAATCATTAATGAATAGATATTGTCTCCATTATTTACCTTCACGCCTATATTTATACAAGAATCCGGTTTATTCCAATTACCCACAATTTTAGGATTGTGGAAATCTATTTTTAATTGATTTTCCCATTTTTGAAAATGCGCTAAATTGATCTTCTTCTCTAATTCGTTTAGTTGATTGATAGCGTTCTGCATTTCCACCTTTTTATTAAGAACTATTTTGAGGGCTTTATCTGGTTCAATTCCATTCAAACCCAATTCATTTTCAATAAATTCCTGCAATTCCATATTCATAGTATTATTGATTGTTCGTAAACTAAATTTTCCTTCCAAGTGGTCGATATATTGCTCAATGGCAGAAGATAGATATTTATCTTTCAATCGGATATTAGGTAAAACGTGATTTTTCATCCAAGGTAAAATATCATCCCTAAAAGATAAATTCAAGTATCTTTTCTTGTGAATTTCACCCTCATAATATTTTCCCCAACTATCCTTTGAAGGCTCTTTTTCATAGGTAGGGGGCAAATACAAGACATAAATCTGCTCTTCTTTAAAATTGTGTTCTTTTGTTATGTCTATATATCGTTCTAATTGTCCGCCCTTTACTATTTTTCCATCGTTTTGATCTAATGCATTGTGAACCTTATTTTCAATTACAATGGCATAGTTATTATTGTCCCTTATCCACAAATCAATACGCTTTTTTTCTTGCGTTATTTGTGGTTTTTTAATCTCAATTTTATGAAACTCTTGTTTATCACAATATTTTTCCAAAATAAACTGCAGAAAACTTTCTAAAATCTCATACTTTTTATTTGTCGGTTCTTGTTGTTGTAATAGTTTTTCTAATATACGACTATGAGCATTTTCGTTGGCACGCAATTCATCGATGAGATTAATATGATACGGAAGTTTTTTTTCTTCTCTATCATATACTATTTTAAATTTAGCTAAGAAATTAAGTAATGTCAGAAAATTACTACTAATTACTTCAACAAGCTTATTGCTGAAATCTATTGAACCTTCAAATTGTTCTTGTACTATCTCCTTCATTTATTTTTAAATACTAATCTAATTTAGTTGAATATCCTTCTAACAATTAGCAACGTAGGTTCCGCAGCTTCATGCAGGGCTGGAGCTTCGCAATGAATTTCCTGCGAAGTGTTGCCTTTCAAATTACTAATTTTCTGTCAACGAAGTGTAAAACCCCAGCTTGCAGGTATTTTGCTGTTGGGTGTAGTATTTCATCAACGTCCATTTGTTAATCTTACTATAATTCTATTTTGTTTGACAAATAGATTAACATTATTCTTTAACAATTTTAGGCACTATTACTATTTCGTTTTCCTTAATCTCATAATCGTTTTCTACTTCAATAAATTCTTTTTTGTCCTCGTAATGAGGTGTAATTTTTAGAAGCAAATCTCCTTCTTTTTTGTAATCTCTAGATTTCAACACCCAACTAAGCGATATTTCATTCACATCCTCTTTGGGCTTAATTCCAATTTTAAATGTTATATGTTCGTCTTGTACCAATGTTGAATTTAAAGGTCTAAATTCAATCACATCTCTATATTCAGAAGATACAAAAACTTCCCTACGTTTTTGTCTATCAATGTTTTCTGAGGCAACTACTGATTGGTCAAATAAAGGATCCGGATTAAAAGCTCTATAATTATCGTCAATATTTTCTATTTTTCCAGAGTCAAAAATAAGATATAATTTATAATCTTCGATAACAGTTGAGCCAATGTTTTTCACAGTTATTGGTATTTTACACCAACGGTGATCAATTTTGCGTTTACGGTTAAATGGGTATAATGAAATGCTATCTAATTTATATGGTGGATTAATAATCGACATTTTTTGAGATAATTCAAATAAAGGGTTCTTGTATAAGTCACAATCTGGCTTTTTTACAAATACTTTAGTTGTGCGAATATATTGTGGGAAAATTTCAAACTCCTTTTTCTTATTTATGTTGACATCTATATCAGAGGCATCTTTGTATTGACAATTGTTTATAAACCAATTATAAGTGCTTCTATGTTCTTCCAACAAATCAACAATGTCACCCCATGAAAAAATATCTATAGAAAACAGGCCATTTTCTAATTGTTTAATATTTTTTTGTCGAACATATTGTTCTATATTTACGTCTTTATCTGCCGTTGTTGCAAATATTAATGTTTTTAATTGTGGCTGAAATTTTAAAGCTTTAGTGATCTCATTATCGATTTCAGTCTCAGTTAATCTACTTTTTGTATAGTCGTCCTTGCCTTTGCATTGGATGCCGAAATACTCGATTTCGCCCAAGGGCATTCCAGAAATATCAACTCCGCATTGGTTTTGTCCACTTCTACCATTTAGTTTTATTGAAGCTGAACATTTCCATAGCTCTCCCCAAAGTTTCTTGCATAATTTTTCAAAATCTTGCCAATTTTTAGGTTTTCGTAGCTGAGTAGGTGCTATCATAAATTTAATGTCTGACTTAATTTTCTTTAAACATTTTTCATGCTATACTTTTGACCAAATCTAATGCGCTGACAATATTTGAAGGCGCCATACGATTACACCAAACTAGCAAATAGCCGAATGTATTTAGTACTTTTTCAAATAGTATAAATTTTTCAAATCTACCTAATCCCATTTTAAATTGATATTAAATTAAGTAAGGCATTTGACAATATATTTTACCTTGAAGTAATTTGCCATTTGCTTTCTTGTTTTTTCCTCCCCATTGTTTAAAAAAGAAGGGAATATCTTTTTGTTCGCATTGTTCTTGTATATCAATAACCCATTCCTCTTTTATTGGACGTGCTTTTGGCCCACTTTCTCCTCCTACGATTACCCAATCAATATTCAATAAATTCATGTTTGGCATCGCTGATAATAAAGGTTCAATTGATAAAAACTTAACTGTAGATGGAATATTCCTTAGTGCATCTATTCTTTTTGTAAAACTATTACTTTCTACAGTTAATCCCATCCAAATGTTAGGAGTCCATTCTAGTTGTTTAAAATATTTTTCTAAAATATCTGCTCTTTTTGTTAATACTTGAAACGTATGTTGAGGACAATCATTCATTACCTTAAATACTGCTTTTATAAAATCGAATGGCATATTTTCATGAAAAAGATCACTCATCGAATTCACAAATACAATACGAGGCTTTTTCCATGTATATGGTATCTTTAATTCCTCATAATGACAAGTTAAATTAAATCCATCTTTATATTTAATCATGCCCATTGCTTGTAAACGACGTGACATAACTTCTGCATAACAGTTAGTACAACCTGTTGAAATCTTTGTACACCCCGTTGAAGGGTTCCATGTGGATTCAGTCCATTCTATTTTTGAGGGCTTCATTTTTTCTTTATAGTTTCTATTTTATATTTTTTACAATCGTGTACATTTACAGATTGATAATTTAAATCGCCAGTTCTCTTTATAAGTTCCTTTTTTTCCAATTCTTTGACTACCTCAGTAAATATTATTGGTTGGCAAAGTTCGGATAAAGTATATTTAAAACCAGAAATATTGTCAGTTATTTCACCCGATAATAATTTTGATTTTATTTTTACTTTTATCTCTTCTTTTTTATTTGAAGTTAGTGGATTATGGAATAAGGTTCCTTCTAAAAAATCATTGTGACTATTGTCATTTGACTCACCTGAAAGTTTATCTTTTCTCCAACATACTTTTAAAAATTTCTCCATACCTAGAGTGTGACTTGATCCAAAAATTAAACCATAGTGGTTATTGTTTTTTTTAATTGTAAAATGATGGAGATAATATTCCTTATTTCCTATTAGACTTTTAAAATAATCTGCGATAATCTTATGCCTTTCTTTGGGCTTACAATCATCAAAATTTATTTTTGAAGTATCAATATGTTTTTTTGTATTGGGATGTTCTTTAAATCGAGTAATAAAAGAAGAAGCAATGAAAAATATGAAATCAGTTATTGGTGAGTCTACTAATTCTTTGAATATATTTTCATCAACTTGGCTAAAACCATATTGATCTAAAAGAATGAACTTTGCATATTTCTTATTTTTAAGTTTGCTCTTAAAATTCACCCCATTAAAAGCTTCTTTAAATTCCATTTTCCCAACATGCCTCATATATTGGCATTGACTTTTATTGCAATTCTCTTTGACACATTTATCAACATGTCTATTTATTGAATCACTTAACTCTTTATTCTTATCATCAAGCAACTCATTAAATGCAAAAATAATCTGTTTATCACCCGCAGAATTACAAACCTTACAATTCTCTCCTTTAGCTTCATTTAAAAGAATTAATGGACTTCCAAAATTTCCTAAACTGTCCGTTCCACTCCCTGCAAAAAAATCATAGATAGTGTCATTAAGAAAACAACCTAAATTCTTGTTTCTGGAGTTTGACTCAAAAATATTGAGATTGAAATTTTCATTTTCTCAATTTTGGTTATCCATAAGTTAGCGTTTCTGAAATTTAAGGAGCGAATTTTTCATTTCTGACCATTTTTTTTGGTTCTTGGACATATTTCTCCCATGAATGTGCTTTT
>Ga0123338_10000415_pt1 | contig 43761 bp, 36 predicted proteins | sample grotaG_FD_89793 | JGI IMG/M metagenome (GOLD analysis project Ga0123338, IMG submission 89793) | Glacier valley bacterial and archeal communities from Borup Fiord, Nunavut, Canada, to study Microbial Dark Matter (Phase II) -... | ecosystem: Environmental > Aquatic > Freshwater > Ice > Glacier ... | reverse complement strand
TCGTTGTGGCTGTAAAACATTAAACAAATTCCTTCCAGTCCATCACGACCTGAACGACCTGTTTCCTGATAATATCCTTCCAGCGATTTAGGGACATCGTAGTGTACAACGAAACGGACATCAGGCTTGTCAATGCCCATTCCAAATGCGATCGTTGCAACAATGATATCAGTTTCTTCATTTAAGAAGTCATCCTGATTTTTAACACGCACATCCGGATCAAGACCAGCATGATAAGGTGCTGCTTTAAATCCATTAACATTTAAAAGTTGTGCGATCTCTTCAACCTTTTTTCGGCTTAAGCAATAGATAATTCCCGATTTTCCTTTATGATCTTTTAAAAAGCGAATAAGCTGCTTTTTTGTTTCTTTCTTAGGGCGGACCTCGTAGTATAAATTCTTGCGGTTGAAAGAAGAGATAAAAACATCCGCCTCTTCCATTTGAAGATTTTTCTGAATATCAAGCTGAACTTTTGGTGTGGCGGTTGCAGTCAATGCGATAACAGGCATATCTCCAAGTTGAGCGATCATTGTTTTGATCTTCCTGTATTCTGGACGGAAATCATGCCCCCATTCGGAAATGCAATGCGCTTCATCAATTGCAACGAAGGATACATTTACCTTTTGAAGAAATTCAATATTCTCTTCCTTGTTAAGTGATTCAGGCGCAACGTATAAGAGTTTTACCAATCCAGCGATGCAATCCTTCTTCAAACGTGTTATCTCACCTTTGCTTAAAGTTGAATTCATGAAGCGGGCATTGATGCCATACGCATTCAATTGATCAACCTGATTTTTCATCAATGCAATTAAGGGAGAGATTACAATGGCAAGTCCATCTTTGACCATCGCCGGAAGTTGATAACATAGAGACTTGCCAGCCCCGGTGGGCATTATCACAAATGTATTACGACCCGTTAAAATGTTTTTTATTACCGTTTCCTGGTTACCCCTGAACGAAGTATATCCAAAAAATTCCTTTAGTTGAGCTTTTAATGAGTCTCTTTCTTCTGCCACTATCATGATTCCTGATCGATTAAATCCTTACATTTGCCTTCCGCAATCGATAAAGTGCGAAAGAGCATGGAAGATACTAAAATTTACGCAGAATAGTTTCAACAATTTCGCGAATTATGGCCATGCACAAGGTGAACGGAGAGAAGGACAAAATGTTATTTTTGCGGTTGAAAAATGGATAATAATCTACATATCGTGCTAATGGCGGGTGGCATTGGCACTCGTTTCTGGCCCTACAGCCGCAACGCGAAGCCAAAGCAGTTCCTGGATGTTTTAGGTACCGGAAAAACACTTTTACAGTCTACTTACGATCGATATCTTCCGATATGCAAACCTGAAAATATCTGGATCGTTACGCATGAAGAACATGCAGCACTTGTTAAGGAACAGTTGCCAATTAAAAACCTTGATCAGATATTAACTGAACCAATGCGCAAAAATACGGCACCGTGCATTGCGTATGCCGCCAATAAAATTTATTTGAAGGACCCGAACGCTGTAATGGTGGTGAGTCCCACAGATCACATCATCTTGAGTGAAAAGGAATTTCTTCAAACAGTTCAGAAAGCTGTTGATCAGGCGAAGGGGCAGGATAAGCTTATAACAGTAGGTATTAAACCTACCCGACCTGAAACCGGTTATGGTTATATTCAATTTCTTGAAAGCAAAACGAACTTAAAAAAAGTAAAAACATTTACTGAAAAGCCTGCAATTGCTTTAGCAAAAACATTTTTAGAAAGTGGCGATTTTGTTTGGAATTCCGGAGTGTTTGTCTGGAGTGTTGATGCTATTCTAAAAGCGTTTCAAAAATATCTTCCTGAGCTTTCGGAAGCATTCGAAGAAATAAGACCTCAATTATATACCGCTGATGAGAAAGCAGTGATCACCCAGATCTATGCTCAGACAAAAAATATTTCTATCGATTATGGTGTGATGGAAAAAGCAGATAACGTTTACGTATCGCTTGGAAACTTTGCATGGTCCGATCTTGGATCATGGTCCGCCCTTCATGAAGGTTCATTACGTGATGAACAAAACAATGTAGTGAATGCTGATGCGCTTGTTTACGAAACGCGAAACTCTGTGATCAAAGGACCTGATGATACGTTAATTGTTGTTCAGGGTCTGAATGGATATCTCGTTGGTGTTTTTGAAAACGTAGTAATCATTTGCGAAAAAGATAAAGAGGAGATGTTCCGAAGGTATGTGAACGATTTGAAAGTGAAGTCCAACGGAGTGAACTATTTATAAAAATAAAATAAAGTAGTTCGTAATGTGTGTAAGATAGTGCGCACGTGTTGTGTGGAGTATCCGATCTTATCCTACCACCTTATACCTCTCTATTTTTTCTGAGAATAGAACTTCTGCCTGATCACCTCATAGATTGCAACTCCCGCCGCAACCGAAACATTCAGTGATTCGATTTTCCCTTTCATAGGAATTTTAGCAACCTCATCTGACTCTTGTAAAAGTGCGGGTGCCACCCCGTCTTCCTCAGATCCCATGATTAATGCAGTGGGGGTGGAGAGGTCTAATTCGTAGAGGTTTTTTGATGCTTTTTCTGTGCAGGCTACGACCTTTATACCATTTTCCTGCAAATCTTTTATCGCTTGCTTTAATGACTTTACGCGGCAAACAGGCAAATGATGAAGTGCCCCTGCTGAAGTCTTAACAGCATCGCTTGTAATGGGTGCGTTTCCTTTTTCTTCAATGACCAATGCATCAAGTCCAGCACATTCGCAGGTACGTGCTACGGCCCCGAAGTTGCGAACATCAGTAATCCGGTCCAGCAAAAGGAAGAAAGGAGTACGCCCTTCACTGTAAGCCATATCAATAAGGCCCTGGAGGGACGCAAAAACTGCTGCTGAAAGAAATCCAACAACGCCCTGGTGATTTTTGGTGGTAAGCTTGTTGATCTTTTCGAGAGGAACCCAGCTATAAGGAACATCATGCTCTTTCAGTGTATTGACCAATTCCTTCATCAGGTCGTTATTCAAACCTGTTTGCAAATAAATCTTGTCGATTTGTTTTCCGGCGCGAACAGCCTCGATGACTGCCCGTGTTCCGTAAATGAGATCCAGTTTGTCCATTACATATAAAAAATGAAAGCAAGTTACTCAATAACTTCATTAGAAGACATTCGCATGGCGTCAATGCCAAAGGCCTAGCTTCCTAATTCAATAACTCCATTCATTAGAACCTGCTCTTTCTCCAAAGATCAATCGTCTGATACCAGTTTTCAGTATACTGCGAATCACGGATTAGAACATAGTGCTCCGGACTGTAAACACTTCCCGCTTTTGTAAAAATAAAAACCTGACGCGGTGATTTATACCCCCACTTCTCCTGCTGTCCGCTGAAAGTAACTTCATCCGGTGCACCGAATATGATGAAGATCATTCCCCTGTCAGTTTTCCATCCTTCTTTAAAAGAAGTAAAAAATAAATTGGCATACTCTACGCGTTTGAAATAATTGCGCATGAATGTTACAGCTCTGTCTTTATCAGAAGTGATGTCTAAAATTATTTTATCAAATTTTGTTTTGTCTTCACCAGCCGCACCAATCGCATCGTTTTCATCTTTGGTTGTTACAAATAACAGAGGGCCTTTCAAATCGGCAATCTTGTTGTATCGTGGATACGGACTTTTTTCAACCATAAAAGAAAAGCCTTGTTCCGACAATGTATCTTCCTGGGCGAGGTACAATCCAATGCTATTAAGGGCACCAGTTTCATTGCCGGGAATAACAGTAAATGTTGAGTCAGGGAAAAGAAACCTATCCATTTTCAACTCTTTATCAGCAAATGGAGGTGATGGTGTTGGAAAATTATCTTTATAGTACGAGAAATGAATCGGCCTTCTCGATCCACTACCGCGAACGACATAGCTGTTTCCGGATAGATTATACAAAGACCACTGTTTTTTACCATTCTTCTCAAGATATACGTTTACCGGATAATGTTTTTCAACCAATTTTATAAAGTACCACGCTGTAGCAGATGAATAGTCAATAACTTTTGCAGCGAGCAACCAGGGTTGTTCAGGTTTGATGACAGTAATTTTTCCTTCCCCTAAGCCATTGACAATACGAAGTGTATCGTTTCCCTTAAATGCAGCTCCCTCTCGTTGACTATAGGATTCTCGTTTTTCCCAGCCAATGACATAATAACCAACAGAAGGATTTTGTCCTTTTATGGCATAATAGAAAGTTATACTATCCTTACTTGCTACCGGATGGAATTGAAAATCCGGCCCAGCGGAAGGTTTATACAGATAACTAAAGTTGGTGCTGCTAATCGACTGAGCCTGGAGGGCAACCGTCGTTGACAACATTAGAAGAAAAATATTGATTAGTCTCATTCAGTTTCTTTTTTGAAAAGGAAGTGAAGTGCTTTATTTATTTAGACTTGAAAAGGCTAAGAATGTCACTCCCGGACCGCAAAATAACGAAGAAAGGAAGAGAAACGATACAAACATCAAAAACAGTATTTTTGCGGCGATGTCTAAAATATATACTACTGAAATCACCTCCGACCAGATAGCTTCGGATAATCCCCTGCACCAAAGGCTGTTAAAACCCTATTTTGTTTCACACCAATGGATAAAGGGAGACCTGCTGGAGGTTGGGTGCGGCCAAGGAAGAGGTATTGATTGGTTATTGCCATCGATTGCTTCATATAGCGCGATCGATAAAATAGAGTCAGCAGTAGCAGAACTCAGAAAAAAGTATTCTTCAGGAAATTTTGTTAGTGGCCATTTACCTCCATTGCCTTATCCTGACAGCTCATTTGATTCATTGGTAAGCTTTCAGGTGATCGAACACATTGAAAATGATGCACTCTTCCTGAAAGAAATTTTCAGAGTATTGAGACCAGGTGGTGTTGCCTTGATCACCACGCCCAACAGAATTCAATCTCTATCAAGAAATCCGTGGCACATACGTGAATATACTTCTCCCGAACTTACTCGACTTGCGGAAACGATTTTTCCAAAAGTAGAAATGAAAGGTGTAGTAGGAAATGAAAAAGTGATGATGTACCACGAGAGTAATAGAAAATCAGTTAACAAAATTATGCGGTGGGATATTTTTGATCTTCAACACAAATTGCCCGCTTATATTCTTCGGACGCCGTATGATCTGTTAAACCGTATGAATCGCAATAAACTTCAGACTAGTTCGGACGAATTGGTTAGGGATATTACGGTAGAGGATTATGTTATTACAGATAAGGGAGCGAGTGGGCTGGATTTATTTTTGATTGTGCGAAAGTAAGTTCGTTGCTGTTCGTTCTTCACCAACAGCAACGAACGTATTATTTTCTTATCCGAAGTGAATCCCATCTTCTCAGATCTTTGAGATATGCGAGAAATTCCATGATTAGAAATTCTTTTTATTCGATCCTTCCGTCACCTGCAACGCATTTATAACGGACGTGTATTGATCCTCAAACTTTTTACCAAGTTCCATTTCACCATTCCGATAAAGAATTTCCTGAAGTTGATCAAGAATATAAAGGTCTTTGCGTATCTCTAATGAAATTCCTGAATACTTGTTCATTTCATATACAGCCATATCGTATGCCCGAGGCCCCATAAGATTTGCCATCTCAATTGCCTTTTGTTTTTCTCCGACTTTGAAAAGAAGATCAATGGTGGTTACGGATGTAAGATCATATGCAACGGCACGGTCCTGTATCGTTTCAACGTTGAACATCAATACCTTTTTTGCCCGCGCAGTATCACCTTCGTCAATAAGACCTTCTGCCAATGAGTTCAGTGAGCTGCGATGATTTTGTACGAATCCCTTGTAGTCTTCATTAAAATATAGATTAGGATTGTCCAATCCACGATAACCAAAGTCGTGAAGCATCTTTTTGTAAGAACCGTCCGTATTCACAAGGTTCTCACGGTCTTTGCGATTATTTTTCACCGGCAATACGCGATACGCATTTCCTTCTTGAACAACGTAATCGCGAAGGTCAAGATTCAATTGTGACATGGAGGTATTGTTCAGGTAAAGAGGTCGTTCCCAGTTGTTGGTAGCCATGATATCCAGGAATGCGAGATCTTTCTTCTCAAGAACATTTCCGCGAAGACGAATCACCATCTGGTCAACAACAAGACTATCCATGCCTTTTGGAATAATTCCTTTTGCTATAACGGTTGCCTTATCTATTTGAAGGGTAAATACTTTACTCGGAACGATATTGTTTCTTTCGTAGCGTAGCTGAGGATAATTTTTCTTGAGCAAATCCAGGAATTGATTAAGGTCAATGCTTGGAATTTTCATGTCCTGAAAGTACAATACGTCATTAAATCCTCCTTGAGCATATTGATCCAAGGATAAAGTGTATTTGAAAGGAGGTGAGCTATTCACCTGTTTCATTGATTGATCGATGTACCAATCGGTGTTGTAATAACTGAAAACCACGACACGGATATCGGGACGGAAACCCTCAACCTCCTGGGCATACCATAGCATGAAGGTATCGTTATCACCACCGGTATAAAGAATTGCATTCTGGTCGCATGAGGCTAAATAATTTTTACCTGAATCCACAGAGAAGAAACGTCCATGACGATTGTGATCATCCCAACCGGCGGCACCCATTAAAATAGGAGCGGACAAACAAACAGCCGTTGCTATGATGGCACTGTTCTTGCGATTTTTAACTACCCCGTTGATCCATTCAGCAATACCAATTACAGCGAAGCCAATCCAGAATGTAAAGGCATACGTAGAGCCCGCATAGATATAATCCCGCTCACGTGGTTCTTCTGGTGGGGAATTAAGATAGACGACAATCGCTACTCCTGTCATTACGAACAGAAGCCCTACAACAGCAAAGTTTTTAGTGTCTTTTATAAACTGATAGAACATTCCAATGAATCCAAGAATGAAAGGGATCATAAAGAAGTTATTTCGTGCTTTATTGTTGGCAATGGCTGCAGGAACTTTTTCAAATGCATCCAATGGGCTTAGCCAATCAGCACCCTGAATATCACTTTCCCTTCCTGCAAAATTCCACATGAAGTATCGCATATACATATGTCCTATCTGGTGGGTCAGCATGTATGAAATATTTTGACTCCATTTAGGTTTTTCACCTTCTTTTAAACCAGCAATGTCTTTGTAGGATTGTTTGTATTCAGGATTCCACATTCGTGGAAGAAGGGTTTGCTGGCCAGGCTCATACACATATTCAAACTTATGATCTGTTATCTCATATTTGTCTTTACCTTTAGTATAAACAGCAGCACCCTCTTTGTAATCAATGACCTTAGCGGTAAAATAAGGTCCAAAGAGAAGTGGACGACTGCCGTATTGTTCGCGTTTCAGATAACGAACGAACGACATGATGTCTTTAGGAGCATTTTCATTAATCGGCGTTTCTGCATTCGAGCGAATAACGATTGTTGCATATGATCCATATCCGATTAAAATGAATGCAGTTGATAATAAAAAGGTATTCAATAACGGCTTGTCGTTCTTGTGTGTATATCGAATTCCGTACACAAGACCACCGATTAGTAAAAGACAGAATAGCAGCGCCCCTGAGCCAAAAGGCAACCCTATATTGTTGACAAAAAATATTTCGAATGCCGCCGCCAATGTTGGAAGGCCGGGTACAATCAGATCATTGATAAAGAGCACAAGAAATCCACCGATACCCAACGCAGCGATAACACCCCATGTTGTTGGTTTGTATTTTTTAAAATAGAACACAAGACCAAGTGCCGGTATTGTTACAAGATTCAGCAAATGAATACCGATTGATAAGCCGACGACATAAGCGACAAAAATTAACCAGCGATTTGCGGCGCTATCATCTTCGATAACGTCCCATTTCAATACACCCCATACAACAAATGCTGTAAAGAATGATGACATGGAATAGACTTCTGCTTCAACTGCAGAGAACCAGAATGATTCAGAAAAAGTATAAGCAAGCGAGCCAACAAGGCCTGCACCCATCAACGTCCAAACCTGACCTTCAGTAAGGTCTGCATCTTTTACAACGTTCATGATCTTCTTTCCGAAAAGAGTAATTGACCAGAAAAGGAAAAGGATAGTAAAGGCACCAGCCAACACGCTCATGAAATTGATCCAGTATGCTACGTTAATCACGTTTCCAAAAGCGAGGAAAGAAAACATTCTTCCCAACAACATGAATAATGGTGCGCCTGGAGGGTGAGAGACCTCTAATTTATACGCTACGGCAATAAACTCACCACAATCCCAATAGCTGGCGGTTTCTTCAAACGTAAGCCAGTAGGTGATTAGAGCAACGGCAAAAGCCATCCAGCCTGTGATATTATTGGTCTTTTGAAAATTCATGCTATTTTTTAGAAAACTTGGGCGAAAATAAGGAATAGTTCGATTGTCGGGGTAAGCCGATTTTTAGTTTTTGTGGGTAGCACTGCTTTTCCACGGATTCTACTCACACTTGGGAGTGAATTCAATCATGATTTGTGTTTCACAGAGTAGCATCAACCTGTAATTACCAACGAAATAGCAGCTATTGGACCAGCAGCAAAATTTTTTTGTCCTCGTGTTAGCGCCTTTGCTCTCTGATCACTGTATATGGGAATCTGTGGAAAATATTTTAATACACTATAACATAAAAGACCAACCACAGCAAAAATAGCGGCACGTAAAACGAAAGCACAATTGTCCAGGCGGGTTTCATTCCTCTTTTGCCATAGTGTTTAATACCCAAAGCGAGAACATACCAATACACTATCTCAAATAAATTCAATGCCTTGAAAGGATATTTATAATCGTCAGGTAATTCTCTATAATCAATGAAATTCATTAAAGAAAACGGGTAGAATGACTGTATATCGTAAAAGTTAGGGTCTGATTGAATAAAAAGAAACCAGATAATCTTAAGCAGTTCGGGAATTAGAAAAACAAATTCTGCGATTATTACGATGCCCCAGCATTGTGAGAACGTTACTCGATATCCAAATAGAAAGCAGCCTATCCAGATCACAAGACCCAGTACACTGAATTTCCAGGCGTAAATAAATGGGATGGTTAAATATTGAAGGGCGCTCCTTATATAGAGGAATGATCCTTGCGGCTGATCGGCAAGAAACTCGAAAGCAGCAGTTTCATTTTCGATCATTGATTTTTTGATAAACAGTACTACCAGAGTAGCGAAGCAAAGCAGAAGAAAGCTTTGTCGTTTTTTCATTTCGAATACCGAATTTTCCTGATCTATAACTTCCATACTGTTTACTGAGTCCGGCGTATTACTTTTGCGCTTGTGAAATATAAGAGTAATATTTTAGTTGCGCTTTTTCTGGTCTTTCTTTCTTTCCAGGCCCTTCTTGGTCAAGATAAGAAAGACACCACCATTATTTTAATTTCCAGTATGGCGGTGCAATTCGAAACTACAGAGGCTCTGAACGATCTCTATAATTTTAAGTTTGATAAAGCTGAAAAAGAAATTCGTTCGTTTAAAAATAAGTATGCATGGCATCCGCTTCCATATTTTATGTTGGGATTGAGCGAATGGTGGAAAATCATGCCAGCGACAAATGATCGCTCACACGACGATCGTTTTTTAGCATATATGGACAGCACCATCGCTGTTGCAGAGAACCTTCATCAAAAAAATCCGGAGTACCGTGTAGAGGCAGCATTCTTTTTAGCTGCTGCCTATGGTTTTAAAGGAAGACTCTATTCAGATGAAGAACGTAAGGAGTGGAGGAAGGCGGCTGTTGCTGGGAAGAAAGCGTTGAATTACCTTGAAGAGTCTAAAGAAAAGAATTACTTAAGTCCTGAACTGCTTTTTGGAGATGCTCTCTATAATTATTTTTCTGTTTGGGTACCTGAAAATTATCCTGCATTGAAGCCATTACTTTGGTTTTTTCCAAAAGGAGATAAAGAGCTGGGATTAAAGCAGCTTAAAGAAGTTTCATACAATGCGTTTTACACACGGACCGAAGCGATGGTTTGGTTAATGCGCATCTGGAATAGTTATGAAAATAAAAATGAACAGGCGCTTCAGTTATCGGAATATCTTTTCACTTCCTATCCTGATAATCCATATTTTCATAGGTATTATGCCCGAATGCTTTATTCGAGGGGGATGTACACGGATCTGGAGCGGGAATCTAAGGCAATTCTTGCACGTATTGATAGCGGAAAACTTGGTTATGAAGCAACCAGCGGCAGGTATGCTGCATTTTTTCTGGGCCAGATGGGTGAAGCGCGCAGACAGCAGGAATTTGCTAAAAAATACTATTTGATGGCTCTGCGCTACGCAGAACAAAGTGGCGCAACCGATTCGGGTTATTATCTTTACTCCCTTATTGCACTGGGCGAAATCGCGGATAAAGAGGGAAATAAAGCTGAGGCTAAAAAGTATTTTAATGAAGTTAAAAGTAAGGCCGGGAGAAAAGAGGAGGCTTTTAAAGATGCCAAACGAAGATTAAAACAATTAGAAAAGGACGACTAATAAATAAGTATGACAAAAAGAGCATTGATTACCGGAGTTACAGGGCAAGACGGGGCCTATCTAAGTGAACTCCTACTATCAAAAGGATATGAAGTTCACGGTATTAAAAGGAGATCCTCGCTAATAAATACGGCTCGTATAGATCACCTGTATCTTGATCCACATAAAAAAACTAACTTTCATTTGCATTATGGAGACTTAACAGACTCCATGAATATAACACGCATTATAAAAGAAGTTGAGCCGGATGAAATTTATAATCTCGGAGCAATGAGTCATGTAAAGGTATCATTTGAAGAGCCTGAATATGCCGCTAATGCGGACGGTATAGGAACATTAAGAATACTGGAGGCAATACGTCTCCTCGACTTTACCAAAAAAACTAAATTTTACCAGGCAAGTACTTCCGAGCTGTACGGCCTTGTCCAGGAAATTCCTCAGCGTGAGACTACGCCGTTTTACCCCCGCTCTCCTTATGGTGTTGCAAAACTTTATGCGTATTGGATCACTGTAAATTATCGCGAAGCTTATAACATGTTTGCAGTGAATGGGATTTTATTTAATCATGAAAGCCCATTGCGTGGTGAAACATTTGTTACAAGAAAAATTACAAGAGGCGTGGCGCAGATTGCCCTTGGACTGGAGGATGGAATATTTCTAGGAAATCTTGATGCTGAACGCGATTGGGGTCATGCTAAAGATTACGTGGATGTTATGTGGAGGATGTTGCAACATCATGAGCCACTTGACTTTGTTGTTGCAACGGGAAAAAAAACTTCTGTTCGTGATTTTTGTAAAATGGCATTTGAAGCTGCCGGTATAAAAATTTCATTTAAGGGTAAGGGTGAGAAAGAAATTGGAATTATAGAAAGTGTAGCTGGTTTGGAATCAGGTTTAAATCCGGGACAAACTGTGATTCAAGTTGACCCCCGTTATTATCGTCCTACAGAAGTTGAATTGCTGATTGGCGATGCATCGAAAGCAAAGGAAAAATTAGGGTGGGAACCAAGCTACACAGTTCAAGAGTTAGTAAATGAAATGGTTTCTTCTGACCTGGAATTATTCAGAAAGGATATTCTTCTTAAGGAAGGTGGATTTAAAATTGTCCGTCCTACGGAGTCATGAATGTAAACTCTAAAATATATGTAGCTGGTCATCGTGGCATGGTGGGATCAGCGATCGTAAGGAGATTGCAGGCCGAAGGTTTTAATAATCTCGTTACACGAACATCCGCTGAGCTTGATCTGCGAAAACAATCTGTTGTTGAGGATTTTTTCAATCAGGAAAATCCCGAATATGTTTTTCTTGCAGCGGCACATGCAGGCGGCATCGTAGCAAACAATACTTTTAGGGCTGAGTTTTTATATGATAACCTGATGATACAGAATAATGTGATTCATCAGTCTTATGAAAAAAAAGTGAAAAAACTTTTATTTTTGGGCAGCTCCTGCATTTATCCCAAGATGGCGAATCAGCCCTTAAAAGAAGAAGCACTTTTGACAGGGTTGTTGGAGTCTACTAACGAACCTTATGCAATAGCGAAAATTGCCGGTATAAAAATGTGTGACGCATATAGAAGTCAATATGGTTGCAATTTCATTTCAGCCATGCCCACAAATCTATATGGCCCAAATGATAATTATAATCTGATGACATCGCATGTGATCCCTGCGTTGCTTCGCAAATTCCATGAAGCAAAAAGCAACAATGGAAAGTCTGTGGTTGTTTGGGGTTCGGGAAAACCGATGCGTGAATTCATGCATGTTGATGATCTTGCTGAAGCCTGTCTTTTCTTAATGGAAAGGTTCAATGAACCAGGCTTTCTGAATGTTGGAACCGGAACGGATTTAACAATTGACTCGTTGGCAAAACTGGTCGCTGGCATTGTTGGGTTTACAGGGGAAATTGAATTTGATACTACAAAACCAGATGGCACGCCAAAAAAATTAATGGATGTTTCGCGCATTCACACATTAGGATGGAGGCATAAAATTGAGCTGGAAGAGGGGCTGCGGATAGTTTACAGCAATTTATCACCATCTTTTCAACGCTAGCATTGGAGCTGCGTGATCTTATTGTCACCCCTTTCATTATCCTGTTTGTTTACACAGGTGCTTACTTAATACGGCCATATGTAACAGATGCTGTTAATTTACGTTACTTTTTTCCTGCATTGACCGTAAGAATTTTTGGTGCTATTGCGGTTGGATTTATTTATCAATTCTATTATTCCGGAGGAGATACGTTTTCATACCACACGTTTGGTAGCCGTATAATATGGGAGGCAATTATGGATTCACCTTATAAGGGATTCAAACTTCTTTTTAGCCAGGGCCAGAACTTTGAAGGCGTTTATGAATATGCCACGCGTATTTATTTTTTTAGAGACCCTGCATCATATGTAATAATTCAGATTGCCACATTCTTTGACTTGTTCACATTTTCATCTTATTCAGCAACAGCGGTTCTGTTTGCTGTAATAAGTTTCACGGGGAGTTGGATGTTTTTCTTAACTTTTTACGAAATAAATCCATTACTTCACAGGTGGTTTGCGATTGCATCATTCTTTATTCCTTCTGTATTTTTTTGGGGGTCTGGTATTCTGAAGGACAGTATAACACTTGCAGCACTTGGCTCGTCAACTTATTTTTTTCACAGGATGCTGATACAAAGGAAAGTTTCCATTTCAGGAATATTCTTTTTGATCATTAGTTTGTATTTCATTTTTGCTATTAAGAAATTCATATTGCAGGCTTTTTTTCCTGCCGTTATTGTTTGGTTCCTTGCGAGTTATTACAATAAGATTCATAATTTTTTTATCAGGGCTTTTTGTGTGCCGATAGTTGGAATTCTTTGTATTTACTTTTCATACATGGCAGCACTCCAGGTTGGTAAAGGAGATTCGCGGTATGCTTTGAATCAGATCTCCAACACAGCGAGGGTGACGGCCCATGATATCCGATATTGGAGCGGTCGGAATGCCGGCTCTGGATATTCTCTTGGCGAATTAAATGATACCCCAGAGTCAATGCTGCGACTTGCACCGCAAGCAATTGTCGTTTCATTATTCAGGCCGTTTCTGTGGGAAGTAAATAATCCATTGATGTTATTCTCTGCTCTTGAAAGTATGGCACTATTTATTTTCACATTATATGCAATAAAGCGGCGAGGGTGGAGAACATTTAAAACGTTAACCGGTACACATGTCGCTTTTTGTATAACCTTTGTGTTAATATTTGCTTTTGCTGTTGGTGTTTCTACATTCAACTTTGGAACACTTGTGCGTTATAAAATTCCCTTGATGCCTTTCTTTGTGACATTGCTGGCGATTATTGCTTTTCACGAAAACAATGACAGGAAATTATCTGAGTTAGATTCAACTGAATAGTTCTGAACAATTTTTTTTCTGGCGTCAGCTCCTATTCGCCTGCATAGTTCAGGATGAGAGATCAATTCGATTATTCTTGCTTCCCATTCTTTTGCATCAGCGCACAGGTACCCATTTATTCCAGTATCAATGATTGAACGATTAACTCCTATTGGTGAAGCAAGCGTGGGAATACCCAAAGACATATATTGCAGAGCTTTTAACCCACATTTTCCTTTCGCCCATGGATCGTTGGTCAATGGCATAATGCCAATGTTTATTTTTTGCAGCTCTTCTATTTCTGTTTCTTTATTCCACTGAACGAATTTAATAAATGGGTTTTTCCAATCGGGGTCTCTATCGGCAATAACCACTAATTGTAACTGCGGATATTTTTGCCATAGTAAATCAATAATCGGTAATATTGGAATCAAATAGGGAAGAGTAGAGTGTGAGCCGGTCCAGCCAATTATCGCAGGGGAGTTACTGGCGGCAAGATTATATTTTGGGTTATGAAGTTTTTCAGTATCTATCGTTGTTGGATTTATAACAATGCTTGAATTGAAATTCCGCGCATAATCACCAAGATAACTATTGCCGCAGCTTACCTTATAACTCCACCTGCAGATCGATTTTACTTTACCATTCCATTTAAGTGAAGCAATGATTTTATTTTCTTCTGAGGTATTTGACAACCAGATGGCATCATCAAAATCGTAAATGATCTTTTTCTTCATTAATATTTTGAGCATCCATTCAATAATCGGTGGCCCGATAGGAGATGCTTCACGATGAATAAAAATGAAGTCAAATTTTCCTGCCGTTGCTACATCTTTTAGTCTTGAAAAAAAGCCTTTTAATACGGCTGCAATTTTGAGTAAAGAATTACCTTTCTTGTAAAGAATGATCCAGTCAGAAGGGTTGAGGAAAGATCTTATTTCGTAGATAAAACCATTTTGATCAAGTAAATGAAAGTATTGTTCAAACCTGAAACGCTGAGAGGGAGATTCGCCTTGTGGATAAGGACAGAGAAAGAGAATTCGTTTCATCACTAATGCCTGGATTGCAACAACTTTATTCTAATTGTTCGTTCAAAAATATAGGATTTAATTTTAAAATGATCAGATTAACATTTCAAAGCACATGGTTCTCATCTTTAATATGCAATAATGATCTGTAATTAATTTTGCGCACTTTTGTAGAAGATTTGCTCTGGAAGTTATGAAGGAAAATGAGGAATTTGTGATAAGTCCTCCGGGAAAACTCTCTGTTAATGTCTCTGAATTGTGGCAGTACAGGGAACTTTTCTATTACTTTACCTGGAGAGATGTAAAGGTTAAGTATAAGCAAACGGTGTTAGGGATTCTGTGGGCAATCTTACAACCTCTCTTTTTAATGCTTGTATTTACTTTTTTCCTTGGCAAAGCCTTAATAATTGATACCCACGGATTGCCGTATCCACTATTTGTTTTTTCTGGTCTCCTGCTTTGGAATTTGTTTTCATCGGGAATCACTAACGCCGGAAGTAGCATGGTGACAAACTCAAATATTATCAAAAAGATATATTTTCCGCGATTGATCATACCGATCAGTTCAATACTTTCTTCTTTGATTGATTTTTGTTTTGCAGCCATTGTATTCGGCGGATTACTTTTTTGGTATACCCCTTCTGTTAATATTCTTCTTGCGTTAATTTACTGGCCGATTGGAATTGTTCTTACCTGCCTCGCCACATTTGGTCCGGGATGCTGGCTAAGTGCTCTTAATATCAAGTATCGTGACGTTCGCTACGTTATTCCTTTTATTGTTCAAGCCCTCTTGTTTCTGACCCCTGTTATTTATCCTATTACCATTGTATCAAAAAGATGGATTCAATTAATGCTTGCATTCAATCCAATGTACGCTGCCATTGAAATTTTTCGTGCTCCACTTACAGGCGGCGTGCTGGATTCAACAATGGTATTTATCAGTATCGGCTCCGGTATTATTTTATTTTTTATAGGACTTCTCTATTTCAAAAAAACTGAAATGTACTTCGCTGATATTGCATGAAGCCAATACTTGAAATACAAAATATTTCTAAAAAATTTAAGATTCAGAAAAGGGAATCTTATCTGAGTCTTCGTGATAAAATTGCGGGATTTTTAGGAACGTCTCAAACAAATGAAGATTTCTGGGCAATACAGGATATAAGCTTTAATGTAAACCCTGGCGATTCGCTGGGAATCATCGGGCGCAATGGAGCAGGTAAATCTACTTTATTAAAGATTCTTTCAAAAATCACTCCTCCTTCGGCAGGTAAAATTATTTGCAGGGGACGAGTAGCCAGTTTGCTTGAAGTGGGAACCGGATTTCATCCTGAGTTAACAGGTCGTGAGAATATTTTTCTTAATGGATCTATTCTTGGGATGAAACGAATAGAGATCAATAAGCACTTTGATGCAATATTAAATTTTGCCGGAACAGAAAAGTTTCTTGACACTCCTTTAAAGCATTATAGTAGTGGTATGCAATTGCGTCTTGCCTTTGCTGTGGCAGCTTTTCTTGAACCAGAAGTTCTTGTTATAGATGAAGTGCTTGCCGTGGGCGATGCCGAATTTCAGAAAAAGTGCATGGGGAAAATGGAAGAAGTAAGTAAGAGCGGCCGGACTATTCTATTTGTAAGTCATAATATGTCAGCAGTTGAAACTCTTTGCAACAAAGCAATCCTACTCGCAGGCGGAAGAATTGAAGGTATGGGAGTGACACGTCACGTCACGCAGAGCTATCTGAAGAATCCTTCAGGTAACAAGAGTAAAAACAATCTTGCTGACCAATATTTTCTTTCTACAAGTAAAGCAACGGAAATTACGCAATTGGAATTTCTCAGTGGAGGCATTCATACCGAAACTCTCTATATGGGCAGTGACTTGTTAATAAGGATGCATTATCGTACATCTGGTGTATTACAAAATCCATTGATGGGCTTGATTCTATACGATGCGATGGGTGCACCCGTGTTATTTTTTAACAACAAAAATTACGGTGTATACTTCGGCAATAAATCGGGAGAGGAAGGAGTCATTTCTCTTCATATTCAGCAATTGAATTTAATGCCGGGATTTTATTCAATGGATGTTCATTTTGGAAATATACTTGAGGATCTTGATGTAAAAAAGAGTTGTTTTTCTTTTCAAATAATCTATAAACACTTTATTGATGCTGGAGAACCTTTGTTAGAAAAATATAATCGTATTTTTTTTAAAGATGTGTCTTGGGAAATAAGCTAAAATGAATAAAATGAGATACATTATTTGTATCCAAGGAAATTTAGAATGATAAATAGAATATTAAGAAAGTTTAATTTTCTGATCCTTAAAGCATCAATAGGATCATATAAGTCGCTAAAAAAATCGAAATTTTACGATAGTCTTAACGCTGAATTACTAAAACGTACTAAAGAGGAACTTAAATCATTTTACAACTTTTATGTCACTGAAATATCAAGAGCCGATATGGCAATTTCATTGGAGCTTGCTACTGTGCTGTTCGCGATATGCAAAACAACAAATCCAAAAAGAATCCTTGACCTTGGCTCTGGTTTCAGTTCTTTTGTCTTGAGAAGATTTGCGGAAACAAGTCCTTCGGTAAAAGTAGTTTCGGTAGACGATGACGTGCAATGGTTGGAGAAGACCAAGGATTACCTGAGTAATAAGGTAAAGAATACGTCGAATATTTTGTCGTTATCGAATTTTATTGAATCTGCAGAGTTTAATTTTGATATTATCCTGTTGGACTTGAATTTTGTTGAAGTAAGAAAGAACTACATTGCTCTTGCTGTGGAGCGATGCAGTCAAGGCGGATTAATAATTTTTGACGATGCACATAAGCCTGATTTTATGCTCGAGATTTTAGAGCAAACAAAAGGACTTCCGATAAGGCTTTTTAATATTTCCCATTTAACGCGTGATCAGTTTGGGCGCTATGCGTTGCTGGGAATTAAAAAATGAGTCAATTAAGCATCATCATACCTACAAAAGACAGGGATATAATTCTTTCTTCTACATTGTTATGCGCTGTGAACGCCACACGTCATATTGATGTCGAGATAATAGTTATCAATGATTCAAAAACGACGCGCCCGCAAATTGATCTGGATGATTCAAATATCCGATTATTAGATAATCCAAAAAAAGGTGTTGCTTCAGCTCGTAATCTTGGAGCAATGTCGGCTACTTCTGATTTGCTATTGTTTGTCGATGACGATGTTCAGATCAATAAGGATGTTATCGATCAAACTATTGAGTTGCATTCAAAAAACGATACGTTAGTTCTTAATCCCGATTGGGTTTATCCCAGCGTACTCAGGGAGAGTCTACGCTCTACTGCCTTTGGAAGATTTTTAATGCGATATAATTTTGACACATTCAAGGGATGGTATAATCATTCCAGGTGGCAGGATAATTCATTATTTGAGAGCCCTTTGGTTGCGAGCTTCCATCTGTCAATAAGTAAACATAATTTCCTTAAAGTTGAAGGTTATAATGAAATCTTCCCGCATGCGGGATTTGAGGATTATGACTTCCCTGTACGCTTACGGAAAGAAGGTTTGAAACTAATGATTAATACAAAGGCATTGGTGCATCACAACGAGGATGACAGGAAGGAATTAAGGAGTTGGCTTGAAAGGCAGGTAAGAGGTTCCAAAACAAGAAGAATAGGTGTCGAAGTTGGGTATCCGGAACTCACTATTTCTTACAGCCCGCGAAAAAAAACCATTCTAAGGTTGCTGTTGTCTGTAAAGAGACCACTCATTGCCATGACCGACCTGATCCCCAATCTCCGCATGTTCGATTTCGTTTATTTCCGATTGACGCTTACTCTTCAGGCAATTTGTATTTTTGAGGGTTACCAGGATTATCATGAGATCACTTAGCGCAAGAGTCCGGTTTTTGAATTTTTTTCGAAATGTTTTTAAACTTTCATTTCTGGAAAATGAACTGAAAAACTTTACGTTAGGCAAAAGCACGGATAATTTTTTTAGCAAGCTTGTTCCGAATTCATATCAATATCCCCCTAACTCTGTTCGTACAGTATATCGCAATGCTTTAAGATTACAGGTTGATTTAAGTGATTATGTAGGACATTATTTGTATTTCGGCTTTCAAGAAAAGTCGCTCGATAAATTGTTTTTGCTATGCAACAAGAATAGCTATGTGCTGGATGTCGGTGCCAATATCGGCTGGACCTTGTTGAAAATGGCTTCAATTTCAAAGAGTGGTAAAGTCATTGGTTTTGAGCCTGAACCATTTAATTATAGTATTTGTCGAAAAAATATTTCTCTTAATACGTTAGACAACGTGATGGTGCTCCCAGTTGGGCTTGGTATAGAGAAATCAACTGCAATGATGGAAATACGGACACTTTCTAATCGGGGTGGCAACAGGGTTTCGCCACAGTACAAAGAAGGTTCTGTGTCAGTGAGAATTGACCGACTGGATGGTATAGACGAAATTAAGGGATGGCCAAAAATAGATCTGATAAAAATTGATGTGGAGGGGTATGAACTTCATGTACTGGAAGGTGCCGGAACTATACTTTCTGATTTTAAACCCACATTATTTATTGAGGTTGATGATAATAATCTGAGAGATCAGGGTAAATCTGCCCGACTACTTGTTTCTTTTCTTGTGAATCAGGGGTATAAAAACATTTTGAATGCTGAAACAGATGATGAGGTTACAATTAATACCGATTTTAAAAACTGTCATTTCGATATTATAGCCACAAAATAATCAATGGCTCGAAAAAAGATTACGTATATTATTTCACATGTACATAAATCCTTTGCGTTTGAATGGATTGCCAAAGGATTAGAGAATGATTATGAATTTTATTTTATTCTTCTTAACCCCGCCGGTTCTTACTTTGAACAATTTCTGATTGATGAGCATTTTGCATTTAAAAGAATAAACTATCGAAATAAGTTTGATTTTCCGCTGGCCTTATTAAAGGTATTTTTTATTCTGCTCTTCAAGCGGCCAGATATTGTTCACGTACATTTGCTGGATGCTCAATTAATAGGATTGACTGCTGCGAAATTGGCGGGAATTCGAAAAAGAATTTATACACGACATACTAGTAATTTTCATCACGCCTATTCTCCTTCTGGAATAAAGTACGATCGATGGAGTAATTTATTGGCTACAAAAATTATTTCAATTAGTCAGGCAACGGATAGAACTCTTATCGATATTGAAAAAGTTTTACCCAAGAAAATTGTTAAAATTCCCCATGGATTTGATTGGAAGTATTTTAATAATATTAGTATAGATCGAATAGAAAAAGTAAGATCTTTCTGGAAAATTCAGAATAAATCAATAGTCATTGGAGTAATTGCACGTCACATTGAATGGAAAGGAATTCAATATATAATTCCAGCATTTAGAGAATTCCTCAGTAAGCATCCTGATTCAGTTTTGATATTGGCCAATGCCGGGGGGCCGTATCACGAAACGATATTAGAGATGATCATGGATTTACCAGCAGGAAAAATAATAATGATTCCTTTTGAAGAAGATGTTGCTGCACTCTACAGAGTTTTCGATATGTATGTACATACGCCAATAGATTCTATATGTGAGGCTTTTGGTCAAACGTATGTTGAAGCATTGGCTTTGGATATTCCTTCAATATTTACATTATCCGGCATTGCGGCTGAGTTTATCAAAAATCATGAAAATGCTCTGATCGTTCCTTTTAAAGATTCTCTGGCAATCAGCGATTCCCTTGCGAGAATTTATGCTGATAGTGAATTAAGGAGTAAGCTTATCGAAAATGGGAAACGAGACGTAATTTCACGATTTGGAATTGATGCAATGCTTGGGTCATTAAAAATGGTATATGACGAGTAGCCCTCTTTTTTCTGTCATTATTCCCACGTACAACAGGGCTTCGTTCATAAGAAAAACAGTTGAGTCTGTCACTGCTCAGAAGTTTGATGATTTTGAAATAATAATTATCGATGACGGAAGTACGGATAATACAGAAGAGGTGCTCAGCGGCATCACGGATAGCCGCATCCATTACATAAAAACAGTAAATGCAGAAAGGGGAGCAGCGAGAAATGCAGGAGTTAAAAAAGCAGTTGGGGCGTACATGACATTTTTGGATTCAGATGATCTTCTGTATCCAAATCATCTTTCAACAGCATTTAGTTTTATTCAAACCAATAAAGAAGCTGTTATATTTCATCTTGCCTATGCTATCCATGATCAAATGAATGGCACTAGCCAAAGGATGCCTGTGATCAAAAATATAAATAAGCAAATCATCGACGGGAACATGTTAAGCTGTAGTGGGATATTCATCAAAAAGCAAGCAATAGTAGATAATCCTTTTAATGAAGATAGAGATATGGCATCTTTGGAAGATTGGGAACTATGGATACGAATGTCAGCACGTTATCCATTTTTTTATGTTAATGAAGTCACCTCAGCTTTGGTCTTACATGCAGACAGAAGCGTGATTTCAGATAATAGTAATAAATTAAAAGTAAAGGCAGATCGGTTTTTAAAGTGTATTGCCGCAGACGAAGTTAATCAGAAAGTGTACGGTATGCTATTGACAAGAACAGTATCTAGTCTGTATATGTACACAGCACTTCATCTGGCTATGGCAAACGGTTCATTATGGGACGTTGTTTCTTATTTAAAGAAAGGGATTGTGAGTAATAGGGGTTCACTCTTTACGAAACGTTTTTTAGTGATCTTAAAAATTCTTGCTTTTCGAAAATAGTAGGTGATAATATTTAAGAAGTCTATATTTCAGATATAACCGTTTAGACAAGTGGTTGCATACTTTAAAAATTAAGAATTTAAGACTTTCACTATTTTAAGGACATGAGGGCAATCGATAAATATATTCTTTCTCATTAAATGATGAATAATATTCTGGTTATTACCTATTGGGATTTTCAGGATGCATTGATCCAGACGTACACATTACCGTATGTACGTATTATTAAAAAAAATCTTTCTGATAAAAGCATTGTCTGGCTTCTGACGCTTGAAAAGAACAGTAAGACTATGTCTGCGGATAAGAGAGATCAAATAAAAGAAAGTCTGTTTTTAGAAGGCATCAAATGGATTTCTTATTCCTATAATTCCTTTGGTTTCAAAGCACTGCTGATGTGGATGAAAATAATATCGTCGCTCATTTACATTATTATTTGTGATAAAATCAACGTGATTCATTGTTGGGCTACACCTGCCGGGGCAATTGGATACATACTTTCTGTTCTCACTCGAAAGCCCCTCGTGATCGATAGCTACGAGCCCCATGCAGAATCAATGGTTGAAAATGGCACATGGAAGAAGAATGGTATGGCATTTAAGATCCTCTTTTGGCTGGAAAAAAAACAAACACAGAGAGCTCATACAATTATCGGTGCTACGGAGGGAATGCGTCATTATGCCAAAGAAAAATATGGCTATGTGCCTGAAAACTTTTGGGTAAAGCCTGCTTGTGTAGACATGGATCTATTCTCAAAGGATAAAATCAAGAAGAATAGTTTGCTACAAGAATTGAATCTTACTGATAAGATTGTTTGTGTTTATGCGGGAAAATTTGGAGGTATTTATTTAGAGAATGAAACGTTTGATTTCTTTAAAGCTGCCTACGACTTTTGGGGAAATAATTTTCGTATTATTCTTCTTTCATCTCACACATTAAAAGAGATCGAAAATTATTGTGCGTCCGCCGGACTTAATCCCGCTATCATCATTTTGAAATTTGTTCCCCATGCCCAAGTGCCCGATTATATGGGACTTGGAGATTTTGCAATTACTCCCGTAAAACCAGTGCCAACGAAACGATATTGTACCCCAATTAAAGATGGAGAATATTGGGCGCTGGGACTTCCTGTAATTATTCCTCAAAATATTTCTGACGACTCTGAGATTATCGAAGAAAACGATGCGGGCGTTGTTATCAAAAATTTTCAAAGGAGTGAATATGACTCTGCGGTGCGAAAGATTAATGAACTTCTTTCTGAGAGATTTACCGAGCGATTTTCCCGAATAAATAGAATCGCTCATCGCTATCGCTCATTTAAAATTGCTGAGCAGGTTTATCAAAGTGTATATGGCAAAAGTTTAAGTAAGTTTGGGGGTTAATTCTCACTAATGATAAAAATTTTAATAACGGGAGGTGCTGGATTCATAGGAAGTTCATTGGCTGACCGTTTTCTTCAATCCAATCATTATCGCGTTGTTTTAGTGGATAATTTAACAACGGGGGATATTCACAAGGTTCCAAATCATCCTGATTGTAAATTTGTCAAGTGCGATGTCAATCAGTACAATGACATCATGCCCGTAATGACAAGCAACCAGTTTGATTATGTTTTTCATTATGCTGCTGTTGTAGGCGTGAAGCGGACATTAGATAATCCAATGATGGTGTTAAATGATCTTGAGGGAATCAGGAATATTTTAAATCTTTCAAAAAGTACAGGGGTAAAAAGAGTTTTTTTTTCAAGCTCATCGGAAGTATACGGTGAGCCGGTTGAGCTTCCTCAGAACGAAGAGACTACACCACTTAATTCAAGACTACCTTATGCAATTGTTAAAAATGTTGGCGAATCATTCTGTCGGTCATTTCACCAGGAATTCAATTTGAATTTTACAATCTTTCGTTTTTTTAATACCTATGGACCCAAACAAAGTACTGATTTTGTTATATCAAAATTTTTAAATGCTGCATTGGAAGGAAAACCAATTACGATTTATGGAAAAGGAGATCAAACCCGCACTTTTTGTTACATAGATGATAATACAGATTATACGGTAGAGGTGTTGGAGAAGGACTTGATATTAAACCAGGTGATTAATCTTGGAAATGAACATAATGTTACTATTCTTGAATTGGCACAATTGATCATAAGATTGACGCAATCAAAATCACAAATTCAGTTTCTTCCGGCCCTAAAAGAGGGAGATATGACGCGGCGCCAGCCCGATTGCAGTAAAATGAGATCGGTTCTTAATAAAGAACTGATCACACTTGAGGAAGGAATTCAAAGAATTCTAAAATCCAGACGATGATTCCCGAAAACTATAATGGATTGTATAAAGAGGATATAGTTAGCAATTGTTGTAGTTAACTACTTAAATAGATTAGTATCATGTCTAATTTTAATGTTAAATGATCGCTCCTCAAATTTCCTTTATTATTCCTCTATATAACGAAACCGAAGTTTTTCCTGTTTTAATAGAAAAGCTTAATTCTCTTGTACGTGAAATCAAGCAGTCCTTTGAAATTGTTTTAGTAGATGATGGAAGTAATGATGAGACGCCTTTATTAATGGCGGCGTTGGCGTTATCAAATAAAGACTACCAATGTGTTTTTCTTTCACGGAATTTCGGACATCAATATGCATTGACGGCAGGACTTCGGTTTGCTCGCGGTTCAGAGGCGATTGTAATTTTAGATGGTGACCTTCAGGATCCACCAGAATTATTTTTTTCTTTTTATGAGGCACTCAAGGAAGGTAATGATGTTGTTTACGGTATCAGAAAAAAAAGAAAGGAAAGTTTTCTGAAGAAAATCAGTTATGGTATTTTCTATCGCTTATTGAAAAACATTTCAAACTCACCAATTGATCTTGACTCGGGAGATTTTTCAATGATAAGTCGTCGGATCGTAAATATTATAAATAAAATGCCGGAGCAAAGTAGGTTCCTTAGAGGGATGAGAAGTTGGATTGGATTCAAGCAGAAGGGAATAGAGTATGAAAGAGATCCGAGGGCAGGAGGAGAGCCGAAATACACACTGAGAAAATTAATTAATCTCGCAAATGATGGCATTTTTAATTTTAGTGTTTTTCCTGTAAAAATTCTTTCATTCCTGGGTGTGTTCTGTATTGGAATGTCAATACTTTATTTTGTCGTAACGGTTGTAAGGAAATTTCTATACAACGATGTACCTACAGGTTTCACGGCTCTGTTGTTTATGATCATTTTGTTTGGAGGCGTTCAGCTCACTTCTCTCGGTATCATCGGAGAATATGTTTCAAGAATATTTTTTCAAGTAAAAGGGAGGCCATTTTTTATAGTAAAACAACGCATTTGCGATGGAGAAATTATTGACGCCGAATAGTCGACTTATAATATTATCACCCGTTGAGCGGGTGGATATGGCTGATGAGTGGTATGAGTATGCTACCCTCAATCATTTCTGGATGCAATGGAGGTTTTCAAAGATAATAAGAAGTTTGGCAATGAAACAGGTCCCGGAGGGGAGATGGCTCGACATTGGTTGTGGGCATGGAGAAGTTATTAAACAACTTGAAGAAAATGGAAAATACATTGTTGACGGATGCGACCTTAATTTAATGGCACTTGAAAAAATTGGGGAATCGAAAGGCGATATTTATGTGTATAATATTTTTGATAAGTATCCTGCCTTTCAAAATAAATATGCAGTAGTACTTTTACTTGATGTAATAGAGCATATTGACGATGAGGCTACTTTCCTTAAAACCAGTCTGTATAATTTGATGCCCGGTGGTATTGTGATAATCAATGTGCCTGCATTAACAGTATTATTTAGTAAATATGATTTGCAGGCGGGACACAAAAGACGTTATACGAAGAAAATGTTAAGCTCTTTGTTTCAAAAGCACGGAATTGAAGAACTTGATGTATCCTATTGGGGCGCATTATTGCTCCCAGTTGCCTTTATTCGGAAATTCTTTCTTTTGTTTGTGGCAAGGGAGAACATTATAAAAAGCGGGTTCAATCCCCCTAATCGTTTCATTAATAGTTTTTTCAAACTTTTAATGAAGGTCGAACTTGCCCTATTCACAAATCCCATTGTGGGAACTTCCATTATCGCAATTGGAAGAAAAAAATAGAATATGTTTATTGGTCATTAACTTTATTCAACTTTAGCCAACGTCCAAGTTCCAGAATAAAGTAAGAAGCAAGTACAACCATAAAAGGGTATGCCGGAACAAAATATCGATATTCTACTTGTCGAAAGATAAAAGCGAAGAAAATCATAGAGTACAACGGTACGCTGATCAACAAAAGCAGGTGAGGATTTATATGTGATTTTTTAAGGGCCAATAGAATACCGCAGAAGGCAAATACAATCGTTATTACGTAAAGTCCGCTATAGAAAATTTTAATCAAAAGCATTAAAGGAGAAAGTAAACCGAATGGCTTATTGAATAAATTATACGTACCAGAATGAAATAAAAATTTTTTTAACAGGATTACCGGGCCTTTGATATAATAAAGAAACGGTTTTTCTTTTTTTATCGACTTTGTGTAAGTGGATAGTTTGTTGTTAATTAATTGTGTTGTAGTTTTTCTTAGCGAGTCAGAAATTCCGGGTAGATTAATTAATTCTACCTGTGATTTAATGAAGGTTAGGCTGTCAATAGAAAAAGCGGATGTGTAAATGTAGTCGGGGAGGCTTATCTTTTTTCCTTCCAGTGAACGAATACTTTCGCTTACATCTTTTACACCAAACCATCTGATCTCCGCAGAAGGATTCCACCACGTTCTGTCTCCGCCCCAGGATTTTACAAAGCCCATTAATTCAATCAAGTATGAATCTTCAGTGACGGGATAATACATTGTTCTTGCTAAAACAATAAATTTTCCGTGTACGGCATAATTCCTTACAATCCAGGATGTTTCTGCAACGGAAAAGAATAAAAGAAAAATAAAAATTGCTTTTATGGTTAGTTTCACTTCTAATTTTTCTAATAGTCCGTTGATTACAAGAACAACAGAAAAAATAATAAGTAATGGAGAGTAGACGGGCCGGAGAAAAATTACCCATGTCAAAAAACTTCCTGAATAAAATAAAAATGTAAAATTTTTAGCTTGAAAAAATTTACAAATGAAATAAATTGAAAAAATGAGCGACGAAGTACATAGACTCTCTGTTAGCAGATAGTCGTCGAACAGACTTGTGTATGAACTTAGTGCAAAAAAATAAAAAACAATGTAAAATAATTTTTTTGATTGAAAGCAGATACTTGCTGTCAATGCAAGAGCATAAACTGATATTGCAGAAATTAAAAGTTGGACAACCAGGAGTATATTATATGCCAGGGGTTTAGAAAAAATTAATTGAAGTGGGATTATCATTATAGCATAACCGGGCATTCGGTAATCGGGTGTGTAGTTTCCTGTGATAATAAAATTTTCAGATGGCTCAATATAACCGGGTGTATCGCCGCTTACATAACCGATAAAGCCTGGAAGGAATGACTGCTCGGCTTGTGATACATGAAGAAGGAAAATGACAAGCTTAAAAAGGATTGAAATTGAAATCCAAAATTTCCACTGATCCTTATTTTTCAAAATGAATAGGCCTGAAAGTTCCGTAGATTGTCTTATAAGAAATTTCATTAATTAGATTACCAGACTGAATTTATGATGGTTACTTACTAATTTGACGCCCGATATAAAGCAATGGTGGACCGAAAGGGCAAATTTAGATTAATTATCGTAATTCTCTTTACAATCGTAGCCCATTGGACATTCGGACAATGCCCGGTTGCAAATTTCTCCATTTCCCCAACAGTGTGTATTAATCAACAAACTCTTATTTCGAATACATCATCATCTGCGGTTTTGTACGACTGGGATTTTTGTTCTGGTGATCTTTCAAAAATGCCAACAGCTTCGGAACTTTTTAATATTGATGCGACAAATGGATCATTTAAAGGAGATTTAGTTCAAAGCAATGGTTCTATTTTTTACTTTTTCACAAGTAGAGTTACTGGGAAACTCTATCGGTTGGATTATGGAAATAATATTAATTCTTCACCTGTTTTTATTGACTTAGGACAATTAGGAATTCCAAACTCAGGAGGATTGCTGGCAGTTCAAATAGTAAATGATGGAGGGATTTATTACGGGTTTGTTATTGACTTCTTCGGCAAACTATATCGTTTTCAGCTTGGGTCATCGGTCATAAATAATCCTTCCGACGCGGAATTAATATATCAAAATAATTCATTGAATCTTATTGATCTTGACATTCTGTTTGATGGTAATGAACGTTTTGCATTTATTGCAAGCTTTAACACCAACAAAATTACCAGAATAAAATTCCAATCATCCTTCGGGGAACCAACCACCAATTTTTCCGTAGATGATATTGTGGTTACTGGATCAGGAAATTTGTCAGGTCTTTCTTTTTTGAAAGAATGTAATGTTTGGTATGCTGCAGTAACTTCATCAGGTGGGAATCAATTAACAAAAATATTCTTTGATTCGGGATTAACCGATGTTACCCCAACGTTTTCAGGTGTAACAGGTTTAGGATTTCCGCTTTCGTCTGCGGGCGGCGTTTCACTTGTTGTAGAGGGCGGAAAATATTATGCTTTCGTTCAGGCTCAACGAACACAGTCTAATCTGTATCGTATCAATTTTGGAAACTCTCTTGCAAATTCAAGTCCTACCGGAAATGATCTTTCTGACCTTGGTATACTTTCGGACGTCTTTGGATTTTCAATGCATAAAGTTAATAGTGACTGGCTTGTATTGGCCCATCAGAATACAGGAAGAAAAATTTTTAAAATAGTATTTCCGGAAAGTTGTTTTAGCGACACCAAAACATCAGCTGTTGCCAGCCCCTCTATACATTTTACAAATAATGGGACGCAAACAATTTCCCTTCGCGCTATTGATGCTCAAGGTAACGAATCTTTTAAATCAATGGATGTAGTGATATCTGTACAAACTGCACCAACTATTGATTTTGCCACTCAAAATAAGTGTGTTAACAACAATGTTTTGTTTTTGCCATCGAGCACTGATGTCATAAATTCTTATCAATGGGACTTTGGAAATTCTCAATCTTCAAATCAACCTAGTCCCGTCAACATCTACTCATCTTCTGGCACTTACGCTATTTCTCTAAATGTTGTTGGCGCTAATGCGTGCCAGAATTTCGTTCAAAAATCAATATCAATTTATAATGCACCGGTTGCAAATTTTGATCTTCCTGCTAGTCCTTTAATATGTACTAATCAGGATTATGTTTTAGCAAATACTTCCACTAGCGACGTTGGATCAAATCCTTCATGGGAATGGACGTTAAATGGAAATCTAGTATCCACTCAACAAAATTTTATTACAAGACTTACATCAACTTCCCCTGAGAATATTAAATTGAAAGTCACTCTACCGGGTTGCTCAAATGAAATAACGAAGATTATCAATGGTATTGTTGTCGGGCCGGCAGTTGATTTTTCTGCTGAGGATAACTGTAAAGGAACTCCCGTTGCTTTTAATAATACAACCGTTGGAACCGTAACAGGCTTCACATGGGATTTCGGAGATGGATCTACTTCTACTCAATCAAATATTTCACATACATATTCAACATCTGCAACATTCCAGATAATGTTGACAGCAACCAACGCAGCCGGTTGTCAGAACTTTTCAAAAAAAATAATAAAAATTTATTCCTTACCTGTTCCCGATTTTTCAATTGGACTTCCACCATTCTCCTGCAGTAACTCCGCAACTCCATTTCAAAATATCACTCCTGCATTGACAGATAGCAACATTACTTCATGGGCATGGCAATTTGGCGATAACGTTGGAACTTCATCAAGTCAAAGCCCATCCTACACGTATTCAGCAGGCAATACATACCTCGTGGGACTTACTGCTAAATCGGATAAAGGATGTTCGGTATCAGTAACGAAAAGCATTTCTATTGCTGCCGGACCTGTTCCGGATTTTTCAGTTGGGCCAGCATGTCTTAATCAAAGTGCAAAGTTTACAGACTTGTCGAGTGGCGGCGTACAAATGCGATCATGGCAAATAGCATCGACTGCTTTTAATACACCAAACCCAGCGTATACCTTCATAACTCCCGGAGATTTTTTAGCAACATTAACAGTAACAACTGCAAATTCGTGCAGCTCTTTTAAAACCAAAACAGTCAATGTTCCTGTACCGCCGGCACTGAATTTTAATTCTATAAATCTTTGTGCTGGTCAGAGCGCTCAGTTTGTTGATGTAACTCCATCCCAGCAAGATGCTATTGTAGGTTGGAATTGGAATTTCGCAGGAAACTCCTCTACAGGTAATCCCGCTGATTTCAGTTTTAATACTTCTGGAACCTATACTGTAAAATTGATGACGACACATTCATCAGGATGTAAGTATATACTGTCTAAAAATGTATTAGTAAACACTTCCCCTATAGCAAATTTTACAGTAACACGCGATAGAGGATCGGCTCCATTGATCGTTCAGTTTGTAAATACCTCACAATTTGCCCATAGTTATACGTGGAATTTTTATGATAAAATTGTATCGTCAAGTACGCAGGCATCTCCGTCGTATACATTTGTATCGCTGGGAGATTATTCTGCGGAATTGATAGCTAAAAATCAACAAGGCTGCTCGGATAAAAAAACGATCCCGATAAAAGTACTTGTTCCTTCCATTGACTTGCAGTTAACGGACTTTACATTAACCCCGGATCCAACAACAGGAAAATTGAAAGGTATTGTTACAATTTTTAATAACAGTAATATTTCCATAATGTCAACGGAAGTAAGTTTGATTTTGGCAGACAAAGCAATTGTGAATGAGACATTACAAATGAATTTGGATCCCGGTCAGTCAGTTTCCAAAACTCTTTCATTTACGATTTCACCGAATCAATTTGATTTTAATTACCTGTGCGCAAAAATAATTTCAGAAAAAGATATCCTCCAAAGTAATAATAAGCGCTGTATCAATCTTGAAACGACTGACTACTTTTTTAATCCATACCCTAATCCGACAGCCGGGACGTTGCACGTTGACTGGATTTCGGTTACATCTGCTCCCGCGCACATTATGATTCATGATAACATGGGTAAAAGGTGTTATGACTGGCAAACTATTTCAACCTCCGGATTGAACCAGGCCCAGCTTGATCTTACTTTTTTAATTTCCGGGTTTTACTACCTCTCTATTGAAACAATTGGTAGTAAAAAAACATCTCGGTTCTTTCGCGAATAAGGATTTGAAATCTAGCGCTTAGAACTTATAACTTGCTACCTTCGTAGAAATTCAGATCTCTGATGAAAATAAAGCTTGATTTAATCGATCGTAAAATTCTGGAGTTGCTGCAAATCAATTCTAATATCACCAATGCACAGCTTGCGCTGGAAATTGGATTATCTCCCGCGCCTACGCTGGAGCGTGTAAAAAAGCTTGAAATAGCGGGTGTGATCAAAAGCTATCATGCATTGATCGATACCGCAAGTGTTGGACTTGGAGTAAGTACGTTTGTAATGGTTTCGTTAAAGGCGCAGCACAGAGGAAATATTTTAAAGTTTATTGATGCTATCTCTGGCATCCCTGAAATTGTTGAGTGCCATCACCTTACCGGACAATCAGATTTCATTTTAAAAATTGTTTGTACCGATATTCCGGCATATCAAAAATTGATGCTGGAGAAAGTTGCGGCAATTGAAGAAGTAGATAATCTCCAGTCAATGATTATTCTGTCCACTTTTAAAGACACTAAGATCATCCCGATTCCTGAACCATGACATCAGAAAAAAACTTAGTGCTGGAAGATGCTCAGGTTCGTCAAAAAATCCGCAGAATGGCGTATGAGATCTATGAAAATAATTTTTCAGAAAAATCAATTGTGCTTGCTGGAATAGAGGGTCAGGGTTATGCTCTGTCGCAACTTTTAATGAAAGAGATAACGTCAATATCTCCACTTGAAGTAACAACTGTAAAAGTTTCGCTGGATAAAGAAGCACCGCAGAAAAATGAAGTTTCAATTGATGCGCCACTGGAGACGTTGAAGAAAAAAACAATCGTTCTCATTGATGATGTTCTTAATACAGGGCGTACCCTGGCGTATGGAATGAAACCATTTCTTTCAGTAGAAGTAAAGAAAATTGAAGTGGCCGTGCTTGTCAATAGAAGTCATCCTCGTTTTCCAGTGCAACCGAATTATACAGGATATGAATTATCCACAACTCTCGCGGAGCATGTTGAAGTTGTGCTTGGTAAAAAATCTGCAGTCTATCTTCATTAGTACTCACGAATAAAACTCACACATGTCGGCGGTCAATAAAAAGCAGGAAGTTAAGCGCATCACTACGCATCAGCTTCAGGAAATGAAAAACAGGGGAGAAAAAATCGCTATGCTCACTGCCTACGATTTTAGCATGGCTAAAATTGTGGATGGTGCAGGCATGGATATAATACTTGTCGGTGATTCAGCATCCAACGTAATGGCTGGTAATGAAACGACATTGCCGATTACACTGGATCAAATGATCTATCATGCAACATCTGTAGTAAGAGGAGTCAAACGCGCTCTAGTAGTTGTCGATATTCCATTTGGACATTACCAGGGAAGCTCGGGTGAAGCGTTACGTTCTGCCATTCGCATCATGAAAGAATCCGGTGCTCATGCCGTAAAAATGGAAGGAGGAAGCGAGATTAAAGATTCTGTGCTGCGCATACTCAGTGCAGGTGTTCCGGTAATGGGTCACTTAGGATTAACGCCGCAGTCAATTTATAAATTTGGTACATATACTGTTCGCGCACGCGAAAAAGAAGAAGCAGTCAAACTGATGGAGGATGCAAGGCTTCTTGAAGAGTGCGGTTGCTTTGGCCTGGTGCTGGAAAAAATTCCTGCAGCACTCGCCAAACAAGTTGCAGCATCCGTAAAGATTCCGGTTATCGGAATTGGTGCAGGCGCTGATGTTGATGGCCAGGTTCTCGTCCTGCAAGACATACTTGGAATAACAAAAGAATTTAAGCCACGCTTCCTTCGTCGATATGCTGACCTTGATTCTGTAATGACAAGTGCACTTAACAAATATGTGGATGATGTGAAAAATAAATCTTTTCCTAACGAAGACGAGAAATACTAGCTGAATCTTTTGGATACTACTTTTCTTAAATCGAAGTCTATGTGTAGTAATAAATCTAAAAGGTATTAGGGGAATTAAACCACAGCTATGAATGATGTTCTCGGATTCGTTCTTTAAGTGCTACGTATAAATCTAGATGACCCGAACTACGCCTCGGAAATGTCTTTAGTGCCCAATGCTATAGTGCGTAAAATCCCGCTTTGTGGGATAGTGTATCAATTACACATCTTCATCTGCGAAGGATCTGTTAGTTCCCCAAACCAAACCACCGCATATGATCCATAGATACCAACACCAATCGCTTTCCATTCAAGCTTGCTCCAGTTTCCTGAATTTATAAGAAGGGGATTATGTCCTGCGCTTTTCTTCCAACCTTCAAGTCCCTCTTCCGGATCAGCGGCATCAGAACTCCAATACGCGATCTCATAACCTGGTGAATTATATTCTCCAATCTCTTTTGGCTTGTCCCACATGCATTGTGCTTTTTTATGATCAGGAGTGTAGCAGCATGACGTCCACTTTCCTTTATCCGACCAGCTATGTGGATTACATTCACCTCGATTTTCATAATCAAAGGTTGCTGTAAGATCACGTACATGCGTTTGGGCTACCTTTGAGAGCTCTGCAGAATATGGAATTGCTTTGAGATTTTTACTTTTGCGATATTCCATAATTAGCTGGTAAAGCCTTTTTTCTTCCGCCGAAAGGCAGACCTCTCCGGGATAGATTGTTAATTGATTTTGAGGAAGGGAAAACATAAACCAGAAAGCGGCAAAAACGAGTATTTTCATAAAAAAGAAGGCATTTCAGACCTAACTAAGAGATGTAAAAAATCTTTTTGGATGACCTTATTTTTCTATATTCGGCCCTCAATTAACCGCAACATAACTACTTCAACACGTATAACCATGAGTGAGCAAAAAATCAGCATTGCGAACGGAAAACTTACTGTTCCGGACCAACCAGTTATTCCCTTCATTGAAGGAGATGGAACAGGAGTGGACATCTGGCCAGCAGCAAAACTAGTATTTGATGCCGCAGTAGAAAAAGCATACAAGGGAAAGAAAAAAATTCAGTGGAAAGAAGTATTAGCTGGTGAAAAGGCTTTCAATAAAACGGGCAACTGGATGCCGGATGAAACCCTCACCGCATTCAAAGAATATTTGGTAGGTATTAAAGGACCCTTGACTACGCCTGTTGGTGGAGGTATTCGTTCATTAAATGTCGCGCTGCGTCAGGACCTTGATCTTTATGCTTGCGTTCGCCCGGTGCGTTGGTTCAAAGGAGTTCCTTCACCAGTGAAAGAACCACAAAAGACTGACATGACCATTTTCCGTGAAAACACAGAAGATATCTATGCTGGTATTGAATTTCAGCAAGGCTCTGATGATGTTAAAAAAGTTTTGAATTTCCTTAAAGAAACATTTCCAAAGCAATACAAGAAAATTCGTTTCCCTGAAACCTCAGGTATTGGTATCAAGCCAGTATCAAAAGAAGGAACAGAAAGATTGGTACGATCTGCATTGGATTTTGCGCTTGCTCATAAGAAACCAAGTCTCACATTAGTTCATAAAGGAAATATCATGAAGTTCACAGAGGGGGGATTCAGGGATTGGGGATATGAACTGGCAAAACATGAGTATGGCGCTGTAGAGATTGATGGCGGTCCATGGCAGGTGATTGAAAAAAATGGTCATAAACTTATCATCAAGGATTCAATTGCTGATGCATTCCTTCAGCAGATCTTGTTGCGTCCTGACGAATATTCAGTTGTAGCAACTTTGAATCTGAATGGAGATTATGTCTCTGATGCATTGGCTGCAATTGTTGGTGGAATTGGAATTGCTCCGGGTGGCAACATCAACTACCAAACAGGTTTTGCGATCTTCGAAGCGACACATGGTACTGCACCAAAGTATGCAGGACAGGATAAAGTAAATCCGGGATCAGTAATTCTTTCAGGCGCTATGATGTTTGAATATATGGGATGGCTTGAGGTAGCTGAATTGATTTATAAAGGGCTAAATAATGCAATTGCATCAAAAAGAGTAACGTATGATTTCCACCGCCAGATGGAGGGTGCTACTTTATTGAAATGCTCGGAGTTTGCCCAGGAAATTGTAAAGGGAATGTAATCGTATATAGAATAGATAGCGGCCACCGAAATTCGGTGGCTTTTTTTTGAAATTTAAGTCATGTTTTCCGAATAGTAATGAATCCTTAATCTTCTTATTTTTAATTCTCCGATCGGAATTCTCACGTTTGTACGTATCCTTAAAATCTGCTTATGAAAAGAATTTTACTATTCGTCTTGTTGTCTGCTTTTTGTTTTAGTGGAATGAAAGTTTTTTCGCAAGCTGCCGATCATATCGTGATAAGCGAAGTGTATGGCGGGGGTGGAAATACCGGTTCCAAATACAAGAATGATTTCATTGAACTTTATAATCCAACACCTGATCCGGTGCTCCTTACTGGATGGAGCATTCAATATTCTTCTTCGGCTGGTACAATCTGGACTGCTACAAATCTTTCAGGATCCATTGCATCAAAGGGATATTATTTAATACAAGAAGCAGCAGGCGTAGGAGGAACGGACAATTTACCGGTACCCAATGCTACTGGAAATATTGCTATGTCTGCAACAGCTGGGAAAATAGCACTGCTAAAGGTTACTGCCCCGCTTTCAGGGGCATCACCTAGTTCTGCAGATATTATTGATCTCGTTGGGTTCGGAACTTCTACCTTCTATGAGGGAACTGGACCAGCATCTGCCCCTTCGGCGACAACATCGATTGAAAGAAAAGCCTCGTCTACTTCAAATGTGGCATCAATGACAACTGGTTCCGATGTACTCCGGGGCAACAGTGAAGATTCAAATATTAATTCTGCGGATTTTATAGTGCGTGCTCCTGAACCACAAAATTCTTCAAGCAACCTTGAATCACTTAATGTGCTACCGGCATTCACTGACTTTTATCCTAAAGGACAAAAAATAACAACGACTAGCTTTAGAGCGGTTGTGAATCTTAATTCAAAAGCAACCGTATATGTTGTTATTCAAGCAGATGGTTTGATGCTTGAGCCCACACCTGGTCAGGTTAAGTTGGGTCTGGATCATGATGGAAATGCAGTAGCCAATAACTTAAAAACATCAGTAAGTGTGCCTGCTGGCGCAACGGATGTCTCTTTTATTATGTCAGGATTAACACATGCATCAGATTACAATGTATTCTTCGTTGCATCGAATCTGGATGGAACTATGCCGGACCCTTTCAAAGTAGAGATCACTACATTGAATCCTGCGATCACAACGCCACCTGTTTTTAATCAGAGCTACCCACGCGTAGTCGGAGTCGTTGATTATGCATTTACAGTTGTTACAAAAATTACTAAACCAGGTAATACATATTTTGTCGTTCTTCCAGACAACGCTCCAGTTCCATCGTCTGCCCAGGTCAAAGCAGGCACAGATGCGAGCGGTACAGCCATGGGTGCTGGCCTTTTTGGAACAATGGAGAACATTGCCGCTGATGCAGAATACCAGGCAAATATTAATGTGCTCACCGCCTCCACAGCATATGACGTTTATTTCGTTGCAGAAGATAACACTCCAAATCTTCAGGCAGTTGCAACAAAAGTGGATGTTACCACAACGATACCTCCATTCATAGACGAATTCACAGGCTGCGTCGGTGTTTCTACGTTTACTCAATACAGCGTAACAGGCGATCAGGTATGGGGCTGCACAGATTTTGGAAGGGGCTCAACAGGCGTTCGAATGAATGGTTTTTCGGGAGTCGCAGTCGTCAATGAGGACTGGTTGATATCTCCTTTGTTAAACCTTCAGAACTTCTCAGAGCTTTCATTCTTTTCTCAGTTTTCCTTCGCAGGAAATCCTTTAAAGCTAATGATATCTACAAATTACATAGGTTCGGGCGCCCCATCTGCCGCAACTTGGACTGATCTGAATGCAGTATTTCCGACAGTGCCGGTAGGATCAACAAGTACATCGTTGGGAGACTGGTCGTACACACGTGTTGATCTTGCTGCGTATTCAAATCAAAAGATCTATGTTGCATTTGTTTATACATCCACCGCAGCAGCAGCAGCGCGTTGGACCTTAGACAGGTTTCAAGCAACACTCTCAACGGCTACTTACATCACTACTTCAGTCACTGCTCTTAAAAACTTCGGATACATATCATTTCCAGCCGCATCAGCTTCCAAAAGTTTTAACGTAACAGGTCAGAACGTAACATCTAGTTTGACAATATCGGCCCCCGCAAACTTTGAAGTTTCTAAAGATGGTATAATGTTTAGCGGTTCGATAACATTCACTGCGACTGAAGTAGCGACATCGCCAAATGTGTTCGTTCGCTTTAAGCCATCGGCTGCAGGAATAGGCGCTGTGTCTGGAAGTATTAGTGTCGTAAGTGCACAAAGTGTAAGAGCAGTTAGAGTTAATGGAACGGAAGGTATTGATCCGCGTTCAACTACGTTTGATATTACTGCCTACAATCTTGAATTTTTTGGAACGGATATTAAGGATGCCAGTAATGTTGAATTTGGCCCTACAGATGATGCGCTCCAGGTGGCCAATGTAACGACTGTTTTGGAAACCATTGGAAGTGATATTTATGGAGTAGAAGAAATTGCTGACGATGCTGCGTTTAATCAGTTAGTTGCAAATCTTCCAGGATACAGTAAAATTGTGTCACCCAGATGGTCCTACTTCTTTAACGCGCTTGATCCCAATTTTCCGCCTCAAAAAATTGGATTTATTTATAATACCAACACAGTTCAAATACTGAGTTCCCGTGTTATGTTCTCTGATTATTATGACAAGCTCAGGGCAGGTACAGCTACACTTCCGAATTATCCTAGCGGAACAAGTAGTAGCTTCTGGTCATCGGGCAGATTACCGTTCATGATCAAGGCAAAGGTGACGATCAATGGCGTTAGTAATACATACACAATAATTGATATTCACGCCAAGTCTGGATCTGCTTCTGCCGAATATGATCGCAGGCAATATGATGTCAAAGTATTGCATGACTCTCTCAATGCCAATTATCCCAACGATAATATTATCCTGCTTGGAGATTATAATGATGATGTGGTTGGGTCCATTTATACCGGTCACGATTCCAGCTTTAAGGTATTTGTTGATGACGCGTCAAATTACAATATTCTTACTTCTGCATTAACGCTAACAAATGCAACAACGTTTCCGAACTCGAACAGTTTCCTTGATCATATTCTGACGTCAAACGAATTATCAATGGCCTATATAACTAATTCAATTGCCATTGAGGATCCAAGAAATTATATCGTCAATTACATAAATACGACGTCTGATCATCTTCCTATTACAGCCCGGTTCGTTGTGAAAAGTCCTCAAACTATTACGTTTAACGCGATTACAGATAAAATAATTGGTGATGCTGCTTTTGCGCTCATATCTTCAGCTAGTTCAACGTTGCCAGTTACATTCACTACGACGTCCGATAAAATAACACTCACAACGTCACAAGTAACCATCATCAAGGCCGGACGAGTTACAATCACTGCAAATCAATCAGGCAATAATATATTCTTTGCTGCACTTCCTGTTGATCAAAGTTTTTGTATTAAACCAGCAAAACCAATTGTAACCAGTTCAAATCTTAATACCGAAACTCCGGTTCTTACTTCTAATGCCACAGCGGGTAATCAGTGGTATCAGAATGGAGTTGCTATTACGGGTGCAACAAATTCTACATTCAATGTAACAACACCAGGCATTTTCAAAGTTCAGGTGAAAGCAGATGATTGCGTCAGTGCGTTTTCTTCAGATATACCAATTATCGTTACAGGTGATCTGATAAAGAATCGCCAGGTAGTTGCCTATCCGAATCCAGCTACCGATTATATAGAAGTAAGTGGTATAGCTCATGAAATCCACACCTCTCAGGTTATTAACATGATGGGTCAGTCAAGCAATATCTCCCTTTTGAAAAATGGAGATGTGTATCAAGGCTCTGTTGAAAATCTATCTACAGGTGTTTACCTTTTAAGGATACAGGACAGTATGTCAATTCACCAGATTAAATTCGTTAAAAAATAATATAGCAATGAAACTAAAAAATACTTCTAAATCGCTGGTCCGCATACTGGCATCGTTGACATTGATTGTTGGATTAACGCAATTGACTTCTTGTGGTAAAGATCCTTCACCAAGCCAGCAAGACATAGTAAAGAAAAAACTTATCAACACTATATGGAAAATACAAAGCGTTACCGTTGATGATGTCGATAAGACAAGTATTTATCCTGGTTTAACATTGCAATTCACAGCCACTGATTATAATTCTGCAAATGGCAAACCTGTTTGGCCAACCAATGGCACATGGGCATTTACTTCAGCCGATGCTAAAACAATCACGCGTGATGATGGAATTGAAATTACAGTGAATGCAGCCGATACAATTTTGAAGCTTACATTAAACTGGCCAACCTCAACATTGGGTGGAGGTAGAGTTTCTTCCATAAAAGGAGTTAACGTATTTACGTTTACGAAGTAAAATCTGACCTTGTTCTAATAAAAAATGCCATCCATAATCAGGGTGGCATTTTTTATCATTGCGCTTTTGAACTTTGAACTCAGAAACTTGAACTTTGAACTATCAAGGCTTAATCTCCAGCATCTTCACCATCGTCACCGCCGCCTCCGCACCTTTATTCCCAAGCTTTCCGCCCGCACGTTCCAATGCTTGTTTTTTATTCAACACCGTCAGCACTCCAAAGATGATAGGCTTGTTTGTTTTGAGATTCAATTTCATTACACCATAAGCAACCGCCTGGCAGATGTAATCAAAATGTGGCGTATCTCCCTTGATCACGCACCCAATGCAAATCACTCCCTCAATGTCTTTTTTCTCTGCCATCCACTGAGCCGTCAATGGTAATTCAAAACTTCCGGGAACATCTTTGCGAATAATATTATCCTTTTTCGCTCCAAGAGATAATAAGGCTTCATACGCTCCATCATACAACGCTCCGGTAATATCTTCATTCCATTCAGCGACAATAATCGCAAACTTTTTGTTAGTAAGCTTTATTTTACTCTTTCCCGAAACTGATCTAAGTGTTCCCGCCATGATTCTTTTTTAGATAAAAAAAGGGATAGTTGCCTATCCCAATATGTCGACTTTTGCATTACCTACCTCTCCCGCAGGAGAAGCTAAGTGAGATTAAGAATTTCCGTCCAACTTTGCCTTATACTTCCTCGCGTTCTGGAATTCCTGGCTCTCCCAGTATTCATCAATCACAGTCTTATATGCTTTGATTGCCTTCTCATTCTGATTTAATTTTTCAAACGCCAATGCAGCTTTCATCAAGTAGGTTGGAGTGAAAAATTTATTTGGCTTGTAGCTGGCAGCTTTTGAATAAAATCCTGCTGCTTCTTCATACTTCTTCTGCTCCATATACGCATCGCCCGTCAGGCTGAATGCACGTGCCTGTATGATTTCATCATCCGCTTTAAAGTCTTCGAGATAATAAATGGCTAATTGAAACTTAGCCTGTTTAAGGCTTATAACTCCTGCATAGAAATTCGCAAGATTTCCTGCGTCGGTCATTGCATAATCTTCGATGATCTGTTTGAATCCGAGATTATTACCATCTCCGTTCAACGCCAGGTTAAGGCTATCTGCTTCAAAGTAGCGAACCGCCTGGAACATCTCTTTTTGTGCCTGTGCATCCTGAGTTCCTTTCCAATAACGGAATCCGAAATATCCTCCCACAACGAGAACAATCACACCAACAATTCCAAAAACGATCTTTGGGTTCGACTCTACCCAGTTCTCAACACCTTGTACTTTGTCAGCTAATACCTCTGAATTTTCTAGTATGTCTTTTTTTTCTTCGCTCTTTGCCATGATTTTAATAAAAATAACGCCCACTTAAAGGAGGGGCTGCAAAACTAAATATTCGTCCCCATTAAACAAATCGAAAATCAGGCCCTAAAGTCATTATCCTTGTTTCAAAGCTATTCCGGTGTTTCGAAGATGCAGGTGATGAATTCATCAACTTTACTGCAGGATTTTTCAAAATGATACAGCGAAAATATCCTCCAAATTGATAGTGCAAAATGCCGCAACTGTCACAAGGACTTCTAATGTTTGATTCATCTTCGCACGTAACTGAGGAAATTCATAAATCTGTGGCAGGGAAACCGATGTGGTTTCATTGCCAAAAAAAATACTCTTAATCAAGCACGAAAGGATAATCCGTCTGTACATAAATATCGGTCAGGGCTTCTTTGGGATCGGGATAATTCGATTCCTCTGCAAACTTCACACTTTCCTCAACCTGTGCATGAACCTTGTTATCGATAGCTTCCAATTCTTGCTCTGTTGCAAATTTCTTTTCAAGGATAGTTTGTTTTACTGACTCAACCGGATCGCGGTGTTTGTATTCATCCACCTCTTCCTTCGTGCGGTATTTTTGTGGATCAGACATTGAGTGTCCTTTGTAACGATAGGTTCTGAATTCCAATAATGTTGGACCTTCACCAGCACGTGCGCGTTCTGCAGCTTTTGCAACTGCAATATGAACTGCTTCTACACTCATTGCATCCACTGGCTCCGATGGCATATCATACGATTCACCAAGTGTATAAAGTTCTGTTACGTTCGAGCTACGTTTTACAGACGTGCCCATGGCATAACCATTATTTTCGATAACAAAGATCACTGGCAGTTTCCAAAGCATAGCAAGATTAAGTGCTTCGTGAAATGCTCCCTGGCGCACAGCTCCATCTCCCATGTAGCAAATGCAAAGATTTTTTGTCTTATTATATTTTTCTGCGAAAGCGATACCTGCGCCTAATGGTATCTGACCCCCAACAATTCCATGACCTCCGACAAAATTTACTGTTTTGTCAAAGATGTGCATCGAGCCACCCTTGCCTTTTGTTGTACCAGTTTCTTTTCCAAACAATTCTGCCATCACCGCATTAGGACTAGTGCCTAATCCGAGTGGATGCGCGTGATCGCGGTACGCTGTGATCCATTTGTCATCTTTTGTGAGTGCTGTAATGGCTCCTGCAGCGCATGCTTCCTGTCCGATGTATAAATGACAGAAGCCACGGATTTTTTGCATTCCATAAAGCTGACCTGCCTTATCTTCAAACTTGCGCATGAGATACATCATCTCATACCATCGAAGGTATATTTCTTTTGAGAAGTCACCTTTATCTTTTGAGCTTTTTGGCTTTGCTTGGGCAGTAGTCGGCATATCAGTTACTTTTGAATCGGACTGCGAAAATAGCCCTCAAAACATCAAATCCCAACTAACATTTGTGTGAAAGATATCTTGCTGATGCGACTTAAAAAACTTCATTTGGTGAATTTTAAGAACTATGCTGAAGCAAAAGTCGACTTTGTGGGTAACATTCACTGCTTTTTTGGAAAAAACGGCAGTGGAAAAACAAACCTGCTTGAAGCGATCCATTACCTGTGTTTTACGAAAGGCAGATTTCTTTCAAGTGATCCGTCCAACATTCGTCGTAGCCAGGAACATTTTTTTATAAAAGGCATTTTTGAAAAGAATAAAAAGTCAGTTGATGTAACATGCTCCTTTTCAATAACCAGCAAAAAAAATATTTCAGAAAATGGAGAGGAGTATACGCGATTCTCTGAGCATATTGGAAAATATCCGCTGGTGCTGGTAGCCCCCAATGACAACGAACTTATCGGTGAGGGGGGAGAGGTAAGAAGAAAGTTTTTTGATACACTGATCTCCCAGGTAGATAAAGAGTATCTGGAAAATTTAATTTCCTACCAGGCGCATGTTCGCCAACGAAATAGTCTTTTGAGAATGTTTTCTGAAAGAGGCTCCATCGACAAAGATCTTATTGATTCGTATGACGAAAAGATTGTCGCTACGGGTACCATTCTTTTTAAAAAGCGCTCAGATTTTATTGAAGAGTATTTACCTCTTCTGTCTGATAAATATAATTTTCTGGCACAAGATCTTTCTGAAAGAGCTGGCATTCAATATAAATCCGACCTAAAGGAAATTGATTTTAAAAAAGAACTTAAATTAAAACTGGATAAAGACATTGCACTAGGACGAACTACTGTCGGTGTTCATCGTGATGATTTTTTATTTACGCTGAGTGATCATGAACTAAAGAGATTTGGATCACAAGGGCAGCAGAAATCATTTTTGATTGCACTGAAACTAGCTGAATTTGATTATTTATTGAAAAAAAAAGGAGTTAAGCCATTAGTGCTTTTAGATGATATTTTTGACAAGCTTGATGATGACCGAATTCATCAGTTAATGAAATTAGTAACTAGCGGAGTATTTGGTCAGATATTTATAACCGATGCGCGACCTGCAAGAAGTCTGGAAGTCCTGAAAGAGACTGGAGTAAAATCACAGAATTTTATTGTGGAAAATGATTCCCTTACACTGACCACTTAGTCAGTCAGTCTGGGATTTTGTCCTATCCAAATTGTCATTCCTGTGATCTCTGCGAATATCCTGAAGAAGCAATAGCAAAAGGTGTAGTGAAAGATATAAACGTAAGACTGATACCAATCATTGAGATTATTTCAGATAGTAGTATCTTTATCATATCAAAATGAAACTTCCGAAAAACGAAAACGCTATTCATATTAGTCAGGCAATTCAGCAATTGCTGAAATCGAATAATCTGAAGCCAAAATTTGACGAAGCGAATATTATTGCTTCCTGGGACAGAATCGTTGGAAAAGCTATTGCCAAGAGGACAAAAAAAGTTTACATCAAAAATAAAGTTCTTTTTGTCGAATTATTGTCACCTTCGATGAAGCACGACCTGGGCTACCACAAAACCCAAATGATCGAGTTATTCAAAAAAGAATTCGGAGATGACGTGATTAGCGAAATTGTATTCATGTAAGGCGTGATCGGACGTAGTATTTTAAATCTATGCTAGCCCCCCAATTATAATTAGCGCTG
>Ga0123338_10000411_pt1 | contig 43901 bp, 38 predicted proteins | sample grotaG_FD_89793 | JGI IMG/M metagenome (GOLD analysis project Ga0123338, IMG submission 89793) | Glacier valley bacterial and archeal communities from Borup Fiord, Nunavut, Canada, to study Microbial Dark Matter (Phase II) -... | ecosystem: Environmental > Aquatic > Freshwater > Ice > Glacier ... | reverse complement strand
GTATGCGAAGCGCGTTGTCGGGCGCAAGGTCATGGGCGGCCAGTCTACCCATATGCCTCTCAAAGTGAACGCGGGTGGCGTAATCCCGGTCATCTTTGCTTCCTCAATTCTCGCCTTTCCTCAAACCGTGGCTGCTTTTCCGTTTGTTAAATCCAGCCCGTGGCTCTCGGGAATGCTGGGCTCCATCCGGCATGGCGAGCCGCTTTATGTGCTGTTCTTTGTCGCGCTCATCATTTTCTTTTGCTTCTTTTACGTCTCCATTATTTTCAATCCCAATGAAGCAGCGGACAATATGCGTAAGTACGGCGGATTCATTCCCGGAATTCGTCCCGGTAGAAATACGTCAGACTACATGAACAACATTCTGACCAAGATTACCGTGGTCGGCGGGTTGTACCTGAGTATCCTTTGCCTCATTCCCGACATCATGATCTCGGGAATTCATTTACAGCACTTGCCTCTGATCGGCAACTTCATCGATCAGTACTTTCCCCGTTTTATTCTCGAAGGGCTCAATGTCCAGTTCTACTTCGGCGGTACTTCGTTGCTGATCGTTGTCGGCGTGGCAATGGATACCGTCAATCAGATTGAAGCGCAGCTCATCATGCGTCATTACGAAGGGTTCACGCCCCGTGCCGGCCGGATCCGTGGTAGGCGCACGTCGTAGCATGTCCGAAGTGGAAACGGGCGTCGGTATTCTAAACTGTCCCGAAACTAATCCAACCGTCTCGGTAGCACGCCAGGCGCTGGTCTTGTTCGGCTCACCTGGTTCCGGCAAGGGTACGCAATCGAAACTCCTGGTTCAGCATCTAGGTATCCCGCAAATCTCCACCGGCGATATGCTTCGCGACCATATCGAACAGGGCGACCAACTGGGAGTCAGTGTTCGCGATACCATGCGTGCCGGCTCGCTGGTCTCTGACGAACTGGTAAACGGTCTGGTAGCGCAGCGGCTGGCCTCCCCGGAAACGGACAAAGGGTTTATTCTCGATGGTTACCCGCGCACACTTTCCCAAGCGGTCGTTTTGTCGAAACTCCTCGATTCCCTTCATATTCGTGAAATCGTAATCCATCTGGTGGTCGATTCCGACAGGATCATCAGCCGCATCTCCGGACGCCGCCAGTGTCCGGTTTGCGGGTCGCTTTACAACGCCAGTTCCCGGCCACCGAAAGTGACCGGCGTGTGCGATCTCGATGGCCAGACTCTGGTCATCCGAGAAGATGACAAAGAGTCGGTCGTGCGTGAGCGTTTAGCCGCCTACGACCGTCAGACGCGTCCCTTAATTGAATATTTCCGCCAGACGGGCCGCAAGTTTGTCGAAATCGATGGCTCCAGCGAATCGCCCAATGCTCTTTTCGAGCGGATTCGCCAGATCCTCTGTCTACAGGGTTTTCCAGGCTAAGCGCTTATGATTATCCGGAAAACAGCAGATGAGCTCGAAAAAATGCGCCGTAGTGGCCTTCTGGTTTACCAGATCCTGCAAAAACTTGGGCAGATGGCGACCGAAGGTGTGTCCACCCAGGATCTTGAACTCGCTGCGGCGAAAATGATGGCCGACGCCGGAGCGAAACCGGCCTTCCAGGGCTACTATGTTGCCGCGGCGGGTGAACGATATAAGTACGTGCTGTGTACTTCCGTGAATGAAGAAATAGTGCATGGGATGCCCTCGGCGAAGCGATTTCTAAAAAACGGTGACATTCTTTCAATCGATACCGGTGTCCAACTGAATGGATTCTTTGGGGATTCCGCTCTCACGGTGGGAATCGGGCAAATCAGCGATCAGGCGAAGCGGCTCATGAAGGTTACCGAAGATTCTCTCGAACTTGCGATCGACCGTGTCCGCGAAGGCAACAGGCTTTTCGATGTCTGCGAAACCGTGGAGAAGTATGTGACTTCGAACGGTTTTTCCGTCGTTCGCGAGTATGTCGGCCATGGCATCGGGTCTCAACTTCATGAAGAGCCGCAGATTCCGAACTACGTGGACCGCAAGGGTGATAATCCCCGGCTTCGTGAAGGGATGGTTCTCGCCATCGAACCTATGGTGAATGCCGGCAAAGCCGCGACCAAAGTTCGCAAGGATAAGTGGACCGCTGTGACTCAGGACAACTCGTATTCCGCCCATTTTGAACACTGCGTTGCGGTTACGAAAAATGGGCCCTGGGTTTTAACGCGTCCATAGGTTACAATGGTCGATGCCCGAAGCGCGTGTGGTCGAAGAGCTTCCGAGTCTGGTTTATCGGCTGGAACTCCAGAACAAGGCCCAGGTCCTGGCGCATGCTGCTGGCTCGGCTCAAAAGAATTTTGTCCGGTTACTGCCTGGTGACCGGGTAGAAGTGGAACTCGCCTCGGGTGATCCGGCGCGTGGACGGATTACAAAGAAGTTGTAGGATTGGGAGTAATTTATGAAAGTTCGAGCAAGCGTAAAGAAAATGTGTGACAAGTGCAAAGTCATCAACCGCGAAGGCGTGGTTCGGGTTATTTGCACCAATCCAAAGCATAAGCAGCGTCAAGGTTAAATAAATGGCACGTATCGCTGGTGTAGACCTTCCAAACAAAAAGAGAGCCGAAATCGGCCTCACCTATATTTATGGCATCGGCCGGACTCGTTCGAAGTCGCTCCTGTACCGGGCCGGGATCGATTTCGATAAGAAAATCGCCGATCTGACCGAAGACGAAGTCAACAAGGTCCGTAACATCCTTGAAGAAGAGGGTGCCGTCGAAGGCGATCTTCGGAAGGAAGTTTCGCTCAACATTAAGCGGCATATCGAAATGGGCTCGTATCGCGGCTTGCGGCATCGCCGCGGCCTCCCCGTGCGCGGCCAGCGCACCCACACCAACGCCCGCACTCGCAAGGGTCCGCGTCGCGGCACAGTAACTAACAAGAAAAAGGCAGGCGTGAAGTAAGCATGGCGACGAAAGCTGACGCGAAAGCAACCAAAGGCGGCGCCGCTGCCAAGAAAGCCGCTCCCAAGAAGAAAACCTTCAAAAAGAAGGAGCGAAAAAACGTTCACACCGGAATAGTCCATATTCAGGCCACCTTCAACAACACCATCGTGACCATTGCGGATGTGGAAGGGAATACTCTCTCCTGGTCCAGTGCCGGTTCTCTCGGCTTCCGCGGTTCCCGCAAAGGTACCCCGTTTGCCGCTCAGCAGGCGGCCATCACCGCCGGTGGCAAAGCCAAAGAAAGCGGACTTCGTGCTGTCGATGTCCGTGTCTCGGGTCCTGGTTCAGGCCGCGAAAGCGCTATCCGCGCTCTGGCTACGCTGGGAATTGAAGTCCGTTCCATCCGCGACAATACCCCCATGCCTCACAATGGCTGCCGGGCACCGAAAAAGCGCAGAGTGTGATGTGGAACCGGCTATGGCCGGTGATTATTTAAAAAAATTGGGTTCGTTTTTGCAAATAGTATTACAAAGCAGGAAGAAAGGAGTTCCACTCCCGTAAACTGCACCTCAGCAGTCGAGACCGTAAGGAGGTCGAATTTGGCACGATACCGAGGCCCTGTTTGTCGGCTATGCCGGCGCGAGGGCATGAAACTGTTCCTGAAAGGCGAGCGTTGTTACACCGAGAAGTGCGCCATCGAAAAGCGCAACTATGTTCCTGGTCAACACGGCCAATCTAAAAAGATGAAGAAGTTGGTCGGCTACGGCCTCCAGCTTCGTGAAAAGCAGAAAACCAAGCGCATTTACGGTCTCATCGAAACCCAATTCCGCAATTCTTTTGAAAAAGCGGCTCACGCCAAGGGCATCACGGGCGAAAATCTGCTTGCCACCATGGAACGCCGCCTCGATAGCGTCATCTACCGCATGGGCTTTGCAACCAGCCGGGCTCAGGCGCGTCAAATTGTCAGGCACGGTCACATCGAAATTGCCGGTCACAAGGTTGATATCCCTTCCTACATTGTGAAAGCCGGCGAGGAAGTGGGCGTGCGCGAGCCAAGCAGGAACCATCCCACAATTCTTTCGTCGCGCGACGCAACAGCCCACGCACCCGCCCCAAGCTGGATGGAAGTAGATCGTGACAACCTGAAAGGCCGAATTATCGGCAACCCGAGACGCGACGAGCTGACGCAAATCCCAATCAACGAACAGCTCATCGTCGAACTGTATTCGAAGTAAGGAGCTCAATCACTTTTATGTTCAAAGGCTTCCAAAAACCCAAGCGTCTAGTAGCCAATACCGATTCGCTCACCGAACGGTTCGGTAGTTTCACCGCGCAGCCCTTTCAGCGCGGTTTCGGTACCACCATCGGCAACGGCCTTCGCCGCGTGCTCCTCAGCTCCATTGAAGGGGCCGCCATCACTGCTGTCCGCATTGAAGGCGCAGACCATGAATTTTCACCCATCCCCGGGGTAGTTGAAGATGCAACCGACATCATTCTGAATCTGAAACAGATTCCCTTCAAGGTCATGGGCGAAGGTGTCAAAACCGTTCGTCTCTCGATCGATGCCGCGGGCGATGTGATGAGCGGTCAGATCCAGACCGATCACGATGTCGAAGTGCTCGACCGAAATCTTCACGTTGCCACCGTCTCCGAAGGCGGAAAACTGAACATCGAAATGCGCCTGCGCACCGGCCGCGGCTATGTCTCGGCCGATAAAAATTTCGATGAAGATCTGGCCGTCGGTTTCATTCCGATCGATTCGGTCCACTCACCTGTCCGTAAGGTCAATTTCTCAGTTGAAGCCGCCCGTCTCGGTCAGATGACCGATTACGATAAGCTGACCCTCGAAGTCTGGACCAACGGCGCGGTCAGCCCGCAGGATTCCATCGGCTACGCCGCCAAACTCCTCAAAGACCATATGTCCATCTTCATCAACTTCGAAGAAGTCGCCGAAGCCACTGAAGAAACCGCCGAACGCGGCATGGATAAAATGGGCGATCAACTCAACCGCTCCGTCGAAGAATTGGAACTCTCCGTCCGTTCCTACAACTGCCTCAAGAACGCAAATATCCAAACTATCGGCGAACTGGTGCAGAAGTCGGAATCGGAAATGCTTCGCACCAAAAACTTCGGCCGCAAGTCGCTCAACGAAATCAAAGAAATTCTAGTCACCATGGGCTTAGGTCTCGGGATGCGTCCCGATGCTTCCGGTCGCCTGGTAGCCCCGCCGCCCCCGCCTCCTGGCTCCGTTCAGGAATCGGAACTTGATGAGGAAGGTCAACAGTTCGAATGAGACACCGCGTAGGTACCGTCAAACTCAAGCGCGATGTTGGCGCGCGCAATTCGCTTTTCAAAAACCTGGTTACCAGCGTCATCGAACATGAGCGCGTGGTCACTACGGTTCCAAAGGCGAAAGCCATCCGTCCGATGGTTGATCAGATGATCACGCTCGCCAAGCGCGATACCCTGCATGCCCGCCGTCAGGCGGCCGCATTCCTCGAGACACCGAAAGCCGTCAAGAAACTGTTCGATACTCTCGGTTCCCGCTTCGGCCAGCGTCCCGGTGGTTATACACGCATTGTTCGTCTTGGCTTCCGCAAAGGCGATGGCGCGGAACAGGCCATGATCGAACTGGTTGGTTCTGAACTCGTCAAGCGTTCCGCCGAACGTGCCCAACGCCGTGAAGAGCGGCTCAAAGCCCAGCGCGAAGGCGCGGACGAAGCATCCTAACAATCATGGCGCGCGGCTGGGAAAGTAAATCGGTCGAAGAACAGCAGACCGAGAAACTTTCCCACCGCGCGCCAGCTTTTTTGCCCCCAACAGCTAACGAGCAAGAGCGCGAAAGCCTTATCCTTCAGCGCAAGCGCATTGCCGCGGAAATGGACCGAAGTACCAATCCCCGATTTAAAGCCCAGCAGGAAAAATCCCTCAGCTTTCTCGATCGGAAACTAGAAAAGTTTCGCGATCTCTATCTCAAGGCCGGGAAGTAATTCTCCACCGTCCAGCTTCTCCCCACTCATCAAAGTTCTTGTCGGTCGGCCGGGCTTGAAAACCACCACAGCCTGATCGTCGGGCAGAACCAGCCAGCCTAAGCGCGAGCCCGAATCGAGGTACTCTTCCATCTTGCGTGTGCAGTACGCGACAGTGTCTTCCGGGGACCGTATCTCCACCACAAAATCAGGTGAGCGCTCCAGAAACCGGGTGCCCGGTTGATCATCGTTCAGAACCACGCATATATCGGGAAGCCGAAATCTCCGCTTCTTGCTGTTGGTCAAACAATGCAGTTCGGCCGCGGCGTAGCCGATGGGTCTCTCATCGAAATACGTGTCTAAATATCTCGCGAGCTTAACCTGAATTCTTGAATGGCTCTTAGTTCCCACGTTAAGCGGAATGACCTCCCCGTCGATATACTCGCAGTGCTCATATTCCGGGTTGGTCAGGTATTCCTGTTCGGAGATGCCGACCGCGACAGGAGCGCTCATACACTTGAGTGTAGCCCTTAATCCGCAGCCTGCAGTATCAAACACTTCAGGTAGTGCGTCTCTGGAACAGTCAACAGAACCGGATGATCCGGCCCCTGTGTGCGCCTCTCCAACACGCGCAAGGTGCGCCCCGCATCGAGCGAAGCTGCCGCAACAACTTCAAACAATTCAGCCTCGCTCACATGATGGGAACAGGAACAGGTGACCAGCACACCCCCCGGTTCCAGCAACTTTAATGCGCGCAGGTTAATTTCCTTGTAGCCCCGCAGAGCAGCCTCCACCTTGCCTCGCGACTTCGTAAATGCTGGCGGGTCCAACACAATAGTCCCGTACCTCTTACCGGTATTCGCCAGAACGTCGAAGACATCGGCCTCACGAAATTCGGCATTGCGGATATCGTTTCGCAGAGCATTCGCGCGCGCGGCGGCCACGGCGGCAGCACTCGAATCAATACCTTCCACGTGCTCGCAACTTTGCGCCAGATGCAGCGCAAACCCTCCCGAAGACGTAAAACAATCGAGGGCGCGCCCTGAAGCATAACGCGCAGCAGCCCTGTAGTTCTCGCGCTGATCCAGATAGATACCAGTCTTCTGGCCGTGCTCCAAACTCACCTGCCACCGGAGCCCGTTCAATTCAATCTCGACCTGCTCGGGAATCTCACCGAACAACGTCTTGATCTCGCGCGGCAGTTCTTCATGAGAACGCACGGCAGCATCGTTACGCGCCACAATTCCCGCAGGCGCAAACAATTCCGTCAAAACCTGAACAATCAAGGCGGTGGCGCGGTCCATGCCTTGATCCAGAGCCTGCACCGTGAAATAGTCGCCGTACCGGTCGATCACCAGCGCGGGAAGGAAATCCGCCTCGCCATGCACCAGCCGATAGCTCGTCGCTCCCAGCAAGGTTCGTTGCCGCTGCCGCAGGGCGGCGATTATCCGGTCACGAAAGAAATCGATCCCTACCTCAACCGACTTCCGCGACAGCATGCGTAGCGTTATTTGCGACGCCGCGCTGTAGTGGGCTGTTCCTAATGGCCGGCCATTGCGCTCGGCAACCAACACCGCATCGCCCGGTTGAGCCCCCGCACGATCCACCACATCGCCCGTAAAGATCCAGGGATGCCCACTTTCCACGCGCCCCGCGGCTTTGCGATTGACAACTACGGTTTCCAACTAAAACCCACTGGGACGCACGTGGAAGCTTTCGCGCCATTCACCGCCAGAAGCTATGCTCTGCAGTGCATCGTACTTGCCCGCGTGATTCAGGTTCATCGCGTTCGTCAAACCCGCCATCGGCTCAAAACAAATGAAGTTCTTACCCGGTGGCGCATAGGCCACAGCCACCGGATATTTGGCTCCATACACTACCGTGATCTTCTGTTTCAGGCCCTGCACGGAAAATTCAGCGTTCGGTGCAAGCCCCGTGAACACATCGTCCAACTGATGACCAGCCAACGGAAACGGGTCGGGCAGATCCATCTTCTTGGTCTCTCCGGTCGGCACAAGAACCTTTGACAGAAGCACATGTTCACGCGCCGGCAGATGCGCTTTCCATTGATCCCGGGGCGCGTCGTCCAATTGGAAGTAAGGGTGAAATCCAATCGAGACCGGCATCGGCTCAGCCGACAAATTCGTCAGAACTGTCTCCACTTCCAGGTCCCCATCGCGCAGCCGATAGGTCATCTCGATGGTGTGAGCGAACGGGAATTGCGCCATCAACTCGGGATGCTTCCAGAACTCAAGCCGGCTGGTAACATGCGCGCTTGTTGAGCTTTCCTCAACTCCCACAACCTTCCACAAGGAACTGAAGGACAGCAACCCGTGAATCGGCAAGCCATTCCCATCAGTTTTTACGTTGCCTAAATCTTTGTTAAAGCTAAACTTTTTGCCGTTGGCATAAAAACCCATCTCATCCAAACGATTTGCCCATGGACCCAGAAAAGGAATTCCGCATAGTCCGGGATGATCGCGGAACTCGGCAAGCGATTTGTAAGGGAAATACAGAATCGGCTTGCCATTCACCTTCATGTCGTAGGCGATGTTGCCAATCGAAGGCACAACGGAGACTTCCGTGTGGTGTACGTTGTCGATAAGACGGACCACTTCTATTCCGTCAACTTTTACGCGTTGAACGGAGTACTGCGCTGCACTTGCGTTAGCCATAGAAATCAGGAGGACAGAAAAGAAAAGAGAAATTACTCTTTGGCGGCGGGATCGATCAGGTCGAGACGTGTCTCCGCCTGGCAACACATGCAAGGTCCGGGGCTGTAGGTTCTGATGGAGCATACGTCGCAATAGTATGTCACGCGCCGCGCCCGCGTGCCCTCAAACACAACCAGAGACCGCGTTTCAATGGGATTGATTTCGAAGCGTCCGGGCCCGGCAAGGCGCCCCGTTGCTTCAAAGGTTCTGCCGCCCAGTCTGGCGTCCCGCAGGATTTTGCCGGTCGGTTCGTCGCCGGATACAGCAGTCGCACGGCCGTCAGGCAGTTGAAAAGCTGGCTGGCTGCCTGTCTGGATCAGGCGGCCGCGAAGCAGTTCGCTCCCAGCCGTTTGACCGACACAAAACCGCGCTCCCCAAGCCGCGAAAAGTATGGTCCGGCGCGCAATCATTCTTCTATTTTACGCCTATCCGCCAGCTTGCTCTACAATAGCCGAAGTGCCAAACGAAGCAGCCCTCCAACTTGCAGTCTCGCGCTTGAATCAGGTTCGCCAGGAAATCGCCAAAGTCATCGTAGGGCAGGATGACGTTGTCGAAGGCGTGCTGATTTGCCTGATTGCTTCGGGGCACGTTTTGTTGGAAGGTGTTCCCGGTCTTGGCAAGACAACGCTGCTTCGTACGCTCGCCCGCGCTCTGCAGCTCAAGTATTCGCGCATCCAATTCACGCCAGACCTGATGCCGGCCGATATCGTCGGCAGCATCATTATGGAAAGCGACGCGTCGGGCGCGAAGGCCTTGCGTTTCCAGCCCGGCCCCATCTTCGCGAATTTAGTGCTGGCCGACGAAATCAACCGCGCCACCCCGAAGACGCAATCCGCGCTGCTGGAAGCCATGCAGGAGCGTACCGTCACAAGCGGCACCACCACTCACCAACTGGAAGCGCCCTTCCTGGTAATGGCCACTCAGAACCCCATCGAAATGGAGGGAACGTACCCACTTCCGGAAGCGCAGCTCGATCGTTTTCTGATGAAGATCCTGGTCACGTATCCTTCGCGTGCCGACCTCACGAAAATTGTCGAGCGCACCATCTCCCGCGAAGAGGTTCACATCACGCCCGCGCTTGATGCGGTATCCATCCTTGAAGTCCGCGCGGTTTGCCGGGAGGTTCTGGTTGCCCCCCACGTGCAGGATTATGCGATTGACCTGATTATGGCAACCCAGCCCGATAACAAAGATGCACCCGAACTCTCGCGCAAATACATCCGCTATGGAAGCAGCCCGCGCGGTGCTCAGGCACTGGTGGAATGCGGCCGCGTCTTAGCTCTTATGCGCGGGCGCTTCCACCTGAGCACCGAAGATATCCGGGCTGTTGCCACCGGCGTCCTGCGCCATCGCATCATTCTGAATTTCGATGCTCATGCCGATGGCCAATCAGCCGATACCGTGCTTGCCACCGTTCTGCGCACTGTTGCCGCGCGCGCGACCGCCTAGTTCAACCGCTGTAGCACTATTTCACAACCCACGGGAAATCCGTCACGCGTAGTTTAGCCGCCCCGTAGGGAATCAGCCGCACCGTCTCCACTGGTCGTTTACTCTCGACAGGGCTGACCGGAAGCGTTCCCGCAGAATCGCTCTCCAATACCCATTCCGGCAGCCGGCGCGCCTTTGTTTCCAGAATCACCGGAGCACCCTCGAAGGAAAACGGCTGCTTCGGCACGGGCACTTCTTTCACGCTGAACTGCGGTTCCGGCAGTTTCCAATCCAGCAGCAGCGCGTAGTTCCAAGGCGTGGTGGGAAACACTTCCCAATCGGATGCCAGTCCGGTCTGTTTCAGCTTGTGCCAACTCTCGCCTATGGCCAGCGAATAGACCAGTGGCCCACGTTCCACAATTGCTGAATTATGGTAGCCGGACTCCAGGCGCACATGCATCGGAAAAATCAGTTCGATCCGGTCACCTGATTTCCACCTGCGCCGCAAAGTGTGAAACGCACCGGCTTTCGCGGATTCCGGTGCGCCGCCGTTTACTGAAACCTTCGCTTCGGTTGCCCAAGCGGGTATGCGGAACGCTACCGGAAATTCGGCATCGCGATCAAGCTTTACATGCACAGTGATGCGATCACGAAATGGGTAATCCGTTTCCTCAGTCAGCTGCGCTTTCGCACCAGCCACTTCAGCCGCAACGGTACTAGGGCCATAGGCGCCCGCTACTAACCCTCCCTCAGCGGTGCGCATCCATAGGCTCGCCGCGAACTTCGGCCAGCCCTGATGCATATTCGCGGTACAGCAACCGAAATTCGGTTCCAGACCGAATATGTTACTCTCCGGTCCATTCGTCGCCCACGGGCGCTTGCTTAAACTGACCAGCACCTGGTTGGGCTGCTGATCGTATTGATGCGCCCACATATCGGGGCTAAACGTACCGGGCAAGGCATTGTAGGCAATTTTTTCCAAGCGGTCTCCAATGGCCGCATCGCCCAGAATGCCTAACTCCGTTTCATAGGAGAACATTGCCTCCACCACCGCGCACAGTTCCACGCCCTGCGATGAATTGCGACCGGCGTAGTGTTCATCCGCCGCATGCATGCCATTCGATTGGCCGTGATATCTGTCCAACTCGGCAAGCATCTTGTAAGCCGCGTTCCTGTCTTCGTCACGCCGGCTAACCAGACTCCAGACCGCCGCCGCTTTCAGTGCCATCGCGTTGTTTACACCATGCGTCTTCAACGTCGCCAGCTCTTTCGTCACCTTGTCCGTATAGCCGAATTTCGCGAACTGTGCATTCCAGTCATAGCCCTGGTCATGAAGCTTCCGTGCCAGTTCCAGCGCCCGCGCGTCTCCGGTGCGATTGTAAAGCCACACCATGGTCAGCACTTCATCCTGCCAGCGGTAGATGGCCCACTCATGCAACGGTCGCTTGTCGAGATTCGCCAACTGATACGCCACATACTTCTGCAGAAAAGGAATCACACGCGTGTCCCCCGTGGCTTCTTCGAACTGTGTGAGCGCTTTCAGCATCAGCATGTTCGGCCACCAATCCAAGTTCTTTTCAGGCCCGATTGCGCCGTCGGCACGTTGATGGTCAAGCGCCCAATCCACCCAATGCCGCGCACGCCCGATCAGTACCGGGTCGCCCAACAAGTAAGCCAGCGGCACCAGGCCATCCACGTAATATGGGCCCCGCTCCCAACCTTCGCCGCTGCCGCCGAGCCACGCACTCTGCGGACCCAAATCAGGCCAGAACTCTTCCAGATGACCGGAGAGGCCGTCTGCCTGAATACGCAACTGGTCCTTCAGCCAGCCGGTGGGCTTCACACTTCCGAGCGGCAACGGCGTAAAGACACTGGCTCCCAGCGGAGCGCGATTCTGTCCCGCCGCGTTCCAGCAGATACCGGTCAAAAGAAGGCATGTGAAAATCTTCATCGTAATGACTCTCTCACTATTTATGGACGGCCGGACTGACCTTGTGTTCGATCTGCTAGCGGAAGGCTACCCGGCCACATTCATCGATTCCGGCGGCATTCCACTTATTCAAAGGTGCGCCTACTTCGGAGACCGCAGCTTTGCGAGTTTCTGATTGAGCAGGGCGTGGACGTGAACCACCCAATACAGATGCTGCTCCATGCCGGCGCGGACATACAGGCAAAAGATCAGCACGGTGACACGCCGCTCAGTTGGGCGAGTTGGTATCTGCGTCCTGCTCGCTCGAACGCCAACTGAGCCTTGCCCATTCGCTTCGCTACAATGATGCCAATCCATGCGTTCTCTCGCTTTCGTATTTCTGGTAACTGCCGCACTGTCCCAAACGCCGCCTGCTAAGCCTTCTCTGAACCTGACCGGGCTCAAGCTCCGATCCATCGGTCCCGCCATGATATCCGGCCGCATTGTCGATCTCGCCGTGGACCCCGCTAACGCCGCGCACTATTTCATCGCCGCGGCATCGGGCGGTGTCTGGAAAACACTAAACAACGGCACCACGTGGACACCCATTTTCGATAACGAAGGTTCTTATTCCATAGGCGCGCTGGCGCTCGATCCGAAAAATCCCGCAGTGCTTTGGGTGGGCACCGGCGAAGCCAATTCGCAGCGTAGCGTCTCTTACGGGGACGGCATTTATCGCACCGAAGACGCGGGCCGCACATGGCGCAACCTGGGGCTGAAGACCTCCGAACATATCGCGCGCATCGCCATCGATCCACGCGATTCCCGCACTGTCTATGTCGCCGCACAGGGGCCACTGTGGAGCGCTGGCGGGGACCGCGGTCTATTCAAGACGACCGATGCGGGCCGCACCTGGAACAAAGTTCTCTCTGTTTCTGAGAACACCGGCGTCACCGATGTTGCCATTGATCCGCGCAATCCGGATACGCTCATCGCGGCGAGTTACCAGCGCCGCCGCCACACTTGGACGCTCATCGATGGCGGCCCTGAATCTGCCATTTACCGTTCCACCGATGCTGGCGCGACGTGGTCCAAAGTGACCTCTGGCTTACCTGCCGAAGACCTGGGCCGCATTACCTTCGCTCCTTCGCCAAAAGATCCATCCCTGGTCTATGCTTCAATCGAAGCGGCGAATAAGAAGAGCGGTATTTTTCGCTCCAATGATTTCGGCTCATCCTGGGAACTGCGTTCTCCCATCGAATTCGCCGGCATGTACTTCGGCCGCCTCTACGCCGACCCTCATGCCGCCGATCGCGTTTATTTCATGAATGTCCGGATGACCGTTTCGGATGATGGTGCAAAGACCTTCCGGCCTCTGGGCGAGAAATTTAAGCACAGCGATAACCACGTGATCTATGTAGACCCGCGCGACGCCGCGCATTACATCGTGGGCTGCGATGGCGGCGTGTACGAAAGCTACGATCGCGCCGCAAACTGGGCCTTCAAGAGCAACCTTCCGCTCGGCCAGTTTTATGATGTAGCCGTTGATAATCAGGCGCCCTTCTACTACGTCTACGGCGGCACGCAGGACAATTCGTCAGTCGGCGGCCCGGCTCGCACACGCAACTCAAGCGGCATCACCAACGCCGATTGGTTTGTCACGCAAGGTGGAGACGGGTTCCATTCCCGCGTAGATCCTGAAGACCCCAATACCGTTTACGCCGAATTGCAGTATGGCGTGCTCACTCGCTTCGACCGGCGCACCGGTGAGCGCCAGGGCATTCAGCCCCAGCCCGGTCCCGATGAAGAGCCCAACAGGTGGAACTGGGATTCGCCCTTGCTGATCAGTCCTCACAATCACACACGTATTTATTTTGCGGCTCAGAAGCTGTTTCGCAGCGATGACCGTGGCAGCAGCTGGCGCGCCATTTCTCCCGACCTCACCCAAAAAGTGGACCGCAATACTTTGCCTGTGATGGGCCGCGTCTGGGGCCCGGACGCTGTTGCTAAGAACACATCCACTGCCTTCTACAGCAACATCTCTTCCCTTTCCGAATCGCCTAAAAAAGAGGGTCTGCTCTATGCCGGAACCGATGACGGCCTGATTCAGGTTTCTGAAGACGGCGGTGGCCACTGGCGCAAATCGAATGATTTTCCCGGAGTGCCGCAGCGCTCTTATGTCAGCCGTGTGATGGCTTCGCAGCATGATGTGAACACCGTTTACACTTCGCTTGAAAATCATCAGTCCGGAGACTTCAATCCATACCTGCTGCGCAGTACGAACGCCGGCAAAAGCTGGACATCCATCAAAGGCGACCTGCCCGCGAACGGCGCGGTCTATGCCATGGCGGAGGATCCTAAAAGTAAAGATCTGCTGTTCGTCGGGACTGAGTACGGTCTCTATTTCAGCGTGAACAGCGGAACTAATTGGGTTCGCCTGAAGAGCGGCTTGCCTACAATTGCGGTTCGTGATCTGGCAATCCAGAAGCAGCAGGATGACCTGGTAGTGGGCACCTTCGGCCGGGGCATCTACATTCTTGACGATTACTCTGTTTTGCGTTCACTCACACCCGCAACGCTGGCGAAAGATGCAACGTTATTTTCGGTTCGCGACGTGCCCATGTATATCCAGGCGGGGCCTTACGGGCAAGGTTTGAAAGCGAGCCAGGGTGAGGCGTTCTTTAGCGCGGAAAACCCGCCGTATGGGGCCACGTTCACTTATTACCTGAAAGCAAGTCTGAAGACCCGCGCGGACCAGCGGCGGGAATCGGAAAAAAAGAGCGGCGTGGTGAAGTATCCAGATGCGGACGCCTTCCGCGCGGAAGCAAATGAAGAAGCACCGGCAGCAATTCTCACTGTCACGGATGCCAACAAAAAAGTGGTCCGCCGCTTGATCGGTCCGGCCACCGCTGGCTTCCACCGCATCTCGTGGGACCTTCGCGAACCAGCGCCCGTGCTGGCCAGGCCGCAGCGCGCCGAGCCGGACGAGGACGAGGGATTCGGCCCCGCACCAAGCGGCCCTTCCGTGCTTCCCGGCAAGTATCAGGTCTCGCTTTCACAGCGCGTGGACGGCACCATCACTCCCGTGACCGGTACCATGAGCTTCGCCATCACGGGCCCGCAGGGCGAAATGACAACGCTCACCACGTTCCAACAGAAAGTCGCGAAGCTGCAGCGCCAGGTGGTTGCGGCGCTTGAAACCGCAAACACGTTGAAGACGAATCTGGCCACCATGAAGCGTGCCTTATATGAAACGCCGGGCGCTTCCACGGACCTGATCAATACCGCAACAGCGCTTGACAAGCGGACCGATGAAATTCTGCTGGCGCTTCGCGGCGACGTCGTTTTGCGCGCGCACGATGAAAACACTTCGCCCTCTATTTCAGAGCGCGTCCAAAGCATCCTGATGACTCAGCGGACTTCCACCGCAAACCCCACCACAACGCAGCAGAAAGATTACGAAATCGCCAGTGCCGCGCTGGCCGTGCAGCAAGCGAAACTCAAGTCTTTAGGCGGCACCGATGTACGTAAATTAGAAAACCAACTGGAAGCGCTGGGGGCACCTTACACGCCTAAACTCTAACGCACGGCGACAGCACGGCCTGAGCAATCGCCAGGCAATCAAGCTAACATGGGCCATGGAAACTGCGCCCCTTCTGGACCGGCTGTTTCTGGAAAAACTCGAGCGTCTTACCATTCAATGGCAGAAGTCGTTTCCCGGCTTGGTTGGCGGTCATAATCCGTCGCGCTTTGCCGGCGGCGGGCAGGAATTTCTGGATCATCGCCAGTTTCACCAGGGTGACGATTTGCGGTCTGTCAACTGGCGCGCATACATGCGTCTGGACAAAATGTTCCTCAAGATGTTTCAGATTGAGCCGCGCATTCCCATTCGGCTCCTTCTGGATACCAGCGCATCCATGGCTGCGGGCGATGGCTCTAAATTTCTCTATGCGCGGCAGATAGCGGCAGCCCTTGCCTATGCAGGGCTGGTCCGGCACGACATGATTTCTGTCCATCCATTTTCCTCGCACCTGGGCGAAGGCAAACGTACCGGCGGGGGCAGAACACAATTCTCAAGCACGCTGAGGTACTTCGAATCGCTCCGGGCGGAAGGCAAGACGGATTTTCACCACGTGGTGCGCGAGTTCATTTCCACCTTTGGACAGCGCGGCCTGCTGATTGTAATCTCCGACTTTCTGGACGAAGCCGATTGTGAGCGCGCTCTGCAATATCTGGGTGACTTCGGCCATGAACTGTTCCTGGTTCAACTGTGGACCGAAGAAGACCGAACGCCACCTTGGTCAGGCGAACTGGAACTGGAAGATGGCGAGACGGGAAACACCGTGAAGCTGCAGTTCGACGACGCCGCCCGCAAAAATTACACCGTTGCCTTCGACGAATTTACCGGCCGCATCGAGCACCTGGCTAATCGTGCCAACGGAAAATATGTTGGGGTCTCCACAGCGCAATCGCTTGAGGATGTAGTCTTCGGAAAATTTGTTCGCGTCAGGGGCGTTGCGTGAACCGGAGCTCCCTCTAGAAATGTTTTTTCTCAATCTTGGCCTGGGTCAATTTCTGGTGCTGTTCGGTGCGGTAGCGGCAATTTCGGTAGCGCTGTATTTGCTGGACCGCTCGCGCCGCCGCATTGTGGTTTCCACGTTGCGCTTTTGGACGGCCGCCGAACAGCCCACTGCCGTGCAGCGCCGCAAGCACATCCAACAGCCGCTTTCACTCATTTTGCAACTGCTCGCCATGCTGCTTCTGCTATTGGCCATTTCACAGTTACGCATTGGAACGGAAGCAGGCCAAGCCCGCCGCCATGTATTGATTTTGGAAACTTCTGCGTGGATGGGCGCGCGGGCGGATTCCAGGCAGACTGGCAGGCAGACTCTGATGGACTTGGCGCGAACCCGGGCGCGAGCCTACTTGCGTGCCTTACCTTCGACAGATGAGGTGATGCTGATCCGTGCCGACGCGCTAGCCACCCCTGCCACGGCTTTTGAAAGTGACAGGCCAAAGCTGGAGGCCGCCATCGCCGCCTCGGAGCCTTCCTCCACTTCGCTCAATCTGGAACAGGCGTTCTCCGTGGCTAAGACAGCGCAGGGCAATGCCCGCGCGCGCGGTGAGATCGTGTTCGTCGGCTCCGGCCAAGTGAATGAATCGGGCACCGCAACTCAAGATGTGCCGAATCTGCGGGTGCTTCCCGTAGGCGGAAACACGGAAAATCTCGGGCTTCGAAAAATCGGGCTCCGGCGCGCGGCTAGCGATTCAGAAGTCTGGGAAATTCTGGTCACGGTACGCAACTACGGTGCGCGCCCGCGCGAGGCGGTGATCTCCGCAGCCGTTTCCGCTTCGCCGGCGGGAGCCCAGCGGCTGATGCTTGCACCGCACTCTGAACAGGAGGCAACGTTTTCCTACCGGACGAGTGCTTCCGGCATTCTGCAGGTTCGCCTGCTTCCGAATGACGCATTCCCCGGCGATAACCACGCTCAAGTGGATTTGCCGGCGCAGGCGCCCCTCGCTGTCACGGTCTATTCTGATAAGCCCGAAGCTCTGAAGCCGCTGCTGGCCGCAACCCGCCAAATCACCGCTGTTTACAAGCCCACCGCACAATATGTGTCGACGGACACAGGCTTGGTGATGCTCGATAATTTTCATCCTGCCACCCGTCCGTCGGCCCCTTCGATTTGGATCGATCCACCTTCCGCAAATTCACCCATACCCATCCGCGCCCGCGTGACCAACCCGCCCCAACTGCGGTGGCTTACCGATAACCCACTCGGCATGGGTCTGCGCACGCGTGACGTTAGGCTGCCCGGTGTCTCTGTCTTCAACACAACGCCGGGAGATATCAAAGTTGCCGAGACTGACGCGGGACCGGTGATTGTGGCGCGGCCTTCCAATCCGAAACTGGTCGCCATTGGCTTCGAACCCTTTGCCATGCGTTATGAACTAGCCACGCCGCTTCTCTTCGCAAACATTTTCCGTTGGATTGCGCCCGATACGTTTCTCGAAAAGCAGATCGAAACGCAACCCGTCGGTACCGTAAACGTAAATGTTGCAGCCGGCGCTGACCCGGCTAATATCCGCGTAGTCCGCTCGGATGGTTCAGCCATTCCGTTTACCATACAGGGCGAGTCACTGCATTTCTTTTCAGGAACGCCGGGCACGGTGCGGGTTCTCTCCGGCGAACGGGAAACCATCTATTCGCTCAGCTTACCGGAATTGGCGGACGGAAAATGGACCGTGCCCCCAAGTGCCAGAAAGGGGTTGCCTACATTCCGAGATACCGGTAGCTCACGCGATATCTGGCAGATTCTGGCGCTCGCCGCCGCGGGGTTGCTGCTCTTCGAATGGATGCGCTGGGGGCAGGCATTCAAGCGTACCTCCGCCGCCGGCCCTATTCGTCTCAAGAAGGTGGCATGACCGTTTTCCATCCTGCTTTCCTGCTGCTGACTTTCATTCCGCTCGTGTGGGCCGTGTGGGAGTGGCGTCAGACGCCGAACAAACGAAGCCTTGTTCTGAAGGCTCTCGCACTCATCGCCATCACCTTGGCGCTGGCCGAGCCGCGGTTGAATTTCAATCAGACAAAAGTAGCGGTCGCGGCACTGGTGGATACCAGCGCCAGCACCAGTGCGCAGGATCTTCAGAGTGCCAGTGCTCTTTTGAACTCGCTTGAAAAAACGCGCGGATCGAACTCTCTCGAAGTAATCCGTTTCGCGCGCACCGCCTCCTATGCAACAAAATCGGCGAGCGGAACCTGGAACCTTACCGCTTCTCCGGGAGACGCTGCCCGTGCGACGAATCTGGAGAGCGCGATTCGCGATGCTGTCGCGCAGTTGCCCTCCGGCCAAGTCCACCGTGTGGCACTTATCTCAGATGGACACGAGAATTCCGGGACGGTCACGCGCGCCACCTGGCAAGCGCAGCAATTGGGCGTTCCCATCGATACTTTTGCGATGGCGGGCCGGCCGAAGCCGAACCTGCGCGCCGAATCTGTCTCCTTTCCGGCGGAAGTTTTCTCCGGCGAGCATTTCCCTATTGACCTCACAGTGACCGCGCCTTCCCCCTCGGCAGCGACAGTGGAAATTTCCGCGGAGGGCAAGACGTTAGGCACCAGCAGTGTCCAACTTGAAGCTGGAGAAAATCACTTGCGCGTGCGTTCCAGCTTGATGGCAACGGGCGCTGTGGATGTCGCTGGCCTTCTGCATACCGCTGCCCTGGGAGACGCGCGTTTCGAACAAGCTGTTACAGTGCGTAGGCCCAAAGTTCTGCTTCTCTCGCAAGATCCGGCAGGATCGGAAGATCACCTCACCCACGCCTTGACCGCTAATCAATTCGATTGGACGCTTACCGCTCAGCCGCTTCCGCTTAAGCTGGACGATTATCAGCTTCTAGTGTTTAACAACTGGGACATGGAAGCCATCCCCGCTTCGGATAAAGCGCGCATTGAGCAGTTCGAACAGCAGGGCGGCGGGCTGCTCTGGATCGCGGGTGAAAAGAACCAATACATTGAAAAAAAGCCCGGCACGCCGGAAGACCCGCTTGAACGTTCCTTCCCCGCGAAGTTAGCGCCGCCTCGTTCCCCGGAAGGGACCTGCGTAGTGCTGATCATTGACAAATCGTCTTCCATGGAAGGCAAGAAGATGGAACTCGCGCGCGCGGCATCCATCGGCGTAGTGGAAAATCTGCGCCCTATCGATTCAGTGGGAGTACTGATCTTCGACAATTCTTTTCAATGGGCGGTTCCCATTCGCAAGGCCGAAGATCGGACGTTGATCAAGCGCCTGATTGCCGGTATCACGCCCGATGGTGGAACGCAGATTGCGCCCGCACTGGCCGAAAGTTACCACAAGATCGCAGCTGTAAAAGCGGTCTATAAGCACATTGTTCTGCTGACCGACGGCATCTCCGAAGAGGGCGATTCCATGGGACTTTCCCGTGAGGCGGCCGCCAATCACGTCACCATCTCGACCGTCGGCTTGGGCCAGGACGTGAACCGCGCGTATCTGGAAAAAATCGCATCTTTCTCGAAAGGGAAATCCTATTTTCTGAATGACCCGGCCGGCCTCGAACAGATCCTGCTGAAAGACGTTCAGGAGCATACCGGCACCACCGCGATCGAGAAATCTATCCATGCGGCAGTGTTGCAGAAGGCAGAGATGCTGGATGGCGTCGGGATGGAAAGCGCTCCCGCTCTGCAAGGCTATGTGCGCTTTGAACAGAAGCCCAGCGCCGCCGAGTTGATGGAGATCGATGTAGCCAATCAGGGCAAGAAAGATCCGCTGTTCGTCCGCTGGCAGTATGGCTTGGGACGGTCGGCTATTTTCACATCCGACGCCAAGAGCCGCTGGGCCGCCAACTGGGTTACCTGGCCGGGGTTCGATAAGTTCTGGGCCAATGTGTTTCGTGACTTATTGCCGCACTCCACTACTACCGAGGCTGTCTCGTCCTACGATGTCGCCTCCGGTGAACTGATCGTGAACTACCACTTGAGCCGCAACACACCCGATCCAGCGAAAACGCCGGATGTATTTGCGCTTGGGCCGGGCAAGTTTGCGAAGCCGATGAAGGTTGTAAAACTCGCCGCCGGAACCTACCGCGCCAGCATTCCAATCGGTGCCACTCAGGGCCTATTCAGAGTTCGCCCCGCTGTCGAATCCCGGGCTTTTCCGGAAGTCGGCTTTTACCGTGAGGAAGCGGAGTTGCGTGAGTTCGGCTCAAATGCTTTGTTGTTGAAGCAGATTGCCGAATCGACGGGCGGTGTGTTCCATCCCAATCTCTTGAACGCAGGAGATGTGTTCAACGCCAATGGCCGCTACGTTCCCGCCACTTTGCAACTATGGCCGGGGCTGCTGGCTTTGGCACTCCTGCTGAATCTCGCGGAGCTGATTCTGCGCAAGTGGAAAGGAATCCTTGAAGCTTTCCGGGGTCGCCGTACCGCCGCGGCGCTACTTCTCTTTGCTGCGCCGCATTCTCTCGATTACAAGTTCGCGCAAATTGAAACGGAGAAACTGCGGCCCGGAACCCGCCTTGTCATGCCTGCCCCCGAATGGAATAGCTGGGTTCGCACTCAGCTTCCCGCTGGGGTTCACGATCCTCGCATCATACTCGGTCAGGGCCGCGTCACCGCAACCGCCAATGTCGATTTTGCTGAAGTCCAACACGCCTCGGGCCAAGCGCCTAACTGGTTTGTGCAAAATTTACTCCGCGGCCAACATCCTGTCTCTGCCACTGCGCGGATCCAGTCTCACGATGGCACGGGCCGGGTGGATATTGACAGGGCCGAAGTAGGCGGCTTCGTCGTGCAAGGCCGGGTGGTGGATTGGCTGATCGATCAGTACGTTCGCCCCACCCACCCCGACGCCCAAATTGCCACCTGGTTCGATTTCGTGCACGGCATCGATCATGTGGAGGTCACCCCCGCCGCGGTGACCGTAGTCCTGGGCGGCGATTTGATCGAGATTCCGCAACGAACCGACATCCGGTACGCCACCGCAAACAACCTGATGGGTCGCCCGGTTTACAAGACAGCCCACGCCTACTTGCAGCGCGAAGCGGCGGATGCGCTCAACCGTGCGGAACAGAGTCTAAAGCAGAAAGGTCTGGGGTTGCTGGTCTTCGATGCATACCGGCCCTGGTCCGTAACCAAACTTTTCTGGGACTCGACGCCTCCTGCCAAGCGTGAATTTGTAGCCGACCCCGTAAAAGGGTCGAAGCATAACCGCGGTTGCGCTGTAGATCTGACGATTTATAACCTGCGGACCAGGCGCCCGCTTCCCATGCCGGGCGAATATGACGAGATGACAGAGCGATCCTATCCTACATATAAAGGCGGAACGGCTGGGCAGCGCGCGAATCGCGATCTGCTCCGCCGTTCCATGGAACAACAAGGCTTTACGGTGAACGAAAGTGAGTGGTGGCACTTCGATTACAAAACCTGGCCCACTCACCCGGTCTCGAATTGGTCCTGGTTTTAACTTTACCGTTTCCGCTTTGCGGGAGCCGGGGCTTTCTTCTTCGCTGGTCCAGGAGTGGGCATCTCGTCCTTTTCTTCTTCGTTCTCCTCGTCCTCTTCCTCCTCGTTGTCTTCTAGTTCTTCATCCTCTTCTTCTTCACCAATTTCATGGGAAGCGCCCAGAATGCGCTTGGAAATTTCACTCAGCTTCGCGTCTGTCTCTTCCTCTTCTTCCAGAGTTTGCTGCAGCAGATCTGCCACTTCCTGATTTCCCAGAGTTTCCGCGATGGTATGTACTGTGCCGTAGGCGGCAATCTCGTAGTGTTCCGCCCGCTGCGCGGAAGCGATCAGCATGCAGTCCTTCATTTCGTCCGAAGCATCTTCTTGAATGGCTTCCTGGCCTTCTTCAACAAGGCCCTTCATCGCCGGGCAGTGCTTCGATTTAGCCTTCTTCTCCAACAGTTCGAACACCTGCTCAATCCGGGTTACCTGACCTTTGGTTTGTTCCAGATGGTTAGTGAAAGCATTCTTCAGTTCCGGGTCTTTGGCCGCCTTTGCCATCTTAGGCAACGCCTTGACCAGTTGCTTTTCCGCATCATACAAATCTTTCAATTGCTCTTCGAGCAGGCTATCTAAGGTATCGATGGTCATTTAATTAACTCCCGCGCGAGTGCTTTGCATGAACCAAGCCAAACTGCGGGAGTTATTCCGAGCCTACGTAACTAGAAATACAACTTCAAACCAAGTTGCAGTACGCGTGCTGCTTCACCGGTTTGAATTACAGTCTGAGTGGAAGGGGGCGCCACCGCTGCGCAACAAACCTGGGCGAAAGTACCGGACGCGATGCTAGGGCTGCCAGATGAGGCATCCCGCGGATTATCGAAGTTTACATGGTTCAAAACATTGAAAGCTTCGGCCCGGAACTGCAGCCGCCATCTCTCAGTCAAGTTAAAATTCTTCGACACACTGGCATCCAGATTATGGAAATTCGAAGCGGTGAAGATATTGCGGCCCGCCCCATCTGCACCAGGGGCCGGAGTCGCAAACCCCTTTCTGCCATTCGCAAACACCACAGGTCCCACAATGCCGGGCAGATTGAACAGCCCCGCTTCGGGAGTCGGGCCCACAACGTCCGCGCGCGATTCATGCGAGAAGTTGGCCGTCCTCTGGCCGCTGCGGACAGAGAATGGTTCTCCGCTCTGGAAGATATAAATTCCGTTCACGCCCCATCCGCCCAGAATCGCGTTACCGATGCCGTTCATTCCGCTTAGGTAGGACTTCCCTTTACCGAAAGGCAACTCATAAACAAAATTCGTCACCAGTACGTGCCGGCGGTCGAAATCGCTACGCGCGCGCTCATTGCGCCAGTCGCGGGTATCTACGGGAGTCCGCGAGTTGGTTACAGATAAACCGCCTCCCGAAGATGCGCCTACGGGATCTACCGATTGATCGTCGATCGACTTACCCAGAGTATAGGCGAAACCTAGTAATAACCCTTGGCTAAAACGCTTCCGGGCAGTAAGTTGGAACGAGTGGTAATACGAATCGCCACCTGAATCGACATAAGTGATAGCGCCGAATTGTTGATTCGGCCGTAGATGAGCCGCAAGCGTAGTCTGTTCAATGCGCCCTGCGAAGTTACCCGCCGCATTATTTACCAAGTCAGTAGCGGTCGTACTGCTATTCACAAAGGCGCTGGTTATTGTTCCGCTTGTTATCAGCGGCACAGCACTTCCAGTCACTCCCGCAGGGCATCCGCTGCCATCCGGATTGCAGCCCGCCGAACGATTCCGTTGCAAGGCCAGAAATGACGGCAGAATCGGGTCGGCATTGATCTGATTCAGATCGTAACCCCGCAGCAAACGAAGCCCGCGTTTGCCAATATACCCAGCCTGTACCACCACGTCACCCGGCAACTGCCGCTGAATCGTAAGATTCCATTCATGCACGGTGGGGAGCTTCAAATTCTGGTCGAAAACGGTCAACGCCGGCGCTGAACTCAGCAGAGACGGCGGCAGTGTCAGGCTGTCGGAAGGCTTGTTCACAGGAGGGGTCAACTGCAAAGGAAATCCACCCGCAACCCGCAGATCCGGTATGGCGGCACAACCCGGTGTTTGCGACCCTATATTTGCGGTACAAGCGGTGGTCAGGCCCGGGACCTTACCCGCAACCGCTGTCACCTGGAAGGTGGAGATAGGGTCGAACGAGATTCCATACCCCGAACGAATCACCGTCTTTCCGCTCTTACCCGGCTGCCAGGCAATACCGATGCGCGGGCCCACCGCCCCAAGACTGTTGTTGCCAAACCAGCGGTCCGAGTGCACAAACCCCACTAGGCCCTTCGAACCGTCGATCGGTTTATCGGGCACGTAGGCGCGGTCGCCCGCCTCGGTCGGTGCGGGGTTCACTTCCCACCGCGCGCCATAATTCACCACCAGATTCTGTCGGATGCGCCATTCATCCTGCACATACATGTTGTACTGCTTGGCGCGAATTCCCTGCGACCAGAGCGTTACCCCGGCCTTCGTTAGGAAGGGCAAGTAGTTATTGCTCTTGATATCCCCCAGAAACACTTGCCGCAGTTGAGCAGGAATCCCCAGCACCTCATTGATCGTGTTCAGCAGGTTTGTGTTGTCCGTGGAGTTAATGCCATTCGTCCCCACTGACGGCGTTGTGAATCCTTGCGGGGGACGCACGCCGGCTGAAAATGTCAAAACCGGAGTGACGTTAACGCCTCCAGGTTGGCCGCGCTGATCGTTATGTTCATAAAATCGCACATTGATGCCAGTGCGAATGGAATGCGCGCCCTTGATGATGCTCAGATTGTCCAGGAATTGCGGCGTGGTGACAGCGCGCGCGGTCCGGGGCGTATTCGTGTATGGCGTTGTCACGTTGGTGAAGCTATAAGGCGGAATATTCGGGAAATCCGGGTTCGCCTCACCCTGTGTAAACAGGAAAATAAACCGCGCAAAACCAGCCGTAAACTCATTGACGATACGCGGAGAGAACACCCGGCGATAGCTCATGGCCAGATTCTTCGTGTTGCGGAACACCTCGCCTTCCGGCGGGAACCCCGGATAGATCACCGGACGCCCATTCAGCGGGTCGCCGCCGTTGGTGTTGTAAGTGGATTGCAACCAGCGCACAAATACCGTATTGCTCTGATTGAATGTGTGGTCTACGCGGAAATTGTAAGAAGGGCCCCCTACGCGAGTCGGCGGATTCCAGGAATAACCCGCAAAATTCAGCCCGTCTCCGGTACCGTAATTATTGGGCGCGGGCAGCTTGGCAAACAACGCGCCTATGGTCTTATCTACTCCAATACCCCTGGGGTCATTCGCTGCGAAATTGTAACTCTGCACGCAACCCAAATCGGTGGGAGTGGCGCAATTTCGAACTCCGGCGACATACTGGCCCGTTACACGGTCGACTAACTGCGGTGTATTTCTGATAATTGTCTGGCCGCCAATCACCAGCGGAGCCGCCGGATTTGCAACAAAGTACCGGTACACCCCCGTCTTCGCACTGCTCGTGTAAACGCTCGGCACGCCGCCGATACTCTGATCCACCGGTTGCGTAAAGTTGGCCTTTGTCTGCTGCCACCCGCCAAAAAAAAACGTCTTGTTCTTGATGATGGGTCCGCCTACTTCGAACCCAAACTGGTTCAGCTTGATCTCTGGCTTGGGCGTTCCGTTCGCATTGGCAAAGAAGTCACTCGCGTTGAAATCGGTATTACGGACAAACTCAAAAAAGCTGCCGTGAAGTTGATTGGTGCCGCTGCGGGTGGCAATTGAAATGGCCGCGCCGCTGTTGCGGCCTTCCTCGGGCGACGCATTGCTAGTGGTCACTTTGTACTCTTCCACGTTGTCCGGCGTCAAGCGGTAAAGATTGCTGACCGGGTTCGGTACCGTGGATTCATTCGCCTCAATCCCGTCGATAGTCACGTTGAAGCTGCGATCGCGCGATCCATTCACGTGCAACCCAGACCCCGCGCCGCCCGCCGAGCGCTGCACCACACCCGGCTCCAGCACGATCAGCGAAAGCGGATTACGCCCATTCAGCGGCAAATCCTGAATTGCCTTCTGCGTTACAACATTTCCAATCGTGGCGTTCGATGTCTCCAGCGCCTCCGCGGCCGCTTCCACGCTAACCGTATCTGTCGAAGCACCCACCTCCAGCGCGACGTTCACGGACAGCGGAGTGGATACTTCCAGCACGTTGCCTGAACGCGTATACTTCTTAAATCCCGCGGCTTCCACCGCAATCGAGTAAGGCCCAAGCGGCAGGGAAGGGAAGGAGTACAGCCCTGCATCGGTAGTCTTCTGGGTGTAGACAATGCCGGTGGCTTCATCCCGCGCCGTAACGTCCGCTCCGGCAATTACCGCGCCCGAAGGGTCGGTCACAGTGCCCGAAATTCGAGAGAGTCCGTTTTGGCCGAAGCACCCGCCGGCCAGCAAAGATACTGCTATTACGATGTGTAGGAAACGCCCCATGGCTTTGCAGTCAGGATATAACTTTTTCCGGACTGATGTGCTGTGCGTCTCCAGTAATCAAGCGCGCGCCGCGGTTCATGGTCACGTAGTTGTAAAACCACTCAATCAGCACGGTCAGACGGTTGCTGAATCCCACCAGATACATCAGGTGAATGAAAAGCCAGAGCAGCCAGGCGAACAGTCCCCCGAAATGTAGCGGGCCAATCTGCGCCACTGCCGCGGCTTTCCCAATGGTCGCCATGTTGCCCTTGTCCCAGTAACGGAATGGCTTCACGGTTTTCTGTTTCAACCGTGCCTTGATTAGCTTCGCGGCGTAGTCACCCATCTGAATGCCCACCTGCGCAACCCCGGGCAGCGGCTTGCCGGTCTGATGGGGAAAGTTCGCCAGATCTCCAATAACCAGAATGTCGGGGTGACCTTTCAGCGTCAGGTCCGGTTCCACAATCACGCGCCCGCTTTTATCCACCTCCGCCCCGGTCTGCTCCCCCAACAGCTTCCCTAATGGGGAAGCCTTCACGCCCGCCGCCCAGATTACTGTCTTGGCGGAAATATGGTCTTCCTGGTCACCGCATTTCACCGATACGCCATTTCCGTCAATGGCAGTCACCATCGAATGAAGACGCGTCTTCACGCCTAATTTATGCAGTTGATCTTCCGCGCTTTTTGAGAGGTCTTCCGGAAACGAATTCAGCACCCGCGGCGACCCCTCAATCATGATTACCTCGGCTTCGCGCGTGTTGATGGACCGGAAATCATGCACGACAATGTCGCGGGCAATTTCAGAAATCGCTCCGGACATTTCCGTTCCCGTGGCGCCGCCCCCTACCACTACAAATGTCAAATATGCTTTACGCTGTTCTGCATTCGTCGCCCGCTCCGCATTCTCGAACGCCATCAGAATCCTGCGCCGGATCTCGGTCGCATTCTCGATTCCCTTCAATCCGGGAGCCAGCGCCGCCCACTCCGGATGCGCGAAATAGTTATCAGTGGAGCCAGTTGCCACAATCAGCGTGTCATACGGAATAATGGCACCGTCAGCCAGCAGCAGTGTTTTAGCGGCTGCATCGATTGCGCTCATGTCCCCAAGCAGTACCCGCGTGTTCTTATTTTTGCTCAATACGCCGCGAATCGGCGCCGCAATTTCACCCGGCGATAGCGCCCCGGTTGCTACCTGGTAAAGCAGCGGCTGGAACAGGTGGAAGTTGCGCCGGTCGATGACGGTGACGTCCGCGTCCGCATTTCGAAGGGCCTTAGCCGCATTCAGCCCGCCGAAACCCGCTCCAATAATCACCACTCGATGCCGCACAGTGCTGGGACTCATAAAATTAGTCTAGCTATTTGATGCACTGGCTATCCCTTATGATGGGACTGGATGGGACAACTTACTCCGAAGGCGCATAGCCTGTTCGACGTGTACTTGATTTTCTTTCTGGCGCTAGCACCGATTATGTTCGGAATCGAAGGCCCGGCGCGCTGGATTCTGTGGACGGTTTGCGTGGTGCATCTGCTGGTAACTGCAATCTCGAGCACGCCTCTGGGCATGCTCAAGCTGATTCCGTTCCCGGTTCATGGTGCCATTGAATTGCTGGTAGGCGCGGCATTTCCCTTCCTGCCACTCATCTTTGGCTTTAGCCACTTGGCGGATGAACGCCACTTGTTCTACGGCCTCGGCTTCGGAATACTGGTGCTGTGGTTCCTGACCGATTACAAGTTCAAGTCAAGCGCGTGGACGAAAGAAGCCCACGTAGATACGGGCGTTGACCTCTTGGGGCAGAACTTAGGCCATCACCGCTCACATTAGCCGGTTATCGGGCCGCAAGAGCTTCAGCCTTCTGACCGATCTCTTCCACGCTGCTCAGCCCTTCGAAGCGGGCTACCGGTTTCCCGTTCCTGTCATAAATCACGGTGGTCGGCAACTGCGTGATCGGCAACTGTTCGTTGATACTCTGCGCACCCAGTAAAACCGGATACTTCATCGGGTAATCCTTCAGAAATGGCGGCACCACGTTTGCGCCCTCCTCATCCATCGCAATTCCCACAATCACAATTCCCTTGGCTGCCAGTTTCTTGCTGAGCTGATTGAACTCGGGAATTTCTTTGCGGCACGGCACGCACCACGTAGCCCAGAAATCCGCAATCACCACCTTGCCTTTCAGAGACGCGCGCTCAAATGGCGCGCCCGCCAGAGCGCTGAAAGACAGAGACTCCAGGCTGTTACTCATCGCAACCGTAGGTGGCGCGGATGCGGCGGAGGCAGCCGGAGCCGAAGGAGTATTCAAGAACGCGGCATATTGATTCGTATCGCGCGTCAGTTCCGGATAGTTCGCCACCACGGTGCCGTCCGCGTCGTAAATCACATAGAAAGGAATTGCGATCGTGCCAAATTTTTGTTCTTCCAGCTTCTGATTCAATTGCGACGCCGCGTCATTGCCGTCCGTGTATAAATCCACCAGCACGAAATTTTTCAGCAGCCCCGCAATTTCCGGCCGCGTGAACATATTCGCCTTCATCCAGTGGCAATTCGTGCACGCATAACCGGTGAAGTTCACCAGCACGCGCTTGCCTTCGGCCTTTGCTTTCGCAAGCGCCCCGGGCAAATCGTTCTTCATCCAAATTGCTTCCGCCGCCCCCGCTTGGCCCAGGCCGGAACCTGGCGTCGCCACGGGAACGTACGCATCCAGATCGCCCAGTTTCCCGCCAAACATTCCCGGCACAAGCGATACCGCGAAAATCGCGAAGGCCAGTCCGGTCAGCAACCGGCCCAGCGACAGTGGCTCGTCTTTTTGAACGCCTTCCAGACGCAAGAAGCCCAACAAATACAGTGCCGCTGCCAGAAATAAGATGATCCAGGCGGCCAGGAATCGCTCACGCGTGAGAAAGCCCCACTGCAGCACCTGATCGATACTCGACAGATACTTCAGCATGGCGGCCAGGATCACGAACCCCATCACAACTTTCACGCGGCCCAGCCAGCCGCCGCTGCGAGGCAACTTCTTCAGGTAAGCAGGGAAGAGGGCAAGCAGGAAAAACGGCAGCGCTAAACCCACGGCGAAGGCCACCATTCCAAGCGCCGGGCGCGCGCCGCCTCCCTGTGCCGAAGCAGCCAGCAAGGTACCCACAAAAGGGCCCACACACGCAAAGCTCGCCAGTGAAAAAGTCAGGCCCATCAAAAGCGTCCCCAGCGTGCCGCCGCCTTGCGATGCGCTGTTTAGCTTCGTCAAAACCGCTGAAGGAATCGTAATTTCAAAAGCACCCAACAGACTTAAGCCGAACACCAGAAAGATCAGGCAGATCACACCGTTCACCCAAGGGTTCGAGCCCAATTGCACCACGCCGAAAGGTCCCAGCAGCCATGTCGTCAGCAGCCCCAAGCCGGCAAACAGCACCACGATTCCCATGCAAAACAATCCGGCCTGCGTCAATGTTTGCCGGCGCGTCGCATTCTCCTGATTCAGAAAAAACGACATTGTAATCGGAATCATCGGGAATACGCACGGGGTGAAGATCGCCGCGAGGCCGAATCCTAACGCCAGTAATAAGAATCCAGCCAAAGATTGGTCGGCTCCCCCGGTGCCCTTGGCCGAAGCCGTAACTTTGGGTTCACTGTAACCGGTGGGAATCGCCTCCGCCTTGCCCGCCGCATCCGCGGCAACCGTCAAACTGCCAGGTATGTCGAACGACTTCGGCGGGATACAGGATTTATCGCTACAAACCTGATACCGCACCTTCACCGTAACCGGATTGGCCCCCAACACGGCCTCTTTCTTCACCATCAGCTTCAGGTAAAAAACAGGCTCACCTTCGAAGGTCTCCGTGTCCGCATCGAAATTCGGATCGTGCTTGCGGATCGGCTTCGGCTGGAAAACATGCATCCCTTCCACCGCAGTCTGATTTTCAATCAGGATTGTTGTGGGAATCGGGGGCGGTGGGGTGGAAAGAGAATACAAATGCCAGCCCGCATCGATCCGGGCCGTGAGCTTCCCCACCACTTCAGAACCTGGTTTAGCGGACGCCGGCGAAAACTCCAAACTCCACTTCACGTGGCCGGTACCGGAAGTCTGGCCCCAACACGAAACGGTTCCCACCAGCGCAACCGCTGCGGCTAGCTTCCAAACTCGGCATATGACTCGGCACATTACTTAACAGTAGATGCAGCGGACGCCGGAATGCTTTGCGCCTTAGCTAAAGTTTGCTCAATCTGCTGGTTAATGTTGCCGATGGAGAAATCGCGGGCCACGCGGATTGCGTTCTTAATCGCATTTGCATCGCTGCGCCCATGGCATACAATCGCGACGCCCTGCACGCCCAGCAGTGCCGCACCGCCGTATTCAGAGTAGTCGATGCGCTTTCTCAAATCGCGATACGCACCCTGGGACAACAGATACCCGGCTTTGCGCAGCAGATTGGTCTGCAAGCTTTCCTTAAGAAGACCTCGAATCATCTCCGCCACGCCCTCGCTCACCTTTAGTGCGACGTTGCCTACAAATCCGTCGCAAACAATCACGTCGGTCGTGCCGGCGTAAATGTCCCGGCCTTCCACATTGCCGATAAACTGAATCGGCAGATCTTTCAGCAGGGGAGTCGCGGAACGGGTCAGTTCGTTGCCCTTGTGCTCCTCTTCCCCAATCGAAAGCAGGCCCACTCGCGGACGCGCCACTTTCAACACCACCCGTGAGTACAGCTCGCCCATCACGGCGAATTGCACCAGCATTTCTGGCGAACAATCCACATTCGCGCCTACATCCACCAGCACGACGGGGCGGCCGGTCAAAGTAGGCAGTACGCCGGAAAGTGCGGGCCGGTCCACGCCGCGGATCTTGCCTAGCACCATCTTTGCGATGGCCATACACGCGCCGGTGTTCCCCGCCGAAACAAACCCGTGAGCCTCGCCCGATGCCACTAACCTGGAGGCGACATGGACGGAACTATCCTTCTTCGAACGCGCCGCTTTCGCAGGGCTGTCTTCCATAGTAATGCGTTCGGATGCGTGAACAATTTCGATAGGCAACCCCTCACAACCGGGATACTTACGCAGTTCAGCCGCAACCGTTTCGCGGTCACCGATCAGCTTAATTTTGACGTCGAGAGTTCTTGCAGCCTCAATGGCCCCGGCCACTTCTGGCTTCGGAGCATCGTCTGCACCCAAAGCGTCCAATGCGATCGTCAGCATTTGGACAACCTCGGACGGCCACCTCGATAGAGCCCGTCCCGCAACTTACTGCGCGGCGACTTCGATCACTTCGCGGCCCTTGTATTGTCCGCAATTCGGGCAAACGCGGTGAGGCATCTTCGTCTCATGGCAATTCGGGCACTCGGAAAGACCCACTTTTTTTAATGCATCATGCGCCCGGCGCTTCCCGGTACGTGCTGCGGAATGTCTACGTTTTGGATTCGGCATCGCTTCTCGCTTCTAACCTTCTAATTCGTGTTCTGAATTTATGTGAAACTGCTTCAAACCGCTCCAGCGATCATCCGCCGGAATCTCCCTGCAGTCGCACTTGCTCTCGTTCCGGTTCTTGCCGCATACCGGGCATAATCCCCGGCATTCCTCGCCGCACAGCTTGTGCATCGGCAACATTAGCAAAACCTGTTCCTGCAAAACCTCTTCGAGCTCAATCCCGGCACCTTGATAAAACCCAATTTCCGCCTCGCCCGCACTGATGGCGATTTCGTCAACCGGCTCTACCGCGGAATTCGGCTGGTAAAACAAATCAAAATTTCTGTCGAGCGAAAACTTTGCTAAACACAGGCACCTGTCGCAATCCGCCTCCACAGAAACCGTCAATTTACCTGTTACCCGGACTTCCCCATCCGTCTCTTCCAAAAGCTCCGCTTCACCAACCGCGTGCAAAGGCGTTGTTTGCCGAATCCCGGATTCCGACCAATCCAACCGGCCGGGCGCGTACGTCTCTTCGAACCGGACTTTTTTGAGTTCTAATTTCTGAATACTGAGCAACATGGCAAACGAATCCGGATCTTCAAGTATACCGCAACGAATCGTGGAACTCTCCCAATCAATCTAAGAGTGGTGAGCAAACCACTTCAGTTTAGTGTACTGGATCAATCGCCGATTCCTGAAGGCCTCACAGCCGGCGATGCACTACGGAACAGCATCGATCTGGCGCGGAATGCCGAACGTTTGGGCTACCGCCGGTTCTGGATTGCGGAGCACCACGGCACGCCCGGCCTTGCCTCGAACAGCCCTGAGGTCCTGATCGGTCCTGTCGCAGCCGCCACCTCCACCATCCGTGTAGGTTCAGGCGGCATCATGCTGCCTCATTACAGTCCTCTGAAAGTGGCGGAATCGTTTGCAATGTTGTCAGGCCTCTACCCTGGCCGTATTGATCTCGGCATCGGACGCGCCGCCGGTACCAGCCCCCATTTGGCCCGCATGCTGCAGCGGGATCGCCGCCAAGCGCCGCCGGACGATTTTCCCGATCAGCTCGATGAGTTGCTTCGCTATACTGCCGGCCCCGGTTCTGCCCGGGTCTCCATCCTCGGATCGTCCCCGCAGAGCGCGATCTGGGCTGCCGAACGCGGTCTCCCGTATGTTTTTGCTGACTTCATCAACGCGGAAGGTGCGGAATTCACGCGTCTCTATCGCGATCGGTTCCAGCCCTCGGAACACCTGACGGAGCCCCATACGTCTGTCGCTCTCTGGGCCATTTGCGCCGATTCCGACGATGAAGCCATGCGCCTGTCACTCAGCGTCCGTATGACGTTAGCCATGATGACGCAGGGCCGGTTGATCGCCATACCCACCGTAGAACACGCTGAACAATTCTTCGCGCAGCAGCAAATTGCACCGGAAATGCTCACGGGCAACCGTCGTTTTCTCACCGGTGCTCCCGCCAAGTTGCGTCCAGCAATCGAAACCGTAGCCCGCTCCTATGGGGCGGACGAGGTTTTCCTGGTCAATATCCTTCACAGCCACGAAGATCGTATCCATTCCTACGAACTCCTCAGCCCCCTTCTCGACACCGTCATTACTACCTGTATGTACTCGCCCTACGAGCCTCACCAAAGTCTTTCGCAGCGGCAACTCTCAAGCAGTCCGGATTCCGCGGGAATTTAAGATCGATGCGAAAGAAGTTGAGATTTTTCAACGTGGCGATCAACTCGTCCTCCGTAAGCGAAAAGCTTCCCGTTCTCTGGCTGAAGCTTTAGTCGGTATCCCTGCCGTAGGCGAAGATTCTTAGCTGGCGGGCGGGAACAAGGCACTGCGGAAGACCGCGAATCCTTTTAGTAAAATACATTTTCGACATCAACATCTGTATTTTTATAGCCCGAAAAACTCACCCGCTGCTTCAAAAAATGTTGGAATCCCTTGCGGAAGAAGACGCCGTCATGTCCGTCGTCACCTACTGTGAACTAGTTTTCGGATCTCACAAGAGCCATCGCGCCATTTCCAACATGCGCATTTTGAATTGCTTGGTTGAGGTGATTCCGGTCCTGTCGCTATTTCACGATATGGCCGCGCACTATGGGCAGACCCGCAAGGCACTCCCCTCGGCCCCCTCGATCTGCTAATCGCCGCCCAAGCTCTCACGCTCAAACTTATACTGGTTACGAACAATATTCGCGAGTTTAGCCGTGTGGAAGGCCTTCAAGTCGAAGACTGGTGTTAATCCAAATCGGCTTTACGCGCGCGACGGCCCAGACTCCACTCAAACACACCAGACCCGATTAAGCCGCCCAGGATCGGCCCTACAATCGGTACCCAGAACACAGGCGCACCGCTGTTCAACCCATTATTCTGAAACCCCGCAACCATGGTGAAGAGCCTTGGCCCAAAGTCTCGCGCCGGATTGATTGCATAACCATGCATCCCGCCGAACGCCATCCCGATCACGATCACCACCAGTCCCACCAAAATGGGCCCTAACTCCGTGACATGTTCACCGATCGCCAGGATCATGAACATCAACAGCGCCGTCCCGATCACCTGATCCAGCAATCCGGCGCTCAATTGTTCTGGAAACGCGGGAAAGGTCGTAAACACGCCCGCTGTCTTCTCGAGTCCAGGGTCGAACGCATGAAACGCCGGCCGGTAATTCCAGAACACCAATGCCGACGCGCAGAAGGCACCCGCCACCTGCGCAACTATATAAGGCACTACCTGCCGCCAGGGGAAGCCACGGAAAACAGCCAAACTCAACGTCACCGCCGGATTAAGATGGGCTCCCGACCATTTACTCGAAACATAGATTCCCATCGTCACCGCAATTCCCCATGCGATGGTGATGTTCGTGTACCCGCCGTTTACTACCTCGCCCGGTAATCCCTTACCGAACAGAACCGTCATGGCTACCACGCCGGTACCGAACATCATCAGCACCAAGGTGCCCAGAAACTCCGCTACCAATGCGCGCATTCGGTTCTCAACTTTGTGTAAGTAGTCTCAAGGTCTTCAGGAAGTACACGGGTCTCAGCCACGGTGGTCATGAAGTTGGCATCGCCGGGCCAACGCGGCACAACGTGCATGTGAAGGTGCCCCACCACACCCGCGCCTGCGCTCGCACCCAGGTTGATTCCCATATTCAAGCCCTCAGGATGATACACCTTTCCCAACAGAAATTCCGCGCGGCGCATCAGGTGCATCATTTCCGCGGAATTCTCTTCGGTGTTGTCAGCCAAAGCGGCCACATGATGATAGGGAACAATCATCAGGTGCCCGGTCGAATACGGAAAGCGGTTTAGGACAACAAAGTTATGCTTTGCGCGGTGTACTACCAGATTCCGTTCATCATCGGACGAAGCGGCAATCTGGCAAAAAACACACTCCCGTTCCGTTTTCGGCCCGGAAATATAACGGAATCGCCATGGGCTCCACAGGTAATCCATTTTGGGATGGGAACGCAGACTCGCTAAATGCTCGAAATCACCGGCGTCTGCTCAGGGTCCTCGCTGTTGTCTCCCTCTCGGGAACCCGCGGATCCAATTGAATGATTAACAACGTCTTTCAGTTCTTTGCTGGGCTTGAAATAAGGAATTTTCTTGGCGGGAACTTCCACACGGCTGCCCGTCTTAGGGTTCCGGCCTACTCTGGACTGCCGCTGCCGGGTGCGGAAACTGCCAAACCCGCGGATCTCAATCTTGTCTCCCGATCGCAGCGCTCTCACAATACTGTCAAATATCGCCTCGACAATAACCTCGGCTTCCTTCCTGGTCATTTCCACTACGCGAGACACTTCTTCAATCAGGTCGGCTTTGGTCATGACTCAGAGTGCAGTGATTATTATCAAGCGATTACGAGGAAGTCTGAGTATCTCCTGAATTGCCGCCTTTGGCAAATCCCGGCACAAGTTTCGCCTATTCTTCGTGGTCGGCTATCGTTACTGTGCGCAAATTATCCATTCTCAATGTCGCGGCAGCCGCATGCTTCTGGTAATCCTGAAGCCGGTTCTTCTCTTCATCTTCCACAACGGCCTTCAGGCTGAGTCCGATCTTCTTCTCCTGTTCATTCATGCGAATGATCTTGAAGTCGTGCTCCTGCCCCACGGAAATGGGCGGTGGATCCCCTTTCCTACCGCTATAACCTGGAGTCTCTGAAAAATGGCAAAGCCCTTCCACACCTTCTGCCAGTTCGACAAACGCCCCGAAGCTGGACAAGCGGCAAACCTTTCCGTGCACCATATCGTTCACGTTGTGGTTCTGGAAATACGTCTCCCAGGCGTCAGGCTGTAAGTGCTTCACCCCCAGCGATAGCCGCTTTTGTTTCGCATCGATTCCCAGAATCACCGCCTGTGTGACCGACCCCTTGCGCAAAACTTCGGAAGGGTGCTTCACCCGCTTCGTCCACGAGAGATCCGACACATGAACCAGACCGTCAATCCCTTCTTCAATCTCAATAAACGCCCCGAAATCAGTCATATTTCGGACCCGGCCTTCCACCACGGAACCGATGCTATAACGCTCTTCTATCGTGCTCCACGGGTTTGCTTCCAGTTGCTTCAGGCCCAGTGAAATCCGCCGGTCCTTTGCATGAATTTCAAGCACCACAGCCTCCAGTTGATCGCCCGGCTTCACCACCTTGGAAGGGTGTTTCATGCGCCGGCTCCAAGTCATCTCGCTCACATGGATCAGCCCTTCGACACCAGGCTCCAGTTCCACGAAAGCCCCGTAATCTGCCACGTTCACCACCCGCCCGATCACACGCGATTGCACCGGATACCGCTCTTCGATGTTCTCCCAGGGGTCCTGCTGCAACTGCTTCATTCCAAGTGAAATCCGCTCTTTCTGCGGATCGTACTTCATCACTTGCACCGTAATTTCGTCACCTGGCTGCATGATTTCCGAAGGATGCCCCACGCGGCCATGCGACATGTCTGTCACGTGGAGCAATCCGTCAATGCCGCCAAGATCGACAAACGCGCCGTACTCGGTCAGATTTTTTACCACGCCCGTCACCACGGCGCCTTCCTGCAGTTGCTCCAAGGTGACCGTCCGGCGCTCATTCACGTCCTGCTCAACCGCGGAACGGCGGGACACCACAACGTTCCCCCGGCGGCGGTTTAGCTTAATGATCTTGACGGGAACGTCCTGACCCACCAACTGGTCCAGATTGCGGAGCGGACGCGTATCCACCTGCGACCCGGGCATGAATGCCACAATGCCAACGTCGACCGACATGCCGCCCTTCACGCGGCCCAGCACACGGCCCAAAATGGTCATTTGCTGCTCGAACGCTTTCTCTAAATCCGTCCAAATTCGTAATCGCGCTGCTTTGCGATGCGATAGCGTGACGTAGCCTTCCACACGCTCGGCGTGATGGTCCACCATCACATCGATCACGTCGCCCGGTTGTACTGTAATTTCCCCCGCCGCGTTTTGGAACTGCTCCAGCGGAACTATGCCTTCAGATTTGTATGAAAAATCTACGATAACGTCTTTTGCAGTGACCTGAAGGACCTTGCCTTCCAGGACTTCGTCTTCCGCGGGCGGTACAAAATGGCTGTAGTCTTCCAGCAGATGCTCATAATCCTCCGCTCCCATCGGGACAGTGGATTCAACCTGCTCTCTGGTCTCGTTCTCAGCCATTGCCATCCTCCCCAGGGCTCACTGCAGTAGTGACTCAATTCGGAGAGCAATACGGTGCGGCTACTGTCAGCAACCGAAAATACGCAGTTTCAAGAAGAATAGCGAAGGGTTTTCCCCTTGTCAATGCGACAGGGGTTGCAAGCTCTTAGAGCCCTTCCGAGAAAGAAATACGTGCCATCACGGATTGCACTTTTTCCCGGTATCCATCATTCGGGTTATAAGTGTTCAATTTCTGGGCGACCGTTTTCCCGCGATAGTATCGGCCGTGTGCCAGCCGTTCCGCGACAAAATGAATGCCTTCCCGAACGGAATGGAAAGAGCTGTCCCCATTGTTCCACCCAAACAGGTTATTGCCCCGAAATGCCCTTCCAGCCCCCGATTCCACAACAGAAAGCCCAGGCAAAAGTCTCCAATCCAAGTGGTTCGCATCTGCTTCCACAATAAAAGCAGCGCTAAGGTGCTCGATCGGACTTTTCGTATCGTGAAAAAACTTTTTCAATCGCTGGAATCTAACGTCGGTCGACTTACATTCAGGCTTCGGAAGGTGGCTGTCTGCGTGAGAAACAGTACAAGGTAAGCTCACTGCTCCCGCAAAAATCATCAAGCCTTTCTGAAGATACTTTTTCAATACTGTGTTCCCCCAAATCTCATCCGTGTTTGTATCAAACACGCTTGCGTTTCAATCGAAAGCGTGTGCGGTGGAATGCGAGAAGCTATCAGAAAGCCATACCAAAACTATAACACCTTGAGGTTGCTTTTGAGTGCTTTTAATATTGTTTTAAGTCAAACATAATAAGTCACTTACGCCAAATACACCATCGCGGATCACAAGTCGTCACTCAAACACCTAGTAAGTTGGCGCGCCCGAAGTAGACGTTGGCGTACCCTCAACATCATCTGGAATTGAGTTTCTCCAGTTCTCGAGATGAAATTCCGCTTCTTCCTGAGAGTACCGGTAGGCATCTCGCACTCTTGCAGCTAACTCATTGTGCTTGCCGTGGAGTGCCTCTATTTCCGAATCTGTAAGCTGACTGAATCGTTCACGGAACGAAGCCGTAAAGTTCGTCCATTTGCTCTCAATTTGCTCCCAGTCCATGAACGCCACCCGTTCCGCGGGTCTGCACGTGTTCTGCCAACCACTGTCATCACTGCGTAACAATATAAATATCGATGTCCTGGCTCTCTGTTTCCCGGCTCCTCCTTGCACTCACTCCGTGCTTCGCCTCGCCCGCCCTTTTGGCTCAGGCGGTGCATACATACGTCGGAAACTTGGAATCCCGCGGCGCGCTTGTTGCCTGGGGCACCACCCAAGGACCAAACACCATTGGCCGCTCCTCCGCATCCATGGGAAAGGCCGTGCTCACCGTGGGCGATCAAAAAATCCAGGCGACTCAAAATTGGGCTGCCGTCTCTAATCTGGAGCCTGATCACGAATATCATTACGAGGTCGCGGTAGACGATAAGAAAATCGGCGAAGGCAAATTCCGCACCTGGCCGGAACACGCCACCTCGCTTTGTTTCTTCGTCTTGGGCGATTACGGCACCGGCACCGACGCCCAGTTCAAAGTTGCTGCCGCCATGGATCGCGAATTTCAAAAGCGTTCGAAATCGGAGTGCCCGGTCCGCTTCGTTATTACCACCGGCGACAACATCTATGCCGATCTGAATATGGGCTTCCGCGCTCTTCACTCCGGCGACGTCGATAACGATTGGGAAGACAAATTTTTCAAACCGTACGAAAGGCTGATCCGCGAGATTCCCTTCTACCCCTCACCCGGTAACCACGATGGCAACGACACCGAAAACATGGGCGATCTCACCGCGTACCTCGACAACTTTTTCTACCCCGGCAATCGCCCCGCCCGCTGGTATACCTTCCAGTACGCTGACCTCGCCCAGTTCTTCTCACTCGACAGCACCGAAAACAGCGAAACCGGCAGGAGCAAACCCGTCTATCTTGCAAGCGGCGAACAGTTCAGCTGGCTTCAAAAGAATATCGCCCAAGCCAAGGTGCCGTGGCGCATCCCCTACTGGCACCATCCGGTTTTCAACGCCGGTCCCTTCCACGGGGCCAGCATGAAGAATCTGGCGCACTTTGTTCCGGTGTTTCAACAAGCTGGCGTGAAGGTAGTGTTTAGCGGCCATGAGCACAATTTCCAGTTCAGCGAACAGAACGACAGCACCTCTGGAATACGTTTTGTCGTCTCCGGGGCGGGCGGGGAACTCCGCCACGGCGATGTCAGCCGCAAAATGCAAAAGGCCCACATTGAAGGCTGGTCGCCCGAACTCCATTTCCTCTCGGTTCAAATCGAAGGCAAAGAAATGCGTGTCACCCCTATGGGCGTCCAATCCCCTCTAAACCCCTCTTCTGCCGGGGGCGGCCCGGCTAAAATGCCACTCTTGGTCACTCTGCCGTAATTTAGAATATTGGCACTCGCCCTGCACATCCTTAAGCCATGAGCCTTCAAGAGATTGCGCCAGGCATCGTGCGCCTGCCACTCAGCATTGCCAATGTATATTTCGTCGGCACAAAAGGCTCGCCCTGGTTCCTGGTAGACGCCGGAACTCCCGGCTATTGCGATCGCATTCAGAATGCCGCAATCGGCCTCTTCGGAGAAGACGCTCCGCCCGAATTCATCCTCCTCACGCATGGCCACTTCGATCATTCCGGTTCCGCCTGGGAACTCGCCGAAGCCTGGCACGTTCCCATTTACGCCCATTACCTGGAAGCCCCGTACCTGACTGGCCAATCTCCTTATCCTCCGAAAGACCCCACGGTCGGCGGAGCCATGGCGTTCCTCAGCAGATTCTTTCCCACTAAATCCACGCGCCTGCAACCACATTTGCGGGAACTGCCACAAAACGGTGAAGTGCCCGGCCACCCCGAATGGCAATGGCTGTTCACGCCCGGCCACGCGCCCGGTCACATTTCCCTTTATGATTCCGCCCGCCGCGTCCTGTTGGCTGGTGACGCCTTTGCCACCGCCGATCTCGATTCGCTCATCGGCCTTATTACCCAGCGCCAGCAGATTTCCCGCTCCCCGGCTCCATTCACCTGCGATTGGGTAGCCGCGCGCAACTCTGTGCAGTCCCTTGCGAACCTGCAGCCCTATGTAGTCGGATGCGGTCACGGCTCACCCATGTCCGGCTCGGACGTGGCGTCCGAACTCAACGATCTCGCGGTAAATTTCCCTATGCCCGAACACGGCCGCTATGTTCCCGATCCCGCCCAAACCGATGAGCGCGGCATACGTTACGTTCCGCCCTCCGTCCCGGATTCCCTGCCGAAATTAATTGCGGCCCTCGGAATCACCGCAGCGCTCGTTGCTGTGCTCGTGTTCAAGGTGAAAACCAACAAGCAAATTCTGGAACCGGACGCGGATCTCGCTTGAAGTGGCTACAACTCCGCCTGCCCTCACGAACTGCTGGAGAAATTTTTCTCCCGCTTCTTCGCTAAGCGCGCAAACCGCGTCGCTCACAATCGTCACTTGCTTGCCTGTCGCCAGCAGCCCCTCCGCCGCCAGCTGTACACAGACTTCCGTCACCACTCCGTAGACCACATATTCGGTCGCGGCATGTTCCTGAAGCAGCGGCAGGAAGCTCGCGCTCCGAAACACGTCGGTATGCTGCTTTGTAAACAGAATTTGCCCATGGCCCACCAAAGTCGCCGCCGGCTTCAATTGCCCTACAGTTCCTACTACACAATGCGGTGCCCATTCCCGAAACTCGGCGTCGTTCTCTAAATGCAAACACGCCGTCGAAACCAAGGGAAATCCGCGCTCCACGGCAAAACGATTCAATGCGCCAACTGCCAATATCACCCGCTCCGCTCCGCCTGCGTAGAGCGCACCCGCGGGCAGCATAAAATCATTTTGCGTATCGATATCCAGAAACAACGGCTTCATCACAACCTCACATACTCCGAATCAGCTTCTCTAATTCCTCGCTCTTCAGCACAGGGTAGCTGTCGTCAGGTTCCAACCCTCGCACAGCATCGGGAAGCTCCCGCAGCATCTTGCGCGCCCGCTCTCGCGCGGCATGAATACCGGGCAGTGGCTGAATCAGTTGTCCCTGCAGCATCACCGGATGCTGTAGCGCAACAGCGCCTCCCGCGCATTCCATCGACCGCGTCAGCAAGTCATGATCCGCATACCGGAAAATCTGCTTCGCGCCCGGTACTGAAGCCTTATCTGCGCTACGCTTCGCCGTGAACCGCTTGGTGTTTTCGCCCTCAATTTCCACCATCTTATAGATAGTCCCCATGCTAGGCGCATCCGCTGACGTAGCCAGTTCCGTGCCCACTCCAAAGGCATCAATCGCGGCTCCGGCACTCACCAGCTCTTGAATTTTGAACTCGTCCAGATCGCCGGAGGCCATAATCTTAGCCGCGGGAAAGCCGCCCCGGTCCAACATGCCGCGTATCTCACGCGATAATTCTAAAAAGTTTCCGCTATCAATCCGCACGCCCCAAAATGGCCCACCCACCTCGATCGCTTTCCGCGTTCCTTCCAGCGAATTGTACGTATCGATCAAGTGGACCGTGCTCGCCCCCATCAGCTCCTGCATGCGCCGGAACGCTTCCGTCTCGCTCGCAAATGACATCACCCATGCGTGCGCCGCCGTGCCCATCACGGGAATCGCAAACCTGTAACCCGCCAGCGTATTGCTTGTCCCCGCGCATCCGCCGATGTAGGCCGCGCGCGCTCCTAACACGCCCGCCTCGGGCGTATGTGCCCGGCGCGTTCCAAACTCCACCACTTCGCGCCCGCCGCTTACCTCCGCAATGCGTGCCGCCTTAGTAGCAATCAAGGTTTGAAATGTGAGGGTGGAAAGCAAATAGGTTTCCGGTATCTGCGCTTCAATCAGCGGAGCCCGCACCGTCAGCATCGGTTCACCGGCAAACAGCGGCGTGCCCTCTGGAACCGCGAATAAGTCGCCGGTAAATCGAAACTCGCGCAGATACTCAAAAAACTCTGCGGGAGCGTTGCTGAATTGCGAAAGCCCGCGCAGGTAATCAATCTCGCCTCCGTCGAATTTCAAATTCAGCAGATACTCAACAGCCTGCTCCAGGCCGGCCGCCAGCACATAATTCCGGTGCCTCGGCAGCCTTCTGATCGCCAGCTCGAATGTCGCCTTCTCATTTACTTTGCCGGCGGCGAAATAGCCGGCCGACATCGTTAGCTCATATAAATCGGTGAGAAGCGCGTTCACTTCTTCGGTGCCGCGTTCGGCGCCGATTTTGCCGCACTGACAGGTTTCACCGCCGCTGCCGCTTTCTGAATTTCGTCAACCGCTTTAGCATCCAGTTGGTAAACCGCCGGTTCACCCTCGCGCGTTGCAAAGTAAGCATCGCCCTGTTTATTCACACTCACCCGCTCCTGCCGCTTGCCATCGGCAGAGGTCGCGCTCAGCGCCACAAATGGCTCGCCCGCCGCTTTTGCTGAAAATCCGGAAGCCGTTAAATCGCGCAGCTTGTCAATCAAAGCCTGAACCGTTGCGCCCTCCATCTGCCCGCCGCCCGATAACCACTTCTCTCCCGATTTCTGAAACAACTGCGCGCCCACCGCAACCTGCGAAGGATCGGTAAATCCGAAGTCGAACAACTTCTTGTTCCGGAAGTCGGCAACGGTTTTATCCACGCCCTCGCCTAACTCCGAAGTCGTTTTATACACGCCCGGCACGGCGGAACTCTTGGCGTAATAATCCTTCTCTTTCCCCTTGCGAATCTCCAGCGTTTCAGTCCCGCCTGAATCCGCGGTTGTCACAACCGCCACCTTGGCCGCCGAAGAAAAGGCCTTCTGCACGGCCGCCGCATCCACATCGGACAGGTTCACGTCCATCTTCGCTTCTTTCAGCTTGCGAACCAGATCATCTACCTGCTGCCCGTCGGCACGCATCGGGGAAGGCTTCACAACCTGCCACTCGCCCTGCGCATTCTTAGCCATTTCAAATGCGCCTCCCTTTGCCGCCACCGTCACGCTCGTCAACTTGTCGGAGTTGAAGTGCAGCAACCGCTTGTCGCGAAGATCCTTCAGCCCTTTATCGATCCCGGTCTTGACGAAAGTCGCCACTGAGAAGACGCGCGCATCTTGGGCCAGCTTTGCATATGTTCCAGATCCCGTAGGCACATCGTCACCCAGCAGCAGCGTGTCCGTTTTGCCGTCTTTCCGCGTAACCGTGATCTGCTCGGCAGGCGTCGCCAAGCCATACGTCGCAAGCTGCGAAGGCTTTTCTTCTATCAGCCGGTCGGACGCAAGGTTCGACAAGTTCTGCACCACACCGTTCACTGCTTCCTGATCCGCACCCGTGGCTTGCGGCTCCGTCAAAGTCCAACTCCCGGAAGCTTTCGAGAGCACCGTCGTATCGCCGCCGCGCTTCGCAATCCGAATTCCCACAATCTGGTCTTCTGGAATCGTCAAAATCTTCGGAGGCGCATCGGCCGAAACCGGCGGCTTCTTCTCATCGGCCGCTTTTTTCTGCTCCGACCAGTAAACCGCCCCGCC
>Ga0123338_10000409_pt1 | contig 43933 bp, 46 predicted proteins | sample grotaG_FD_89793 | JGI IMG/M metagenome (GOLD analysis project Ga0123338, IMG submission 89793) | Glacier valley bacterial and archeal communities from Borup Fiord, Nunavut, Canada, to study Microbial Dark Matter (Phase II) -... | ecosystem: Environmental > Aquatic > Freshwater > Ice > Glacier ... | reverse complement strand
CAGCATGAGCTGGTATTTGGGAGCGCGGTAGCCACTCACGATCTCGACATAGGCCTGGCCGAATTTACGCGCCGCCCGCACCACCACGCCTAGCAAACGTTCGTCGACTTGGGTCGCCTGATTGGTGTAGTGGCAGCGAATCAGCGACGAGAAACCCAGGTCGCGTTCGCTCGAAACCGGCAGCGACTCGTCCGTCCACATGTTGTGCAGCGTGATCGGCCGAAGAGGTTCCTTGGCGGGCAGCTTGACGGCGCGAACGTCGGCGCGGGTGGCCTTGTCGGCCAGCCAGGACTGTTTCTTCGAGACGTTGGCGTCTTCTGCGGCGGCGACGGCGTTCGATCCCAGCGCAGCGACGAGAACCACACCGAAAGCGGCCCTCATCCAGGACGCCGCAGCTGCGTGAGACCCTCGTTCATGGCACCGGACCGAAAACCGGCCAGATCCAGCGAGACATAGGTGAACCCACAGCGCTTGCCAAGCGCGACGATGGGCTCGGCGAGCTCGACCGCTCGACCCAGCTCGGCGCGCTCGACCTCCACCCGCGCCAACGCGTCGTGAAAACGCACGCGCAGCTGCCGAAAACCCAGATCGTGTAAGCCTTCCTCGAACGCGTCGAGCGCACGCAGCCGCGCCGGGGTGATCTCGGTACCGTATGGAAATCTCGACGACAAACAGGCGAGCTGCGGCTTGTCCCACGTCGATAGACCGAGTTGGCGCGACAGCTCACGCACCTCGGCTTTGGACAGCTCGGCTTCGACGAGCGGATGACGTGCCCCGCGCTCGTTGGCTGCCATGAGCCCTGGTCGATGGTCGCCCAGATCGTCGAGGTTGGTGCCGAGCAGCACCACCGACAAACCCAGCCGCTCGGCGTGTGGCCCGGCGATGTCGAGGAGCTCGGCTTTACAGTGATAGCAGCGGTCGACGGGATTTTGCGCGAAGCCAGGTCGTTCAAGCTCGTGCGAGTCGACCACGTCGAGCGCAACGCCGTGGGTCGCGGCAAAGGCCTCGGCGGCGGCGCGCTCTCGACGGGCCATCGTCGGTGACACCGCGGTCAATGCCCGGGTGCGGGCGCCCAGCTCGTCGGCGGATATCTTGAGCACCAGCGCCGAATCGGCCCCACCGGAGAACGCTACCAGCGCGCTCTCATAACCACGCACCACGGTGCGAAGCCGCTCGAGCTTGGCTGCCAGCGAAACGCTCATCCCATCCTTGTAGCACTCGTCACGAGACGATGCTCGCTGGCCTTGCGCGCGGTGACGCGCCATACGCCGTCGGACTCGACAACACTCAGGACTTCTTGGCCCTCACCGACTAGCGAGCGGGGCACGTTACGCGCCGCGGCCGGATGATCGAGGAGCACACACAGCTCTGCGCCAAGCGGGAGCTCTTCGAGACGCAGCTTGGTGCGCACGAACGTAAAGGGGCAGACCTCGCCGCGCAGATCGAGCTCTACCATCCCACCACGACGTCAAAAGCTCCGTCGCTCCGTTCGCGGATGCGCTCACCCAGTGCCGTACGTGCCCGTTCTGCCGTCGCTGACAAGCTCCCAAACCCGGCTGGCGCAACCACCGAAACATCCAAGCCCACTGCGCCGAAGGCCATGGCGGCCCGCAACGCCCCCGACGCCAGCGCATCCGGCGCCGCCACCTCGACCAGCACACGGCGAGCCCCCGGTCGAGGCGTCGAGTCCGTCGGATGACGCCCCTGCCGCGTGAAGGTCACTACCCGATGCGCGTCGCGTACCAGCACCGCATGATCATACTGCGACCCCGCCGTGGGTCCACCATCTCGCGTCAAGACACCGCGCGCCTCGGCATCCATCGCACACCAGATGACGTCATGACCGTCGAGGAGGAGCCCGTCGACACGCGAATCGTCCGCCGCTAGCACCCCGTCATGCATCAGAAACAGCACCGCCTCACCCCGGGCTGCCCGCATGATGGCCAACGCGCCGTCGAGGAGCCTGGGGTCGGCCAACACGACACCGACGGACCAGGCCGTCATCGCGGGTAGCTGGCCACTTCGGCGAACGCCTTGCCGTCCCAGCGGAAGCGTTTGGCCAGCCGCGCCCCGTCGGAGCGAACGTCGACCACGAGGTAGTCCACGGTGTAGAGCGGCTCGCCATCGAACAGGGCCGCGCGTTGATCCTCGTCGGAGAAATACGATCCGACGTCGCAGTGCGAGTGATAGATCGTCGTGACCCGGGTCTCGCCACGGAGATGCCGATCGAGGAAGAAGAGGTCTTTGGCCCCGAGGTTGTAGGCCGTGCGGGCGTCGCGCGGAAAGTGTACTGGGTCTTCGGCGTGCAGCGCATTCTGTCGATTTTCGGCGGGCCGCACCTCGACTCCCCTGGGGCCCTCGACCAAAAATCCACAAATTTCCTCGGGATAGCCGGCCTCGGCATGCTCCCACAGCGCCGCCAGCGCCGATAAAGGCAGCTCACCACTCATAGTGTTTCTCCCAGCGCAGCGGCGTGAAGTAACGATCACCGCGATCACACAACACCGTCACGATGCACGCCGGCTGGCCCGGCGGCAGCTCCTTGGCCAGCCTGAGCGCACCGGCCAGGCCCGCACCCGACGAGTGACCGACGAAGAGTCCCTCTTCATGGGCGGCACGCTCGGCTACGTCCCATGCCTCCTCGGTCGGCATCTCGAGGATGCGGTCGACGCAATCTTGCGGCCGCCAGATGTGTGGGACGATCGACGAGCCCATGTGCTTGAGGCCCTCGAGGCCGTGCAAGGCATCGTCGGGCTCGACGGCCACGACCTGGACTTTGTCTCCACGGGCTTCTTTGAGCCGCCGTCCGGTACCCATAATGGTGCCGCTGGTGCCGACGCCGGCGACGAAATGGGTCAGTCGATCGCCGACCGCTTCCAAGATTTCCACGCCGGTGCCGAGGTAGTGCGCGCGCGGGTTGGACGCGTTGGAATATTGGTCGGGATAAAAGTAGCGCCCAGGCTCGGCAGCGACGAGCTCCTGGCACAGGCGGATGGCGCCGTCGGAGCCTTCCATGCCGGACGAATAGATGACCTCGGTGCCGTAGGCCTGGATGATCTGCTTGCGCGCCGCCGACACATTTTCCGGCATGACCAGGACGCAGCGATAGCCGAGCGCGGCGCACACCAGCGAGTAGGCCACGCCGGTGTTGCCGCTGGTCGAATCGATGAGCGTCTGGCTCTCGGTCAGTCGACCGGAGGCGATGCCGTCGGTAATCATCTGCAGCGCGGGGCGATCTTTCACGGAGCCGCCGGGGTTCATGAACTCGGCCTTGGCCCAGATCTCCACCTCCGGCCGTGGCTCGAGGTTGCGCAGCCGGATGAGCGGGGTGCGCCCGATAAGCTCGGTGATCGACTCCACTCGTCGACAACGGTGGACCGCACCCTCGATGTCGAGGAGCCGCGCCGCCGGCGGATGCTTGGCGAGAGCGCGGCTCACAGCTCGAGCGCGGCCTTCACCGCACGTAAGGCCTCTTCGACGGCAGCCCGCGGCTCATCCGAATCGACCTGTGTCGGATCGACGGTGACCCGCACCAACGGGTTGAGCGCGCGCACCGCGTTGGCGATCGTCTCCGACGGCACGATCAGCTGGCCAAAGCCTGCACCGGCCAGATAGAGCGCCGCCAGCTCACTGTGCGCGGTCACCGTCGCGCGACGCAGCCGTTCCTGGCCCACGCCGCCCACCACGGGCAGCACCATCTGCTGTCCGTAGCGCCGGATTTCTTCGTCTGAAAAGCGATTCACCGCGCTCACGTCGAGAATCAGCCGCCCGCGATGGCCGGCACGATGGAGACCTCGTCGCTGTCCTTGACCGGCGTGTCGAGGTTCTGCAAGAACCGAATGTCCTCGTCCTTGACGAACACGTTGACGAAGCGCCGCAGCGCGCCCTCGGCGTCGCAGATGCGCTCCTTGATGCCGGGGTAGTTCTTCTCCAGATCGACCAACAGCTCACCGACGGTGGCACCGGCAGCGGCGACCTCTTCTTTGCCTTGGGTGAGCTTGCGGAGTGGGGTGGGGATGCGGACGGTGGCCATGGGTTCTCCTTTTATGCGGAAGCGAGCAAGCTCTCGAACTCTTCGATGCGGGGGGCGATGACCGGCGGCGGCGGCATGACGGCCACCAGTGGCTCCTGGGTCTTGAGGCCCTGGCCGGTGATGCAGATCACGGTGGGCTCGTCGGGATGGATGAGCCCACGGGCGATGAGCACCTTGGCCACAGCGACGGTGACGCCGCCAGCGGTCTCGGTAAAGAGACCCTCGGTCGCCGCCAGTAGACGAATGCCAGCAACGATCTCGGCGTCGCTGACGACCGCCGTCGAGCCGCCCGAGGCGCGGATGGCCTCGACGGCATAGGGACCGTCGGCGGGGTTGCCGATGGCCAGGCTCTTGGCGATGGTGTGCGGTGTCTTGACGGGCTTGATGATCCCGCGGCCAGCGACGGCATCAGCGATCGGGCTGCAACCCTCGGGCTGCGCGCCGTGCAGCTTGGTGACCCCCTCGGCAGCGACGAGACCCAGCTTGGTCATCTCCGAGATGGCCTTGCCGATCTTGGTCAGGAGCGAGCCCGACGCCATGGGCACCACCACGTGCGCTGGTGTGCGCCAGCCGAGTTGTTCGAGGATCTCGTAGCCGTAGGTCTTCGATCCCTCGGCGTAATACGGTCGCAGATTCACGTTCACGAAGGCCCACGGATGGCGTCCAGAGATCTCCGAGCACAGTCGATTCACGTCGTCATACGTGCCGCGCACAGCGACGAGATTCGGCCCGTAGATCGACGTGCCCATGACCTTGCCAGCCTCGAGATCGTTCGGGATGAGCACATAGCAACGCAGCCCCGCTTGCGCCGCATGCGCCGCGGTCGAGTTGGCCAGATTTCCCGTCGACGCGCAGGCCACCGTATCGAAGCCAAGCTCGCGCGCCTTGTTGAGCGCCATCGACACCACACGATCTTTGAACGACAGCGTCGGGTGACAAACGGCGTCGTTCTTGACCCAAAGCTGGCGATGCCCAAGCGCCTCGCCCAGCCGATGCGCGCGTACCAACGGCGTGCCGCCGACATGTAGGCCCAGCGTCGGCGGCGCCGACAAAGGCAAGAGCTCCCGGTAGCGCCAGATGTTCATCGGCCGCGACTCGATCACTGCACGCGACAGCGCCTTGCCGATGGCGGCGTAGTCGTACGCGACCTCGAGCGGACCAAAACAGTCTTCACACACATGCAGCGCCTCCGCCGGATAGGCGCGCTCGCACTCTCGACAACGCAGACCGACGACGCTCATCAGCACGCTCTCCGTTCTTCGACTCCGCAGGCAGTGCAACCTGGGCGTGGACGCAGCCGGACGAGGCGCGTACCAGCGATGGTGATGATCTCCAGTGCGCCGGCCAGACGCGGCTGTCCGGCGTGCAGCGCCCAGGCTTCCTCTGCCATCACCACGCCGACCACGCCGCACAAAGGCCCGAGCACACCAGCGACGGCGCAACCCACCTCACCTGGCGGTGGCGCCTCGAACAAGCACCGATAGCAAGCGGACCGAGACGTCACGCTCATGACCTGACCCGAAAGACCCACCACGGCGCCGTGCACCAACGGCACGCCGGCCGCCACGCATAGATCGTTGAGCAAGAACTTCGAAGCGAACGCGTCGGTGCAGTCGAGCACCACGTCGTGGTGACCAATCAGTGCCGCATGCTCCACGCCAAATCGTAGGTTCAGCGCCGTTACCTTGACCGGCCAGCGACGGAGAATGGCGTCGCGCGCCGACTCGGCCTTGGGCCGACCGAGGTCCTCGGTGCGGTGCAGAATCTGACGATGCAGGTTGCCGAGCTCGACGCGATCGTCGTCGACGATGGTCAGCTCTGCTGAAAGACGCGCGAGCGACCATGCCACCGGGCAGCCCAGCCCACCGGCACCGACGACGAGTGCCTTCACGCGAAGTACTCGTCGAGCGAGAAATAACGCTCTCCGGTATCACACATGACCGTCACCACCCGCTTGCCTGGGCCGAGCTCGCGCGCGAGCTCGAGCGCCACGAACGCGTTGGCTCCGGCCGAAATTCCGACGAGCAGCCCCTCTTTGCGAGCCAGCTCCACCTTGGTCCGATAGGCGTCGCGATCATCGACCCGACGGATCTCTTTGACGACCTCGCGATCGAAATTTTCAGGTACGAAGCCAGCACCGATGCCCTGGATCTTGTGCGGTCCAGCCACGCCACCCGACAGCACCGCCGAGGTCGACGGCTCGACGGCGATGATGCGGCAGCGCGGAATGGACTTGGCGAACACCTGACCCACGCCACTCACGGTCCCACCCGTGCCCACCGCAGCGACGAAGGCGTCGCACCCCTCGGGCCCCAGTTGCTCGAGAAGCTCGCGCGCGGTGGTCAGCCGGTGCACCTCGGGGTTGGCCGGATTCGAAAACTGCTGCGGCATGAACCAGGTCGGGTTCTGACGGCAAAGCTCTTCGGCCTTGGCGACCGCGCCTTCCATCGTCCGCTCGGCCGGCGTCAGGATGAGCTCGGCGCCATAGGCCGACAACAGGCTCCGTCGCTCGAGCGACATCGACTCCGGCATGGTCAGAATGAGCCGATAGCCTTTGACGGCGCACACCAAAGCCAGGCCAATCCCGGTATTTCCCGACGTGGGCTCGACGATGACCGACTCGCCCGGCCGGATCCGTCCCTGTCGCTCGGCTGTCTCCACCATGCTCAGCGCGATGCGGTCCTTGACCGACCCACCGGGATTGAACTGCTCGCACTTGACCCACACCTCGCCCGAGCCCGGCTCGGGCAGCCGACGCAGCCGCACGAGAGGCGTGCCACCGACGAGCTGCAAGATGTTGTCGACCTGGGGTGCGCGCATGTCGCCTCTAGATGAAATACATGAGCGGTTGGGCCTCACCGCGTCGCAAGCCTTCGTTTTCGCCACGACGGCACAGATCCCCGATGGTCACCGACTCGAAGCACTGGGAGACCCGATCCTCGAGCTCACGCCAGATGTCCGCGGCGACGCGCCGCGTAGCTTCGTCTTCGTCGCTGTCCCCGTCGCAGAGCTCGATGGGCCCCTGCACTGCGCGTAGCACGTCGCCGAGCGTGATGGTCTCGGCCGCCCGCGCCAGCGAATACCCGCCGTTGGGTCCGCGCTTGGCGTCGACGAGATGCGCGCGTCGCAGATCCTGAAAGATCTGTTCCAGATAGCGCAGCGGCACGCTCTGCCGCTCGGCCACATCGTGCGCCTGCGTGGCCTTGCCCTGTCCGTGAAAGGCGAGGTCGAACAGCGCGCGCACGCCGTAGCGGGTCTTCGTGGAAATCTTCACTGGGGATAATTCTCGACCAATTTGGTCAAGAATATGTGCGCCGAGACGGTGCCCCTGTCAAGTCGCGGCGGTGTGACACACCTTGCACCGACCGTCCGCGCCAATGAGCCCAATGCAGTTGTCGTCGGGGCAGAGCTGGCGATCATCGTCGGAATCGTGGTCGCTGTCGTCGGTGGCACGAACCTGTACCACCGGCTCATGATGCACGCCGTTGACGCCGTTGGCCCCATTCGCTGGGCCCTTCGATACCGGAGCCGCCTCGCCCATGGCGCCACACACCGGACAACGCCCGGTATCGTCGAGCACGCCGACGCACGTCCCGTCGGGGCACAGGCGTCGGTTGTCGAGATCGAGCTCGTCCATTTCAATCACGGCCACAGAATCACTTCAGCTTCTTGAAGAGGTCGTTCAACTTGGCCTTGGCCTTTTCCATCGAGTCGTCGGCCTTGGGCGCGTCGCCGTCTCTGAAGTCGAAGTGCGCGCAGAAATTGCTCTCTTGCCGGTCGCGGATGAAGGCAGCCTCGGGCTCGCGACACTGATTGTGAATATTCGGATCCCAAAGCCGGCAGTTCTTGCAGACGTGCAAGTCGGCCGCGCAGTGCGGACAGGAATCGCGACGACCGACCTTGATGCCGACCTTCACGTCGAAGATCTGTTCGTTGCCGCAGGACCAGCAGTAGTACGCCATGGCGGGGCACTCTAGCGCTTGTCCCGAGAGGCGGCAACCTTGGCAGCCCAGGAAACCTCGGCACAGGCACTATTGACGAATGGCGGCTTTCCCAGTATCCCAACGCGCATGGGATCGATCGACGCGACTGACCTCCGCAAGAACGTGAAGCTCCTCATCGACGGTGTTCCGTATACCGTCCTCGAAGCCCAGTTCGTCAAACCGGGCAAGGGCGCGGCCTTCACACGCACCAAGATGAAGAACCTTCTCTTCGGCGGCAACATCGAGCGCAACATCCGCTCGGGTGAAAAGGTCGAGCTCGCCGACGTCGACGAGCGCCAGATGTCCTTCCTCTACAAAGAGGCCGAGGACTTCGTGTTCATGGACACTACCAACTTCGAGCAGATGAATGTGCCAGGCACGCTCATCGACGAGGATTGGCGCTGGCTCAAGGACAACATGCAGGTGCATGTGTTGTTCTGGAACAACAAGGCCATCGGCATCACCCTGCCCAATTTCGTCGAGCTGCGCGTCACCGCGTCCGAGCCCGGCGCCAAGGGCGATACCTCGGGCGGCGCCGTCAAGGCCGCCACGCTCGAGACCAACGCGGCGATCAACGTGCCGCTGTTCGTCAATGTCGGCGATCTCCTCCGCATCGATACCCGCTCCGGCGAGTACTGCGAGCGCGTGAAGGGCTGAGCCCCCCGATTTTCGAGGCTCTCGAAGCGGATCGTCTTCGCCCCCGCCTCGAGGCGTTGCGCGCCCGCGCCCGCCTGAACCAGATCATTCGACGTTTTTTCGACGAGCGCGGCTTCGTGGAGATCGAGGCGCCGATCATGGTGCCGTCGCCGGGCCTCGAGCTGCATCTCGACGCCTACGAGGTCGCCGGTGGGCATCGTGGCCAGCCGCGGTTTCTCATCACCAGTCCCGAATATCAGCTGAAGCGCCTCGTCGCTGGTGGCCTTGCGCGCATCTATTCGCTCGGCAAAGTCTTCCGGCGCGGCGAAGAAGGCCCACATCACAACCCCGAGTTCACCATGCTCGAGTGGTATCGCGCCGGCGAGGGCTGGGAAGCGGTCGCCGCCGACGTGGAGGCGCTGGTGTCGACGGCGGCCGACGAGCTCGCGCCATCAGCAGGGATCTCGTTGCGTCCACCGTGGACGCGGCTGAGCGTCACGGAGGTCATGCGTCTTCACGCAGGCGTCCAGGTCGACGGCGACGAGGACGCCGACACCTTGCGCCAGCGAGTGCGTGCCGCGGGTCATCGCGCGCCCGCGGACGGCGACTGGTCGGATGTCTTTTTCACGGTCTTTCTCGACGCAGTGGAGCCGAAGCTCGCAGCATCGCAAGCGCCCGTGGTGCTCTACGACTGGCCCCGCCCGCTGGCGGCGCTGGCGCGCGAGAAGCCGGGCGATCCGCGTGTCGTCGAGCGCTTTGAAGCGTATCTGTCGGGGCTGGAGCTCTGCAATGGCTTCGGCGAGCTCATCGACCCCGTGGAACAGCGACGGCGATTGCAGGCAGATCTGGCCGAGCGGGCGCGTCGCGGGCTGCCTCTCTATCCCATCGACGAGCGCTTCCTCGCGGCGGTTGGACACATGCCGGCTTCCGGCGGGGTGGCGCTGGGGGTCGACCGCCTGGCCATGCTGCTCCTTGGCAAGAGCCATATCCGTGATGTGCTGCCATTTTCGGCCGCTGAATTGTAGGTTAAATTACAGCAATACCGACCCAAAGCACGATCCGCTTGATTGCCATCAGGAAGTATCGTACGCGTCATTGATGCGGGAACTTATCAAGAAACTCTTGGTTGCTTCGACTCTTGCAGCGACGGTACTGGTGGGTACACACAAGGCCTCCGCCGATCCTTGCCCACTGGTCATGATCATCCTCGACCGCTCCGGCTCGATGGACGAGTCGCTCGGTGCTGGCGGCACCAAGTGGCAGATCGCCACCACCGCCATCGGCCAGCTCCTGGCGGCCTACGGCGCGCAATTGCCGTTCGGCATGCTGACCTTCCAGGACGATGTCTCTTGCACCAGCTTCGCATCGGAGATTCACCTGGCCTGCGCCAACAACAACGCGGCGGCCATCAATTCGGCGCTGGCCGCGACGGCGCCGTCGGGCTCCACCAATACCGGCGAGGGTGTTGACGAGGGTGTCAAGATGCTCACCGCCGGGCTTGCCGCCTCCAATCCGCAACGTCCAGGTGCCTACATCATCCTCATCACCGACGGGCAGCCCAACTGCAACGCCGGCGATCAATCGGGCAAAGCAACCTTTACCACCGCGCGTATCGCCAATGCGAACAGCATGAACATCAAGACCTTCGTCGTCGGCTTCGGCAACCTCGACAGCACCTCGGCCTCCAACATGAACACCATGGCAGCAGCGGGCGGCGAGCCATGCACCACCTGTGGTACCAACAAGTACTACGCCGCCGACAGCGCGGCGTCGCTGAACGACGCCATCACCACCATCACCGGCCAGATCACCGGCGAGTTCGGCGGCACCTGCGACGACTCCTGCTACACCAACGGTTGCAGCTCGTTTGGCGCTGGCTTTGTCTGCGTCAAGAGCATGTGCAAGTCCGATCCCTGCGCCACGGTCCGCAGCACCTGCGCACCCGGCGACTATTGCTACACCGACGGTAACTCGCCCGGCATCTGCGTCCACCCCTGCACCAAGATCTGCGGCGCGGGTGAGGTCTGCACGTTGCAAGACTCCTGCGCCAAGGCGAGCGCGGTCCAGTGCAGCCCCACCTGCCAGTCAGGCCAGGTCTGCATCAACGGCGTGTGCGCCGACGATCCCTGCAACTATGTCACCCAGCCCGATGGCACCCACGGCTGCCCGTCTGGCCAGACCTGCCAGAGCGGCACCGGCGTGTGCCTCGGTAACGGCGCTGGCGGCGGTGGTGGTCGTGGCGGCGGTCGCAACGCCGGCTGCAGCTGCGATCTCACCGAGACCCGCACCAACCAAGGTGTCGCGGGCCTCCTGTTGCTCGGCCTCTGCGGTCTCATGATCTTCCGTCTCCGTCGTCGCTCCGAATACTAAGCGACCACAGCCGTCCAACTTCTTTCTACCCTGGAGATCCCATGAACATCGTCACCCGTACGCGCTCGTTCGCCCGCATGATCCTCGTCGCTGTGTTGTTCGTGGTGGCGCTGCCTCTGTCGTCGCCGGTGTTCGCGCAGAAGAAGGCCGAGCCGGCTCCAGCTACCACTGCTGCGCCGCTCGTCGACATCAACTCCGCCAGCGAGGCCGATCTCAAGGCGCTGGCCGGCATCGGCGACGCATATGCCAAGAAGATCGTCGAAGGCCGCCCTTACGCCAACAAGACGCAGCTTCTGTCGAAGAAGATCGTGCCCCAAGCGACCTACGACAAGATCGTCGACAAGATCATCGCCAAGCAGAAGTAGCACCCGCCGCCTGAAGCACCCGCCAAGACGCTCCGCATTGTGGCAAGATGCCGGACCTAGTGTCCCTCTCCCACCGCACCGAAAGTGATCAGCCATGAAAGTTCTCGTCACCGGAGCGTTCGGCAACGTCGGCAGCCACGCCGTGCCAGCGCTCATGAAGGCCGGCCACCAGGTCCGCTGCCTCAGTCACCGTAGCCGCCATGATGAGCGCGTCTCCCGCGACAAGTTCAACGGTCCCGTCGAGATGATCCACGGCGATATCCGCCGGGTGATCGACCTCAAAGACGCCGTCGAGGGCGTCGATGTGGTGGTGCACCTCGCATATGTGATCCCGCCGCAGGTCGACGAGGATCCGGTCTACGCGCACGAGGTCAACGTGGTGGGGACCGAGAACCTCCTCACCCAGATTCGCCGTCAGAAGAAGCCGCCCAAGCTGCTGTTCGCGTCGTCGTTCGATGTGTTCGGGCACACCCAGCACTTGCCGCCGCCACGCCGGCTCACCGATCCCGTCGCTGCGACCGACCTGTACACCCGTCACAAGCTCCTCAACGAAGCGGCCATCATCGCCTCGGGACTGCCGTACAGCATCTTTCGGTTCGCTGACATCCCGCCGATCGCGCTGCGCACGCCGCACGCGATCATGTATCGCATCCCGCTCGAGACCCGCATCGAGACGCTGCACCCCGACGATGCCGGCCTGGCCATCGCCAACGGCGTCAGCAGCGACATCTGGGGGCGCACCTGGCTCATCGGTGGTGGCGCGCGGTGCCAGCTCAAATATCGCCAGTATCTGAATGCCTTCCTCGAGCTGTTCGGCATTGGATCGCTGCCGGAGAATCTGTTCTCCGAGGAGCCGTATCCAACCGACTGGATCGACTCGACCGAGAGCGAGGCGTTGCTGAAGTATCAGCGGCACTCGTTCGACGACATCGTGCGCGACTGTGTGGCGCTCTTGGGTTGGCGTCGCCCCTTCATGCGTCTGTTTCGTCCGTGGGTGCGGTCGCGGATCATCGATCTGGCGCACGCCAACGGTCACCATGGCGCCCATGGCGACCACGCACACGACGATCACCCTTCACACTGATGTTCGTCTTCGGTCACGCGGCCCTCGGGACCGCGCTGGTCCGACGAGCCGTTCCCACGACGCCACTGCCGTGGGTGGTCTTCGGCGCGCTCTTGCCCGATCTGCTCGATAAGCCTCTCTACTACAGCCTTTATTTCTACAGCCGCTGGTTCGGTGCCGGTCTGCATGGCGCCGACCTCGGTCTCATCAGCGGCACGCGCACCGTCGGACATACCGCATTGTTTCTGCTCACGCTCGTCGCTGGTGCGGCCGTGTTGCGCAGCCGGATATTGTGGGCGATCAGCGCCGGCGTGGTCAGCCATCTGCTACTCGACAACCTCGGCGATGCCTTCGGCACCCGCCATCCCGGCGACGGGCCGAGCACCTTCGACGGCCTCATCTTTCCGTTGCATGGTGCGCGCTTTCCGCTCTCTTCGTTTGGCACCGTCGGCGATCATGTCCGCTCCTTCACCAAAGCCTACGTCCTCGTCGGTGAGGCGCTGGGACTGTTGGTCATGGGCTGGTGGTGGATGGCGCGAAAGCGGCGGCGGGGCGCGGCTGGTGATATAGACAAGTCGTGAAGCTTCGAACGTGGGCCTTGGCGCTCCCTTTCCTTTTGCCGGTCGTGACCGCTCGTGCGGCCGGACCGGATGCATCTGTCCGCACCGACGTGATGGTGGTCGAAAACCACGCCGAGCGTGCGCTGCCGCCAGGCGCGGCCGGCTATACCGTCGTCGATCTCCGTGAGGAATGGACGCCATACATCTTCCAAGAGCAGACCGGTGCCGACGGTGCGCTCATGGCGCCACGCTACCGTTCGGTCTTTCTCGGCCTGGCAAGAGATCTCGGCGATCCCGACGGTCAGGCGCTCTTGCCTGGGCAACACAATTATCTCGAGCTGTTCGGCATTCCACCGACGCTGAAGGTCTTGCGTGAGCGTTTTCTGGCCGACGCCACCAACACCTGCCCCGATGTCGATTTCGCCAAGCTCAATGCCGTGACGGCCATCGCCATGCGGGAAGAAGTCGCCGCGTTGCGCGAGCGCTCGCGGCTGCGCGAGCTGCGCCAGAAGCTGGAATCGCTGCGCAAAAAGCTCAAGCTACCGTCGCTGGAAGCGCTGGGTCTGGCTGATCCCAAGGCGGCCGCCGATCTGGCGGCACTGGCCAAAGCCGACGCGCAGATCGCAGCGTTTCCCGAGATGGAAAAGCGCCTGCGCTGCGAAGGGGTCCTCGGCAAAAAGGGCCACGCTCCTGGTCGTGTCGACGAGGCGCTGCGCCAGGCGCTGGTGGCCTTTCAGCACAAGCACAAGCTCTACGACTCCGGCGTCCGCGCCGACACGTCGCTGGCGCTCGGTCACACGCCGCTGCAGAACGATCACGCGGCGCTGGTGCGGGTGCTCACCGAGCGCGTTGTCTCCGCTGCCAACATCCTCGAAGACGGCTCGGTCAACAACAAGGAAGGCATCCCGCCGACCTACACCGACGAGCAAGGCGCCAAGGTGCCGATCCGTAACCTCGTCGAGGAAGCGATCAACGCCACCCTGGCCCAACTCGAGCTCGATACGCCGGAGCGTGCGCTGGCGTTTTTTCAGCGCCATCCCGCGGAGGATTTTGCCTGGCTGCGCGTCGGAGTGAAGCTGCCGGCCGTGCCGGCCTACCACTCGGCGATGATGGATCTTTCGGTGGAGATCGATCGCGGCGACGTCTTTTACGATCCGCTCTTCGACGAGAAGGGCAAAGAGGCGAATCAGTCTCGCCATCATTTCCCGTCGCTGACGCTGCGGGTGCGCTGGCATGACCAACTGATTCCGCTGGTGCGCTGGCGGACGACGATTGGTGGCTGGCGTTCGGATCTGGCCTCGAACGGCTACGAATATTTCCGGTACAAAGGCTCCGATGTCGGTGCGCGTGTCTGGCGCAACGTCGTCGCTGGACCGGTCTGGATCGCGCCCAACTCGACGCCGGTGCGCAGCCTCATCAAGGGCAAGACCGTCAACGGCAAGAGCCAGCTCGTCGTCAACTACGACGAGGTCGGGCCCGGGTATCTGTCGGCCTATGGTCTCGTCGCTGCGTACAATGTCGTGCCTGGCAAAGACGGCAAGCCCGACTGGGACAACGGCGTGCGCGTGCATGGCAGCTCCGAGTTTCTCTCCATCCGCAATCCCAACGCGTATTCACACGGTTGCCATCGCTTGATGAACCATCTGGCGGTGCGGCTCTTCTCCTTCGTGCTGCGGCATCGCAGCGTGATTCTCGTCGGAGATCGCTCGCTCGACTTCTCGCGGCAGTTCTTGTGGAAGGACGACATCTACGAGATGCGGCTGCCTTCGCGCGGCTTCTATTTTCAGCTGGAGCCCACGCTGCCGGTCAACGTGCTCGAGGGAAACATTCTTGGCAAGGCCAAGAAGCCCATCACCATCTACATGCCGAAGCCGGGGGTGAAATATCCGCCGGGCCCGACGCCGGTGCCGCCCGACAGCCCTGAAGCCCGCGCCGGTGGGGGAGGTGGCGATTGAGACGCCTCTTGCTGATCGTGGCGGTCGGAGCAGCGGCATGCGGGCCGAAAGCGGGCGGCCCGCGGGGGCCCAGCAATGAACCCGATGGGCCCCATTTTTCGTCGCGTGATGGTGGAACGGCGCCGGTGCTCGTCTCACCCAGCGACGGCGGAGTGGCGCAAGTGCGCCCGCCGGCGCCACCGCGTCCAGCCAAGATTCGGCTCACCATTCGCTCCGTGCCGAACAAGGCATTGGTAGCCTGGGGCAAGCAAAAGCTCGGTCCCACGCCGGTGCAGCTCGAGCGACCACGCGATAGCGGACCGGTGGACATCGTGGTGCGCTCCGACGGCTATCTGCCGCTACACACTCGCCTTTACACCTTTCGCAACGAGAACATGACCGTGCGGCTCACCAAGAACGCCGACCGCATGTCGATTCTGGGCGCCAAAAAAGAGATCCCGCCCGAAAATCCCGACGGGGGCGCGCCGCCCGCACCTTGAGCTTGGCCGGGCCCGCAGGTACGCTGCCGGCATGCGTATGCTCGCTCTCTTCTGCCTGGTCTCCTTGGCGTCATCGGTGTCTCGCGCCGAGACGGTCGGCGCCACCGCCCCACCTGCCTCGACCATCACCTGGTGGGGCCACGCCGCCTTCATCATTCGCACCAGCAACGCAGTCATCGCCGTCGACCCCTGGCTCGACAACCCCAAAGCCCCGAAGACGCCTTGGCCTGACAAGCTCGACGCCATCCTCATCACCCACGGTCACAACGACCACGTCGGCAATGCCGTCGCCCTCGCCAAGAAAACCGGCGCTATCGTCGTCGGCAGCTACGAGCTGGTCTCCGCCCTCGGCATCGACCCGGCCAAGATCTCGCCCATGAACCCAGGTGGCACGTTGACCGTCAAAAATACGGTAATCTTCATGACTCCAGCCGTCCACAGCTCCAGCCTCGACGGCAAATACGCTGGCGCTGCCGTCGGCTACGTGATCCACACGCCCAACGGCACCATCTATCACGCTGGGGACACGGACGCCTTTGGCGACATGGCGCTCATCGCCGAGCGCTATCGCCCGACGGTGGCGCTGTTGCCGATCGGTGGCCGCTTCACCATGGATGCCGACGGGGCCACGCTCGCCGCTCGGCTCCTCAAGGTCCCCACCGTGGTCCCGATGCACTACGGCACCTTGCCCATGCTGCCCGGCACCCTGGCCTCATTCCGCACCGCCATGGCGTCGCTACCGTCGGTGAAAGTCCTCGACCTGGCCATCGGAACCCCGACCAAGCTGTGAGCTCCGCGCCGCGCCGGTTTTGGCGCTCGAGCACCTTCTACATTTTCGTTGGCCTCATCGTCGGCGTGATCCTCGGCGGATTTCTGCCCGAGGACCAACACCCGACGGTCTACCTGGCCTTTCAATTCTGCAGCAAAGCCTTCATCGCGCTGGTCAAAGGGCTCATCGTTCCGCTCTTGTTCTCGACGATTGTCGTCGGGATCGCCCAGACCGGCGACCTGAAAGCCGTGGGCCGCATGGGTGGCAAGGCGCTGCTGTACTTCGAGATCGTGACCACCTTTGCGCTCGGCATCGGTCTCCTCGTGGTCAACGTGATAAAGCCCGGCCAAGGCCTCTCACTCGACCTCAGCAAACACAGCCACCTCGGCGCCCAACAAAACGGCTGGGAGGTGGCGATGCACCTCTTTCCGTCCAACCTCGTCGCCCATGCCGCCGCCGGCGACATCTTGCCGGTGGTCGTCTTTGCGACGCTGTTCGGCGTCAGCCTCACCCGCGTCGGCGAGCGTGGCAAGCCGGTGCTGGCCTTCTTCGAAGGCGTCGTGCAGGTGATGTTCAAGTACACCGACATCATCATGCGACTCACGCCCCTCGGCGTCTTCGGCGCGATGGCTTACAACGTGAGCCACATGGCCGCAGTGCACACCGTCGGCGATCACACCGTCGGTGGCTGGGCTGCGGTGGCCAGCCTGCTCGGCCGCTACGCGCTGCTGGTCGGGTCGCTCTATCTGGCTCTGCTCTTGTTGGTGGTGCTGGTGTTTCTGCCGGTGATGTTCATCTGCCGCATCTCGCCGCGGCGCTTTTTCCGCGCCGTGCGGGAGCCGGCCTTGACCGCGTTCTCGACGGCGTCGAGTGAGTCAGCGCTGCCCAAGCTTCTCGAAACCATGACCGAGTTTGGCGTGCCGCGACGGGTGGCGGGCTTCGTCATCCCCACCGGCTATTCGTTCAACCTCGACGGCTCGACGCTGTATCTCGTGCTGGCGTCGGTGACCATCGCCCAGGCCGCCGGCATCGAGCTGTCAATCGGCACCCAGCTCCTGATGGCGCTGACCTTCATGCTGACGTCGAAGGGCGTGGCGGGTGTGCCGCGGGCGACCTTGGTGATCATTGCTGGCACGGCAGGCGGCTTCGGCCTTCCGGCCGACGCCGGGGTGGCCATGCTGCTTGCAGTCGACGAGCTGATGGATATGGCCCGCACGATGGTCAACGTGATCGGCAACGGACTCGCCTCGGCCGTCGTCGCTCGGTGGGAGGGCGTGTTGGGGGATGGCGAGGCTGACGCCCCAACACCATCCCCCAATACCACTGCCGACACCACCCACCATGTCGGATAGCGACGAGCTTGATCCCTCCGTCGAATAGGGCGTACGATACGGGAATGCGCCCACTTGCCGCCTCGTGGTGCTCCGCGTCTCTTCTCCTCGCCGTCGCTGCAGCTGTCGGCTGCAACACCCCCGTGTACATCGGGGAGCGACGCGCGCTGGCCACCCAGCCAGCGGATCCGACGATGCCCATGCAGATGGGCATGCAGCCGGACAAAGATCTGTTCGTGCTCCCAGTGCGCAAACCCAAGAATGACGAGATGAAGGCCATCATGGCCGAGCAGACCAAGCTCGGGCTCATGATGCCGGTGCCGTGGGCCGCGCTCCGCGACTTCGACATCCAGATCGAGTGGTCGGTCAAGAACCTCGACAACACGCCGTCCAAGGCCTTTCTGACGGTGAACGGCGGCAATGAGTTCGGCGACTATGTCCCGGAGCTCTACATCGACCCGACCGCCAACGTCAACGATCAGACGATTCCGCCGTCGCTGCTCGGCGGCTCACCAATCGATCTCGCCGCGGGCGAGACACGCACCGGCATCTTCCGCGAGGACGAGGTGGCCGAGGCCGCGCGCGACCTCGAGGCCATCATTCGCTATCCCGACCTGAAAGCCGTCATCTCCGCGCCCTTCAAGGTCCTGACGCGCCGCTCGACGGCGTCGACGGTGGGTTACGAGTTCGTGCCGCCCAACGACGTGATTCCGGTGATGTCGCGCTTTGCCTTCACCCTCATCAGCGAAGGACATGTAGCGCTCGACTACTCGGTGCGCGTGCGCGACCACAACAGCAAGTTGCCGTCACCCGCGATGGCCAATCCGATGACTGGATACATCAAACTCGACGACGTGCTGCCTGCGCCAGTGTCGCCCATGGCCGCGGCCCCTGCCCCGTAGTTTGAGAGGCCTTGCTCCGTGTCTGTGACTGTGACCGCGTCCCTTTTTCTTCGCGCTTTGGTGCTTTTGGCGCTTATCTCCGTCGCTGCGCCAGTGCACGCCCAGGTCTTGGTCGAGCAAGCGCCACCGATCTTTCCCAACCCCAAGAAGTTCGCGCGCGGCTTTTTCGCGCAGGGCGAAATCGGCACCATGCTGTTCGTCGGTCGCGCCAGCAAGTTCGCCAATCCAGGTGTCAACGTCGGCGCACGACTGGGATACGACATCTTGCGCTGGCTCGCGGTCCAGGCCCATGTGTCGGCGGCGATGATGGATGCCACTCTCCCGCCGCCCACCATCGGGCAATCGTTCCAGACCTACATCTACGCAGCCGAGGTGCGCTTGTCGGTGCAGATCAAGCGCTTCCAGCTCTACGCGCAAGCGGGCGCTGGGCTCGGCCAGCTCTCCAGTAACGTGCTCGACCGCGTGCAGGTCACCTCGGGCAACCTGTTCACGCTGGCCGTCGTCGCCGGCGGCGGGGTGGACTTTCACACCCTCAACCGCCACTTCAGCCTCGGCGCAGGAGTGGACTACGGCTGGCTACAAAACTTCTCCAACACCAGCGCGCTCTCTATCGGTGCATATCTGAAGTACACCCAGTAGCGGCGCAACTCAGGCGCGACGTCGAACTGGCGCCAGCGACGGCGTCAGCTCGAAGTTGACCAGATCGACCTCGACGCGGTTCTTGCCGGCGCGCTTCGCACGGTAAAGCGCCACGTCGGCACGGCCAACCATCGTCGACGGATCACCTTCGCCGGACTCGGTCCAGCCGGCCACACCCAGCGAAGCGGTGATGTGCCAAGCCTCGGCACCCTCGACGAGGACGCAGGTGCCAACCGCCTTGCGAATGCGCTCAGCGACGGCGTGCGCATCGGCGAGGCTGGTCCGCGGTAGCAGAAACGCCAGCTCTTCGCCGCCATACCGCGCCGCCAGATCGACGCCGCGGAGCTGTCCGGCAGCGATGGCCGCGACCTCACGGAGAGCGCGATCGCCGGCCAGGTGTCCCAGCGCGTCGTTGAGCCGCTTGAAGTTGTCGAGGTCGAGCATGATGAGCGAGAACGAGCTGCCAAAGCGGCGAGCCCGCTCGATCTCCTCGGCGACGCGGATGTCGAAGTAGCGACGGCAATACAGGCCCGTGAGCCCGTCGATGTTGGCCAAATTATAGAGCCGCACATTCTCGACGGCGGCGGCGGCCTGGGCGGCGACGGCCTCGAGCAGCCGCAGCGACGAGAGACCGAAGGCCTCCCATTCCGGCGACTGGACCACGAGGACTCCGAGCGTCTCGCCATACATGCGTAGCGGCACCACCAGACGCGAGCGCCAGCCACCTGGCTCGCCGTCGGGTAGATCGCTCTCGAGCTGAGCCTCTTCGATGTCCAGCCACAGCGCGGCGAGCTTGTCGTCGGTCTCTGCACCGCTACCGATGCTGAAGCGCTCGAAGCCGGCGGCCGTGCTACCCGCGGCCGGAGTGCGCAGGAAGGCTTCGAGCTTGCTGCCCACGAGTGCGCGCGAACACTCGGCGAGCACGGCGGGGATGAGCTGCTTGGTATCGAGCGATTTGGCCAACGCTTGCGAGGTCCGGTTGAGCACCTCGAGCTCGCGGGCGCGACGGCGCATCACCGACGCCAAGACCGCCAGCCGGTGAAAGCCGACGTTGACCAGCACGTAGGTGATGCCGAGGAGCGTGAACAAGAGCGGACGGGTCGGATCCCAGACGAGGACGATGACCGCTGCCAGCGGCAACAGCGACGCCTCGGCGAGGATGCCGAGTGCGTTGCGGCGCAGAACCGCGCGCCAGCCTTCGCCAGCCAGCTTGAGCTGCACGGCCTGGACGAGATAGTGGGCGACGAGGAAGCTGAGGCCTTGCAAGAGCACCAGCTCTGCGCGCGGCGCCATGCCCCAGCCAACGCTCCATAGCCTCGACATCGCGAGGAGCAGGCCCGCTGAAATACCGCCGAGGTAGAAGCCTTCGAGCGCAATCTGCAGCATCGCCGGACGGGCCGGCAAACGTAGATGGCGCCGATGCTGATGGGGCTGTGACTCGACGAGCTGGCGGGCCACAAGGTCGACTGCGAGCATCACGCCGACGGCGAGCGAGGTCAGCGGTGCGCCGAGACATGCGTTGGCAGCGACGAAGATGGCAGCGTCGAGCGAGATGCTGGGCGCGCTTTCGCCGTGTGCTGGCGCTCCAGAGCTCGACATCGGGAACGCCAACAGCCGCGCACCCGCCGCCACCGACAAGAACAACAATGCCGACGACAGCGACGGCAAAGCGGCCGGTGTCGGCCAGCCGAGCGCAAGCGCGATCCACCCAGCGGCGCCGAGCGCCACCAGGAACAATCGATGCAAAACCACGCTTTTGGTCGTGCGACCCATATTCACTTTCACTTCACGTGTCGGATTTGCCTCGTGAAGGTCCCAGAAGCTAAACAGCAAGCCGCGCTGCGTCAAGGGCGAAATGCTGGCCACACTACACATTTCAGCACCCCAAACTCTATGCTCCCGCCGAGCCTCTAGACATGACCGGAGAGTCATTCTACGCTCCGCGCCCAACCAACGGAGGCACATTCATGGGACTTCTCGACGGCAAAGTGGCCATTGTGACTGGTGCGGGTGGCGGTATTGGCCGCGCCTACGCGCTCCTCTTCGCCAAAGAAGGCGCCAAGGTGGTCGTCAACGACCTCGGCGGTGACCGTCATGGCGGCGCAGGAAAATCGGAGATGGCCGACCAGGTCGTGGCCGAGATCAAGGCCGCTGGCGGCGATGCGATCCCCAACTACGACTCGGTCGCCACCCGCGAAGGCGCCGACAACATGGTGTGGGCGGCGGTCAACAAGTTCGGCAAGGTCGACATCCTGGTCAACAACGCGGGCGTGCTCCGCGATCGCACGTTCCTCAACATGACCGACGCCGACTGGAACGTGGTCTTCGAAGTCCACATGAAGGGCACGTACTACTGCAGCCAGACGGTGGCGCGGCAGCTGAAGGCACAGGGCAAGGGCGGCCGAATCATCAACACCACGTCGGTGAGCGGGCTTCTCGGCAACTTCGGCCAGGCCAACTACTCGGCGGCCAAGGCCGGCGTTTACGGCTTCACACGCACGCTGTCGATGGAGCTGCGCAAGGCCAACATTACCGTCAATGCCATCGCCCCCGTCGCCTTCACGCGCCTCACGGAGGATCTGGCGATGATTGCAGCGTTGCCGAACGCGAAGGAGATGCTGGCGCCCGAGCACATCGCGCCCGTGGCCCTCTTTCTAGCGAGCGATCTGGCGGCTGACGTTACTGGCAGCATCGTCGGCGTACAAGGCACCAAGGTCTCCGTCTATCGCATGCAGGAGACCAACGGTGCGACGCCCAAATCGGGCAACTGGACGCCCCAAGAGCTCAAAGAGCGTTGGGCCGAAATCGGCAGGTGAGCGACGGGCAACAAGAGGGAAAAAAGCGCGAAACCTACTGCTCTGCATGGTGCAGAGTGGAAAGTCGGGAACAGCGAGCGAGCGCTGGCGTTGGCCAGATCGAGACTAGATCGAGAAGTCTACGATCACCACGCCGCGCTCACTGCCTTCCGAGCGCCCATGGTCTGGGTGCATCGGATAAGCTGGTCGGTCAAGCGGCAGCTCCAAGACAGGTTGCTCTCGGTGCTGTTGCCGATCGTCCTCTTCCCGTCGCCGGATCTCTTCGATGATCCATGGGTCGAGCATCGCCCTGCCTCCTGTACCTAAATTAGTTGCAACCGCCACGCCATCCTGTCAAGTAAAGTTCCACTCTCATCGAAAGCCCTGTAATCACTCGGGGCACACACGAGAGCCGCTGTCGTTGTCCGCCGGTCAGGCCACGGCGGCTGGGTCAGATGGCCTCGGCATCGACGGAAAATTTGACGTCATCCGTGCCACTTTCTGTCGCGCCCCGGCCGAGTTAGCCGACGTTTGACCTTTTTGCGGGGCTGAAGCGGTGATTTGTCCACAGCGGAAATGCCCGATGTCACAGACGATTTCGTCTGTCCGCCGCATAGTTCGCGCCGACTTGGCGCTCTGGGTTGGCACTTCGTGGCCCATGGTCTTACTACGTCGGCCAAACCAAGTGGGTCTTGAGTCTCAATCAATGGACTCCACTTTCCATTGATTGTCGTCGCGATCACGAACGAGGTGGAGCTGTTTGCGGTCTCCGAAGCGGATGCGTGCGTCGTCGCCGCCGTTACTGAGCTCGATGGTGTCGGGCTTGAACGGCCGCGGCACGGCGGCGAGCTGGTGTAGCAAGTCTTCACGTACTGCGCCCGCCCAGCGGGACCGCAGGATGTCAGCGGTGATGTTGCTGCGATAGCGCGCCGGGATGAACCGCAGCACGATCTGCCAGCGCTCCGCCTCGATGGCCCGGGTGAACGACTGCAGCGCGGCTTCTGGCGAGTCTTGAGGGAAGGTGTCGAGCGGATCGCGGGCCAGACGCCAAGCGCTGTCTTCCCACACCAGCGGCACCGACGGAAATCCGGCCAATGAAACCTCGGCGCGGTAGCTGACCTTGGCCGCGGCGCGCCTCTGAGTCGGTGCCGCCTGAGCCTCGCGGTCGAACGCCGCCCGGTCGTGATCGCGCCGATAGTCGGCCGACATCAGCGCGTAGGCAGGTGCAAAATCTTTCTTGCCGACGAGCCGGAGATATTCGTCGAGGGTGGCCTCTGCAGGCGGCTTACAGCCAGCGAGGACAAGCAAGACCCAGGCAGCGCGCACGACCGAAGTCTACTCTCAGTCCTTTGGCTTGGCCCGGAAGACCAGCCACAGCGCCGCGGGCAGCGCTGTGAAGTCGGCGATCATCGACAGCATGAACGCCAGCGCCGACAGAATTCCGAATTGGCGCATGGGCGGAATGTCGGCGAGGGCAAAGGCGAGAAAGCCGCCGGCGTTGATGAGGGTGGCGTAGAAAATCGCCTTGCCGGCGATCTGAATGGTGTGACGCAGACCCGCTTCGGTGCTCTCGCCGGCTTTTTCTTGGTAGTGGTAGAAGAAGTGCACCTGGTCGTTCTCCGACGTGCCGAGCACGGTGGAGGCGATGAGGATGGTGGCGACGTTGAGGTTCATGCCGATGAGCCGCATGATCCCGAACATCACCAGGATCGCGAACAGCGACGGGATCATGGCCATCACCCGGGCCGGGCCGGAGCGGAAGACGAGCAAGAACGTCGCGAAAATGATGGCCACGGTGATGGCGAAGCTCTCCACCAGCGTCGGCACCATATGGTGCGAGATCTTGGCCTGCAGCGGCGCCAGGCCCACCGATCGGATCTCGAAGACGGCCAGCGCCGGGTCGCGCTTGACGGTCTCAGCCCACTTGCGCTTGATCATTTCGTCGAGGGAAATGAAGCGCTCCCAGTCGACCGTCTGCGAAATGACCGAGATGTGCGTCTGGGTCATCTGCTTCTGCTCGACGAAGCGACTCAGCATCGGCTCTTTGGACATGGCCGCCTCGAGCTCGCCGGCGACCTTCTCCATGCCGGCGTCGTCCTCGGGCAGTTGATCGCCCTCGCCACCGACGTAGCGCAGCGTGCGCAGGATGGACGGCAGGCCCACCGCCGAGCCAACGCGCTTGTCCTCTTCGAGCGACAACATGAAGTGGTTGAGGCCGCGCAGCACCTCGGGGTCGGTGACGCTGCCTTTTTTGGCCTTGTCGGTGCCCTTGACCCAGACCTCGGTGACCGACAGGCCACCGACGATCTCTTCCATCAGCTTGGTGTCACGATAGAGCGCCGAGTTGTGGTTGATGTACTCGAGCGGGTTGGTCTGCAGCTCCATCTTCGGCAGGACATGTGGGATGCCGAAGAGTGCGACGGCGCCAGCCGCGGACATGAGGAGCGCCCCCGGCACTAGGACCCAGCGGAAGCGATAGGCGAAGCGGGGGAGACCCTCGGTGGCCTTCTCGAACCAGGCGCCGGCCACCTTGCGCTCGCTCTGCGTCGGGGTCTTGAAGATGCGTTGCAGCGACGGGAAGAGCGTGAAGACCGCCAGCCAGGTGAAGACGAGGCCGATGCCCACCCAGATGCCCATTTCGCGAATGGGACGAATGGGGGAGACGGCCAGCGCGCCAAAACCGACCGCGGTGGCGAAGATCGACGCTGTGCAGGCCAGGAACTTGTTGCGGAGCGCAAAAATCTGATGGTCCCAGGGGTCTACGCCTGGCGGGCACTCGACGAAACGCGAATGCAGGTAAACCAACGTGGCGGTACAGGTGATGAGGATGGTCATCGGCACCACCGCCGAGATGATGGTGAACGTCCCGCCGGTGATACCGACGTACCCGACGGTCATGGCCGCAGAGACGCCGAGCACGAACAGGAACGACAGCATGGCGCGGAACGAGCGATAGAGGGCGTAGTTGAGGATGAGCACGAACAGCATGAAGATCGGAAACAGCCGGAAGCCGGCCTTGCGGGTGTCGTTGTCGAGGTAGGCGTTGACGTAGGGCTGGCCCACCTTGCGCAGCATCTTGAACGGCGCCGGGCTCTTCTCGTGAGGCGCGAGGACCTTGTCGACGGCCTCGACCACATCGTGCCGCTCGACCGAGCCCTTGACGCTGAGGATGAGGGGGATGGCGAGGTAGTGGTCGTTGACCAGGCCCTGCTTCTTGAACATGGTGGTCTTGGTGGCGAAGAGCTTGAAGGCCGCCGCCGACTCTGCCGTCGGTGTAAAGCCGCCCTGACTGCGCCGGAAGATGGACAAAGCCGACTGCGCCGTCACGCGCGGGACCGCGCCAAGCTCGCGCTCGAGGCCGTCGAACGCGGTCAGCACGTCGACGGAAAACGGATCGTCGGCCTCCGCCAGCAGCACCACGTATTCACCGGCGCCGAACACCTGCTCGAATTCGCGTGCCGCGACGCTGTCGCTGTCGTTCTGGACGATCAGCCGATCGATCGAATTGTCCTGCTCGACCTTGAGCGCGAACCAGATCGACGGCGCGACCAGAAGAGTGAACAGCGCAACCACCCACCACCGCTTGGAGATGACAAAGCGGAACATGCGGGATAGTCGATCGTTGGGGTCGAAGGCCTTTGGCACCAAAGCGGCCCGATAGTGCCAGAAAATGCGCGCTTCAGAGGAAGTGAATTATCCTAGAAGCAGTGGGATGCGAAATCCTCCATCAGCCAGGTGATTTCGGAGCGCTCGAGCCGGCGTGGTCGCGGCTGTGCGCCGTCGTCGGTGACGATGGGGAGGATGCGCCTCGTGGCCTCGTGGGTTTGGGGGCGGGGTTGTTTTTGTCGCACGACTGGCTGACCTCTTGGTGGCGGGCCTACCACGGGGTGGACCAGCTTTGGGTCATGGCGGTGCGAGAGGGCGAGCGGCTCGTCGGTGGGTTGCCGCTGTCGTTGTCGCCGCCACGGTCGGGCCAGCTCAAGGTCTCCGAGCTGCGGATGATTGGCGATCTGGGCGGCACGCAGCAGAGTCTCTTGTGTTCTGACGCAGATCTCGACCTTGTCTGCCGCGCGTTGGCCGGTCGGCTGCGCGATACGCGGGGCTGGGATGTGCTCGATCTGCCCGTGCGCGGGCGCCTGGCCGAGCGGCTCGAGGCGGCATTTATCGAGGCTGGGCTGAAGGCGCGGCGCACAGAGGTGGCCGGACGCGCGGCGCTCGAGCTGCCGATGGTGACGGACTGGGAGGAGTTCGCGCGGCCGCGGCGGGCGACGCGAACCCTGCCGGGGGCGCAGTTTGTCGTCGAGCGCGATGCCCGGGTGGGCCTCGAAGAGCTGCTGCGGGTGTGCAAGAAAGAGTGGGCGGCCCGTGAGGAGGCGGGCCCGGCGGCGGATGTGCAGACGGTGGCGTTTCTGTCCGATGTTGCGCCACGGCTTTGTGCGGCGGGCCAGGCTCGTTTCGGTCTCTTGCGCAGCGACGGAGGACGGGTCGTCGCTGCCGACTTTGTGGTCCGGCAAAAAGACGGTTATGTCCAGCTCCTGCGCGGCGTCGACCCCGAGGTCGGCGCGTTGGCGGAGCTGGGCTTGTGGACGACGCATGCTGCAGTGGTCGACGTGGGGCGAAGGTTCGCGTTCGCCACCTCGGCACATCCCGAATCCGAGATCGATGACGACGAGCCCCAGCGCCTCCGCGCGACGATCAGAAAAGGCCAGCGGTTGCGCGCCTGGAGCGGCACCACCCGATCTCGTTTGCATCGCGGTGTCTCGTCGCTGAGCGGGGTGGTCAAGTCCATGGATCAGGTCCTGCTCGACCAGCTCCGCGGCAAGGCGCCGGATGTGGTGGCACGCGCGGTGGCCAAGGTGGCCAGCTACACCACGCTCCACCTCTATCGCGGGGAGCTCTTCACGCGTGACGTGGTGTCCACGCCGGATTTGCTGCTGTCACTGTTGTCGCAGGACACGTTTTTGGCCATGAGCGACGCTGCGCGCGAGGAGCTCTTGGCGCGGCTGGAGCTGTCGGCGCCATACTGCGCGCAAAAGTGGGAGCGGCGTGATCTGGTGGTGCTGGCCGAGATCGTCGACGGGACGGGGCGACGTCGCGCCGCGGGGATTGTCTGGTGTGCGCGGGCGCCGGTATACGTGCCGGACATTGCGCGCGAGGTGAAGCCACTCGCCGGCGAGTGCTACATCCACGACGTGTTCGTCCACCCCGATCAGCGCGGGCGGCAGATCACTCCTGCGATGCTGGATTTTCTGGCGCGGGAGCTGCGCGGTCGGGATATCTATCGGGCCTGGGCACTCATCGAGCGCAGCAACACACCGTCGACGCGTGCGTTCGAAAAGGCGGCGTACGCGGCGGTGGCGGACGTGGTCTATGCGCGCGTGGGCCTGAGCTCGCGGTTGATGGTGCGGCCGCCCGATCCAGAGGCGCGAGCCTTTCTCGGGGTGTGAGCCCGGATTTCGGGTTATAGCTCTCGCGATGGCCTTGGGAAGTGACTTTGTCGTCGTGGGTGCGGGCGTGATCGGCTGCGCCGTCGCGGTCGAGCTGGCGCGTGGCGGAGCACGGGTGACGCTGGTCGACCGCGGCTTGCCGGGTGGAGCAGCGTCGGGCGCGGCAGCGGGCATGCTCGGTGTCGGCGTCGAGGCGCATGGCCCAGGTCCGATGCTGGAGCTGTTGCGCTGGAGTCGCGATCTGTATCCTGCGTATGTCATCGCGCTCGAGAATGCGACGGGCATTGCGGTGGGGCATCGCAAGAACGGCATCTTGCAGGTCGCGCTCGATGACGACGAGCTGGTCGCGCTGCATCGAGAAGCCGGCTGGCAAGAGCGAGCAGGCCGCATGGCCCAGCTCGGCCCCGCGGCAATCGCCAAGTTGGAGCCAAACCTCGCCGCCGCCGTCGGTGCAGCTTGGTATCTCGATGATCAGCAAGTGGATCCCCGAAGACTGGTCGCGGCGCTGGTGCGGCAGGCTCAGCTCGTCGGTGTGACCTTCGTGACCGGTGAAGTGGCGACCCTCATCGACGAGGGCGAACGCGTGGTCGGCGTCGAGGTGGGTGGCGAGACATTGGCCGGACAGGTGGTGGTGTGCGCTGGTAGCTGGGCCTCGTCGCTGCTCGGGATTCCGGAGCTGGTTTTTCCGGTGCGCGGACAGATGCTGACGTTCGACCCGCAGCCAGGCATAACGCCCGACGCCAAGCGTGCGCCGTTGCTCGGCCGCGCCGTGTTTGGCGACGGCGGCTACCTCGTACCGCGTGGTGACGTGATCTTGTGCGGCTCGACCGAAGAACACGTCGGCTTCGATGACCGTGTCACCGACGACGGGTTGGCCATTTTGGAGGCACGCGCGCGGCGATTGTGCCCGGCACTCGGAACCGTGGTGGCCCGGAGCTCCTGGGCCGGGCTGCGACCAGGGAGCGCCGATGGACGGCCCTTCATCGGGCCGGTCCGACCTGGGCTATGGGGAGCCGTGGGGCATTTTCGCAATGGAGTCTTACTGGCGCCAGCGACGGCAACCATGCTCGCTGGCATGGCGTTGGGTGAGGATGTGGTGCGCGATCCGGCGCCGTTTGCCTTCGGCCGCATCGGGTCGTAGCCCGTGTCCGAGCGGCTGCGTCGGGGACTTGGTATCGGCGCGGTGGCGGTGGCCGGCGCGCTCCTGGTCGAAGTCTTGGTCTCTTTGCCGGGCAATCTGTCGTCGCTGTCGGCGCGTGATCTCGGCCGTCTGGTCTGGGTCGCGCTGGTTTTCGGCGGAGGGATGGGCGCGGTTTTAGGCGCGGCGATTGCGGCGATGATGCCCACCTCGACGTCGCGGCGCGCCTGGGTCGTGACGCTGTTGCTCTTGCCCGCCTGGGTCTGGGGGGCGTTTCACCTGTTCGAAGGACCGCGCGCCCAGCGAATTCCAGCACGGCTTCCACTGGCGGTGGCCATTGTGCTCGTCGCTGTGTTGCTCGCGCGTCTCGTTTGGGGACGCTTTTTCGTCAGCCGTCGGCGCTCGGTTTGGGCCCTGGCGGCGTCATTCCTCGTCGTCGCACTCGCCGTCGCTGACAGGCTGGTGTTGCCGCGTCTCTATCCCTGGTTTCACGTCGAGCTCGGGCTGGCCGGCCTGGCCGCTGGAGCGCTGGCCGCCGCGGTGTGGGTGCCTTTGCCCGGACGACGCGGCACCGTGGGACTCCTGGCCTTGATGTTGCTGGCAGTGCCGTCGCTGTGGTGGCTCGATCGACAACGCCCAACGCGCCACTTTGTCCTCGAGTATTCGCCCTGGCTCGGCCGTTCTGCGGGCTGGCTGCGGAGCTGGCGGCCATCACCGACGATGATCAATAGCGCCGATGAGCCCCCACCCGCAAAGCTGGAGTGGCCGCACCTCGGCGACGTGGATCTGGTGCTGATCACCATCGACGCCTGGCGTGGCGACCGCATGACATCGACGCTGACACCGCGGATGCACGCATTCGCGGCAGGTGGCGCAGCCTTCGATCGGGCCTATACCGCCGTGCCGCACACGTCGTTCGCCGTGGCCGCCCTCATGACCGGACGGTCGGTTGCTGCAGAAGGCGCGGCCGGCGCGAACCTGAAAGACTTCGCCACGCTGCCGGGCGTGTTGCGTACCGAAGGGTACAAAACCGCTGCGTTCTATCCACCGTCGGCGTTTTACATCGATCGCCCCCGCCTGGCGCCGTTCGAGGCCTCCGGCTACGACTTCGAATACGTCAAGCTCGAGTACCTCGATGCTCCGCGCCGCACCGATCAAGTGATCGCGTTCTTCGAGGCTGAGCGGCCACGTCGGGCCTTTGTCTGGGTGCACTACCTCGAGCCACATGAGCCTTATGATCCGCATCCCGGCATCACCACCAGCCAGGATCCCGATGTTGTCCGCTACGACGGTGAGATCCGCGCCGTTGACGGGGAAGTAGGGCGGTTGGTGGATTGGCTCTCCGCTCATCGCCGCCGGGCCGTGGTCGCCATCACCGCGGACCACGGCGAGGAGCTTGGCGAGCACGGTGGCCGCTATCACGGCACCACCCTCTACGAAGAACAGATCCGAGTCCCGCTCACCGTCTTCAGCCTCGGTGGCGAGCCTCGTATCCAGCCCGGACACGTCCGCCAGCCGGTGGGTTTGGTGGACCTCGCCCCGACGCTGCTGGCACTGGCGGACGTCACCCGGCCCCCCGGCATGAACCCCAACGGCTTTGCGCCCTGGTTGGGACTTGGTGGCTCCGCGAAGCCGATCTTCGTCGAGCTTGGCGCCCGGCGCGCAGTGGTCGATGGCGACGACAAGCTCATCTGCGATCTATCGATCGATAGCTGTGCGCTCTTCGATCTGCGCGCCGATCCCGGCGAGAAACGCCCTCGGCTCGACGCTGCGGGCGAGGCGATCGAGGCGACGCTGCGGGCCAAGTTGGCGCGTTTTGCTGTTGTGACCGCAGCGGCGGCCAAGGTCGATCCAGTTGGGGCGTGGGTGGCGCGGGCGCAACAGGGCGATGCTGCGGCAATCGCCAAGCTCCCGTCGCTGGTCCGCAGTGAGCCGGCGCCGGCGACACGCGTGATCATCGCCCGCGCCTTGGTGGATCTGCCGTTGTCGCGCCTGCCAGACCATCTGGGAGCCGAGCTCGCCGCCACGACCGATCCCCAGCTGGCCAGGCTCGGTCGCGTCCTCGGCGCGCGTCAGGGTACGAAGCCCTTGTCAGGGGACGATCTCGACGCGTTGTGCAGCGAATCCGATCACGCGCTCTGTGCACGCGCCGCCTTGCTGCAAAAGAGCGTCTCACATCTGGGAGGCGTGTTGCCGCAACTCGACGACGAGAATTTGGCGCTGGAAGTCATCGACGCACTGGGACGAACCCACGACGAAAAAGCATACGCGCCCCTCGTCACCCAGCTCGGCACGGTGCGGACCCGTCGTCAGACCGTCGAGGCACTGGAACGTCTGGGACGGTCCGAGGTGGTGCCGACGCTGGCCCGCCTCGCGCCCGCCGATCCCTACACATTGGTCCGCGTCGCCATGGCCCATGCCCTTGGCGTGTTGTCGGCGAAAGCGGCAGGCCGCAGCGACGGCATTGCCGCGTTACGTCTCCTCGCAGTCGAGCGCGAGCCCGAGGTGCGGGCGGCGGCCTGTTCGGCGCTCTTGGCCCTCGGTCAGCCTCGTTGCACACAAGCAGCCACCCAGTCCAAGTAGGGCCGGTGTCCTGCCACCACAGCGACGGCAACCACTTCCGGGATCTGATATGGATGCAGTGCGATGAGCCGCTGTCTGAGTCTCGGCTCTCCAGCACGCGTCGTCTTGGCGAGACAAAGGACCTCGGGCTCGTCGTGGATCTTTCCCTCGAACCGATAAACCGACCGCACGTCGGGCAGCACGTTGACGCAGGCGACCAACCCTTCTTCGACCAGCGTTCGGGCCACGGCCAACGCCCGCTCCCGGTCGGGAAATGTCGAAATCACCACGAGTAAATCCAATTCGTCGCCTGATTCGGTGCCAGCCATCAGCAGATCTTGACGCGCCTCGTCGTCGGTTGCTAGCGTGCCGACGATGCTCGTAGTCCAAAAATATGGCGGCACGTCGGTGGGATCGGTGGATCGCATCCGCGAGGTGGCGCGACGCTGCATCGCCACCCAGAGGAGTGGCCACGATGTGGTGGTCATCGTCTCCGCCATGTCGGGCGAGACCAATCGGTTGCTGGCGCTGGCCAAACAGGTCAACGACGACCCTCCGCCCGAGTATGAACGGGAGCTGGACGTCATCGCGTCGACGGGCGAGCAGGTCTCGGTGGGCCTGGTGACGCTGGCCATCCAGAAAGCCGGCGGGCAGGCGCAGTCGTTCACGGGTGGCCAGGTGCGCATCGTCACCGACTCGGCTTTTACCCGGGCACGCATCAAGTCCATCGATGGTCAAAAGATCCACGAGGCCCTGCGCGCCGGAAAAATCGCGGTCGTGGCCGGCTTTCAGGGTATCGACGACGATGGCAACATCACGACGCTCGGCCGGGGCGGCTCCGATACCTCGGGCGTGGCCATCGCCGCGGCGCTCAAGGCCGACACCTGCGAGATCTATACTGACGTCGACGGCGTTTACACCACCGACCCCAACATCTGCCCCGGCGCCCGCAAGGTCGCCCGCGTTTCGTACGAAGAGATGCTCGAGCTGGCGTCGCTCGGGGCCAAGGTGTTGCAGATCCGCTCCGTCGAGTTCGCCATGAAATACGGCGTGAAGATTCATGTCCGGTCCAGCTTCAATGACAACGAGGGCACCTGGGTGGTCCCCGAGGAGAAACAAATGGAGGATGTGCTGGTCGCTGGAGTCACCGCGGCGCGCGACGAGGCCAAGGTCACGCTCATCGGCGTGCCGGACAAGCCAGGCATCGCGGCCAAGATTTTTCGGCCCTTGTCGGACCACGGGATCGTGGTCGACATGATCATCCAGAACATCTCCGAGGCGGGGCGGACCGATCTGACCTTCACCGTGCCGCGCTCGGACCTCAAGCGTTCGGTGGAGCTCATCAAGAGCACGCTGCCGGAGATGGCCGAAGCGGGCATCAAGACCGATGACCACATTGCCAAGGTGAGCGTGGTCGGCGTGGGCATGCGCTCGCACGCCGGAGTGGCCCAGCGGATGTTCGAGATCTTGGCCGCCGAGGGCATCAACATCCTCATGATCTCGACGTCGGAGATCAAGATTTCGGTCGTGGTCGAGGCCAAGTACGCCGAGCTGGCGGTGCGCGTCCTCCACGACGGCTTTGGGCTGGGTGTGGCGCCAGCAAGTCCCTAGAACACCGAACGGTGTCCTAGCAACATTTCTCGGCCCGTGCCGATACCCCCCGTATGAAGACAATCGTGGGGACGCTGGTCTGGCTGATGGTCGTGGTATCCCTCGTCGCTGTGGCCAAGTGGCGCGCGCCGTGGTTGGGGCGTGCTGGGCCGGCGCCGCCTTTGTGTCCAGGGCTGCTCGTCGCGGTCGAAGTGGCGGGGCGGGGGCTTGCCTGCCTATCTTCCACGAAGGGGCACGCGGGCGACGTACTGCCTGTGCCGAGCAGATGGCGGCGGCGAATGCGGACGGGTCGGTTGGAGGCGCTGGCGATTCCGCTCGACCCCAACCATGCCGATGTGCGCGAGCTGACGTCACTGCCGGGTGTGGGACCCAAGCTCGCCGAGGCCATCGTGGCCGGGCGTCCCTATCGAACCGCGGTCGACGTGGGCCGGGTGCGCGGCCTCGGCCGGGCGAGGCTTGCGAAGGTCCTGCCACGGTTGACCGTGGGCGAGCTTCCGTGATGGACGCACGAGGAGCCATTGGCGTATGATTCCCCGGCCCCACTCGGAGCGAGAATGTCCACAGAGATCGAGCGTTTGCGCCAAGCGGCGGAGCGGGACCCGAATCAGATTGTAAAGCTTGCCGACACCCTGGTTGCAGCAGGGCGGGCGAGTGAGGCAGTGACGGCGTGTCGGCGCGGTCTCATGGTGCGTCCAGGCGATCTCAACATGAACCTGGCGCTCGGCCGTGCGTTGTCGGCGGCGGGACAGCTCGAAGAGGCGCAGGCGGTGTTGATGGCGGCCATGTCGGCGGCGACCGCGCCAAAACCGGTCCCCCATGCTGCGGTTTTGGGCGAGCTTGCCGTCGGTGACAGCAGTGAGATCGAGGTATTCGAATCCCCCGAGACCGTACCCGCACGGTTGCCCAGCCCGCAGCGGGCGGCACCACAATTCGACGCCGAAACCACGGTGGAGCGTGAGCCGCCTCCTGCACTATTGCAGCCACCTCCGGCCCCACGTCCTGCGCCACGGCCCAAGGCCGCAGCCTCAGCCCCTATGCCTCAGCCGCGAGCCTCGCGGCCCGAGCCGGTGCGTCATCCGGAGCCAGCCCGTCACGCCGAAGCGGCCTCTCACCGCGAGCAAGTCGTCTATCAACCGTCGGTGGCCAGCTACCAGCCAGCCGGCGCCATCGACCTCGACCAAGTGGCCAACCAGCTCATCGGCGGCGCCCACCAGCATCAGATCATCGAAGCCCCACAGACCGCAGCCCCCAACGACATGCAGCGGGCTTGGTCGGCTCGTCGTCGCAACGCATTCATCTGGCTCTGGGTGGGTCTGGGGTTGGTCGTCGCCGGCTGTGTGGCTGGGTACATGTATCACCTCGACGCCCAGCGCAAGCTCCTCAAGATTCTCGTCGACGAAGGCGACGTGAAGATCCTCGACGCCACCTCGGCTGGCGACGCTGCAGCCCGCGACTCCTTTGCGCGTGCCGTCCGCATTCGCCCCAAGATCCCGACCTACTATTCGATGCTGACGCTGGCCGCTGCCCGATTGCACTTCGACCAGGGTGAGGACACCGACGCGTCTGCATGGGCGATGCTTCGTCGCTGCGAAAAAGAGATCAAGCGACGGCCGGAGCTGGCCGATGCACGGGTGGAGCGCGAGCTGCGCCAGGCTCGGGCGCTTTTGGCCATGGGCCGTGGCGAGACCTGCACGCCCACCCTCGACGAAGATGGCGACATCGCCGCCCGTTGCGCCCTGCAAAAAGGCGCGGTCGACGCCGCCCGCAAGATCCTCGCCGCGACCATCGCCAACGGCGGTGACAAGGTGAATGCACGGGCGCTGCTCACCTTGGGCTCCTTGGAGCTCGGGGCCGGCGACCTCGATGCGGCCGACGCCGCTTTGCGGCGGGTGCTGGCGGTGATCCCGGATCACCCGCGCGCCGTCGTCGGCCGGGCGATCATCGCGCTCGAGCGCGGCGAGAGCCCGCCGGTAGAGATTCCGCCGCAGCAGCTCGGTGTCACCACCGAAGCCTGGTTCCATCTAGCCCGTGGGCTGTCGTTCCTCGGCAAGACCAAGCCGGAGGACGCACAGCAGGCCAAGCTCGAGCTCGAAGCCGCACGCAAGGGCATCGTTCATGACGGACGGTTGGCCCTGTTATATGGCCGGGCGCGCTTGCTGCTGGGGCAGGTCAGCGAGGCGGAGCAAGCCATGCGCGTCGCCGAGCGGCTCGATCCCAACGACGGCGACGTCGGTGTTCTCGACGCTGAGGTGGCGCTGGCCAAGGGCTACGAAGAGAAGGTGGCGCTCGCGCTCAGCGTCGGCATGCAGACCCCGCGTCGCATGGCGGTCCTTGGCCGAGCGCAGGTCTTGATAGGCAAGCCCAAAGAGGGTCTGGCCACCTTGGACGCAGCCTTGGCGCGCCGGCCCGGCGATCCCACCGCGGTCACGTATCGGGCGATCGCGCGGTCTCGACTGGGCGACAGTGCGGGCGCGATCAAGGATCTGGAGAAAGCGGCCAAGACCATGACCTCGCCAGCGCCTCACTATGGCCTCGGCCTCGTGGCTTACGAAAAGCACGACCTCAACAAGGCCCAGCTCGAGCTACTAAAGGCGCTCGATCGGAACTCGGAGGCCTTTCGGGCGCGGGCCCTTCTTGGCAGGGTTTATCGCGATCAGGGCAAGATCAAAGAGGCGATCGACGAGCTGCAGCGGGTCAGCCGGGAGGCGCCGAACCTGTTGGCCGTCCACAGCGCACTCGGTAAGATCTATGTCGACCTCGGCCGCTATCGCGAGGCGCGGACGGCTCTGCGTGCCGTCATCGACGGCGGCAAGCCGACGATGGACGATCGTCTGGCGTATGCCGAGGCATCTTTGGGCATGGGTCTCGTCGACGACGCCGAGCAGGCCATGACCGAGGCGGCGGCTCCGCCGCTGAGGACTGCGCGGTTCAAGCTGATGGCGCAGTCCTGGAAGGGCCCCAAAGAGGCCGCCGTGGCTGCAAAGGCGTTTGAAAAAGAGCGCAAGGGCCCCGCGCTCACCGACGTCAAGCTGGCGCTGGCGACCGCGGACGCGTTTCGGCGCGCCGGCGACGTGAAGAAGGCGGGCGATGCCTTGCGCTCCATCGCCGATCGCGACGCGCTGCACGCCAATCTGGGTCTGGGCAAGCTGGCGCTGGCGGCCAATGATCAGAGTGGGGGCGAAGCAGCGTTCAAGGCGGCGTTGGCGGCTTGGGACAAGGGGCCCTACGGCATCGATGACAAGACCGAGGCGCGGGTGGGTCTGGCGCGGGTTTATCTGTTGAAGAAGTCGGCCGGCGACGCCTTGGCCACGCTCACCCCGGCGTTGACCGAGGATCCTCAGGCGCCCGAGCCGCACTTCTGGCTGGGCCGGGCCCACCAGGATCTGGGCGAGGTCGACAAAGCGCGGGTGCAGGCTCAAAAGGCGACCGAGCTCGACGATCACTACGGCGATGCGTTCGTGCTGCTCGGCGACCTTTGGAAGAGCGACAAGAAGGAAAAGGCCAAGGCCGCGTATGGCAAATATCTCGAGTTATCGCCCAACGGATCGCAGGCCAAACAGGTGAAGAAAAATCTAGCTTCACTCAAGTAACTATTCGGTTTTAATCGTCTTCCTGCGCATGGCAACCACGTATTGCTCGATCGATTCCTGACGCGATCCTGCTGGCTTGATGGTCCGCACTTCCTCGAATCCGGCGCGGGCCCGGATGAGGAGTCGCTGCCAATCTGGCCCCTGAAAGAGCTTGCCGACGAAGTGACCACCCGGCGCGAGGAGACTCTCGGCCAGGCTGAGCGCGTGCTCGAAGAGGCCCTCTGAGCGCGCCTGGTCCATCGACCGCACGCCGCTCGTGTCCGGCGCCATGTCCGAAAGCACGACGTCGAAGTGGGTCAGCTCGCCGAGAAGCGCCTTCGGCTCCATCTGAAAGACGTCGCCGACAAGCTGGCGTACACCGGGAATGGCCACCTCGAGTGGCGTGCGATCGACTCCCACCAGGACGGCTTTGTTGCCGGCGACCCGACCCGCGTACTGCAGCCAGGAGCCCGGCCGGCAGCCGAGATCGAGCACGCGGGCGCCGGACTTGATGAGCCGGTGCTTCTGGTCGATTTCCTCTAGTTTGAAGACGGAGCGCGCGACGAAGCCGGCCTGTTTGGCCTTGCGGTGAAAGACGTCGTGGCGTTGGGATCGGTCGCGCAGCTTGTTCGACATACGCGACCTCGAGAGCGGGTGTTGCGCTACAGCGACTGCTACTTACTTCTTGGCGGCTGGCTTGGCAGCCCCAGCGGGCTTCTTCGCGGCGCCGACGCCAGCCTTGGAGGCCTTCATCGGGTTCTTGGACTTCTCCTGCGTCTCCATACCGGTCTTGAGCGTGACCGTCTCACCAGCGCGCTTCTTGGAGTTGCGCACGATGAGGTGGCCGTTCTTGCCGCCCGGCACTGCGCCGCGAACGATGAGAACGTTCTCCTCCGAATCGACCTCGAGGAGGACCAGGTTCTGGATGGTGCGGAAGACGTCACCCATGTGACCGCCCATGCGCTTGCCCTTGTGGACGCGGCCCGGGGTCAGACGGCAACCGATCGAGCCGCCGTGGCGGAAGAACTCGTGGGTACCGTGGGTGGCGCGGAAGCCGGGCATGTGGTGACGCTTGATGACGCCCTGGAACCCCTTGCCCTTGTTGCGGCCCTGGATGTCCACGTAGGTCATCGGCTGGAACACGTCGCTGAGCTTGACCGTGCTGCCAATTTCGAACTTGGCGAGGTCAGCCGCTTCGAGGCGCAACTCACGCACGAAGCGCTGCGGAGCCAGGTTGGCCTTTTTGAAGACGCCGATTTCCGGCTTCTTGGCCAGGCGAAGAGGCTTCTCGCCAAAGCCGATTTTGACAGCTGCGTAGCCGTGTTTTTCCGGCGTCAGCTTGTCGACGACGACACATGGGCCGGCGGTGATCGCCGTGACAGCGGAGCGATCTCCGTTGGCGGTGAAGACCTGCGTCATACCCAGCTTCATACCCAGGATTCCCGTGCGAAACGCCATGGCGGATCTCGTGCCTCGTGGTGGTGTAGGAGGACGGGTTTGTAGCCGCGGGGTGCGCGGTTGTCAACTACTTAAGCCCGTAAGGCCAAACAGACGGTCACAGTTGGCAGAGGAGGCCGCGGCGAGCTCTGCCACCGAGATACCGCGCAGCGCGGCCACGAAGGCCGCGGTGTGAACCAGGTAGGCTGGCTCGTTCTTCTTGCCTCGGAGGGGGACGGGCGCAAGGTAGGGGCAGTCGGTCTCGAGCAGGATCCGATCGAGCGGCACCGTGGCGGCCACCTCCTTGATCTGGGCAGCGCTCTTGAAGGTGACGATGCCGGAGAAGCTCAGATGCAACCCCTTGGCCAGATACCGCTCGGCGTCGGCGCGGTTGCCGGTGAAGCAGTGCACCACGCCGCTCGTGATCTGCTCCTCGCCGAGGATCGCCAGCGTTTCGTCGTGGGCGTCGCGAACGTGCAGGGTGACGGGCTTGTGCGTGCGCCGGGCGACACCCAAAAACGAACGAAAGACGGCACGTTGGACATCGGGCGGCGAGTGGTCGTAGTAGAAGTCGAGCCCGATCTCACCGACGGCGACTACACGCGGGTGGGTAGCGGCGAGCTTCTCGACGATGGCCAGCGCATCTGGAGGCAAGTCGACCGAGTCGTGCGGGTGGATGCCGACGGTGGCCCAGATGAAGTCATGGGCCTCGGCGAAGGCGACGGCGTTGTCGATCTGGGCGATGGTGCCACCCGATCCGACGCAGATGAGGCGCCGTACGCCAGCGGCGCGGGCGCGGGCGATGACCTCGGCTCGCTGGTCGGCGCCGTCGACGGTAAAATCGGCCGCTTCAAGGTGGCAGTGGCTGTCGGTGAGGGTCATGGCAGCGACGCCAGCACGTCGGCGGCCAGGCCGCGCACGTCGCTGCGGAGCCAGGTCTTGGCCAGCCTTTCGAGGTTGGGCCGTCCGCGCGGATCCCCTTGCCACGCCAGCGCTTCGGCCAGGCGCACCTGGACCAAAGGATCGGCCCGAAAACGCCCCAGATGCTTCATGAGCGCGTCGGCATGGAACGGTGTGGCGGCCCGATGTCGACGGGCGAGGCCAGCGAGTGCAGTGGCTGCGTCGAGGAGGGGGTCGCGGCTGCCCGACAGCGCGCTGACGAGAGTGGGGATCGCCGCGACGTCACCGATGCGGGCCAAACTGAAGGCGGCCTCGCGGCTCACTTCGCCGTTGCCGTCGCTGGTGAGACGGATGAGCGCAGGAGAAACCCAGGCTGGCCGTTCGGGGGGATGCTGCTCGGGCCCATCGCCTGCCAGATCTTGGCCGAAGCTGTCGCCCAGAATGGCGGCAGCCTGGGCGCGGATCTTGGAGTCGCTGTCGTCGACGGCGCGTTCGACAAAGGGCAACGCCGCCCCCAGATCGAGCTCGGCCAGCGACGCCACCGCCTGAAAACGCAGCTCCGGTCGCCGACCTTCGAACGCGGCGACCAAGGCGTCCCAGGCTTTCTTGAGCACCGCGGTCATCAGCTCCGACGAGGGGTCAGTCGCCGCGGCTTGGCCGATGCTACCGAGCGCGATGGCGGCGGCCTCGCGGCAGGGTTGCTCGCCGTCGTCGAGCCTGGCGACCACACAATCCACCGCTTCGAGGGAGCTCGGGCCCAGCTCGGACAGTGAAAGCAGCGCCGCATAGCGCACCGGGCCGACCGTGTCGTCTGCGGCGCGGAGCAAGGCCGTTACAGCACGGGCGTCGTCGGTGGAGCCGAGGCGCTCGGCAGCACGGGCGCGGGCGCGGGCGTCCTCGGCGCTGATATCGCGGAGCGCCGCCTCGACGGTCATGTTCATGATTTGGCGCCCGGCAGGTGACGAGGGTCGAGCCGCTCGACGCTGACCACCCGGTCGGGAATCGCCGCCAGCACCCGTTGCACCAAGGCCGCCTGATCTTGCCAGCGATAGCCCCAGCCACGAGAGGGCGGGACGAGAAGGTTGCGGCTTTTGTCGCCACAGTCGAGGTGCATGGCGTTCTCGGCCTCGTCGAGGCGGACCTGCTTGACCTCGGTCCACGCCACCCTGAGTCTGACCACGCCCCCTTGCTCGACGCGATAGCCGTCGTCGTCAAGGACCAGAATGGGGCGGGTACGGCGTTGGAAGAGCCATGCGGCGCCGATCAGCACACCGAGAGCCAGCGACGCCAAGCGAGACGGCAGGGTAGGGATGAAGGCACCGCCGCCGATCGCCATGATGCCAGCGACGAGGAGGAGGCCTCGCTGGGTGTACACCAGTTGATGCCGTTGGACGGTTCCGGACATCGCCTGGCCTGCTTCTAGCCGCTATGTGCGGCGACCCGACGGGCGATCTCTAGGCGTGCCTCGAGCGAGATCCACTCGAAGACCATGCCAAAACCGGCGCCGAGCGAGAGCTGCGTGCCGTCGGCGCGCTTGATGGCGCAAGCCCCCGTGCGACGCCAGAGAACCCAGCCGACCGCCTCGATGTTCTTGAAGCCGGGGATCTCGACGACCATGACCACGCGCGACATGAGCGGAAGGGGATCGGCCTCGATGAAGGCGCCGTTGACCGACAGATCGCGCAAGGTGGCGTCAAAGCGACGGCCCACGTCGGTGGTGTCGGCGTGGACGCGCTCGTAGACCTCGGCGAGGCCGGCGGGGAGGTTTTGCTCGATCTCGACGACTTTTTCGCACGAGACGTTCCATGCCACCTCGATGCGGGCATCGCGACGGCGCTGACGTTCTGCGGGGCTGGCGATCACTGTCACAGAGTCACCTCACTTTCGTTCCTAGAGCGGCGTTGCCGTCGACGGTGGAGAGACCCACGATGGCCTCGTCGCCGGCGGCGAGGACCATGCCTTCAGAGAGAATTCCGCGGATGGTAGCCGGCCGCAAGTTGGCGAGAAAGATTACTTTTTTGCCGACGAGGGCGTCCGGGGTGTAGGTCTCGGCCAGGCCGGCTACCACCTGGCGCAGGCGGCCGTCGCCGACGTCGACGCCTAGCTTGAGGAGCTTTCTGGCCTTGGGAACGGCTTCGGCGGTCTTGATTTCCGCCAGGCGGAGATCGAGGCGCGAGAAGTCTTCGAAGGTCACCTGGCCCTCGGTGCTCGGCGCACCGACGACAACCGGCGCAGCGATGGGCGCCGGCACCCATTTGGCGAGCAGCGCCGCGCGTCGCTCGTCGTCGATGGCTGGAAAAAGCGTCACGCCTTTCTCGACGTGGAAGCCACGTTTCTCGTCCCACTCCGGCCAGGCGGGTGCGTCGGTGAGGCCGAGTTGCGCGTGCAGCGCCTTGGCCCGCTCGGGCATGAACGGGTGCAACAGATGCCCAAGCACCCGACACAGCTCGAGGACGTTGCCGAGGATGACGGCCTTGTTGGACGTGGCCTTCCACGGTGCTTCTTTGTCGATGTACGTGTTGCCGAGACGCACCAGCTCCCAGATGACCTCGAGCGCGTGCGACGGTTCGAACGACTCCATGAGCGCGTCGATACGGCCGAGCTGGCTGTCGATCTTGAAGGCCGGCTCCGTCGCTGTCCGCTCCGCCACCAAGCGGTCGGGGAAATATTTCTCGACCATCCCGAGCGTCCGATGCAAAAGGTTCCCGAGATCGTTTTGCAGCTCGGCTTTGTAGCGGCCAAGGAGCGCTACATGGGAGAAGTCACCGTCGAGACCGAGCGGTACCTCGCGCAGCACGAAATAGCGAAGCGCGTCGGTGCCGAGGTCGGCGGCCAATGCCACCGGGTCGACCACGTTGCCGCGCGTCTTCGACATCTTTTCGCCGTTCACGGTCCACCAACCGTGACAGAAGATCGTCGTCGGCAATGGCAGTCCAGCCGCCATCAACATCGCCGGCCAGTAGACGGCGTGAAAGCGCGAGATCTCCTTGCCGATGAGGTGGACGATCTGGGTGTCGTCGCTCCAGAACCCGTCGAGCTTGGCCCGCTTGGTGGCCGAGTAATAGTTGGAGAGCGCGTCGATCCAGACATAGACCACGTGGCGCGGATGGTCGGGAACCGGCACGCCCCAGGTGAAGGTCGTCCTCGAGGCTGAGAAGTCATTGAGGCCCTGTCTGATGAAGGCCAGGACCTCGTTGCGGCGCACCTCGGGCTGGATGAAGTCGGGGTGGTCCTCGATGTGCTTGAGGAGGCGCGCCTCGTACTTGGCCAGACTGAAGAAATACGACTCCTCTTTGACCTTTTCCGTCGGGAGCTTGTGTATCGGGCAGGCGCCGTCGACGAGCTCTTTCTCGGTGTAGAACTGCTCACAGGGCACGCAGTACCAGCCCTCGTAGGTGCCGAGGTAGACATCGCCGCTCTTCTCGAGCTGGCGCCAGAGGTCGGCGACCGAGCGCTCGTGATCCTCGTCGGTGGTGCGGATGAATTCGTCGTTGCCGATCTCGAGCGCGACCCAGGCGGCCTTGTAGGCTTCGGCGAAGCGGTCGGCGTAGACCTTGGGAGTGACGCCATGCTCGGTGGCGAGGCGCTCGATCTTCTGGCCGTGCTCGTCGGTGCCGGTGAGAAAGCCGGTCTTGCGGCCGCGCATGCGGGCGTAGCGCGCCAGACAGTCGGCGACGATGGTAGTGTACGCGTGACCGAGGTGCGGTACGTCGGAGACGTAGTAGATCGGGGTGGTGATGTAGAACGGGCGGCGTTGCAGCTCTGCGGAGTCGGGCATGGAGTCGGGCAGTATGGGGATTCGGGTTGGCGACGTCAAACGGCGTCGTCGGGCGGCTCGGACGCGTCGATCTCGGTATTGGGCTCGGGCGCGCGACCACCTTGCGGTGGGATGGCGACGAGGGTCACAACGTCGCCGGGGAAGGTCTCGACGCCGCCTTCGTCGAACAACACGCGAACTCTTTGCCGCAAGACATCGAGCTCGATGACCTTGCCGGCACCGGCCGGCGTGGTGACCTTTTTGCCGACCTTGGGCAGCGTCTTGCGCATCTCTTTGTACGTGTCCTGCTCGTAGACGAGACAGCACTTGAGACGGCCGCATTGCCCCGACACCTTCGACGGATTGAGGGGCAGGCCTTGGTCTTTGGCCATCTTGATCGAGATGGGCACGAAGGCCGGCAGCCACGTCGAGCAGCACAGCTCGCGGCCACAGGCGCCGATGCCACCGACGATCTTGGCTTCGTCGCGGGCGCCAATCTGACGCATCTCGATGCGCAGGTGCAGCTTGGTCGACAGATCGCGGACCAGGTCGCGGAAGTCGACTCGCTCGTCGCTGGCGAAGTAGAAAAGCGCCTTGCCACCAGCGAGCGGAAACTCCACGCGGGTGAGCTTCATGGCGAGGCCCCGCTCGCGGATACGCTCCTTGCAGACCAGATAGGCCTCGCGCTCCTTGGCGACGTTCTTCTGGCGTGCGCCGGTGTCGGTGGCGGTGGCTCGTCGGAGAATGCGGCGCAGAATGTCTTGAACCGGGCGGCGCCGGGCGGCAACAGCGACGGTGGCCACCTGAGGGCCGCGCTCCGACTCGACGACGACCAGCTCACCGCGCGCATAAGCGACTTCGCCCGCGTCGTACTCGTGGAGCGTGCCAGCATCACGGAACTTGATGCCGGCGATATTGGCCAACAGGCCCGGCGGTACCGCGTCGTCGCAGAGATCGACTAAGAGGTGGTCACCGTCGGGATCACGCGGATCGTGCAGTGGCGGAACGACCGGTGCGGTAACGGTCGGCGCGGCCGGGCCTTCGTCCAGATTCCAGTCGGAGTCGAGGGACGCAGCTGGCCGGCCGCCGAGGGTGGTGGGTTCTTCGAAGGCGGGAGCTTCGGCGCGGGGCCGTTCGCGCGGCTCTGGTGTCGACGGTGCGCGTCCATGACCGCGATCCGGTCGGGACCGACTTCCGTCGGTGGGACGTTCTGGGCGACCTGGGGCCGGCGTACGGGGCCGTTCGTCGCGCGGTCGTTCGCCACGTGCTGCTTGCGGGGGGCGGTCTGTGCCCCCAGATCGGTCGGATCGATCCGATCGGTCGGATCGTTCCGATCGATCCGATCGTTCCGATCGATCCGATCGATCACCACGTGGCTGGTCGGCGCGCGGACCCGGCTGGTCGCTGCGAGGCTGCGCAGCTTGTGGACGTTCAGCGCGTGCCTCACGCGGCCGCTCCTGGCGACCACCACGCTCGTTGCGGGGGCGTTGCTGGTCGTTGCGCGGCGGATTGCCACCGGGCGGATTGCCACCAGGTTGATCGGCGCGCGCTTGGCCGCCTTGTGGTCCACCCCGTCGCTGATCGGGTCGGGGCTGATTTCGCGGGCGCTCTACCCGACCTACTACCCGACCT
>Ga0123338_10000408_pt1 | contig 44044 bp, 42 predicted proteins | sample grotaG_FD_89793 | JGI IMG/M metagenome (GOLD analysis project Ga0123338, IMG submission 89793) | Glacier valley bacterial and archeal communities from Borup Fiord, Nunavut, Canada, to study Microbial Dark Matter (Phase II) -... | ecosystem: Environmental > Aquatic > Freshwater > Ice > Glacier ... | reverse complement strand
GCCGATCTGGACGTCAACATCATCAAGGAAAAAAAACTCACCAACATGCGTAGCTCAAGCGCGGATGAAGCCATGCGCCTGGTGCCACCGCGTTTGATGAGCCTCGAACAAGCCATCGAATTCGTCCGCGAAGATGAGCTTGTGGAAGTCACGCCCAGCACGGTCCGCCTGCGCAAGAAAGTGCTGAAGGCCAATCAGCGATAGGCTGAAAGTGTGATCCGCGCCGCTGTTATTGCCTTTTGCCTAACCGCGATAGCGGCGCGCGCCGGCCAATCGTTTCAAAGTATTTCAATCGCGCCCGACGCCAACGTCGTACTGATCGATAGCACCGGCGTCAATGTGGCTCCTTCGGTTTTGGAAGATCAGGTTTCAGTGAGCCACTTGCTGCTTAGTCCTGACCGCCACATAGCAGGCTGGCTGGTGGAAGAAGAGAACGGCGGGACTTCGTACCCGGTCGCAACCAGCTTAGTTCTCTTCCGCAACGGGCACGTCTTCCAGCGTCTTGGCGATGGTCTGATGGTCTACAAATGGGCCTTTCGGAACGGCAGCCTCCAGGTTGTGTTGGAGACCGGCACAGTTCATGGGATGCAAGGCCGGCACATGCTGCTCTTCAGCGTGGAAACCGGTCGCCAGTTGAAGGAATGGTCGGGTGAATACGGCCAAAGCCCGCCGGAATGGGGCAGGGCGTTAAAGTAAGGCTCTAGCTCTTCACGCAATCCCGCAGCGCCGGTTCTAACTCCGGGTACTTCCACTCAAAGCCATGCGCTTGCGCAATACGCGGCAGCACGCGCATGCTGCTGAGCACCACTTCGCTCATCTCGCCCATGCCCGCCCGTAGTACCGCCGCAGGAATTTGCAAAAAGGCAGGCTTGCCCAGCGCCTTCCCCAGCACATGCGTAAACTCGCGGTTTGTCACCGGCTTCGGTGCAACGGCATTCACCGCCCCGGCCACATCAGCCTTCAGCGCCCACGCCACCATCTGCGCCAAATCGTTCACATGGATCCAACTGGTCCACTGCCGGCCGTCGCCCATGCGCCCGCCCAAGTACGCTCGAAAGGGGGGAAGCATAGCCGCCAACGCTCCACCGTCGGGCCCCAGCACCACACCGATTCTCAGCTTCACAACACGCAAACCCAGGTCTATCGCGCGGTCTGCTTCCGCTTCCCAGTCGCGGCAGACCTCGGCGAGAAATCCAGTTCCGCCAACGGAGCTTTCGTCCAGTTCCTCGTCCCCTCGCGACCCGTAGTAGCCCACCGCGCTCGCGCATACCAGCACGGAAGGCTTGTGCTCCACTTTGGCAATCGCGTCCACCAGGCGCTTGGTGCCCAGCACACGGCTATCCCGAATCTTCTGCTTCGCCTCGGCGGTCCAGCGCTGCGCCACCGGTTCGCCGGCCAAATGGATCACCGCATCGTAATCGGTCAGGCTCTCTTCCGCCGGTTCCGCGCCCAGCGGATCCCAAAAGAACGCGCCCACTGCGTCTCGCGTCTCGCGGCCCGGCTCTCGGCTCCATACCGCTACGTAGTTGCCATCGCGCAGCAATGTCTCCACCACTCTCCTGCCAATGAAACCGCGCCCGCCCGAAACAATGCACTTCATATTCGTGTATGATCCTTCCCCGTTCGCTCCATTTCGGCCACCTCTTCGATGTAAGCCGTAATGTCGGTCTTGCGCTTCATCCCGTCATAGCTCATGTAGCGAAGCTGGCCAAAGATGGGCCGCTCGCCCCACGGTCGATCATGTAACCCGAAACACCACAGAATGTTTGTGTAAGTGTTCGGGTCACGCCCGTCCAAACAGTACTTATCATGCAAGTAGATCATCAATCGCAGCGCCTCCGCGTAAGTAGCCGACCATTCAATAATCTTCTTGCCCCAGTACATCCGGTAATAGCCATGCACCTTGCCGCGTAGCAGCATCTCTTTCTGCGTGGCATTCCAAAGCGCATCGTAAGTCTCGCCGCGTTCCATCTGTTCGGCCGAATATTGCGGATCGCGCTTGTCGCCCGAGTGCTTCGCCATCGTCTTCAGGCACCAATCGGGCAAGGCATCGAGAGTCTGCACATCGGGCGTGAAGCGCGCGAAGTTGAAGGCCAATTCGCGGCGCACAATCAGTTCTTCCAGATACTCGCTGGCAATCAGCCCGTGGTCCGCTGCGTAGTCTTTCGCGCACAGAGCGATACGGAGGCTTGAGATCATGCCGAAGTGAAGATACGGGCTCATGTGCGATGTAGCATGGCGCGAAGGTTCATTGCGATCTTTCGCATAGGTGCGCAGATGGGCCATTAGAAAATGCTCCAGCAACCGCTCGGCTTCCGCCTGCCCTCCATGGAAGCTTAACGACGGCGCGACCGTATGATCGATCTCGCAAGCCGCCACAAGCTCCCCAATATTCTTCCCCGTCACACGCACATGCCACTTCGGGTGGCCGCTTTTCCACACATGAACCGGCTTCACTTCGGGAACCGGATGCAGATACTCCGGCAGCATTTTGTTGATGCGTGGCCGTATTGTGTACGCGCCGTAGTTCCGTTTCTCATGGCGGCTCATGGGCACGATGCAGCTCGCATCCACGGCGTGAAAGGCTACGCCGATCTTCTCGGGCACACTTGCGTTATGGATCGGGGCAATGAAAACCGGATAGTCATCCGTCACCACCAACGCGGCTTTTTCAGCCAGCTTGTACAACACATCATTGGCATCAGCTTTGCGCTTTCGAAGATAGAAGCAGTAACCAATTCCGCGCGCCCCGAGGCGCTTCTCCATATCCGGTACGCCTTCCACCATGAAGGTGTGAATTCGATCGTTCGCATACTGATAGGTGCAGCCCAAACCTTCATAAACCAGCAGCGGAACGCCCAGCGAATTTGCCTGTGCCACGGCATATTCCAGCGCCTGGTTCGCCAACGCGCGACGGTTCATCTGGCACCAATAAAGAACGTATTCGCCGGCCCGCACGGGCGCGCTGTTGAGAATCCGAACGCGCTCATTCACGTCACCTACGATACCCTTAGCCATTCCTCCATCGATGAAAACCTGTCCGTGCAGGCGGATTCTTTTCGTCTTCCGGCAACTGGAAGTACCATTTCCGCTGCTCCATTCGTCCAATCACATGAGAAACTGCTTGTTCATGCCAAAAGCTATCCTTGTACCGCTAGCACTTTCGGCACTGTTGGCCGCGATGCTGCCAGCGCAGACTCCGCAGACGGAAACGCTGGAATACGCGGTGGAATGGCGCCTGGTGCCGGCAGGGCGCGCGCGCCTTTCCTCAGGGCCGCCACCGCCTTCTGAGAGAGGTGTGCAGATGGAGACCAAACTGCACTTAGAATCGACAGGTCTGGTCTCCCGCTTGTTCCATGTGAATGACGATTACACTGCGGAGCTGAAAAGCAATCTCTGCGCGGAGCAATCTTTCATGACCGCGCACGAAGCGGGCCGCAATCGCGAAACCAAAGTGGTGTACGATTCCGCCACGCGCCGCGCCTCCTACCGCGAGCGCGACCTTACCACCAACAAAACGACGGCGCACGATACGGAAATTCCGTCCTGCGTGCACGATATCATCGGTGGCCTGTTTCAGTTGCGCACGCTGTCGCTGGAGCCGGGCAAATCTGCCGTAATTCCCGTCAGCGATGGCAAGAAGAGCGTCATGCTGAAGGTGGAAGCGCAGAGGCGCGAAGAGATCAAAACGCCGCTAGGCCTACGCAAGTGCATCGCCTACGAAGTGTTCGCCTTCAACGATGTACTCTACAAACGTCAGGGCCATTTGCACGTGTGGCTCACCGATGATGCGCGGCGTGTCCCGGTACAGGTACAGATTCGCATGCAATTTACCATCGGTACCATCACACTGCGGCTCGACAAAGACGAAAAAGCGTAATGTTCCTGATCCCTCTTCTTTTTGTCATGCAGGCGGCTGCCCCGCCGGAGAGCCCGAAGGTGCTTACGGAACGCATTGGCCAGTTGATGGAATCTACCGCCGCAGCGGTTCCGGGCCTTGTCGCCACCAGCGCGGTGCTGGCAGAAAATACCAAAGCCACCCTCACGAAACTGCAGGCCGCGCCCACCAACTTGCCGCTGAATTATGAGTTCCTTCAGGAAGTACGCGCTTATCTGGCGCTGGTAGAGGCGATGCCGAAACCATACCCGCTGCCTGAAACACCAAAACGCCAGTTTGTGGAATTGCGCGACGGCGTGGAGCATTTTGAAACTGTGATGCGCGCGCTGCTCGATCAGAACCAGCGCCAACTGCGCAGCCCGGATCGCGACAATTTGGGTCGCTACGCGGAAGCCAATGACCGGCTCGGCGCGCCCGCGGCGAACCAGCCCCGCGTGGTCTTTATGGGTGACAGCATCACCGATCTCTGGCGCTTAAATGAATATTTCACCGGCCGCGAATATCTGAACCGCGGCGTCGGCGGGCAGGTGACTTCTGAAATGCTGGGCCGCATGAAGGCCGATGTATTGGACCTGCGTCCCAAGGCCATCATCATACTCGGCGGCACCAACGATATCGCGCGTGGCACGCCCGCCCGCACCATTCAGAACAATCTCTCCATGATCGGCGACCTTTGCCGCGCCAACGGAATCACTCCCATCTTCGCCAGCATTTTGCCCGTGGGTGAAGCGCGTCGCAATGAACGCCCGCCCGCCACCATCGCGCAGGTGAACAAGTGGATACAGGAATATTGCCTACGAAACAACTACGTGTATGCCGATTACTTCACGCCTCTTTCGCAAGCCGGCATGCTTGACCCAACCTGCTCCGATGACGCGCTGCATCCAAACGCCAGGGGCTACCGCTTGATGTCCCCCGTGGCTACCAAGGCCATCGACAAAGCCTTAAATCAGCAAAGTCCGACAGAACACCTGACCACGCAAAAGAAGCGGCGCTAGTTTTCTGTAACCTGCTTCGAGCGCGATGCGACAATAGCTTTATGCGTTTTGCGCTAACGCTGCTGGCCGCTTCACTGGTCTTCGGTCAGGCCCCCGTGACGGTGAACATGCTGGTGGAATTCGTTCGATCTTCAGTGAAGCTGAAGTTGCCGGATAAGCAGGTAGCCATTCAAGTCCACGCCATCCATCTTTCCGAAAAGCTGGACGACTCCAAGATTGAGATGTTGCAGGGCGAAGGCGCGGGGCCGAAGACCATTGCCGCCTTGCGCGAATTGGGCAATAGCTCGCAGGCGCTCGCTCCGGCGGTCGCTCCGCCTCCCGCGCCGGTTCGTGTGTCCATCCCCGCGCCTTCGTATGCCGAACAGCAGAAGGTTATCAATGCCATGCGCGAGTACGCGCTGAACTATTCCAGTTCGCTTCCCGATTTCGTTTGCAAGCAAGTGACACGGCGCTATTTCGATCCGCTGGGGCATGAAAACTGGCGTACCTCTGATACGTTGATCAGCAAGTTGAGTTACGCCGAGCAGAAAGAGAAATACGAAGTGATCCTGGCCAACGGGCAGGCGGTGCTCAACAGGAGTCTCGAAAGCTTCGGCGGCACCACCTCTTCCGGCGAATTCGGCAGCCTGCTGAAATACATTTTCGATCCGAAGTCCGATGCTGAGTTTCATTGGGACCGGTGGGGCCGCATCCGTGGGCACTTGACGCATGTCTTTACGTTCTCAGTGGATCAGGCGCATTCGGAGTGGGCCATTATGGATGGCGAATCGAAGCAGCAGATTGTGCCCGCTTATAACGGCTTTATCTATGTAGACCGCGAAACTTCACAGGTGCTGCGCGTCTTTATGCAGAGTGTGGATATCCCTTCCAGCTTCCCGATTCAATTGGCTCAAACGCAATTGGATTATGACTACACGGATTTGAGCGGACGCCAGTTTCTGCTGCCGCTGAAGGCGGAGATTCGCTTGAACCGTGGCCGCTTTCAATCGAAGAACGATGTGGAATTCCGCTCTTATCAGAAGTTCTCAGCCGATGCCGTGATCACCTTCGACGAACCGGCGCCTCTGTCCGACGATAAGCCGTCGACACCTCCTAAGTAAGAGCACAAGCGCGGGAGATATAATCCTGAGAACCGTGAAGCGCCGCGACCTACTGAAAACCGCAGCCATCCTTCCGGCGATTGCGGCGGCTCAGCAGAACGCAGGTCTCGACGCCGAAACGCCGGATGCCGTTGCAGACCCTGTTCTGCGGTTTTTCAACGCGGCCCAATTCGCCGTGTTGGTCAAGCTGTCGGATGCTATTCTGCCGCGCATTGGCCAAACTCCAGGTGCGCTGGATGCGCGTGTGCCGGAGTTTCTCGATTTTCTGATTGGCCGCTCCAGCGCCGAAGAGCAGAAGTTGTATCGCAACGGCTTGGATCATGCCTTCGATTTAGCACCGCTAGGTGAGGCGTGGACGTACGAAGAGCCGCGCGACCCGTATGCGCGATTTCTGCAGCGTGCCAAGCACGACGTACTGACAGCGGCCATCAACTCGCGTGAATGGATTGCCGCCGTCGCGAAGCGGAACCCCGCTGTGACCGGCACCGGCACTTACTGGCTTCCCATCGAATGAGCACGCCCATACATGAGGTTGTGATTATCGGTTCCGGCGCTTCGGGAGGCATGATGGCATGGAATTTGTGCCGCCGTGGAATCAAGTGTCTGATGCTGGATGCCGGCCCTGCGTTGGATCTAACGCGTGCCCGCACACCCAGGAAAGTTTACGACCTGCCCTATCGCGGCTTCGGACGCCCCGGCCGTTTCCCGCATGTCACGCAGGCCGATGAGTTCAACGCGAACCTGTGGCTGGACGAAAAGCAGAACCCCTATACGACTGACCCGAAAGACCCTTTCTATTGGGTGCGCGTGCGGTTGGTGGGCGGCAAGACGCTGATTTGGGGACGAGCGTGTTGGCGTTTGAGCGACCATGAATTCGCCGGGCGCGACAAGGACGGCTTCGGCGAGAACTGGCCAATCCGTTATCAGGATCTTGCGCCTTACTACGACAAAGTGGAGCCGCTCTTTAACGTGGCGGGCCGCAATGAAGGCTTGGAGCAAATTCCGGATGGCAAGCTGCTGCCCGATACCAGTACGGATAGCGCGTCGGTCACTAGGTTTATCGCGGCATGCCAAGCCAAAGGCGTACCGGTGACCAAGCCGCGTCGATCCACCGGCGCTCTGGCCAGCTCTGTGAATCTGCTGCTGCCCGATGCGTTGAAGAGCGGCAACCTAACCATTGTGCCGAATGCGATTGCGCGCGAGATCACGACGGATAAAAACACGGGCCTGGCGAACGGCGTTTTTTTTCTGGACCGGCATAGTGGCCGCGAGCTGCATGCCAAAGCTCGCGTGGTGGTGGTGGGAGCAAGCTGTCTGGAATCGACGCGGCTGCTGCTCAATTCCGGCATCGCGAATTCGAGTGGCGTCCTGGGCCGGTATTTGTTCGATCAGATCTATGTGAAGAACGTGGTGCAAGCCATTGTTCCGGATGCGAAAGCTCCCTTCGGCGGCTCCGGCTATATTCCACGATTCCGCAATTTGGGCAAGCAAACTCACAAGAAGTTTCTGCGCGGTTACGCCTATGATTTCGGCAGCGGCGGTACGCCCAACCCAAAATACTTCTCGCTTTATGGGGAAGCGCTCCAGCGCAAACTGTCGCAGGTAGCGAACCAGAGTTTCAGCCTGACGACTATGGGCGAGGTGCTGGCGCGGCCGGAAAATCGCGTCACCATCGATAAGGATTGCAAAGATGCGTGGGGCATTCCTTCGCTGCGGTTCGATTGCCGTTACTCCGACAATGAGCGCGAGATGGCAATCGATTCCATGAACACCGCCGATGAGCTGTGCCACGAAGCCGGCTTCCAGGTGATTGCCAAGCATTCGCACTTCGTGCCCTTCGGCGAGAGCATTCACGATTTGGGAACCTGCCGTATGGGCGCGGACCCGAAGACGAGCGTGCTCAACGCCTGGAACCAGAGCCACGATATTCGCAACCTTTACGTGGTGGATGGCAGCAGCTTTGTTTCGGGCGGCGCTCAGAACCCCACGCTCTCCATCCTGGCACTGGCGTGGCGCGCGAGCGACCATCTGGCGTCTGGGGCTTACTGAACGGCAGTGCTGGAACTGCAAGATCTCTCGAAAGTGTTTCCCGGGCATGTAGCCGTTCAAAATGTTTCGCTTACCTTGCTACCGGGAGAATTCTTTTCGCTGGTGGGGCCATCCGGATGCGGCAAGACCACCACGCTGCGCATGGTGGCGGGCTTTGAGCATCCCACCACCGGACGCATCTTGCTCAACGGTGAACTGCTGAACGGGCGCAAGCCGCAAGAGCGAAACGTTAGCACAGTGTTTCAGAATTATGCGCTGTTTCCTCATCTGACCGTGAGTGAAAATGTGGCGTTCGGGCTGAGGCGGCATGGTATTCGCGAACCTGGCCCGCGGGTTGCGGAAGCGCTACGAGCGGTTCGTCTCACCGGCAAGGAGCAGCGAATGCCCGCGCAACTTTCAGGCGGCGAAAAGCAGCGCGTGGCTTTGGCGCGGTCACTGGTTCTGAAGCCGGACGTGCTGCTGCTGGATGAACCGCTGGCTGCGCTCGATCCGCAACTTCGCAGGCAGGTGCGCGCGGAATTGAAGCTGTTGCAGCGGGAAGCCGGCATCACGTTTCTGTTTGTGACGCACGATCAGGAAGAGGCGCTTTCACTTTCAGACCGAATCGGTGTAATGAATGAGGGAAAGCTGGAACAGGTGGCACGGCCGGAGGAGGCGTACCGCTGTCCTGCATCGCGATTCGTGGCCGGATTTCTGGGCGAGGTGAATTGGATTGCGGGTGCGGCGATTCGTCCGGAGTCGACGCGCCTATCGACGCTGGCTTGCGGCCAGAGCGTAGCTTGCCGCGTAATACACACCACATTTTTAGGCAGCGTCGTGCGCGTGGAAGTGGAATGCGGCGATGGGTTTGCCAGCGCCGACTTAACACCTCACCAACCTGAATTTTCGGCAGGTGCTATGGCGTACCTGTATTGGGACCCGACGGACGAATTGCCCGTTCCCGCATGACCGTACGCCATTGGTTCTTGCTCCCGGCGCGCATGGTGCAAATGCTGTTGTTCGTGCTGCCACTCGGGATCGTGGTTGCGCTGAGTCTTCTCACGCGCGGCGATTATGGCGGGGCGGAACAACCGTGGACCACCGAAGCCTATCGCCGCCTTTTCGACCCGCTGTACGCCCTGATACTATGGCGCTCCTTGTGGATGGCCGCGCTAGCCACCGGTCTGTGCCTGCTGCTCGGCTTCCCTCTGGCGCTTTACATTTCTCGCGCGGGCAAGCATCGCGGCTTGCTGCTGCAACTGGTGATTTTGCCGTTCTGGACCAGCTTCCTGATCCGCACGTATGCCTGGCTGTTCCTGCTGCGCGATACGGGGCTGATCAATACTGCGTTGCTGAAAGTAGGCGTGATCCATCAGCCTTTGCCATTGCTGTATAACGATGGCGCGGTGCTGCTGGGCCTGGTGTATGGATATCTGCCCTTTATGGTTTTGCCCGTCTATGCAGCGCTGGAGCGAATCGATCCGTCACTCGCCGAAGCTGCGGCGGATCTAGGCGCGAAGCCGTTCACAATCACGCTGCGTGTGATTGCGCCTCTGGCCGGGTCAGGAATTTTGGCCGGTTGCCTTTTAGTTTTCATTCCTTCGCTGGGCGCTTATCTCACACCCGATCTGATGGGTGGCGGCCGCACCGTAATGATTGGCAACCTGGTGCAGAATCAGTTCACGACTGCGCGGGATTGGCCCTTCGGTTCCACCGTGTCACTGGCTCTCATCGGCATCACGGGACTGCTGTTGTTCCTTTTCCTTCGGCGCGCACCGGTGGACGCGCTATGAAACGGGTGCTCGGTTGGTATGCCGCATTGCTCTACGCGTTCCTGCATCTGCCGCTGCTGATTCTGATTGCTTTCAGCTTTAACAGCTCTCGCTTCTCGGTGTGGGAGGGCTTTTCGCTCAACTGGTATCGCGCCATGTGGACCAATACGCAAATGGCCGAAGCGGCGTGGAACAGCGTCATCATCGCTGCGTCAAGTTCACTGCTCGCCACCGCGATTGGCACGGCGGCGGCTTACGGCATGTGGAAACGCAAAGCGCCGTTGCTGCAAGTCTCGCTGTACCTCACGTTGGTGACTCCGGAAATTGTCACGGGCATCGCGCTGCTGGCGCTGTTCCAATGGATCTTTCGTTGGATGCCATTCCGTCTGGGGCTGGGCACGGTCATTCTTGCGCATGTGGCGTTCTCTATTGCTTATGTTGCTATCGTGCTCACCGCGCGTTTGCGCACCATGGACCCCGCGCTCGAAGAAGCCGCGCTCGATTTGGGTGCCAGCGAATGGACGGCCTTTCGCCGGGTGACGCTTCCACTGCTTGCACCGGCGATGGGTGCCGCCGCACTACTCGCACTGGTAGTGTCGTTCGATGACTACGTAATCACCAGCATGGTTGCCGGTGTGGATTCCGAGACGCTGCCCATGGTGATCTACGCCATGGCAAGGCGCGGCGTGAACCCTGTGTTGAACGCGGTTTCATCGGTGATGGTGGTGTTCTTCGGGTCGCTGATTTTGCTTTCCGAGAAGGTGCGCGCCCGATGAACCGGCGAATGTTCTTACTGGGTGCGCCTCTTGCCGCGTGCGCTGTGGATCGGCGTCCGCATTTGAACGTATTCAACTGGTCAAGCTACATTGCCCGAGATACCGTGCCGAATTTCGAACGCGAATTCGGCGTGCGTGTTCGCTACTCCGTTTATGAAAGCAACGAAGAGATGCTGGCCAAGGTGATGACCGGCAACTCCGGTTGGGATGTAGTCTTCCCCACGCACAACCGCATCGAACCGATGTGGCGGAACGGTCTGTTGGCGCCGCTCGATCACGCGAAGCTGACCAACCTTCGCAATCTGGCGGAAGAGTTTCGCAGGCCTCTTTGGGATCCGGAGCTTGCGCGCTCCGTGCCGTATATGTGGAACGCCACCGGCATCGTGTATAACCGGCGGATCGAGCCGCCGCCTTCGCAATGGGCTGACCTTTGGAGCGCGCGTTGGGAAGGCCGTCTCACTATGCTGGACGATGCCGAAGATTTGCTGGGCGCGTGTCTTGCGAAGCTCGGCCTGCCGTTCGATTCCGTGAATCCGGCGGATCTGGAGCGCGCCAAGCGGGAAGCCGTTGCGCAGAAGAGTAGCGTGCGGGCTTACTTGAATGCGGAGGTTCGCGATCAGCTTGTTTCAGGAGATGTATTGGCTGCGCAGCTATGGTCCACCACCGCGCAGCAGGCCATCAGCGCCGCGAAAGACTTGGCGTTCGTCTACCCCGCTGAAGGGTTCCCGCTGTATGCGGATAACGCGGTGATTCTGCGCGAATCTGCGCGCGCAGCGCTGGCACATGAGTTTCTGAATTACTTGTTGCGGCCTGAGGTGGCGGCGGCCATTGCCAGGGAAGCGGAAACGGCAACCGCGAATGGCGCGGCTCGCTTGCTTCTGCCGGCGGCGGTTCGCGCGAGTGAAACGCTCTACCCGGGCGCGGCGATTCGAGCCAGAGGCACGTGGCCGCGCGCGCTTCCCGGTGCCGCCATCCGGCTGCGCGATCGCATCTGGACTGAAATCAAGTCGGCGTAAAGTAAAGGCTATGTTGCGAGTGCTGATTTGCGCATGCCTGTGGGCCATGGCGGCGCTTGGCTCCGTCCCTTCCGAATGGGTGCCGGTGCGATGGAGTTCTACGGACCCCAAAAGCTTGACTCTGCTGGAAGGAACCAGAATCAATTGTCTGCTGCTGGAGTGGGACGCGAAGAACGCAGCTTCATTCACGGGCTTCGCTTCGGCTGCCGCGCAGAAGAATATTGCATCGGTTGCAGTACTTCGGCCAGGTGCGGACGCGATTGCGCAGGTAAAAGGCGCGCTCAATTCCAAGATGCGCGGCATCGTGCTGGAGGGTGATTTTCCGGAGGGCACTGCATCGGCTATGCGCGGCATTTCGGGCGGCGTGCCTGTGATTGAAATCTCTCTGCGATCGCGCATGAAGCTCGGTTCCGCGGACCCTGTGATTGGCACGTACCAGGGAGTCTGGGCGGGCATTCAGGTGGTGGAGGGGCATACTGCAAAAGCTGGCCCATCAGGCACCGCTTGGATCGATACCAACACGGGCTTCCTACGCGCGGTTCGCGCCTGGGGCACGGCGCAGGTGTGGCTCGCGAATCTGCCGCCGGAAAAAACTGTGATCCCGGTGACGCGCTACCTGCAAATGATCGGCGATTGCGAAATGGTAGGTGCGCGGTGGGTGGTGGCGCTCGATTCCGATTTCTCGAGCAAGCTACTGCGGCGCGATGCGAAAGCGGTAAGCGATTGGGCTCGCATTACGGAACTGCTGGGCTATTACGAAGAGCATCGCGAGTGGCGCGCGCTGCGGCCCGGCGGCAAGCTGGCTCTGGTACAGGCAACGGGTGAAGGGGCGCTCTTGAGCGGCGGCATTCTGGACATGATCGCGGTGAAGCACACGCCTGTGAAAGCTGTGCCGGCCGCCCGTTTGAGCGCGGAAGCTCTGCAAGGCGCAACCATGGCCGTGAATGTAAATAACGAAGGGTTGGACGCCCACCAGAAGGAGATTCTGAAGGCGTTTGCGCGAAGTGGCGGCACAGTTCTGAACGGTCCCGCGGGGTGGCAGAATTCCGAACCAGCGGACAAGCAGAAGATCACGCTGGACGAAAGTGAACTGAAGCGCATCGACGACATGTGGCACGACGTGCAGGGCATGATCGGTCGGCGCAATCTGGGTGTTCGGCTGTTCAATGTTTCATCCATGCTGTCCAACCTGCTGGCGAGCGATGACGGCAAGCAAGTGTACGTGCAACTGGTGAACTATGCGGATTATCCCGTGGACAGCGTCACCATGCATGTGCTCGGAAACTTTTCGAAAGCTACGCTATTCACGCCGGATGGCAAGACGAAATCGCTGGAAGTTTATAAGAATGAGGAAGGCACGGGCGTCGATATCGATGCCGTTGCGATAGCGGCCACTGTGCGCCTCGAAACATAAAAGCTCGGCGCTACACTTGAGAAATGACACGTCGTGAGTTGCTGGCCGGCGCCGGCGCATTCTCCCTTGCCCGAAGTTTATCGGCTGCGCCAACCGCTCCGGCGCATCCCGTCGCGATTGCAAAATGTGCATCGTACAACGAAGATCTGAACTCGACGCTCGGCACCATGTTCGATCAGATTGGCGGCCTGGAGCGCATCGTCAAGAACAAGACAGTTACGGTGAAGCTGAACCTGACGGGTAGCCCGGGCCTTCGCTTCCAAGGCAAGCCTCTGGGGCTCACGCACTATACGAATCCGAAGCTGGTGGGCGCGACGGCGTATCTGATGGGGCGGGCCGGGGCCAAGCGCATACGCTTCGTCGAGAGCGCGTGGGCATCGGGTGGACCGCTGGAAGAATATCTGTTGGATTCCGGATGGAACGTGCGCTCACTGCTGGGCGCGGCGCCGAACGTGGAGTTTGAAAATACCAACGCGCTTGGTAAGGGTAAGAAATATTCACGATTGAAGACCGGGGCCGGCGGATACATCTTTCCCGCTATCGATTTCAACCATGCCTATGAAGATACCGATGTGTTCGTGAGCCTGGCGAAATTGAAGAACCATGAAACGTGCGGCGTGACGCTGAGCATGAAGAACTGCTTCGGCAATACGCCCGCTTCGATTTATGGCGACGATGCGAAGAGGGATGAGCCGAACGAATCGCCCAGCAGCGGGCGTGTCAATACGTGCCATCTGGGCAAGCGCGCGCCTTCACGGTCAGCGCCGCAGGAACTCGATCCCCGATCAAGCCGCGAACCGGGTTATCGCATGCCGCGCATTGTGGTGGATGTGATTACGGCGCGGCCGATTGACCTCGCGATCATTGATGGCATCACGTCGATGGCCGGCGGCGAAGGCCCGTGGAACACCAGCCGGAAGCTGAGGTTTGTCGAGCCTGGCGTGTTGCTGGCGGGGACGAACCCCGTGAATACAGATGCCGTGGCGACGGCTGTGATGGGGTATGATCCGCGTGCGCCCAAAGGCACACTGCCGTTTAAGAATTGCGACAACACGCTGCTTCTGGCCGAAGCGCGTGGCGTGGGGTCGGCTGACCTGAAGCGGATTGAAGTGGTGGGCACATCCATTGAAAAGGCGCTGTACAAATATGAAGCGTAAGAGCGTGTGGCTGCCGCTGTGCTGTTTGCCGCTTTCGGCGGCGACGATGTTTCCGCCCGTACGTGCCTCGCATGAGATGGCCGGGGCGGGCAATAGCTATGAGGTGGAAGCCGGGTTCCGCATTCTGCAGCAAGGCGGCAATGCAGTGGATGCCGGCGTTGCCAGCGTGCTGGCCGCTGCGGTGACGGAGCAGGACCACTTCGGTCTGGGCGGCGAAATGCCGCTCATCATCAAACTTGCCGGTAAGCCGCCGATTGTGATTAGCGGAGTGGGGACCGCGCCCGCGCTGGCGACGCTGGCGTTTTACAATTCGCGCAAGCCGGAACCTTGGGAAGAGCCAGGCAAAGTGCCCCCGATTCCGGGGCAGGGCATACTTGCGGCCACCATTCCCGGCGTGTTCGACGGGCTGATGTTGGCTCTCGAAAAATATGGCACCATGAGTTTCGCGCAGGTGGTGCAACCGGCGCTGGAGCGCGCGGATGGTTTCCCGCTGCCGGAGATTTTCTCACTGTTTATCAAGAACAATGAGGCCATGTTGCGGCTCTGGCCTGTTTCTACAGCGTTCTTCATGCCGAATGGACGCGTGCCGGAGCGCGGTGAAATTTTGCATCTGCCGGCGTTGGCGAAATCGCTTCGTGAGTTGATGGTGGCTGAGAAGAAGGCGCACGGCAAGCGCGAAAAGAAGATTGAAGCGGTTCGCAATTACTTTTACCGGGGTCCGCTGGCGAAGCGCATGGCGGCGTTTTCTGAGGCGAATGGCGGGCTGATTCGCTATAGCGATTTGGCCGGTTTTCATGCCGAGATCGATCAGCCGCGCACCACGAATTATCGCGGGTACGAGATTGTGAAGCCCGGCTTCTGGACGCAAGGGCCGGTGATGCTGGAAGCGCTCAACATGCTGGAAGGCTATGACCTGAAAGCCATGGGCCACAACAGCGCGGAGTATCTGCACACGGTGGTGGAAGTGGTGAAGCTGGCGTTTGCCGATCGTGACCGCTACTATGGCGACCCGAAGTTTTCGAAGATTCCGGAAGACATGCTGCTTTCGAAAACGTACGCCGCGGAGCGCCGCAAGCTGGTGGATGCCGAGCACGCATCCATGGAATCGCGGCCCGGTTCCTTCGCGCCACCATTGCCAGGCAACACGCTGAGCGCCACCACGCAGGGCGCAAACGATACCACGTGCGTGAATGTGGTGGATCGCAACGGCAATGTATTTTCGGCGACGCCTTCCGGCGCGTGGCTGCCTTCGGTAATTGCGGGCGATACGGGTATACCGTTCGGCACGCGTTTGCAGACATTGCTCACCACGCCGGGGCACCCCAACGTGCTGGAAGGAGGCAAGCGCCCTCGCGTCACTCTTAGCCCGACGATGGTTCTGAAAGATGGGAAGCCGCTGATCGCGATGTCCACTCCCGGCGGTGACAATCAGGATCAGGCAATGCTGCAAGTGCTGCTAAATCTGCTGGAATTCAGCATGTCGCCGCAGGAAGCGGTGGAATCGCCTCGGTTCCAGACCGAGCATTTCTATAGCTCGTTCGCGAACCATGAATTTGTGCCGGGTAAGTTGAATTTGGAACTGCGGATACCGAAGGCCACCATCGAACGGCTGGCGGTGTTGGGGCACAAGGTGAACGTCAGCGGCGAGTGGAGCAACATGTCAGCGCCTACTGTGATCAAGATTGGCGATGGTGTGCTGGAGGGTGGAGCCGACCCGCGTCGCGGACGTTTTATTTTCGGAAACTAGCGAGCATGGCAGCCATGGCTTTTCCGCGATGACTGACAGCGTGTTTGCGTTCGGCATTCACTTCGGCGAGTGAACAGGCAAACGGTGGGTACCAGAAGAGGGGGTCATACCCGAAGCCGCCCTCGCCGCGCGGTGCATGGAGTATTTCGCCTTCCACTTCGCCGCGAAATGTCCTAATGAGACGGCCACGTTCGGCCAGTGCGATCACGCTCACGAAACGGCCCGCGCGGTTCGTCACGCCTTCCATTTCGCGCAACAGACGAGCGTTGTTGGCGGCATCGTCTCCCGCATAGCGCGAGGAATAAATGCCGGGCGCGCCGGCTAGAGCCTCCACCTCCAGGCCGGAATCGTCGGCGAAGAGAAGCCCCGGCGCGAAGGTGCTGTAATAGATCGCTTTCTCTGAGGCGTTCTCTTCGAAGGTGGCGCCAGTCTCTTGGGGAGCGGCGATGCCGATCAGAGGCTCAACCGTGAAGCGGTCGTTCGAGGCCATGCGGAACTCGCGCAGCTTTCCCGCGTTGCCGGAAGCGCAATATAACGTCACGGCAGTTGCAGTAAGCCCCGCTGAACGGCGATCAGTTCGGCAATGCCGCCCTTGGCGAGTTTGATCAGTTCCGCCATCTTGTCATCGTCGAACAATTCCTGCTCCGCGGTGGCTTGCACTTCGACGAACTTGCCCGCGCCGGTCATCACGACGTTCATATCCACTTCGGCTTTCGAATCTTCTTCGTAGCAAAGGTCCAGCATGGCTTCGTGTTTCACAATGCCCACGCTCACCGCAGCCAGGTAATCGCGCAGCGGCATCTTCTTCACCACGCGCGTTTCCACCAGCTTTTTCAGGGCGATGGCCAGCGCGACATAAGCGCCGGTGATTGCAGCGCAGCGTGTGCCGCCATCGGCCTGCAGCACATCGCAATCCAGCAGAACGCTGCGCTCGCCTAAGAGTTCCATGTCCACTACGGCGCGCAGGGATCGGCCAATCAAGCGCTGAATTTCGTGTGTGCGGCCCGAAGGCTTGCCCTTGTTCACTTCACGCGCGGTCCGCTTATTTGTGGCGCGCGGCAGCATGGAATATTCCGCCGTCACCCAGCCCTTACCTTGGCCGCGCAGAAACGGTGGCACGCCATCCTCCACGCTTGCGGCGCACAACACGCGTGTGCCGCCCATGGTGATTAGGGCGCTACCTTCAGCCGTCGCCAGGAACCCTGTTTGTATTTCCACGGGCCGCAATTGCGAAACCGCTCTGCCGTCAACTCGCATATTTCATCACCAGAAATAACAGCACACCCACAAAGATCACAATCAGAATTACAAGCACCACACAAGGAAGCCCGCCGCGCACCTGCGGCACCTGCTTTCCTTTCGGACGCGCCAGTTTATTCGCCATACGTTAGAGGAATTTCGCAACCTGCTGGAAGTACTCATCCAGCATTTCTACATCTTCCACATTGAACGCGCTCACCAATCGGCCGCGCTGTTCGAGAGCCAGCTTGGTGGCCAGGAACTGCGCCATGTGGTAATCCGGTTCGTAGTGCGCGGCAGGGAACCGGGCCTGCTTGGCCGCAGTCATCACAATGCTGAAGCAGCGCCCGTGCCCGATCACCATCTCGTGATACGAGTGGTTCATGGCCGGGCCCTCATAGATATCCACCGGCATCTTCAAGCGTGAGCGGAACACGCGGTCCGCAATCCGCTCCAGCTTCACACGAAGCGCGCGGCCTTCTTCGTTATAGCGCAGATCGCCGAACCAGGTCAGTTCCCCGTATTCGAAATCGAGCTTGTTGAGCTTGTTCGCCAGTTCGCGTGGATGAGGCATGCGCAGGTCGCGCCAGTGCGCGGTGTTGGAGGTGCCGCCAGCCGCTTCGGCTTCTTTGTAAATATCGCTCGCGATGGATTTGTAAAGCTCCACGGAAGGCTGCGTCACAAAGTTCATGCATCGCAGGTAACCCAAGCCGCCTACCACGTAGTGGATGTATTGCATGTAATACGAAAGCGGCTTCGCGGCCGCGACGGTGACGATGGCCACGGCATACCCGGCATGACGCAGCGCGGTGATCTGCTTGGCTTCGGGATGCGCTTCGCCCTTGCGTTGGAAAACCAGAAACACGCGGTCCTGCTTGCGGTCGTCGATGCGGCGGAAACTTCGCAGGCGCACCTTTTCCTCGATGACGATCTTGATACCCAGGGCTTCGCTCTTGCCCAGGCTCTCTTCCACGTCCTGCTTCGTCCAGAGCCCCGCGGCGGCCCAGGACGCGGGCAGTAAGAGCGACACTTTGTCGCGGCCTTCGAGGCCCTGCGCGTGTAGGAACGCCGACAGCTTCCAAGCTTCAGACACTTCCTCATCGGTGAGAAGGGCGCCAGCAATCCACGGCTCCAGATCCACGCCCGCGAGCGCGAGCGGATACAAGCTGCCACGCGTGAGAGGTGCGCTGTGACGCCCCGCCGTGGAGTTTCGCCCGTCAGGCTGCAGCGTGACGCGCTCAAAACCGCGCGGACCGGCGAACTGGTCCAGCACGGAATTCGGCAGAGTCATGTAAATGAAGTTGGTGCGTGCATCCACTTCGTTCTTCTCGAACAAATCGGCCAGCCGTTGCAGGTTCACCACGGGCTCATACGAAGTCATGCCCATCGCCATCCCTATCACCAGCGTGCTCTTCAGCAGGGCGGCTAGCGTTTCACCGGAACGCCGCTGCATGTCCTCTACGATGGCGCGCAGTTTGCCGGGATCTGTGGAATCGAGCGAATACAAACGCGGGCCGGCCTTCAGCAGATGCGCCGCGTTGTACAGCGTCTTATCTTCAATAGAACCGCCCATACCGGCCCAGATGATGAAGCGCAGCGGCGCACCTTGGGCCTGCTCCAATCGCTGACGAATTGCGTCGGTCTCGGCTTTGATCTGCGCAGCCCACTCGGGATGCTCGGGCGCTTGCCAGGCAAGATCGTAAACGCCGAGCGAGCACTTGGTGATGCGGCCTTCGGAATCGGACTCAGTGACCAGTGGAATAATCGTGTCGTCGTTCGCGTTCAGGCTTTCGAGCGATACCCGCGCGCGTTCCGAGATTTCACGCAAACGCGCCAGCACACCTTCAGTTGCAAATCGTTCGGCGAAAATCTGTGTGGATTCTCTCTGTGGATCGTTAAGAATGGTTAAGGACAATGAAGCTCTTTTTGTTATGCTGCCTAACTATCTTACTGTTTAGCTGCGCCGGTTCGCCCGCGACGCCGCCGAAACTTCCCGAAAGCGCGAGCTTCGGCTGGAGGCTGAAAGACATTGCCGAAACCAATCCCGATGCCGCGCCCGACAGCGTGCGCACGCTGGGATTTTTGAAGAGCTGGCGCGCCGAATACACGGGCCCCGGCGTGGCGAACGTGGATGTTTACGCGCTGAAGTCTGAAGCGGCGGGCCTTGAAATGACGCAGAAATGGAGAGCGTCCGCGCAGACCGTCACCGTGTTCAATGCGAAATATTTCGTAGTGATTCATTGGCAGACCGCAGACAACGCGTCCGCCACCGCGCTGGTGGGCCAGATTGAACGCAGTCTGCCAGGGTCCCAATAGCTTTAGACTAAAGGCTGTGGTGCAAGCCGTTGAGCGCTTCTTTCAGCTTTCGCTACTGGGGCTGGTAACGGCCGGCTTCCTGGCTGTCGCCGGCTCGGGCTTCCTCGATACTCCAACAGTCACGCTGGTTGTGCTCGGCCTGATTTTGCGGGGCGCGGCTGTCGCGGGCTGGATCAAGCTGGCGCTTCCCGATCTTGCGGTCAATCTGGTAACGCTCGCCTATATCGCGTTCTTCGCCGTGGATTATTTCTGGCTGTCGCGAGGGTTGCTGGAAGCCACGGTGCACCTGGTCTGCTTCCTTGCGGTGATGAAGGTGCTGACAGCGCGCACGAATCGCGACTATCTTTACACGGCCTCCATCGCGCTTTTGGAACTGGTTGCGGCGGCCATGCTGTCCGTAAATCTGAATTTTTTTGCGTATCTTGCGGTGTACCTGGTTTGCGCCATCGCGGCTGCAACCAGCGCGGAGATTCGCGGCGGATTGCGAAAGCCCGGCAGGCTGGCGCAACGAAATGTCGGTGGTTTTGGAACGCGGCTGGGAGTGACCACCGCGCTGATCACCGCGGGCATCCTGGTGCTGAGCGCCGCCCTATTCATCCTGCTACCTCGTTCCGCCAACGCTGCTTTCCGGCATACGATTACAGCGCGTTATCACCTGAGCGGCTTTTCAAATGAAGTGACTTTGGGCGAGGTAGGTGAGATTCAGCGCGACACCCGCCCTGTGATGCATGTGTGGCCGTATTCGCACCGGATGCCGTCAAACCTGAAATGGCGCGGCGCCGCTCTGACTCACTTCGATGGGCACAAGTGGAGTGACCCCGATTTCGCGCGCCGCGAAATATTGCCTCGCAAGGCACCCATCGAAGTGGCGGATTTGCTGCAACGCAGCCGTCGCGATGGGACGCGCTTTTCCTACCGGGTGGATTTGAACTTGAGCGATTCCGACGCTCTCTTCATGGCCGGTATTCCGGAGTTTCTGAATCTGGGTACAGGCCGTGCACTGCGCACCGCGACTGGTGGCTTTCGTTTTGCTTCCGGCTCGGCGGACACGATGCGCTATGAGGTCTCAAGCTTCATCCCGTATGCCCGGCGCCCGGAATTGCTAGCAACGCTCGATGCGGCGGACCGCGCGCGAAATTTGGAACTGCCGCCGCTTGACCCGCGCGTTGTTGTGTTGGCGCGCCAGCTAGCGACGCCCGCGAACATGGAGCGCTATCTACGCACTCAATTCGGCTACACTCTTGATCTGCCGAGCGCCGCGCAGGCCGATCCGCTGGCTAACTTTTTATTTGAGCGACGCAAAGGTCATTGCGAATATTTCGCCTCTGCCATGACGGTGATGCTGCGCTCTCAGGGCATACCGGCTCGCCTGGTCAACGGATTTCAAAGCGGTACCTTCAACCCGATCAATGGGCTTTACGTGATGCGCGGATCCGATGCGCATAGCTGGGTGGAGGCTTGGATTCCAACTTCTGGATGGACCATTTTCGACCCCACGCCCACGGTGATTCGGCCGCCCGTCAACGCTCTGCTAGCCCGCTTGGCGTTGTATCAGGACGCAACGGAAACGTTGTGGCGCGAGTGGGTGGTGAATTACGATTTAAACCAACAGATCACGCTCGCCGAGCGCCTTCAGGAGACCACGCAGCAAGTGGGCGCGAACTGGAGCCCGAACATCCAACTCTGGCGCGCGGAATGGACGCGCTGGATAAGTGCGCATAAAATTCCGCTAACGATTGGCTTCGTTTTGCTGTTTGCCTTGCCGTTCGCAGTCCCTCTGCTTCTCCGCGTGGTTCGTTACGCCGGCTATCGCTACAAGCTTCATCAAGGAGGCGCCACCCACGCCGACGCCTCCGTTCTTTATCGCCGCATGTTGAGTCTGCTGAAGCACCGCGGATATGAAAAGCCGGCAAGCGTGACTGCGGGTGAGTTTGCTTCGTCACTTCCGTCTTCTCCCTTGGGTGCGGCGGTGTGGGAATTTACGGCTGATTATCAGGCCTTCCGCTTCGGCGGAGACACCTCAAAGTTTGGCAACCTGGCCGCCCTGCTGGACCGCATGAAGACGTTGTGACACAATCAGCCCAATCATGAGCAATCGATTTACGTGGATTCCGTTCGCCGCGCTTGCCTTGGCGGTGGCCGGTTTTACGGCTACACGGCCGGACGATATTGCGTTTGAAAAACACACGCTGGATCTGGGTGCCAACGAAGCATGCGCTACCGCCGACCTGAATCGGGACGGAATCCCAGATCTGGTGAGCGGTGAAAACTGGTTCGAAGGCCCCAACTGGACGAAGCACAAGTTCCGAACGTTGAACTACACGCAGAATTACATTGAAGACTTTAGCGATCTGCCGCTCGATGTGAACGGCGACGGCAACATGGATATTGTCAGTTGCACCTGGTTCGCGAAGAAGCTGTGGTGGAATGAGAACCCCGGCAAAGCGGGCGGCGAATGGAAAGAGCACGTGATCGATACGGGCCACAATGTGGAGTTCGCGTTTCTTGTCGATTTGGATAACGACGGCAAAGCTCATGAGGTATTGCCACAGTTCGGCAGCGTTACCACGGCCGATCCGCTGGCATGGTATGAGCCCAGGAACGGCGAGTTCGTGAAGCATATCGTGAGCCCCCGTTCCTATGGCCACGGTATCGGTGTCGGCGATATCAACCACGATGGCCGCAACGATATCATCACTCCCCAGGGGTGGCTCGAAGCGCCCGCGGACCCGCGCACAGCGGACTGGACTTTCCACCCGGATTTCGATCTGGACCAAACCGGCTTCATTTACGTGCTGGATGTGAATGGCGATGGCCGCAACGATCTGGTCACGTCACTGGCTCACAACTATGGAATCTTCTGGATGGAACAGATGGCCGATCACACGTGGAAAAAGCACATGATCGACGACTCGTGGTCGCAGCCTCATGCCATGACGATGGTGGATCTGAACGGCGATGGCAAGATGGATTTTGTCACCGGCAAGCGCTTCATGGCGCATAACGGAAAGGACCCGGGCGAGCGGGAACCGCTGGGAATTTACTGGTATGAATATTTCAGGAATGCAGCCGGTGAGATTGAATGGGCCAAGCATGTGATCGATTACAGCACCCGCACCGGCGCTGGGGTGCAGGTGGTGGTGGCGGATCTGGATCGCGATGGCGATCTGGATATTGCGGTAGCCGGCAAGAGTGGTCTATACCTGTTCGAGAATCTGACTAAGGCGGGGCGTAAGACGAAATGACAGAACCTTCACGAAGACTTTTTCTGGCTGGCGGAAGCGCCGCCTTGCTCAGTGCACAGGCGCCGAACGACACCATTCGCGTGGCGTTTATCGGTGTGGGAAACCGAGGCGCTTTCCTGCTGAAACATATGCTGAATGTGCCGGGTATCAAGGTGGTCGCAATCTGCGATCTTGATCCGGAGCGCCTGAAAGCCGCGCAGGCCGCGGTGGCAGCGGCAGGCGGGAGCGCGGATGCATACCCCGAGTTTCGGAAGATGTTGGATCGCAAGGATATCGATGCCGTTGTGATTGCGACGCCCGTCAATGTGCACAAAGAGATGGTGATCGCGGCGCTTGAAGTAGGGAAGCACGTGTACAGCGAAAAGCCCATGGGGCTGGAGCCGGAACAGTGCCGCCAGATTCTTACGGCCACGCAATCCGCCAAGGGCATTTATCAGGCCGGCTTCCAGTTGCGCCACGATCCGAACCGCAATGCGTCGATGAAGTACATCAAAGCCGGCGGCATCGGCAAAGTGGTGTTTCTGCAGGGCTACCGGCACTCTGGCGATTTGCCTCACAACACACCCTGGTATTTCGACCGTTCCGTTTCCGGCGATTCCATTGTGGAGCAAGCCTGTCACATCATCGACCTGATGGTGTGGGCTGCCGGGGCCGCGCCGGTTCGCGCATTTGGATCGGGCGGCATCAACCTGTATAAGAACGATCCGCCCGGCCGTACCGTGATGGACAACTACACGGTGATCTATGAATTTCCCGGCGATCTGCGATTTACCTTCAGCCATATCTTCTTCGATCCGCCGCAGTTTTCGGGGATCAAGGAGCGTGTCTTCGGCGCTGATGCGGCGATCGATCTGGCCACGGCCACGGTAATTACGCGCGCCGGCAAGACGGAGAAGATTCCCGTGCCCGATGCCGGCCAGGACAGTACGTACATGTCGCTTGCGGCGTTCATCGCCAACGCGAAGGGGAGGCGTACGCCGCTGAATGACGCGGAATCGGCGAGGCGCTCGACGCTTACGGCGATGATGGGCCGCAAATCGATTTACGAAAAAAGAATCGTGGAATGGAAGGAGGTGGATGTATGAAGTTACTTCTGCTGTTGCTTTTCGCGGGTGCAGCTGAGCATGGGTTTACGCCGTTGTTCGATGGCAAGACACTCAATGGATGGCATTTGGAAGGCGGCAAGGGCAGGGGCTACGTTGTGGAACAGGATCGGATCGTGTGTCCGGCCGATGGCGGCGGCAATCTGTTCACGGAGCGCGAGTATGCAAACTTCGTGCTGCGATTTGAGTTTTTGCTGACTGAAGGCGCGAACAACGGAATCGGGATTCGCGCGCCCTATGAAGGCGATGCGGCGTATCAGGGCGTGGAGATTCAGATTCTGGATCATGATGCGGCAGTCTACAAAGGCAAGCTGCGGCCGGCGCAATATCACGGCTCGATTTACGATGTGGTACCGGCCAAGACGGGTGCGCTGAAACCGACCGGCAAGTGGAATGAAGAAGAGATTCGCGCAGAGGGACGCCAGGTGGTTGTCACGCTGAATGGAAAACAGATTGTGAACGCGAGTCTGGATGAGGTGAAAGACCCGGCAGTGCTTGCGAAGCACCCGGGCCTGGCGCGATCCACCGGCCACCTCGGCTTTCTAGGCCATGGTACGCGCGTGGAATTTCGTAATATTCGAATTAAAGGGCTTTAGCGGCGCTGCGCTTTAGAGGCAACTCAATAGCCGATGCGGATCGGCACGTGATTGCTGCTTTCCGCACCGGCGACCAGATACAGATCGGATAGGCCTGCGTCGAGCAGCGCGGGGATGCGCACTTCTACGATGTACATGCCAACGTAGCCAGGCGCCAAGGTGGCTTTGGTTACTTCAATCGGCATCCCGTTCAGGTAGGCGTGTACATCGGCAGCCACCACCGGCACATTCGCGAACGGCGCAGGGGTACCTGTAGGCCACTCTGGAACCACTTTCCCCAACCCGGTTGCCAGTAACTGTACCAGCGCGCGCGCTTCTGAAGGCTGCGCTCCATCGAGCATCATTCCTGTTTCAGGATCAAGCAGTAAGGGCGCTCCATCTTTATCGACAAACACAGCGGGGGCGACGGCCTTCACCGTGAAACCAACAGTCACGGCATCATTCAACCGGAGCGTGAATTCGGCGGGTTCCACCGCGAACGGCACCTGAATCTGAGACCCTTCCACCGATTGCGCGAGCACGGGAAATTGGCGGCCATCCGCCACCGCGGTCCGCACCGCCAACCCTGGAGTGGTAAGCAATCCGCCGGGCGCGGCGGCGCGTGTGGTGAGATCCGCGGCATTGACCACGCGTGCGGTTCCGGCTCGATGTGGTGCGCGCGTGACATAGACGCCGTAGCCATCGAGCGCGACAGTCAAGCGCTCCGCCGCGGCGTCGAGCTTCACATCCTCAGCAACGGCTTTAGGCAAACGGCCAGAAACGTTGCTCCAGGGCGACGCGGTACCGAGAGCATTCAAATCCATGCGGCTGAGGAACACGCCTTTGTCGGTGGCGACATAGACGGCTCCGCCGACGCGATCCGCTGCGATTCCGTGCGCCGGTACATCCTGCAAGGTGCCGGTAATATCGTCCCAGGTTAGGCCGCCATTCAACGTGCGGAACAGGTGGGCGCCTTTCGAATCGGCTGCCATTAGCGCAATGCGCGGCAAGTCCGGATCGACGGCAAACCGCTCTACGGGACCCGCGGCCTGAATTGTCGATACCGTCCAGTGGGAACGCGCATCAAGGGATGTCCAGATGCGCCCGTCGGCTGTACCCGCGTACCAGAAATCGCCGGCGCCGGCTACCGCAGTGATGGGCGCACCCAATTTTTGCGAAAGGGCAGCCCGCATCGTGGAATCGGGAGAGGATGGATCGTCCAGGGTCCAACGCGCCCGCCCGTGCATGGCAACAGTACCCAACCCGTCGACAAGAACCGAGTTGCCGGGCAGGAGCGCGCGGACAGGTAGATTCGGCAGATCGTCATTCAGCCCATTCCAGGAAAGGCCGCCGTCGCGAGATAGCCAAATGCCGGAATCGTTCCCCACCGCGATGGATAAGGGGTCACGCGGGGAAACGGACACGTCGCGCGGGCCGTCACCGATGATGGAGCGCCCGTTGAAAGAGGTCAGGTCGATCCAGGTGCGGCCGTCATCCTGAGAGGCGTAGACTTGACGGCCGAACGCATACAAGCGGCCGCCACCGCCTTCGCGAAGGCTCATCTGAGCTTCCGGAAGTTTCGCGGGAGAGCGCTGCAGCGGCATTTCCCAATGGGCCGCATCGGGCGGAGCGGCGGTCCAGGTCTCAAAATCGGTTGTGACGAAGGACAACCCGCGGGTGGTGTGGGCGAAAAGTTGAGTGCCGTCTTCCGAAAACCATACCTGCCGCACGGGGCCACCGGCCGCACCGGCTAAGCCAGTTTCAACGGCGGTGGTGCCTAGTTTGCGCCATGCCAGATCGGTTTGAGCTTCCGCGATTTGCGCGAAGCCCGCCGCCGCACTGAGCACTAGAAGGGTCCAACGAACCGGGTTTAAATGACACACCAGAGTATCCATATCGTACCGCACCGGCCTTGTTACTCTCACCCAAGCCGTTCCTGAGTAAGCACTTATGGCTGAAAACGTAGAAGGCCAGTGACTTGCCCCCGCAATTGCGATGCTAAACTGGTGGTTCCCTGTGATCAGCCGATTTCAGCATCGGAATTGCGTCTGTCTGCTGGCGTTTCTTGCGCTGGCCGCACCCCTGTGCGCGCAAAAGGATGCAGCGGCCAAAGTGGTTTCGCTTTCCGGCCAGGTTTCACTTCTGCGCGACGGCACCACCTGGGCTCTTCATCCGGGCGATCTCGTGCAGCCGCAGCAGACCATCGTCACCGGTACCGAAAGCTACGCTGTGTTCCAGGTTTCAGACGGTAGTACCTTCGACGTCTACCCCAATGCGCAGGTAATTTTCCGCAATAACCGCGGCGATTGGAAAGATCTGCTGGAGATCATGCTAGGGAAAGTGAAGGTGCAGATCCAGCATATCGGCGGTGTGCCGAATCACAACAAGGTACGGACCCCGACGGCGGTGATTGCGGTGCGCGGCACTGTTTTCGATGTCGATGTAGAGGATGCGGACGCAACCACGCTGGTATTGGTGGAAGAGGGCCAAGTGGAAGTGCGCCACCTGATGGAACCTGGACAGACACGCCTATTGAACCCCGGCGATTGGCTGCGCGTTTTTAAGAATCAGCCGCTGGCGGCGAAAATGGTGGATCGCGGCATGGTGTTGCAGCGGTTGATGCGGGCAGCGTCAGACGCGCTGAACGAAGCACTGTATCGAATGCCGCGGACCCCCAGTGCGATCGGCGCTCCGACGGGGACTACTACCGGTTCGGGAGATAAAGGAGGCACACCCGCCCCCAGCACCGCTCCCACGGCCCCGCCGCCACCGCCTCCGATTCCGTAGAAGTTTAGATGGAAGCAATTGCAGGGCGCTTGACTTCCACTGAAGCCTTGTCCTATCGTGAACGTTCGCTTGTCCCTTGGCGAAGCCCTCAATGCAATTGCGCGAAGAAAGCGAAAAAGAGTACGTCAACCAGCAATTCGAGTCGACTCTCGATAGCGTCGACCGTGCCGAATCCCTCATTATGAGTGCTGCGGAAGCGGCGGGGTTCGATGAGGACGACCTTCACAAGATCGGCATGGCCGCACGCGAATGCATGGTAAACGCTGTCGTGCATGGCAACCGATACAACGCCAACAAGAAGGTCCACCTGCAAGTTTCGGGCGGGGACGATTACATCAAAATTCTCATTGCTGACCAAGGCGAGGGCTTCGATATTGCCAAGCTCCCCGACCCGTTGGCGGAAGAAAATCTGTTGCGTCATTCCGGCCGGGGCATCTTTCTGATCCGGGCGTTTATGGATGAAGTGGACGTGCGGCCCGCGTCGCCCCACGGTACGGAAGTTTTGCTGGTAAAGAAAAAATCGGTTTCTGAATAGAATGGGAGGAGAACGAATATGAGCGTGAAATTGAATAGCCGGCAAGTTGGTGACGTCACCGTACTGGATCTGGCGGGCCGTATTACATTGGGTGAAGGTTCCAGCACGATGCGCGACGCCTTGAAGGAGGTGCTTGCCCAGGGACACAACAAAATTCTGCTTAATTTGAGCGAAGTTTCTTATATCGATAGCTCCGGAATTGGCGAGTTGGTGAGCGCTTTTACGACGGTTACCAATCAGGGTGGGCAGTTGAAACTGAACGGGCTAAACAAGCGCGTGAAAGATCTGCTCCAGATTACCAAGCTGTATACCGTTTTCGAAGTGTTTGACGAAGAATCGACGGCGATGCGCAGCTATAAGTAGACTCTCGCTATTCGCTTCCGCGCGCGCGTCGGATAATTGATTGGGAGGCGCAACTAGGTATGACAGGCGAAGAGGCGCAGAGGTCAATTGAAGCTGACGATAAACAGCTCAATACGATCGTTGGTGTTTTGGCTTCGTTAGCGGAACGCCTAAATTCATTGGTTCGTTTGGCTGAGTTACAAAACGAACGAATCACGAAGCTTGAAGGTCAGTAGCTGGATTCGAAAGCGGCGCGGGATGCGGGCCGCTTGACGATCGGAGTTCGAATCTAAATATGACAGTCGACGAGCGGCTCAAATTGCTTCTGCAGTCCAATAAAAGCGAATGATCGCCAGATTGCTGAGATCACAGCGAGTGCGGCGTGGCTCGGTGAAAATGTATCCCGGTGTGGTGAAAATGTGAACAATGGTGTCAACGTTGCGACCCGTGACGCGGACACCATTGAAAGGCTCGCCCGCATTGCTGAATCTTATGAACAGCGGCTTGGAAACCTGGACAACCGCTAATCTAAGCCTACCCCCCACCCACGAACTGCACAATCTCCAGTTGCGCGCCCGGCCCAATTAGCGTTCTCTCCCACTCCGCTTTTTTCACGATCACCCGGTTCAGTTCCACTGCCACGCGATCGGGCGTGATCTCGAGCGATTCCAGATATTCCAGCACCGTTCGCCCCCCTGCAATCTCACGCCGCTCGCCGTTTACCGTGACATCGATATTTGACACCGCTTTTCCTCCGTTCTTATAGTAAAGGTTGCCAACAACCGCAGGTCAGTACTGGTTTCCCGTTTTCGTGCAGATTGTCATCGCGATGGGCGTTGCTTCCGCGATGATAGGCTTTTCATATTTACTCGGCAAAAAAGTACGCAACCGGGTGAAAGACACACCCTACGAATGCGGCATGGCCCCGACCGGAGACGCCCGCGAGCGTTTCAGCGTGAAGTTTTACCTGGTGGCGATGCTGTTCATCCTGTTCGATATCGAAGCCATTTTCCTTTACCCCTGGGTCACTGTTTTCCGCGAATTGCGCATGTTCGCGTTTCTCGAAATGCTGTTGTTCGTGGTTTTAGTCCTTTGCGGCTTTTTTTACATCTGGAAGATGGGAGTGCTCGATTGGTCGGGTGAAACCGCCGAAAAGCGATAGCTGCCTCGTGATTCCAGAAACTTTGAAAGACCATCCCGCCGTGCGGCTTGTGGAAGATTCCACTTTGAGCGCCAAGTTCGATCGCGGTGAAGTAACGTTTGAGATTGCAGCGGATGCCATCGTCGACGTCTGTCGCCGGCTGAAGCACGAAGGCGGGTACATCCGGTTGAGCGATTTGACCGCGGTCGATCGGTATCCGGAAGAACCTCGCTTCGAGGTGATTTATCATTTGCATTCGCTGGAACACAATCAGAGGCTGCGGCTTCGTTCACGAATTTCCGGAGCAAAGCCGGCCATCGCTTCAGTCACCGAAGTTTGGCGCTCCGCCAATTGGTATGAACGCGAAGTGTTCGATCTTTTCGGCATTGTCTTCCACAACCATCCTGAACTAGAGCGCATAATGCTGCCCGCCGATTGGGAAGGCCATCCGCTGCGGAAAGATTATCCCGTCAGCGGAACGCGAGTTTAACCATGGCCTCATCCTTCACGCTTACCGAACCCGAAATCGCAGAGCCGCAGACTTCCACCAGCACGCGGCGCATGACCCTGAACATGGGTCCGCAGCACCCTTCCACGCATGGCGTGCTGCGCTTGGAACTGGAACTCGAAGGCGAAGTGATTCGCTCCGCTAAGCCCGATATCGGCTATCTGCACACGGGGATCGAAAAAGAATTCGAGGCCAAGACATACCAACAGGCCGTCACTCTTACCGACCGCATCGATTACCTGGCTCCGCTTTCAAATAATCTGTGCTATTCGCTGGCGGTAGAAAAGCTGCTGGGCCTGGAAATTCCCCCCATGGCTCAGTGGACGCGCGTGATGCTGGTGGAACTCACGCGTCTGAACAGCCATCTGGTGTGGCTGGGCACGCATGCGCTCGATATCGGCGCGATGAGCATGTTCCTGTATTGCATGCGCGAACGCGAAGACATTTTGCGCATTTTTGAGATGTATTCCGGCCAGCGCATGATGACGAGTTACATCCGCATCGGCGGCCTGGCACTCGCTCCGCCGAGGGGATGGCACCATCGAATTAAGAGCTTCATCGACGGCTTTCCTTCGAAGGTGGATGAGTACGAAGACCTGCTGACGAACAACCGCATCTGGATTGGCCGCACCAAAGGCGTGGGGTTCATTAGCGTGGAGGACATGCTGGATCTGGGCGTTACTGGCCCCATGCTGCGCGCTGCGGGAGTGAATTGGGATGCGCGCAAGCAGGCACCTTACTCCAGCTACGAAAAGTTCGACTTCACCGTGCCGACGCGCACGGAAAACGATGTTTACGCCCGCTATTTAGTGCGCATCGAAGAGATGCGCCAAAGCGCGAAAATCGTGAAGCAGGCGCTGGAGGGCATGCCGGAAGGCGCTTTCCAGGCTGATGCGCCGGGTGTGATGCTGCCTGAACGCGAAAAAATGAAGACGCAGATGGAGAGCCTGATTTACCACTTCAAGATTGTTACCGAAGGCTTCCGTGTGCCCGAAGGCGAGGTCTACCAGGTGATTGAATCGCCCCGGGGTGAGCTTGGTTACTACGTTGTCAGCGACGGCACGGCTAAGCCTTATCGCGTCCACATACACGGGCCCAGTTTCGGCAACCTGCAATCCATACCCACACTGGCGAAGGGGTCCATGATTTCCGATGTAATTGCCTCCATGGGCTCCATGGATTTCGTTCTCGGAGACACCGACCGCTAATGCAGCTTTCTCCGCAACTTGAAAGTAAGTTTCAATCTCTGCTCTCCAATTATCCGGAAGATAAGAAGCGCAGCGCCATGATTCCCATGCTGATGTACGGGCAGGACGAGCTTGGCAGCGTCACTCCGGAACTGATTGTTGAAGTCGCCGCGCGCGTCGGCGTGCAGCCTCTGCAAGTTTCGGAGGTGATGTCGTATTACTCCATGCTGCATCCGAAGCCGCTCGGGAAGTTTCACGTTCAAATCTGCACCAACGTCAGCTGCCTGCTCACCGGCGGCGAAGAGTTGTGGGACCAGGCGTGCCACAGACTCGGGATCGGCCACAAGCAGGCTACGGCCGATGGCCTGATTTCGCTCGAAGAAGTGGAGTGCATCGGGGCCTGTTCCTGGGCGCCGGCGATTCAGATCAATTACGATTTTCACCACGAAGTGACGTCCGCCCGGCTCGAAGAATTGATTGACGGTCTCACCCAAAAATCCCATGCCGTATAACCAACCGCATCCCGCCGAAACGCGCATTATTTCAAAGCGGTTCGGATTACCGAACAGCGCGTCGCTTGAAACGTTCCTGGCGACTGAGGGCTATGCGGCCATCAAGAAAGCTTTGGGCATGACGCCCGACGCCATCATAGAAGAGATGAAGGCATCGAACCTTCGCGGGCGCGGTGGTGCCGGCTTTCCCACCGGCTTGAAGTGGAGCTTCGTTCCCCGCACCAGTCCCAAGCCTAAATACATCATCGTCAACGCGGACGAAAGCGAGCCCGGCACCTGCAAAGACCGCTTGCTGATGGAATACGACCCGCATCAGCTATTGGAAGGCATGATGATTGGCGGCTACACGATGGGTGCGACGTACGGCTGGATTTACATCCGCGGCGAGTATCGCTACCTGATTGACATCATGGACCGCGCCATCGCCGAAGCGTACGCCGCCGGCTACCTGGGCGACAATCTGCATGGCACCGGCTTTAGCTTTCACATCCGCACGCACACCGGGGCGGGAGCGTATGAATGTGGCGAAGAATCGGCGCTGCTCGAATCGTTCGAAGGCAAGCGCGGCATCCCTCGCATACGTCCACCGTTCCCAGCAGTCAGCGGCGCCTACCAAGCGCCTACGCTGCTGAATAACGTAGAAACATTTGCTACCGTGCCAGCCATTCTGCTGATGGGCGGCGCTGAATATGCCGCGCTCGGGATTCCGAAAAGCGGTGGTACCAAACTGCTTTGCATCAGCGGCCATGTGAACAAGCCCGGTGTCTATGAAGTGCCGCTGGGCTTTCCCATGATGCGCGCCATTGAAGAATTGGGCGGCGGTATGCGTAACGGCAAAAAGCTGAAAGCCGTGGTGCCCGGCGGGTCGTCATGCCCCATGCTGACGGCGGCGGAGTGCGATGGGCTGACGCTTGATTATGACGCGCTGGCCAAAGTGAAAAGCATGCTCGGTTCCGGCGGCATGATTGTGCTGGATGAAGATACGGATATGGTGCGTGTGGCTCTCCGCATCATGCGCTTCTATCAGCATGAAAGCTGCGGCTGGTGCATCCCCTGTCGCGAAGGCACCACCTGGCTCAAGAAGCTGTTGACGCGTTTTGTGGGAGGCGCGGGAACCCAGAGCGACATCGTGATGATTGGCGATCTGGCGAAAAATATGTTGGGACGCACCTTCTGCCCACTGGGCGATGCGGCCGCCCTGCCGACAATCAGCATCATTGAAAAGTTTAGGAATGAATTCGAAGATTACCTGACGCACGGCCCTAAGCCACGCCGCCAATATCTGCGCGACCAGGCGCCGGTGTGGCAGGGTCAAGCCGCCGCCATCCCCGTGCAACCCACTCTTTAAATGCCAGATTCAGTAAAGCTCACCGTAGATGGCCAGGAGATCACGGCCGAACCCGGCACGCTGCTGATCAATGCCGCGAAGCAAGCCGGCATTGAAATTCCAGCCTTCTGCTATTACGAAGGGTATTCCCTGCAGGCAGCCTGCCGCATGTGTCTGGTGGAAGTGGAAAAGGCGCCGAAGATGATGGCGGCCTGCACGCTGCCCGTCGCGGAGGGCATGGTCGTCCGCACGCAAACGGCGCAAGTGGCGGCCGCGCGAAAATCCACTCTGGAGTTCCTGCTCACGAATCACCCGCTCGATTGCCCGGTTTGCGATAAGGGCGGCGAATGCGAGTTGCAGGACATGGTGTTCCGCTATGGCGCCGGCGAGAGCCGCTACACCGAAACCAAGCTGCATGTCGATGAGAAGCAGTGGTCGCCCGTGGTGTTTTTCGATGCCCCGCGCTGCATTCTGTGTTTCCGCTGTGTTCGCGTCTGCAATGAAGGCATGGGCGTGGGCGCGCTGGGCGTGATCAATCGCGGCTCTGTCTCTGAAATTGCGCCCAACATGGGCGACCATCTCAACTGCGATGAATGCGGCATGTGTGTCGACATCTGCCCCGTGGGCGCGCTCACCAGCGGCATCTATCGCTACAAAACGCGACCGTGGGAGATGGAGCATGTCAGCACCATTTGCACGCACTGCTCAAACGGCTGCAAGACAACGCTCGGCGTTCGCAATGACCACATCATTCGCGGCAACAATCGCGATCGCTCCGGCATCAACGGTGAGTTCCTCTGTATCAAAGGCCGCTATGGGTTCGATTTCACAGATCATCCCGAGCGCCTGCAAGCTCCTCTGATTCGCCGCAACGGGAAGCTGGAACCGGCGTCCTGGTCGGAAGCCCTCGCTTACACGGCCAAGCGTTTTAGTGAACTGAAAGCGAGTAACGCGCTGTTCGGCATCGTGGGTTCCGCGCACCTCACCAATGAAGAAAATTTCTATCTGCAAAAGTTCGGCCGGCAAGTCTTAAACACGAACAGCATCGATCACCAGCGCTCCGGCGATGTGGTCACTTTGCTCGACGCGCTGAGCGGCACAACCGGCACGCTCGCTACCGTGCAGGATTTTTACACGTCCAAAGGCGTCCTGGTGATCGGTGCGGACCTGGCGCTTGAACAGCCACTACTCTCCTTCCAGATCCGTGCCAACTTCCGGCATCACAACGCCCACATTTACGCAGTGACCGCGAAGGAAGTTCGCGAAGACAAGATCAGTTTCAAGAGCGTCCGTGTGCAGCCCGGGGAGGAGTTGGCGGGCGTGGAAGAACTTCACTTTCAACTCGTCACCGAACAGGAACTGGTCATTGTGTTCGACGATTCCGTCAAAGGCGCGGCTCTGCGACGGTTGGTTGAGATCGGCTCCACTCTCCCCTACCCGGTGAAGTATTGCTGCCTTGTCGATTATTCAAACTCACGCGGCGCGATAGACATGGGTGTGATGCCGGACCTGCTGCCCGGCCACAAGCCTTCCGAGACTCCGGGCATGACCGTCGAAGCGATGGTCACCAGCGCCGAGCTCGATGCGCTTTGGATTGTCGGAGCCGACCCTCTGGCGGGCGCGCCCTTTGCGGCTGAAAAAGCCTTCATCGTGGTGCAGGATCTTTTCCTCACCGAAAGCGCCAAGCTTGCAGACGTGGTGTTCCCCTCCGCATCCGCTTATGAAAAGAGCGGCACCGTGACCAACGTGTGCGGGGAAATTCAGCAACTGAAGCCCGCAATCCGCACCATGGGCACCAAGCCCGACCTGGAGATCATGGGTCTGCTGGCCCGTGAAATGGGGGTCGCCGCCACTATGGGCCCTTGGGTATCCGACAAAGTCTTCACCGAAATTCGGTCACAGGTTGCCGGTTACGCGGTGCCGCTCCCCATCCTTTCCACCGGCGGAGCCGCGCAGAGCACGCCCGTCAACGGCCGTATCCCCGTTGCCGAACATCCGGAGCTGATTCGCTCCGCGCACGATAACCTCTTCACATCAGGCACTCTGGGACGCTATTCTAGAATCTTGAATTCAGTCCTCGAAAACCCGCTTCCCCAGTAATGGAATTTATCGTCATCAGCCTGATTAAGGCGGCCATTGTCGCGGGCGTGCTGCTCACTACGCTGGCTTACCTGCAATGGGTGGAACGCAAGGTGATCGCACATGTACAGGTGCGGATGGGGCCTTCGCGAGTAGGTCCCCATGGGCTGTTGCAGCCCCTGGCCGATGTGATCAAGCTCATGACCAAGGAGGATCTGCTTCCTCCTTATGTGAACAAGTTCTTTTACCTGCTGGCGCCGTTCCTGGCTGTCACCATGGCGCTGATTTCCATCTCCGTCATCCCGTTCGGTCCTGAAATTACGGCTTTCGGGCATCAGACCTGGATGCAGCTTACAGATTTGAACGTGGGGCTGCTCTTCGTGCTCGCTATCAGCTCGATGGGCGTCTATGGCATCGCGCTCGGCGGTTGGGCTTCGAACAATAAATACAGCCTGCTGGGCGGTTTGCGCAGTTCCGCGCAGATGATCAGCTATGAGTTGCCGCTGTCACTCGCCATTGCCGCGCCGCTCCTGAGCGCCGGCACGCTCAGCCTTCGTCAGATTGTCGATTCGCAAGCGGGCTTCAGCTTCGGCGTCCTTCCGCAGTGGAGCATTTTTCAGGGGCCCTTCCCGCAGCTGATTAGCTTTGTGATCTTCATGATCGCGGCCTTCGCGGAAACCAACCGCGTTCCCTTCGATCTTCCCGAAGCCGAAAATGAACTCGTCGCCGGCTTCCATACCGAATACTCCAGCATGAAGTTCGCTTCGTTCTTCATGGCCGAGTACGCGAACATGATCACCGTCTGTTGCATGGCCACCGTGCTCTTCCTGGGTGGTTGGCATCCGCTGTTTCCGGCCTCGCTCGGCTCTTCGTTCGTCCCCGCCATCGTCTTCGCGCTGGCCGGCGCCATCGCGCTGTATCACGGTCTGAATTACGCGCGGCGACTAGACCGCATCACGCTGCCTTTCTTCGCTCTGGTGTTCTTCGGCATTGCCATTTTATTCCTGATTCCGTTTTTGCAGGTCTACCTAATCCCCCTTTTCTGGTTCTTCGCCAAAACCGGCTTTCTGCTCTTCGTCTTTATTTGGATCCGCGCCACACTCCCCCGTTTTCGTTACGATCAGCTGATGGCTTTCGCCTGGAAGTATCTTTTTCCGGCGGCGCTATTGAACCTGCTGGTCACCGGTTTTCTGGTCGCGTTAAAGGGCTGAATGGATCTCGTCTTTTTCCTCATCTTCGCCATCATCGCCGTTGTTTCCGCGATCAACGTCGTCGTCCAGACCCATCCCATTTCAAGCGCGCTCTCACTCATCGGCGTCATGGTTTCACTCGCCGCGCTCTACCTGCTCCTCGGCGCCGATTTCATCGCGATGGCCCAGATCATTGTCTATGCCGGCGCCATCATGGTGCTGTTTGTCTTCACCATCATGCTGCTCAATACAGGTGGCGAGACCGGAGCTACTCATCGCACGGCCGTGCAAGTGGCCGGAATTCCCGCGCTGCTGGCCCTGCTTGCCGCGCTCTGTTATTCGCTCCAGCGTTTTTATCCGTCCAGCGTTCAGGCGGTCTTCGGTGGCTTCGCGCAAGGCGATGCCCACAGTATCGGTACCGCGCTCTTTCGCGAATATTTATTGCCGTTTGAGGTCACGTCCATCCTGATTCTGGTCGCCATTCTGGGTGCCATCGTGCTTGCCCGCAAGGAGATCGATTAAGCCGTGCCCGCGGGCGTCCCACTCACGTGGTTCCTTGTTCTGAGCGCTGTTCTCTTCTCGCTGGGCATCGCGGGTTTCCTGCTGCGTCGCAACATCATCACGGTGTTCATGTCCATCGAACTGATGCTCAACGCCGTGAATCTCACCTTCATCACGTTTTCATATCAGTTGAAATCGAACTCCGGCCATCTGTTCGCCTTCTTCGTCATGGTGGTGGCCGCCGCCGAGGCCGCCGTCGGCCTCGCCATCATTCTCACGGTCTACAAGAATCGCGGCACACTCAACATCGACGAAGTGGAATCGATGAAGAATTAACATGCAGAATCTCTGGCTCATCCCCGCCTTCCCGCTGGCCGGCTTTCTGATCAACGGTGTGTTTGGCCGCAAGCTCCCCAAGTTCGCCGTCAGCTTCATTGCCATCCTAAGCGTGCTGCTCTCCTTCGCCTGGACGCTCAAAGTGTTCGTGGCCACGCAATCGTTCAGTACCCCTGTTACCGAGCGCTATTTCACTTGGATTCAGAGCGGCCAGTTTCAAGTGGGTTGGGATTTCACCGCCGACCGGCTCACCGCCGTCATGCTCTTCGTCATCACGGGCGTCGGTTCGCTCATTCACATTTATTCGCGCGGCTACATGGCGCATGATGAAAGCTTCGCGCGCTTTTTTGCGTACCTGAATCTTTTCATGGCCTTCATGCTCACGCTGGTGCTGGCCGCGAACTATCTGCTGCTTTTCATCGGTTGGGAAGGAGTCGGCCTGGCAAGCTATCTGCTTGTGGGCTTCTGGTACAAGAAAAAGAGCGCCACCGACGCAGGCAACAAAGCCTTCATCGTCAACCGCATTGGCGATTTCGGTTTTATGTTGGCCATGCTGCTGATCGTGATCAACTTCGGCACGCTCGATATCGCAACTGTCACGGGCGCGGCTCCCGGCAAGGCCGCCGTTACGCTCACCGCCATCTGCCTGTTATTGCTCGTCGGCGCCTGCGGCAAATCCGCGCAGTTCCCGCTCTATGTCTGGCTGCCCGATGCCATGGAAGGCCCCACGCCGGTCTCCGCGTTGATTCATGCCGCGACCATGGTGACCGCCGGCATCTACGTGATCGCGCGCTCGTCAGTGTTGTTTTCGCATTCCGCTACAGCTTCCGAAGTGGTGGCGTACGTGGGGCTGTTCACCGCTATCTTCGCCGCGTCCATCGGTCTGCTGCAGAACGATATCAAGAAGATCTTCGCGTACTCCACCGTCTCGCAACTCGGCTACATGTTCCTGGGCCTGGGCGTCGGCGCATATTCCGCCAGTGTGTATCACCTGATGACTCATGCGTTCTTCAAGGCGCTGCTGTTTCTTGGCGCGGGCAGCGTGATTCACGCCTGCGCAGGCGAATAGGATATCCGGCAGATGGGCGGTCTTCGCTCCAAACTCCCCATCACATTTGCGACACTGCTCTGCGCTGGACTTGCGATTTCCGGCATTCCACCCTTCTCTGTGTTCTTCTCAAAAGACGCCATCCTGGTTGCCGCGTATCACCATGCTCCTTGGATGTTCTATATCGGTGTCGTCACCGCGGGCATGACTGCTTTCTACGTCTTCCGCGCACTCTTCGTCACCTTCTTCGGCGCCTATCGAGGCCAAGCGCATCCTCACGAATCGCCACTCACCATGACCGTGCCGCTCATCGTTCTGGCCATCCTTTCCACGGTGGGCGGCTTCATCGCCATCCCAAAATACCTTGACGCCATGTTCCCGGCTGGCGAAGAAGGCCATGCTATGGGCCTGGTGATTGTCTCGGTTGCAGCGGGTGCCATTGGCATCCTGATCGCAGGTGTGATGTACCTGGGCCGCCCCCGAAAAGAATCCGCGCACGGTGGGCTTTACAATCTGATCTATCACAAGTACTACATCGACGAAGCCTATAATGCCGCTATTGTTCATCCATTGCTGGTCACTTCGCGGTCGGTGCTTTGGAAGCTGGTAGACAACGCTCTCATCGACGGCATTGTCGATGGCGTGGCAGCACAAACGCGCAACAGCGGCAACGCGCTCCGCAAGCTGCAATCGGGAAGCATTCGATCTTACGCTGCATGGATCGTTGTCGGTTCCGTGGTGCTGGTGCTGGCCATGGGCTTCACCGGAGTGGGCCGCTAACCATGAATCCGCTTGACATTTTGCTACTTGTGCCACTCGCCGGCTTCCTGCTCATGCTGGTGTTGCCGAAAGCGGGCACCGGCCCCATCCGCGTTTTCGCGTTGATCATTTCGGTGGTCGCGTTTTTGATGTCCTTGGGTATCGCCATCGGTTATAAATCCGGCGTGCCCGGCCAACAGTTCGTCACGGACCTGATCTGGATACAGAATCCGAACATTCACTATCACGTCGGGCTCGATGGCTTAAGTCTTTGGCTGGTGGTGCTCACCACGTTCCTCACGCCCATCGGAATTCTGCTCTCCTGGCAATCGGTGCGCAAAGATATCAAGCCGTTCTTCGCGCTTCTCCTGCTGCTGGAGTTCGCGCTGATCGGCGTCTTCTCCGCGCTCGATCTGGTGATCTACTACGGCTTCTGGGAACTCACGCTGCTCCCGATGTATCTCTTCATCGGCGTGTGGGGCTCGGGAAGCCGCAGTGCCGCCACCATGAAGTTCTTTCTCTACACCTTCGCGGGGTCGGTACTGATGCTGGCCGGCATTATCTTCCTCGCCGGTCGCGTGGGCACCACGAATTACTCAGCCGTGCTGGACGCCGTGAACTCGGGCAAGCTCGCCCTCTCCGCAACCGAAGAGCTGCTGCTGTTCCTGGGCTTCTTCACCGCGTTTGCCATCAAGCTGGCGCTGTTCCCGCTGCACACCTGGCTGCCGTCGGCTTACGCCTCCGCACCTGCCGCCGCCACCATGATGCTGGCCGCCGTCATGGCGAAGATGGGCACGTACAGCATCATGCGCTTTTGCCTTCCGCTGTTTCCTTCCGCCGCCCGCCGCTGCGCCAACTTCATCATCGTCCTGGCCATCGTCACCATCCTTTATGGCGCGCTGGTGGCGCTGGTACAGCCCAACATCAAGCGCCTGGTGGCTTATTCTTCCATGAGCCACATTGGGTTCGTTGTGCTGGGCATCTTCAGCTTCACGCAGTTGGGCCTTGATGGCGCGGTCTATCAGATGCTCTGCCACGGCGTCACCACCGGCTGCTTGTTCGTGCTGATTGGCTTCCTTTCGCACCGCCGCCCGACGCTCGATATTGCCGATTACAGCGGTGTCGCGACAGCCGCGCCCTGGTTCTCCACCGCCTTCCTGATCGCCACTCTCGCTAGCATCGGGCTTCCGTTGCTCAATAACTTTGTCGGTGAATTTCTCATTCTGCAAGGTGCCGCGCAGGCTTATTTCCCCTACGCTGTGTGGGCCGCTCTTGGCGTGATTCTCTCCGCCTGTTACATGCTGTGGATGTACCAGCGCGTCTTCTATGGCGAATCGCGCGAAAGGCTTCCCGACATGAACCTCCGCGAATGGTTCTGTGTTGTGCCCCTGATCGCGGCTATGTTCTGGATGGGTATCGGCACCCAAACTTTCCTACCTGTCATCTCCGCAACCAACGCCAAGCTGCTGGAACAAAGCCGAGCCAATGAGCCATTCCGAGTTCAACTCGGCACTCAATTTGGCAACCAGGAGTTAGTCGCCAATGGCCGCTGAGCTCTTTCCCGCCGGCACCATGCCGCCCGCGGAAGATATTCTCCGCATCCTGCCGGAGATCATCCTTGCCGGAACCGCAACGGTCTTGATGGTGATGGTGCCACTGCTCAAGAATCGGCTTTCCTCGATGTACGGCCACATCTCCATCGTAGCCATGTTGGCCGCAATGGCTGCCGCTCTTTACGACCTCAACATCACGGGCTTAGCATTTTCAAATCTTCTGATCGTCGATGGATTTGCCGTATTCTTCCGCGTACTGGTACTGGCCGTAGGCGTCGTTTCCGTGCTCTCGTCGTACCGCTTTCTGAGCCGTGACCAAGTGGAAACCGGCGAGTATCATGCACTGCTGCTGTTCTCGCTTTCGGGCCAGTGCCTGATGGTCGCGTCCAATTCGCTCATCATGGTTTTCATCGGCCTCGAAATTTCTTCGATCGCAACTTACATCCTCTGCGGCTATCTGCGCGACGACAAGCGCGCTAATGAAAGCGCGCTCAAATATTTCCTGCTCGGCAGTTTCGCGACTGCGTTCTTCCTTTACGGCGTGGCAATTATCTATGGGGCGACGGGCTCCACCAACATTCTTGATATTCACAAGGCCACTACTAACTGGACTTTCTACACGCCGCTTACAGTCACGCATAATCCGCCACCCGCGATGGTCGGGATTGCGATGGCGCTCATGTTCGTCGGCCTCGCCTTCAAAATCTCCGGCGCACCGTTCCAAATCTGGGCTCCCGATGTCTACCAGGGCGCTCCCACGCCGGTCACGGCCTTCATGTCAACCGCACCGAAAGCTGCGGCCTTCGCCATCTTCATCCGCATTTTTATGACGGCCTTTGCCTCGCAGAGCGGCACTTGGGAACCCATGGTCTGGCTCTCCGCTCTGCTCAGCATGACCATCGGCAACTTTGCCGCGCTCATGCAAAACAACGTCAAGCGCATGATGGCCTACAGTTCCATCGCACATGCCGGCTATGTTCTGGTGGCACTCGCCGCGCGCTCCGAAATCGGCACTGCCTCGGCCATGTTTTATTTAGCCGCATACGCTTGCATGAACCTGGGTGTCTTCGCGGTGGTGGTCCATCTCTCCGGCAAAGGGGAACACCATCTTTCGCTCGACGATTTCTCCGGCCTCGCGCAACGGCAACCCGTAACCGCCGGGCTGCTCACCATTCTGATTCTTTCGCTGGTCGGTGTACCCCTCACCGGCGGCTTCTTCGGGAAGTTCTACATCTTCAAGGCAGCGCTGCAATCGAATTTGATTTGGCTCACCATACTCGGTCTGCTGAACAGCGCTGTTGCCGCTTATTACTATTTGCGTCTGGTGGTTTTTATGTACATGCGTGAGCCGGGCGAAGTCACGCGCGATCTTCAACCCCTGCCGCTGACACTCCGCGCTGCCCTGGTGCTGCCCGTGATAGGCACCTTCGCTCTGGGCATTTTTCCAGGAGCGCTGATTAAATTCGCCAACCAGTCCGCCCTGCTCATCAGGTAAGGAAGCCCAATTGCTCCATTGGACAGGGTGACCAGAATTGCCCTCCTCATTGCTCTCGCTACACCCACGCTTGTCGCCCAAATCACTTTCGAACCCAACGTAGGCCAGGCAACAGCCACCACCCGATATGTCGTTCGTAGCGGAAACTACCGGCTTGATTTGGGCCTCGCTTCCTCCCACCTCTCGCTGAAAGATTCTCACGGTGCCAGCACACTCCAACTTTCATTAGTTGGCGCGAACCGCTCAGCAAGCTGGAAACATTCGGAACCGTTGCCCACTCGCGCCAATTACTTTCGGGGAAAGAGCAAAGCAGACTGGCACACGGACATCCCCACCTTCGCTCGCGTTCGGGAGCATAACCTGTATCCGGGAATCGACCTTGTCTACTACGGCTCCGGTAATCGGCTGGAATACGATTTTGTTGTCGCCCCTCACGCAAACATTGGCAATATTCGCATGCGCTATTCGGGCGCCGAGAGTGTTCTTATCGCGTCCACCGGGGACCTCATTCTCCACACGGCTCACGGCGATGTGACGCAACACAAGCCGGTCATCTTTCAAACCAGCGAATCCGGCCGCGAACCCGTGGCAGGTGCGTTCGCCCTTTCGACAGATGATGAAATCTCTTTTCAGGTCGGCCAGTATGATCATTCCCGCGAACTCACCATTGACCCCACCATCTCCTTCGCCAGTTACCTGGGTGGCGGCGGTTCTGACCAGGGAAACGGAATTGCGGTCGATACCAACGGCAATAGTTATCTGGTTGGCAGCACCACCTCCGGCAGTGCCGATAGCGATTTCCTGCTCCGCAAATATTCCCCCACCGGCACACAAATTTACCTCGCCGATTTCGGCGGCAGCGGCGACGATTTCGGCAACGCCATCCGTGTCGATTCCACAGGCAGCGTTTACATCGGCGGCCGCACTTCGTCGGATGACTTCCCCACGATGAATGCCTTTCAATCGAAACGCGCCGGTGGCGCCGATGCCTTCCTGCTGCGCGTGAATCCCGCCGGAAGCACGCTGATCTTCTCCACCTATATCGGCAGCAGTTCAGACGATTTCATCTCCGCGCTGGCGATCGATGCTCAAGGTGCCGTGTACGCAACGGGTACCACGGGCGGCAGCTTTCCTTCCAGTCTGGGTTCGTTTCAACCCACTAGCAAAGGTGGCCTGGACGCCTTCGTCATCAAGTTCGATAACCAGGGCAACGGCGTGTATTCCACTCTACTGGGCGGTGGTTCAGACGATGAAGGCCGGGGTATAGCGGTTGACCCTAGCGGTGTCGCTTACGTCACAGGCACCACGGTATCCGATAGTTTCCCGCAGCTGAATACCATCTATCAAAATTCGCGACATGGCGGCGTCGATGCCTTTCTCACGTCGGTCAATGCGAACGGCACGAATCTGAACTACTCCACCTTTCTAGGCGGTGGCTTGAGCGATTTCGGATATGCCGTTGTGCTCGATTCTTCGAACGCGGTGTATGTCGCCGGCAAGACCGCCTCAACCGACTTCCCCACAACCGGAACTTCCTACCAGAAGAATTACGCAGGCGGCGATAACGACATCTTTGTCGCCAAATTTCTCCCGGGTAAAGCGGATGTCGTCTACGTTACTTACATCGGCTCCGGTGGCAGCGATGAAGCTTTCGCCCTTGCTGTTGATTCCACCGGAGCGGCCTATATCACCGGCGATACCGATTCCGACCGGTACCCCGTCACCAGCGATGCCACGCAGTTCCGCCGCAATGGAAACCGCGAGGCGGTGTTCACCAAGCTGAACCCTCAGGGCAACGCGTTGATCTTTTCCACATTTCTCGGCGGCTCAAACAACGACATTGGCTATGGTATCGCGCTGGACCCCGCGGGCAACGCGTTCCTGACCGGCCTTACCTCCTCCACCGATTTCCCGGTCACCCAAGGCGCGTTCCAAACGCAAAGCGGAGGCGGCGGGAATGCGGATGCCTTCTTCATCAAGTATCAATTCGCGACCACAACAGGTGCTCCGACAGTCAGCAGCTCAGGAATTGTGAACGGGGCGAACTTCGCGGCTGGTCCGGTTGCCCCTGGTTCGGTGATCTCAATTTTCGGCACTAACTTCATCGCCTCAGCCGCGGGCGCCACCAAGGTCCCGCTGCCCACGAATCTAAGCGGTGTATCGGCGTTGATCAACGGAACGCCCGCGCCGCTGTTTTATGTGGGGCCCGGCCAAATCAACGCTCAAGTACCATACTCGGTTGGTCCCGGGGCCGCGACGTTACAGGTGAACGCTCCGAACGGCACCAGCTCAACGGTTCAATTCCAGGTGGCTCAGGCCGCGCCCTATCTGAACTCGCTCAACGGCCGCGCCATTGCGGT
>Ga0123338_10000406_pt1 | contig 44407 bp, 44 predicted proteins | sample grotaG_FD_89793 | JGI IMG/M metagenome (GOLD analysis project Ga0123338, IMG submission 89793) | Glacier valley bacterial and archeal communities from Borup Fiord, Nunavut, Canada, to study Microbial Dark Matter (Phase II) -... | ecosystem: Environmental > Aquatic > Freshwater > Ice > Glacier ... | reverse complement strand
CTTCCATGGATCTACCAGTCTCACGCAAGGTTCTGGCCGCGGTGGAAGCCGCACGCGGGCCGGTCGTCGCTCTGCCCACTCTGGGCGGCAGCGTGCCGCTCTATCTTTTCACCGATTTCCTCAAAACGCCCGCCATCGGAATCCCCATCGCCAATCATGACAACAACCAGCACAGCTCGAACGAAAACTTGCGGCTGCAAAATCTATGGGATGGCATCGAGACCATGGCCGCGCTGATTGCGTTGAATCCTGCTGACGCCAAGCCCGTTTCGAACCCCGTTTCCAAGTGACGCTTCCCCTCTGCGTCGATCTGGACGGCACGCTCATCCACACAGACGTACTTTTCGAATCTGCCGCTCTCTTGCTGCGCCGCAAGCCCTGGCTCGCGTTCGCCATGCCATTGTGGCTGATGAAGGGCGGTAAAGCGCGCATGAAACGGGAAATCGCCAGCCGGGTCACCCTCAACGCGGCACTTCTTCCTTATAACCAGGAGTTCGCTGAGTGGGCCACGGCCGAACACGACCGGGGCCGCACGGTTATCCTCGCGACAGCATCGGACCAACTGCTCGCCGCCGCAATTGCAAAGCATCTGCCCATCTTCGATTCTGTAATCGGCAGTGACGGGCAGACAAATCAGAAAGGCGCCAGCAAGCTGGAAACCTTAAGTGCCCTTTATGGCCGCGAGTTCGCCTACGCAGGCAATTCCAGTTCCGACCTTGCGATCTGGCGAGGCTGCGACGAAGCGATTGTGGTGAATGCGAGTGAGTCCACCACAGGTGCTGCGCGCTCCCTCGGTACTGTCACGCGCGAATTCCCGGGGCCCCGCCTCACCTACGCCATGATCCGACAAGTGCTGAGGGTGCGATTCTGTCAGGTGATTTTAGTTGCATCGATCCCGCCAACCCTGCTGACGCACAACCCGCGATGGGCCGCCATTTCCCTGGCTGCGTGCTGCATTGTTTCAGGCCTCTTTCTAACGCGTGACCTGCTCAGCCTGGAACAGGATCGCGCCGATCGACGCCGTGCCCAGTTCCCGGTCGCAAGCGGGACATTCCCGATTTCGGTCGCGTTCTTCCTGGCTCCAGCGCTGCTTACAGGCGGGGTGTTTGGAGCGCTTTACCTCGCCCGGACTTAGGCTCGAATCGTCGATGCTCTACAGCACCGCGCGCAACGCGGGATAGAGTTTCTGGTAGCTCTTATGCCCGCTTGCGTAAACGGCGACCGAGGCCGCGCGCGGCATCACAGTCTCCACTTCACGAACGGCCGCCCGGCATGCTTCCGGTACCGATGAAAACACGCCGGTCGCCACCATCCCCAGTAAAGCCGCGCCATATGCCGATCCCTCCTGGCTCGCCAGTGTCACCACCGGCTTGTCGAACACATCTGCCAGAATCTGACGCCAAAACGGGCTGTTCGCTCCACCGCCCGACGCTCGCACCGAATTCACCGGAACGCCCAAGCCTTCGATGATCTCCAGGCCGTCCTGCTGGCTATAACTGACACCTTCCACCACTGCCCGAATCAAATCCGCGCGCGTATGCCGGGCCGTCAAACCCACCCAACCGCCGCGAATAGTGGCATCCAGGTGCGGCGTACGTTCCCCCATCAGATAGGGCAACCAGAACAAGCCCCGCGCCCCCGCGGGTGACGTCGCGGCTTCGGACATCAGATCGTCATAACTTGCATCCGGTGCAAGCTGATTCCGAAACCACTGCAAGCTCAAACCCGCGCCCTGCGTCACTCCCATAACGTGCCACTTGCTTTTCACGGCGTGGCAGAAGGTGTGTACACGGCCAGCCGGATCGTAGGCCGCCTTCTCTGTGTGCGCAAACACGACACCCGATGTCCCCAGCGTGCAGCTGATAATGCCGGGCTCCACAATCCCGTTTCCTACCGCGCTCGCGGCCTGATCTCCGGCCCCTCCTGCCACGGGTGTGCCCTTCCGCAAACCTGTCGATAGTGCTCCGGCATCACTTACCGTTCCGCTCACGTCGCTCGATTCATACATCCGCGGCAGTATCGCGCGGTCTACCCCCAACTCATCGGCATACTCAAATGCCCATTGCCGGTTCACGATGTCGAACAAAGCCGTGCCGCTTGCATCTGAAACGTCGCTCGCCAGTTCACCCGTCAGTTTGAATCGAATGTAATCCTTCGGCAAAAGCATGTGCCGCACACGCGCATAGAGTTCCGGTTGATGGTCACGCACCCACAACAGTTTAGGGAGCGTAAATCCGGTCAGGACCGGGTTGGCTGTATATCCCACAACGCGCTCTTTGCCCACCTGCGCGTTGATTGCATCCACCTGCGGCTGCGAACGCTGATCGCACCAGATCATTGCGGGACGAATTACCTGGTAAGCCTCGTCCAGAAGCACCAAGCCATGCATCTGCCCCGAAAGACCGATTCCCCGAATCGAATCTCCGGTGAGCCCGGCCTGCTGCAGAACACCTTGGACTGCCTCACGGGCAGCGCGCCACCAATCGTCCGGATGCTGTTCGGCCCAAAGCGGATGCGCCATTGCAATATCCTGATGCGGTGCTGTATAACTGCCCCGTAGCGCGCCAGTCTCGTCCACCAGCAGCGCTCGCGTGCTGCCGGTGCCCGTATCGATTCCAAGCCACATGACGTTATCGGGCCGCTTGGGCCAGCGCATCGCTTCGCCTGTAGGGCAGGTACGCCGCTCCGAAAAGGCCTGCCTCGTTCCCTAACGTGGCTTGCTCAATCCGTGTATGCGAATGGCGGAATGTAAAGCTGCGCCTGCGCACCTCTTCCAGCATGGGCGGCGCAAACTGGTCCCAAGCCGCCAGCACGCCGCCACTCAAAAGATAGAGCGGAAAGTTGAAAGTATTGATTAACATGGCAAGTGCAATACCCAGCGCCTGCCCCATGGCGGCAAACACTTCCTGTGCCTTCTCATTCCCGCCCACCGCCATCCGGTGTACCTGTTCGGAGGTGACGTCACCCAACCCCGCAAGCCTCGCCATAGCCGAAATCGCCTGGGCGGAAGCATGCTTTTCTACACAGCCGCGGTTTCCGCAGCCGCACGGGTTGCCATTCGGGACCACGGTGATATGTCCCAGTTCACCTGCCATGCCCAGAAAACCATGCAGCACTTGGCCGCGCGAAATGATACCCCCGCCAATGCCGGTCCCAAGCGTCAGCAAAACCAGATCGTCCACATCGCGGCCCGCGCCCATCCATTTCTCGCCCAACGCTGCGGCGTTCGCGTCATTCTCCAGAATCACGCGCGCACTCAGCCGCTTTTCAATCTCATCCCGGATCGGAAAATTTTCCAGGCACGCGATATTGTTGCAATTCGCAATTACGCCCTCTTTCAGGTGAATAAACCCCGGCACCACTACGCCGATTCCGGTCAGCCCGTCGGCCCCGATATTTTTGCGTAGATGCGCGATGGAGTTCACCATGTCGTCCACCAAAGCTTGCCGGCCTTCGGAATAATTCGTAGACCCTGAAACTTTGTCAAGCATCCGGCCTTGCGTATCGATCGCTGCCGCGCGCAAATTGGTACCACCCAGATCAAGGCCTATGGAATATTCAGACATACACGTTTCGGATCATACTACCTCTGGGGCTTTTCTCTCACCAACACCCGAAATCCCTCGCAGTAAAGCCATCACCATTCGATTCACCGGCATTGCGATTCCGTGCCGCGAACCCAGCCGCAGAACAGCTCCGGTAAGCGCGTCATACTCCAGCGGTTTTCCCGCCAACCGGTCCTCCAGCATCGACGTTCCCGTATCTGCTGGAAAGGCCGCCATCCACTCTAAGACCTCGCGCGCTACACCCGGTCCCAGTTTTGCTCCCTGTGCCCGTCCCACAGCCGCTGCCTCTTCGAGCAACTGCAGAGCGAGTTGTTCCATATCCTCGCCGCGCAAGGCGCCAATGCCCCGCCCGACAATTGCTGTTAACGGGTTTGCGGCCAGATTGATCAAGAATTTGCGCCATGCCGCGGTCAGAAACTCCGGCTCTTGTTCAATCCGAATCGCGGTTCCTGTAAATAAGGAAATCAATTCCTCAGCATCGCGGGAGGGTGGCACCGCAAGGTCATACTCAGGACGCATATGCCGGACGTGCCCTGGGCCCAGCCGCTTCGAATTTGTGTAAACCACCGTTGGAATCACAGTAGCTCCCGCGCGAAACGGTTCCAATCGGGCCTCCGCATCGACGCCGTTTTGCAAGACGACAATCCTCGTTCCCGGCTTGAGCAAGCGCGCAAACCAGTTAGCAGCCGATGCGGTGTCCTGTGACTTGGTTGCCAAAAAGATCCAATCCGCCAGGGGCGCGTGCGAAGGCGAGTTGAACCACTCCACTTCACCGGTCACACGTCCGAACGCACCGTCGACAATCAGCGGCTCGGGCCTACGGCGCACGCATGCATAGACCCGGTGTCTACCGCCGGCAGCCAGATGCGCAGCGTAGACGGTGCCAATATTTCCCAACCCAACAACCGCGATGTTCACGCTACATGGTAAGACTGCCGCTCGATTGTGAACCGCTGCAGTCTCGTTTTTCCTGATCTTCAATGCAATAGGCCGTCCACGGAATAGCAGCCAGGCGGGCCGGAGGAATGTCACGGCCACAATCCAGGCACTTCCCAAAAGTTCCGTTGTCCAGTCGTTCCAGTGCCGCCCGCACTTCGTTGAGTTCCTGAAAGTCGGCGTCGTTATGGCTCAGCAGTGTGTCCCTCCCCTCCAGATTCACCATGCGTTCCATGGCCTCAGTACTCGTCTGATCCGTCATTTCGCGCGCCTCTGTCTGATTTCTATCCATTTCGTTTAGCAGATCCTGCTCGCGTTTCTCGATCAGCGTACGAAATTCTTTATTGTTCATATACAAGTCTTGTAGCAGTTTGCTTTCCTTCAAGCCGATACAATGGGCTGATCCTATGAAACAAGCATTACTTTTGCTATTTTGTTGCTCGCTTTCTCCCGCCCAGGAATACAAAATGGCCGTGATCGGGCTGGTGCACTCCCACGCTTGGGGACACCTGCCGCGTATTGTAGCCAGCAAGGAAATTAAACTCGTCGGAGTCGCTGAACCCAACCAGATCCTTGTTGCGGAAGCAAAGAAGGTAGGGGTTAGCGACGACATGATCCGTGCCGACTACGTGAAAATGCTCGACGAAAAGAAGCCCGATCTGGTTTGGGCCTTTGTCGAAAATAACCGGCATCTGGAAATTGTGCAGGCCTGTGCACCGCGCAAGATCAACGTGATCTTTGAGAAGCCCTTAGCTGCCACCTACGATCAAGCCTTGGAAATTCAGAAGCTCGCAAAGCGTTACGGCATCCAGGTGATGTCCAACTACCAGATGGCTTGGTGGCCGGCAAATTACACCGCCAAGAAACTGGCCGATTCGGGCGAACTCGGCAAAGTCTGGCGCCTGCACGGGGTAGTAGGCCACGGCGGACCCAGTTCAGTCGGTCCGCGGAACCAGTTCTTCTTCGAATGGCTGACCGATCCAGTGAAGAATGGCGCAGGCGCATTAATGGATTTCGGCTGTTACAACGCGCTCTGGTCGTTGTGGTATCTGGGGAGGCCGGAAACCGTGTATGCGCATGCGAACCATCTTCGGCCGGACATCTTCCCCAAGGTGGAAGATAATGCCGATTTGGTACTGGGCTATAAAAACGGAATCGGAATTTTTGAGGGTAGCTGGGATCTCCCCAAGAGTTACCAGGATCTGGAAGTCTTCGGGTTGAAGAACAGCGTTTACATGCAGAACGGAAAGGTTACGGAAAAAGTCGGCCGTGAAATCAAAGAGATTCCAATCGACGCCCTCCCGCCGGAAGAGTCGGAGCCGGTGAGTTTTATGATTAGCAGAATGAGAACGGGGAAGACTATTGAAGGTATGACCGCGCTGGACATCAATGTTCAGGTACTGGAAATTATCGAAGCCGCAAAAAAGAGCATTGCGACAGGAGCGGCCGTCAGGCTGAAGTAAAAATAAAAAGGGCAGAGATACCTGCAAATCTCTGCCCTTCTACTGCTAAAACAAATTAGGCCTTGCTGGCGTGCTCGGCGTGCTCGGCGCGCTTCAGCTCTCGGATGCTGTCGTGGGCGGCCTTAATCTCCTGGTACTGCGTCTCCACCAAGCTCAACAAATCGGAAGGCAGTACTTTCTTCAAAGCGTCTTCGTAGTTGCTTTTTGCGGAATCCTCCCCGCGCTCGCACTCGTCCACAATCGCGCTCTCGCTCTTGCCGGTCACTACGGATTTCAGATTAATCCAGCCGCGGTGCAATGTCGCTGATACGTGACCGCTATGGGCCGGTTGACCCCCACGCCGCAATACCTCGTTGTTCAGTTCGCTTCCAAACCGGGCGCGCTGCTGCGCGTACAAGTGGAGCATCGTTTTCAAATCGGCGTTCGTAACGCTATCTGCTGCGGTGCGAAAGCCTTGTTCACCGTCCTTATTTATCTCAATCAAATCATTCAATACTGAAATCGCGTCTTGGTTCGTGGCAGTTGTGCTCATAGGTTCTCCCTGTCCAAATGGAAGCAATCTCAAGGCCAATGGAGCTCAGCGAGTACACTGAATAAAGGAGGAACCGTATGTTACGACGCCTGCTTTTTTCGACTGCCGCCTTGTTTACGTGTTTGCTTGCTCAGGCGCCCGGCGGCTATTCGGGCTCTTGGACTTCGAACGCGACCGGCGGGGCCGGGAAGCTTACACTTTCGTTCACGAATGAGGCTCTGAGTTCGGCCACTTTTTCATTCCAGGACCAGGACGTAATCACGAAGCCAATCTCGTTCAAAAAGGACATCGATCAGGTAGAGTTCGTCTTCGAGTACACGCTCGATGGCAACGTACTTCGCTCCCGGATGCAGGGCACTACTTCTCCGGCGGCAATCAAGGGGAAATACAAATCTACTACTGCCGACGGCGTTACCCCGGTGGACGAGGGAACTTGGGAAGTGACGCTCAAGCCATAATCGGCGATCGGTTAAAGGCTGTGCGCGAGCGGATGGAAACCGCCTGTGCACGCAGCCATCGCCGTATCGAAGATGTGCTGCTGCTGGCAGTTACAAAGGTTTTTCCGGCCTCCATCGTACAGGATGCGTACCAGTTGGGATTGCGTGAGTTTGGAGAAAATTATGTGCAGGAATGGGAAATAAAAGCGCCTCAGACCGGGCCTCTTCCTGCTGCGAAGATTCATCTCATAGGACATCTGCAATCCAATAAGTCCGCAAAGGCCTGTTCGCTGTTCGACATGATTCAAACCGTTGATTCTGTTAAGCTTGCGCGTCGTTTGAATGAATGCAACAAGCCGCTCGACGTGATGATCGAATTGAAACTCTCCACTGAGATTTCAAAATATGGTGCCTCCCCGGATGATCTTGCCGAAATCGTAGAGACAGTCCGCGGTCTTTCGAATTTACGCCTGACTGGATTGATGACGGTCCCAGAATGGTCTGAAAATCCGGAAGCGCCAAGGCTGACGTTTCAACGCTTGCGGGAACTGGCCGAAAGCTTTGGGCTTCCCGGTCTTTCAATGGGTATGTCTCACGATCTGGAAACCGCAATTGAAGAGGGTTCCACTTGCATTCGCATCGGAACCGCCCTTTTCGGAAGCCGCAAGCCGCAATGACTGTGGGCTGGTATTCGCCGCTGCCCCCAGCAAGGACCGGGGTCGCCGATTATAGCGCCGCAATATTGAGAGAATTGGGGAGATACGGTCGGATACAGGTAGAATCTAATACATGCGATCTGCCTGTCTACCACATAGGAAACAATCAGCTTCATAGCTCTACGTATCAGCGGGCTCTTCGGCAGCCGGGTGTTGTTGTGCTGCACGACGCCGTTCTCCATCACTTCTATTTGGGTTCGTTTCGGAAAAACGAGTATCTGGATGAATTCGTCTACAACTATGGTGAGTTTTCAAGGGAAGAAGCCGAATCGCTTTGGCTCGATCGGTCACTTTCAGCTCAAGACCCCCGGTATTTCAACCGGCCCATGCTGCGGAGAATTGCCGCCGGGGCCCGCGCCGTTATTGTTCACAATCCGGCGGCGGCCCGTGCCGTAACAGAACATGCTGCTTCTGCTCGCGTCTCCGAGATTCCGCATTTTTGCGATCAGGTTCAGCCGTTAGCGGCGAACCAGATCGCCGCCTTTCGCGAACGAATCGGCGCTCCTCAAAATGGGTTCGTTTTTGCTGTTTTCGGGTATCTTCGCGAATCGAAGCGCTTAATTCCCATTCTCAAAGCTTTCCAAAGGCTTCACGTGCAATGCCCCGAAACACGGCTTCTGGTGGCGGGCCAGTTCGTTTCGCAGGATTTGGAACGAAATGCGGCCGTCCTGTTGCAGCAGCCCGGGTTGTGCCGCCTTCCCCATCTCGCGCCGGCAGATTTCGACCTCGCCGCGGCCGCCGTCGATTGCTGCGTGAACCTGCGCTACCCCGCCGCCGGGGAGACTTCAGGAATCGCGATTCGATTGATGGGGGCCGGGAAACCGGTCATCGTTACGGAAGGAGACGAGTGGGATCGGTTCCCGAACGAGGCTTTGTTTCGCATTCCAGCGGGTGCCGCGGAACCTGAGGCGTTGTTCCAGTCCATGGCCGCGTTGCAGTTGCGCCCGGATTTAGCCCGCCACATGGGTGGATTGGCGGCGAAACACATTCAGCGATATCATTCTTTATCCGCCGCTGGAACTGAGTATTGGAATCTCCTGTGCCGCACGTTCGCCTCACACTCTTAGCGCTCGCCGCCATGACTGCTACCGCAGCCATGGTGACTCAGCTTCAAGTGCTGACACCGATGCGCGATGGCATTCAGCTCTCGGCCAACATTTTCCGGCCAGGCGGGACAGTACCGGTACCAACTATTCTGGTCCGAACTCCCTACGGAAAGAGCACCGAACCATCACCGACTTATCAGTTGTTCGTGGATCACGGTTACGCTGTCGTGGTTCAGGATGTACGCGGCCGCCACGCCTCTCAAGGTGTCTTCTCCCCGTTGGGGCAGGAACCGAACGATGGCGATGACACGCTGAATTGGATTGCGAAACAGCCTTGGTCGAACGGCAAAATCGGCATGCAGGGGGGCAGTTACCTTGGCATTGCGCAATGGAAAGTCGCACCGCTCAACAATCCTCATCTGAAGGCTTTGTTTCCCTGGCTTTCTGGCGATGACGATTACTTCGACCGTTTTTATTCCACCGGCGGAGCGATGAAACTGGGCCACCGCCTGCTTTGGATTCAGGAAAACCTGCGAGATTACGAATTGCCGGAAGCCGACTTCCACCGGTACATTTGGACCATTCCCATTCGGTTCGCCGACACTGCGGCAACGGGCCGAAAGTCTCAGCTTTTTCAGCAAGCGTTGGACCACCCGGATTACGATGCTTACTGGGAAGCGTTAAGCGTACGGAAGCAACTCAAGAATGTTTCCGTACCGGTCTTTTCCATCGCAGGGTGGTACGACAACTACGTGGAGAGCGATCTGGACGCGTTCACGCTTGTACAAAAGAACAACCAGTTCAACCGGATCATTGTCGGGCCGTGGCCGCACAATTTTGCCAAGTTCGAAGGCGTGGATTATGGTCCGGATGCCAGGATCTCACTCAGCCGCATTCAGCTCGAGTGGTTCGACCATTGGCTAAAAGGGAAGGAATCTTCAGCGCCGCAACGGGCGCCCGTACGGATTTTCGTGATGGGCGCTAACCACTGGCGTGATGAAAATGAGTGGCCCCTGGCCCGAACTCAATCCACCCGTTTTTATCTGGACAGCGCCGGACGCGCCAACACCTTGAATGGCAATGGCGAACTTACCGCCCAGCAGCCGGTGCACTCGCAAAAGCATGACCCACCCGATTCCTTTGTCTACGATCCTCACAACCCGGTCCTGACACATGGAGGAGCGGTTTGTTGCACTCCGAGTGTCTTTCCATGGGGGCCTCTCGACCAGCGGGTTATCGAAAAGCGCGAAGATGTGCTGGTCTACACCAGCGATCCCTTAGTGGACGATCTAGAAGTAACCGGCGGCATCCAGGCCATGCTGTTTGCTTCTTCGTCAGCGCCCGATACGGATTTCAGCGCCAAGCTGGTTGATGTTTTCCCGGACGGCTTGGCCCGTAACCTGACCGACGGGCTTCTGCGGGCGCGGTATCGCAATTCGCTTTCGAAACCGGAACTGCTCAAGAAAGACGAGATTTCGAGGTTCAAGATTGACATGGGCGTAACAAGCAATCTGTTTCGGAAGGGCCACCGGATCCGCATCGAGATTTCAAGCAGCAACTTCCCACGCTTTGATCGCAACCCCAATACCGGTCGCGCGATTGCCGATGAGGTGGAACTTCGATCCGCGAAACAGGTGGTGTATCACGACCGCAAACATGCGTCTTATCTTTTGCTGCCCGTGATCCCGCCCGAGCGCAAGAATGAGACGCTCTTCCGTCCCCTGGGAAGAGCTCAAGCACAGGCACAGCAATTGACGCCGACACGCCGGGCGCGCTAACGTGGCAGGTAGCCCGGTTGTGGTTGTGGTGCGGTAGCCAAGTGGTAAGGCCAAGGTCTGCAAAACCTTTATTCGGGGGTTCGATCCCCCCCCGCACCTCCAAATCTTCCCTCAGCAATGCGGTAAAATCCTAGCCACAGATGAAGCCGCTGCTTAGCCTTGCCTTACTCTCAGCTTTTGCGCTTTCCGCGCAGACCAAGAAGATCGTGATCTCGAACGCCGATCCTCAAATGTTGCAGACGCTCTCCGGCGCCTCGCCAAAAGTGCGGCTGGTATCCGTCACCTCGGCCAACATCATGAAGGAGCTAACGGACGCCGATGCCTTCATCGGCGAGCCAACGCCAGAGATGGTGCGCGCGGGAAAGAATTTGAAGTGGGTTCAGATTATGTCAGCCGGTGCGGAGCGTGTGCTGTTCTTATCTGGCGGCAACGACCTGCGCGATAGCAATATCGTTTTGACGAATAACCGGATTGTGCAAGGTCCGGAAATTGCGGATCACGCCCTGGCGCTCTTACTCAGCCTTTCGCGCGGACTGAACAACTTTATTGGAGACCGTAAGACGGAGACGTGGGACCCGCGAAATTACCACGGTATCGAATTGAACGGCAAGACCGCGGTTGTGATCGGGATGGGCGGCATCGGTCAACAGATTGCCACGCGCGCCTGGGCCTTTGGCATGAACGTAATAGGAGTGGATCCGCAAGATTATCCCATCTCTCCGTTTGTGAAGCGGATGGTGAAACCCGATCAGCTGGATGATGTGCTGCCGGAAGCTGACGTGCTTTTCATCTCCGCGCCACATACGGAACAGAGCCACAAGATGGTGGGCCCGAAGCAGTTTTCGCTCTTGAAGAAGGGGTCCTATTTTGTGGCAGTCAGCCGCGGCGGTGTTTACGATATGCCAAGTCTGGTGAAGGCGCTGGACGAACAGCGGCTAGCCGGAGCGGGCGTAGACGTGGTGGATCCGGAGCCTTTGCCGAAAGGCCACCCTCTCTGGAATTTCAACAACGCGATCATCACGCCCCACATCGCGGGCCGTTCCGACCGCGACCGCGGACGCATGGTGAGTACCATTAAAGAAAACATCGCCCGTTTCGCCGATGGGAAGCCGCTGCTGAACGTCGTTAACAAACAGCGCGGGTTTTAGACTCATACTTTATGAAGACGTTAGCTCTATTGGTAGCCATCGCCTCGCTGGTTCCCGCGGCGGACGATGTGAAGACTCATATGCTCCAGAACGGAATGAAGGTTCTGGTGCAGGAAGATCACAACATTCCGAATGTGGCGATGTACTTTTTCTACAGGGTTGGATCGCGCAATGAACGGCCTGGCACGACAGGTGTTTCGCATTTTTTCGAGCACATGATGTTCAACGGGGCCAAGAAGTATGGCCCCAAACAGTTTGATAACGCGATGGAAAAAGCGGGGGGAAACAACAACGCCTACACGTCGCGCGATGTCACTGTGTACACGGACTGGTTTCCTTCTGCGGCGCTTGAACTGATGTTCGACATGGAATCGGACCGTATTCGTGACTTGGCCTTCGACCCCAAGATTATCGAAAGCGAGCGCGGCGTCGTTTATTCAGAGCGGCGCACATCTGTCGATAACAGTAACTTCGGCACGCTCTATGAACAGCTTGGCGCTTCCGCATTCACGGCCCACCCCTACCACTGGCCGGTAGTCGGCTGGCCCTCCGATATTGAAGGCTGGACGATGGACGATTTGAAGGCGCATTTCAAAACCGGTTACGCTCCTAACAATTGCACGCTGGTGATTGTCGGCGATACAACCGACGCTCAAGTGTTGGCACTCGCGCAGAAGTATCTGGAACCCATCCCGCGCCAGGAGCCGCCTCCTCCAGTTCGTACCAAAGAACCCGAGCAGCGTGGTGAACGCCGCGTAATTGTTAAGAAGCAAGCTCAATTACCGGTTCAGATGTTCGCTTACCATGTTCCTGAAACGAAAGCCGCCGATACGACCGTGCTTGATGTGTTCGATGCCATATTGACCGAAGGTCATAGCAGCAGGTTATACAAGCGCATGGTTGATGCGGACCAGTTGGCCATCAGCGTAGGAGGCAGCCTGCAGCCATCACTTGACCCGGGGCTTTACGTGTTTACCATTCAACCTCGAACGGGAGTGGAATTGGCAAAGACAGAAGCCGCGCTATTTGAGGAGATTGCCAAAGTGCAAGCCACGCCCGTTTCCGCTGATGAGCTTCGGAAGGCCAAAAACCAACTTCTGGCTGCTAATTTCCGTGAGCAGAAAACCATCGCCGGCCGGGCGCAACTGCTCGGTACCTATGAGGTATTCAAGGGCGATTACCACAAACTGTTTACGACGGAACAGGACGTTGAAGCCGTGACGGCGGCGGATGTTCAACGTGTTGCGAGCAAGTATTTCAACGCAGAGAACCGCACCATCGCAACACTGGTTCCAGCGTCCGCACCGGAGGTGAAATAGATGCGGCTTATCGTTGTTCTACTTTGCCTGACAAATCTTCTGGCGGCCGATGTCCGGTTGCCGAAATACACCAGGCAGCAGCTGCCAAACGGAGTCATTGTATATCTTGTACCTCGCGCCGGCGTGCCGCTGGTGAGCTTCCGGGTTGTCGTGAAAGGAGGTTTCAAAGCGGAACGTGAAACGCAGACCGGCGTTGCTCAATTGGCCGCGCAGCTATTGCGGAACGGGACGGTTAGCCGCACGGCCGACCAGTTCTCTAGCGAACTCGATTCGCTGGGTGGCAGTTTCAACGCCACTGCCAATGAAGAAGAAACACTCGTGAACTCCGAGTTTCTTACGAAAGATTTCGACCGCGGGATTGCTCTTACGGCCGACACAGTTCTTCATCCTACCTTCCCGGAGGCCGAGTTCCAAAAGATGCTCGCCCGCACTATCGATGGCGTACGGTCGGCGAAAGATAATCCGCAGGCATCGATGCCGCTTTACTTCAGGGCTTTCTACTATGGCCCCAACCACCCTTACGGGCGCGTATCGGACGATGTCACACTGGCACGCCTGAAACGAGCAGACCTGGCGGAATACCAGGCGCGCATGTACACGGGCAAGAACATCATTGTGGTGGTGAGTGGCGACTTCGATTCGACAGCAGCCGCGCCTGCTATAGCAAAGGCATTCGGAAGCGCGCCCGCCGGCACGGAATACAAGTGGCTGCCCGAACAGCCTGTTCCGAAAGGCCGCAGATTGCTCTTGATCGACAAGCCCGACGCGACCCAAACCTATTTCAACATCGGCCAACCTGGGCTAAGCCGCACCGATCCGGACCGGACTGCTGTTCTCCTCATTAATACCTTGTTCGGCGGACGGTTCACTTCCATGCTGAACGACGAACTGCGAGTGAACACAGGCCTTACGTATGGGGCTCGCTCTTACTACGATCAACACCGCGATTCCGGCGGCGTGGTTATCAGCACCTACACCCGCACTGAGACGACTGAGAAGGCGATAGACTTGGCGCTCGATGTTCTGAACCGGCTGGTGACAAAAGGCATTACCCCGGAGCAGCTTGCCTCAGCCAAAGCATATGTGAAGGGCACATACCCGCCTCAGCATCTGGAAACCAGTGACCAGACTGCGGCCATTGTGAGCGATATTGAACTTTTCGGTTTGAACCGGGGCGAGGTGGACGATCTGTTTTCCCGAATCGATGCGGTGACCGTGGATCAGGCCAACGCTATCGCAAAAAAATATTACGGCAACAAAGATCTTGCGTTTGTGGTGATCGGGAATGCGGCGAAAATTCGCGACACTGTCAAGAAATATGCCAAAGACATCCGCGAAATTCCGGCGAAGTCACCAGGCTTTCGGTAGTGCTTACACGATATAAGTCGGATTCGACAGCGCGCCCAAGCCGGGAACTTCGATCGTAATGATATCTCCGGCTCCCAGCGCCGCCTCTGCCGTGACAATGATGCCCGTGCCGGTTAGCAGCACCGATGCAGAGGGCACGCTGTTGGAGCGGAGCAGATATTCCACCATTGTTTCGAACTTCCGATTTAGTCTCGCGGTTGAGGTCTGGCCGGTGAATCGTGTCGTTGCACCTCGTTTTATAGTGCAGGTCATCTCGAGCGAGTAAGGATCCTGAACATCATCCGGCGTAATTAGAAACGGCCCCAGCGCGCAACATGCATTGTAGGTTTTCGACTGCGGCAGGTAGAGCGGATTTTCGCGCTCGATATCCCATGCGCTGACATCGTTGGCGAGAGTGTAGCCGAGGATCTTGCCCGCCTTGCCCAAGACAAGTGCAAGTTCCGGCTCCGGCGCTGTAAATTTCGAATCAGAGCGGATTCCTACGTGTTGATTCGGTCCCACACAGACGCGGCTTGTTCCTTTGAAGAAAATTTCGGGGCGCGCGTCGCGGTACACCTGGGCGTACATGCCGTCGCGCGTACCCTGCTCGCCATCGCGAAAACTAGCGCTGGTTTCGTAGGTGCAGCCGCAGCCGTACACCTCGCAGGGGTGCAAAGGAATCAGCGGACTAGCCGCTTGGCTATGACGGCTTGCCAAGCGGTCTGCCAATTCCGCGAGCGGAATGTTTTCTGCTTCCGCGCGGCTAATCAAATCGCGCATGGTGTGTTCTGGAATGGGCCGCGCTGTATCTTCCGTGGTGAAGATAGCGGCCACGTGTCCGCCGGCTGAAGAGATCTGTCCGAGTCGCATTTAGTATTTCAGGTAGACGGTCTTGTAATCGCTGTAGAAATCGAGCGCGGCAGGGCCTTGCTCTTTCGGGCCAAAGCTGGAATCCTTTGTGCCGCCGAAGGGAAGCTGATATTCCACGCCAGCGCTGGGGAGGTTGACGGTCAGCAGACCGGCTTCCATCTTGTAGACGAAGTCGAACACGCGTGAAACGTTGGTGGTTTGGATAGAGGCGGAAAGTCCGAACGGGGTGTTATTCGCCATGCGGAGCGCGTCGGCAGGGTCTTTAGCTTTCATCATGGAAAGCACCGGGCCAAAAATTTCTTCCTTGGCTATGGTCATCTCTTCAGTGACATCGGCGAAGACCGTCGGTTCCACGAAGTATCCTTTTGCAAGCGCGCCTTCCTTTAACTGGTTCCCTCCGCAGAGGGGCTCGCCTGCTTCTTTGCGGCCAATACCGATATATTTGAGCACCGTATCCAGTTGGCCTTGATCGACGCATGGACCGATATCGATTCCGGCTTGCATGCCGTCTCCGACCTTCAGCTTTTTCGTGCGCTCGACGACCGCGGCAACGAATTTGTCGTAAATCCCCTCTTCCACAATCGCGCGGCTGGTGGCCGTACACTTCTGGCCGGTAGAAAACATTGAGGCGTTAACAACATTTTCGACGGCTGAAGTGAAATCGGCGTCGTTCAAGACGATGGTGGGGTTCTTGCCGCCCATCTCGAGTTGAATCCGAAGGCGGCGCTTTGAAGCTTCCGTGTGCAGCCAGTGGCCGATATCGTTCGAGCCTGTGAATGAGATTGCCTTGATCGATTTGGCGGTCACCATTGCCTGGCCCAGCTCGGAACCGGAACCAGCAACGAAATTAATGACACCTTTCGGGATGCCGGCTTCGTGAAGGGCCTCAATCAAGCGCCAGCAGCAAAGCGGCGAAACGCTGGCGGGCTTCACGATCACCGTGTTGCCGCAGATCAGCGCGGGTGCCATTTTCCAGGCTGGAATAGCAATGGGGAAGTTCCACGGTGTAATCAACCCGACTACTCCGATTGGCTTGCGAATCGCAAACATATGGACGCGGTCGCGTTCGGAAGGGACCATGTGTCCGGCCATGCGTGAGCCTTCACCGCCGAAATAACGGAAAATGTTGATGGCGCGGCGGACTTCGCCCTTCGCCTCAGGCAGAGTTTTCCCTTCTTCGCGCGTCATTTCAGCGCCTAGCTGATCGAACTGACGCTCCAGAATGTCGGCTGCTTTGAAGAGGATGGCCCCCCGATTGGGTGCGGGCATCGCCGCCCAGGCCGGATATGCAGCTTCAGCAGCCTCCGCGGCGCGGGTCATATCGTCTGCCGTGCCTTTGCAGAAAAGGCCGACAACCTCATCGTAATTTGCCGGGTTGCGGTCCTCAAAGGTCTTGGCGGATTCAACCCACTCGCCGTTGATATAGTTTGAAAATGTGGGTGTGCTTTTGGGTGTGCTCATCTGAATTTAGAATTTCACCGGGGGCGCGTTGCGCGCGCCGATATCGGTCTTGAAGTACGCGTCGTTGCGCGTGAAACCTGACATGCCCGCCACAATGTTGTTCGGAAAGAGTTGGATGGTGGTGTTGTAATCCTGAACGGCTTCGTTGTACTTTTGGCGGGACCGCAGAATGCGATTTTCCGTGCCGGCCAATTCAAACTGCAGGCTTTGGAAGTTGGCGTTGGCTTTCAAATTCGGGTAATTTTCTACCACGACAAGCAGACGCCCAATCGCACCATCCAGCTTCTGATTGGCATCGATTTTTTCCTGAGGCGAATGGGCGTTCAAAAGGCCAGCACGCGCGTTAGAGACAGACTGGATGACGGTGGTCTCTTCCTTGGCGTAACCCTTCACAGTTTCGACCAGATTGGGAATCAGGTCTGCGCGGCGTTGCAGATCGGTATCGATCTGGGAAAACGCTGCGTTAACGCCTTCGCGTTTTGTGGCAAGTTCATTGCGGACTCCGACGAACTTTGAGCCAAACACAAGTCCTGCAAGCACCAAGATGCCGACAAAGATGAGTAGCGGTTTCATATTCTGATAAGTCTCCAGTTTACTTTTCGAGCCGGTCGACGGCACTGATGATGACGGAACATTCTCTCAGGTATGACGTGAGGAGCGCTTCTGGATCGAGCGATTTCAGGGTAATTTTCTCTTCGCGGGCATCCAACAGCGTGAAGAAGGTGTCAGGCGCGGTGCCAAAAGCGGCGGCGCATTCCTGAATAATGGCGCGCTTCCGCGGCTCTGGCGAGCGCCCATGAAGGATCAGCGCATGGCGGAACAAAACGCAAAAAGTAGAAACCGAATCCACCAGGAGACGTGTGAGCGCTTGGCGATCTGAAAAGGCCGCAGCGGCTTTGGTGCGCAACCGTAGGAGCTTTACGCGGAGTTCCCGTTCCACCTGCGCGCGATAGAACGAATTATCCACCTGGAGGGCGCTCACCACGTCTTTACCTTGAAGGATGCGATGGGTCTGTTTAATGTCGTGAAATTCAATCGCGAAACAGTCTGTCGAATGCTCGACTTCTTCTTCGCTCAGCAACAGGGGCGGAGGGTTGCCTTCGGCGGTCCACCATTTGGTGACGGGCTCGGAATCGCGGAGGTCGGCGGGAGTAACGGCCCGCAGGACGATCAGCGTATTGATATCTGAGAAGTTCTTATCGTGCTCTTCAGAAGCCGCACTACCGTAAAGAACAACGGAGACCAACCGGTCACCATGGGCTTTGGTTAAGCGGGTGACAAGTTGATCGAGAGGTTCTGGCATTCGCAATACGTTATGGTCTTAGTTTAGCAATCAAGCGCGGGATCTTGAAGTTATTCGAGCGGCGGTAAAGGGACCCGTCATTTACCAGTCGGAAGAAGCACCGCCGCCACCGGAATCGCCGCCTCCGAAGCCGCCAAAACCACCGCCGCCGGAATCGCCGCCGCCGAATCCCCCGCCCGCACTTCCGCCTCCGTAGCCGCGCCCGCCACCTCCCAGCATATTGCCCAGAATCAAGCCGGGCAGGAACCCGCCACCCCCACCGCCTCGATAGCCGCCGCCGCGCGACCCCTTGATAAAAAGGAAAAGCAGAAATATCGCACCAAAAATCAGTGACCAGGGGATGGAGTGTGTCACTGGTTCGGCAACGCGCGTCCGGGGCAGAACGGCTTTGATGGTGACGTTCTTATCCTTGGCAATAATTTCGCCAATGCTCTGAGCGGCGGTAAAAAGAGCTTGTCCGTATTGGCCCTGACGCAAGGCTGGCCGCATTTGGTTCAGGAGCAGGCCGTCAAGACCGTCGGGAAGAATCGCTTCGAGCCCTTTGCCAATTTCTAAACGGCTCCGGCGATCGTTGATCGACAGCAGAAATAAGACACCGTTGTCTTCCTTTTTTTTGCCGATGCCCCAGGTCCGGAAGAGTGTGTATGTTACGTCGTCAATCGGTTCGTTTTCGAGGGAGGAAACGGTGACGAAGGCGAGTTGTGCGCCGGTGGATTGCTCCACTTCCGCCGCGTAATTTTCCAACGCTACTTTGCTGGACGCGTCGAGCGCATTGGCGAAATCGGAAACGTAGCCCTGTTGCTTAAGCGACTTCCAATCCGCCGCGAAAGCCGGTAGAGAGAAAAGCAGGATCGCGGCAGAGATCGAAAGCCGCGAACGGCTAACAAACCAGTTCATCACGACCGATGCGGAACCCTTCCAGGTTGCCGAGAACAGTAAGCGCGATCTGTTTCGCATCGAACAGGTGTTGCGCCACACCGCGGACGTCTTCGGCAGTCACCGCTTCTACGCGGTCCACCAGTTCGTCCATCGTAAAGAAACGATGGAAGTACATTTCCTGGCGTGCAAGATTCGACATACGGCTGGAGGTGGATTCCAGACTGAGCATGAGTGAACCTTTCAGATGATCTTTGGCGCGACGCAGTTCTTCATCCGGCACGATGTCACTCTTCAGGCTACGGAACTCTTTGAGCACCGATTCGACCACTTTCCGGGCCGCTTCGAGCGACGTACCGGCATAAATGGAGAGGCAGCCGGTATCGCTATGGCTGCCTAGATCGGAATATACGGAATAGGCCAGTCCCTGGCGTTCTCGAATGTTCTGGAACAGGCGCGAGCTCATGCCGCCACCTAGTAGTGTGTTCAACACATAGGCGGTGAAACGCTTTTCGTGGTTGACCGGGTACGCTGGGACACCCAAGATCAGGTGAACCTGTTCCAATTCTTTCTTATTGCGGAGCGTGATGCGGGCGTGGGTGCTGGGCGTTGCGGGCCCGGGTACAGGTTCCGTGCGGGCTAAGGAATCAAACTCCTCGCGGACCAGTTGAACCAATTGGGCGTGCCGCAAATTACCGGCTGCCGTAATAGTCAGGTTTTCGGGGGCGTAAACCTTTTTGTAATAAGTCCGCAACATCGGGGATGTGAAGTTATTCACCGTCTCTTTAGTGCCCAGAATAGGCTTACCAAGAGTGTTATCTTTCCAAAAATTCGATGAGAATAACTCATTGACCAAGTAATCCGGATTGTCCGAATCCATCTTGAGTTCTTCGAGGATCACGCCCTTTTCTTTCGCAAGATCTTCATCACGGAAGGCAGGGCGCAGAATAATATCAGCCAGAACGGCGAAGGCACGCGGCAGATGCTCGTCGAGAACCTTGGTGTTGTAGCAGACTAGTTCTTTTGAGGTGAAAGCGTCGAGGTTGCCACCGATGGAATCGACGGAACGCGCGATATCTTCGGCGGATCTGGTAGCAGTTCCTTTGAACAGCATGTGCTCAATAAAGTGCGAAATGCCGTTCTCTTCCGCGCTTTCCCGGCGTGACCCAGTACCGATCCAGAACCCGACGGAGATGGAACGGACGTGCGCCATGACTTCCGTGATGACGCGGATGCCATTAGCAAGTGTGGTGGTTTCTATGTCGCGGACTAGGATGGGCGTAGCTTGGGGTGAGGACAACCTCCTTCGGTTTTACCACGTTTCGCCACGAGACTTCGAAAACTAGCCGATGCTATCCTTGTATCCATGCCCCAAGCTGTTCTGGGAATGGAACTTAGCGAGATTCAAGACGCTCTGGGTTCCGGCCAGAAACCTTTCCGCGCCAAGCAGGTTTACCAAGCTGTTTACAGGGAAAAAGTAAGCGACCTGTATCAGATCTCGACCATTCCGCAGGAGCTTCGCATCGCGCTTTCCGCCACTCACGAGGTGGGACTGCCCGCCCTCGAACGCCGGTACGATTCGGCGGATGGCACCAGGCGTTATCTATTGCGGTTGGCGGACGGCAAGACTGTCGAAACAGTGTTGATGCCGGAGGACACCCGCGACACGGTTTGCATTTCAAGCCAAGTGGGGTGTCCCGTGGATTGCCGCTTTTGCATGACCGCGGCGATGGGCCTGGAGCGTAACTTGACGGCGGGCGAAATTGTGGGCCAGGTGCTTTACGCTGCGCGCGACAACGGTTTGCTGGAAGGGGAGGGGCGCTTCAACATCGTGATGATGGGCATGGGCGAGCCGCTTCTGAATTTGCCGAATGTCCTGAAAGCAACACGCTTACTGGCGGACCGGAACGGCATGGCGATTTCTGAAAAGCGCATGACGCTTTCCACATCCGGCATTATTCCGAAAATGGCGGAGCTGGGGCAAGCCGAAATCCGCCCAAAGCTGGCCATTTCGCTGAACGCGTCCACTGAGGAACAGCGGCAGGAGTTGATGCCGATCACCCGGAAGTATCATCTGAAAGATTTGCTGGAAGCCTGTCGCGCATACCCTTTACGCCATTGGGAAAAGCTGTGCTTCGAGTACGTATTGATGCGCGGCGTGAATGACACGGACGCGGATGCGCGCCGGGTAGCGGGCCTGCTGGGCAACCTGAACTGCATGGTGAATTTGATCGCTCTAAACCCAGGTCCCGGAATTCCGTTCGAAATGCCGGACCCGGAACGCGTCGATTCCTTTCAGCAGATTGTGCGTCGAACGCTGCCCTGTTTTTTAAGAAAGCCGCGCGGCCGGGACATTTTCGCGGCTTGCGGGCAGTTGCGCCGGAACGAACCCGCTCCCGTTTAGAATTACTTCACAATGTGCACGCCGCGCCAGAACGCCACGCGGTCTTTAATCTTTTTAGCGGCATCCTTCGGACTGGGGTAATACCAGGCAGCATCGGGATTCTGCTTTCCGTCTACATCGATTGAATAGTAGCTGGCAGTGCCCTTCCAGGGACACACGGTTGTCGTGGAGCTCGGTTTGAAGTATTGTTTCATGAGCGAATCGGCAGGGAAATAAGAATTGCCTTCCACCTCCACAACATCGGTTGAATCGGCCAGCACGGTATCTTGCCAAATGGCTTGCGACATACGGAAATGATAGCTCAGGGCTGGCGGACCCCAGCGAACGCGGTTACCCTGACTCGCATTTTGCTAACGCCCGTGGTGGTGACAGCGGTGATTCAGGGCAGGCACCGTGAGGCTGCCGCGTGGTTTGCGCTAGCTGCGTTCACCGATTTTTTCGATGGCTTGCTGGCGCGGTCGCAGCATGCTGAAACTTCGGTGGGTCAATATTTCGACCCGATTGCCGACAAGTTTTTACTGAGCGGCGTTTTTATTGCGCTGGCTATTGAGGGCAGCGTGCCCGGCTGGTTTCTGGCTTTGGTGCTGGGGCGCGATCTTGCTCTGGTTGTAGCATCCGCCATTGCCATGCGCTTCTCCACTTATAGCGATTACACGCCCACAATATGGGGGAAAATCAGCACAGTTCTTCAGATTCTGGCTGCTGTGACACTTCTGGCCTCGAATGCGGAAGGGTCGAGGACTTACTCCAGCGCGGCGAACGCAACAGTTTATGCCGCGGCAGTGGGGACGGCGTGGAGTGCGGTTCACTACACATGGCGCGGTGTAATGTACTTCGTTCGGCGTACTGGTCCAGAAAAGGCCCGTTGACTGAGAAATGCGCGCGGAGTACGCTAAAAATGTCGGAAGTGAATTTGTGACCCGTTATCTGCCCGCCCGGCATTACATCACCTTTGGAATCGTGGCGCTTGGTTTTGCCACACTCCTGGGCTGGCTCGGCGTGGAGTGGTCATTTGCGCTGATCCCAGCGGCACTTTTCCTTCTGAGCGCGGCATTGTTGCTCATTCTGGCCGTCCAGCCTCCGGTGGAGGTACAGGAAAACTACCTGGTAGTCGGCAAGCGCGTGATTTCCTGGATGGATGTTCGCCGCCTGGACCGTACAGGCTGGCTTTCGCCGCTGGTGGTGCGCCTCACCCTATACGACGACGAAACTGTGCGTCTGATTTACCCGGGGGATCTGGATTCCTGCAAGCGCTTACTGCGAAGCCTGAGGCGCATGTGCCGCGATGCGCTGATCGATGGTATTCCGTACCGTCAATACTGGGGCGAGGTTCTGACGCAATCAGGCGACAGCATGATGTTGTCGGGTCCGCGGTACCGGCTTTTGCTGCCGGAAGACGAACTCGAGGTGGAGCGTTTGTATCAACGGTTGAAATCCGTTGGCCACATGGATCCGAAGAAATCGTCTGACGATTAGGCTCTAAGTGCGGTCTCGACGAAGCCAGGTTCTGCTTGGTTTGCTGTGCTTAGCGATGGTTACATCTGTAACTGGGTATGCCTCGCGTTTTTGGTGGTTGCGCCAAATGGGGCTGATGCTGGTGCGTGAGGAACAGCCGTTCCAGGCGGATGCGATTAGCGTGCTGGGGGGTGATTGGTTCGGCGACCGGATTCTTAAGGCTGGTGAGCTGGTTCGTCTGGGATATGCGCCGGTGGCACTGGTCAGCGGAACGGGATATGTGTACGGTAAGTATGAGTCTGAATTGGCGATCCAGTTCGCGATGGCTCATGGCTACGACGCGACGTACTTCCGCATGCTGGAATTTCCCTGTAATTCGACCAGAGAAGAGGCACAGGCAGTGGTGCGGGAATTTCGCACGATGCATGTGAAACGCTTTTTGTTGGTCACCAGCGTCTTTCACACTGCCAGGGCGGCGCGGATTTTTGAGGCGGCGGCACCGGATCTGGAATTTCGGGTTATGTCTTCGAAAGACACAATGGAGTGGGACCGATGGTGGGAAAATCGAGAGTCGCGAAAAACATTTCTGATGGAATGGACCAAGAGCCTGACGGCCAGATTCGGAATCTGATCTGATGCGCCTCGACCTTAAGTTTCTGCTTCCGTATCTTTCCCGGCACCGCGGTAAGTTCGCGCTCGGTATTTCGGCGTTGGTTCTGAAAGACGCATCGGGCGTGGTGTTACCACTCTTGATTCGCAACGGGATCGACAATCTGACAGCCGGCAAGGGCCTGAGGACGATCTTATTCTTCGCCGTGCTGATGGTGGTCACCGCTCTGGTGAAGGGCTTTTTTCAGTATTGGATGCGCGTGATCCTGATCGGCGCATCGCGCGACATTGAATTCGAAGTCCGCAACGATTTATTTCGCAAGCTGGTTTCTTTGTCTCCCGATTATTTCGCGAAGAACCGCACAGGCGACATCATGGCGCGGGCGACGAACGATCTGAATGCGGTCCGCATGATGTTGGGTCCAGGCGTGATGTATTGGATAGAAACCAGCCTGACCTTTGCGATGACTTTGGGCGTGATGCTGTTCTTCGATTGGAGACTGGCTTTACTTTCAGTGATTCCCGCACCTCTGGTAAGTCTCGCCGTCATCTACTTCGGACGGCGAATCCATTCCCGCTTCGAAGCGATTCAAGAGCTATTTTCGACGATCAGCAGCAGGGTGCAGGAGAATTTGTCCGGCGTCCGCATGGTGAGGGCCTTTGCGCAGGAAGACGCCGAAGTGCGCAAGTTCGAAGTGCTGAACCGCGAATACATTGGGCAGAATCTGAAGCTGGTTCAGGTACAGGGCGTATTCCAACCATTGCTTGAAGCACTGATCGGATTCACTTTTTTGATTGTGCTTTGGAGCGGAGGGCGAGAAGTTCTGCGCGGACACCTTTCCGTGGGTAGCTTCGTTATGTTCAACACGTACATGAGCACGCTGGTGTGGCCGATGATCGCGCTGGGCTGGGTGGTGAACCTGATGCAGCGCGGCCGTGCTTCGCTCAGTAGGATTCAAAGTATTCTTAGTGCGAGCCCGACCATTCACAAGCCAGCGCTGGACCGCAATCTTCGCGTGACGGCGGCACAGGTGGAGTTTGTCGATGTGGGCGTTCGCTACGCGAGCGGAGATGCTTTGCGTCATGTCGATTTCCTGGTTCCCGCTGGACAGACGATCGGCGTGGTGGGAAGAACAGGTTCGGGCAAGAGCACTCTTGTGAATCTGATTCCGAGGATGCTGGACCCGGACACAGGCGTGGTGCTGGTGGATGGTGTGGACGTTCGGAATTATGATCCAGCTGAACTTCGGCGCTGCGTGGGCTACGTCCCTCAAGAGACGTTTCTCTTCAGCGCAACACTGGCGGAAAATATCGCTTTCGGCGTAGAGAACGCGACGCGCGTCGAGATTGAGCGCGCGGCAGAACTTTCCGGACTGGCCATGGACATCGACCAGTTTCCGCTAGGCTACGACACGATGGTGGGTGAACGCGGCGTCACACTCTCGGGTGGGCAGAAGCAACGGACCGCCATTGCGCGTGCTCTTATCCGTGACCCGAAGATTCTAATTCTGGATGACGCGCTGGCTAGCGTGGACACCATGACCGAAGAGCGAATCCTTAGTGGTCTGGCGGACGTGATGGCCGGACGCACAGTGATTCTGATTTCCCACCGGGTTTCTACAGTGAAACGCGCGGACTACGTAGTGGTGCTCTCTCACGGGACTATCGCCGAGCAAGGGACGCCCCTTGAGTTGTCGCGCCACGGGGGATATTACGCGGAGCTAATTCAAAAACAGCAATTGGAAGAGGAATTACAAGAAGCCTGATTCCGCTACAACAGAATGGGTTCGCCTGAACGGCAACAGCCGGAATTTTCTTGTGTAACGCCACCGCTTTGGCATACACTACCTTGCATCATGAGAATTGCCGCGCCTTTGGCCGCCTTCCTGCTGCTCTGGAACACCGCTCTGCCCGCCGCGCAGCCCATGGACAAAACGGTTCAGGCAATTTACGACAACAAGCTTGAAGATCTTGCTAAATACTTAAAGAACGGTGGTGACTCGAACGCGCGCACCGGGAGAGATAACTCGCTCTTAATGTATGCCTCGGCATTCGGTTCACTGGAATCCGTCCGCTTGCTACTGGAACATGGCGCTAACCCAAATTTAGCGAACGCCTTTGGGGGCACTGCTTTGATGTGGGGTGTATGGGACCCTGCGCGCGTCAAACTTCTTATATCGAAAGGCGCCGAAGTCAACGCTCATGCGAAATCAGGTACAACGGCATTGCTCCTTGCCGCGATGAGCCCTGCCGGAGCCGAATCGGTTCAGATTCTGGCGGACAACCACGCCGATACCGCAGCAGTCGATGGGTTCGGAACCAATTTGCTTCATGCCGCCACCTCCGCGGGAAACATGACGGCGGTTCGTTTGGGAATTGCCGCGCATGTGGATGTAAACGGCAAACAGCGGAACGGAATGACTCCCCTGATGAATTCCGCCTCGGATGGATCGGTAGAAATTGCCAAGCTGTTGCTGAAAGCCGGGGCGGACCCCAACGCAATATCCGAGTCCAAGGGGATACCGGTGAAACACGGGATGATTGCTTTAGGAAGTTTCACTCCCTTGATCCTGGCGACACCCTATGGGCCACCTGATATGACCGAGTTGCTTCTGGCTCACGGTGCAAAGGTGGAACCGGTAGATAGGCGTGGCATGTCCGCGCTTCATGCCGCTGTCTCCAGCGAAGCCCAGGATCCACGGATAGTGCGAATGCTGCTGGCCAAAGGAGCCAACCCGGAATTAAAAAATGAGGAAGGCAAATCCGCGCGGGACTGGGCATTGAAATTTGCGCGCCCGGACGTCATGAAGCTATTAGATGCGGTTCCGCCGGATCCTGTTAGCAAAAACGGACAGGAACCAAGAACGATGACAGTGGCCCAAGCATCGCACCTTGGCGCGGCGTTACTCGAAACCAGCACGAAGACCTTTTTCCAGCAGAGCGGATGCGTCAGCTGTCATTCGCAAAATATTACGGGAATGGTGGCGGGAGCGGCCCGTCAACACGGGGTGGAGATGAATGGTGAGGCGACTCGGGAACGGCTCGCCTCGGTCAGTACCGGTTGGGCGAGTCAGACTGAAGGGTTGTTTGTGCGCGAAGATCCGCCTGGCGGGGCTGACATGGTCGCTTATTCTCTGTTGGGAATGGCCGGGGATGGGCACCGCCCTGATTTGACCACGGCGGCCATGGCCCGCAATCTGGCGGTTCAACAGCTCCCGAACGGAAGCTGGCACCGGGGAGGAATCGCCCGGGTTCCGGTCGAAGACAGTGATATCACTTTGACTGCAATCACGCTTCGCTCTTTAGCTCTTTTCAGCACTGGCGGTACGCAATCGGAATACAGCGAACGCATACAACGGGCATCCCGATGGCTCGCGTCGGCCAAGCCGGTCTATTCCGAAGAATCTAACATGCGGTTGCTTGGTCTGAAGTGGAGCAGTGCTTTACCCGCCACCATCGCGGAGGCATCTCACGAAGTGACGGCAAAACAGAGGCCTTCCGGCGGCTGGGGCCAGAACGATTTTCTCCCTGAAGATGCCTACGCCACTGGGCAGGCACTCTATGCTCTCGCCGAAGCGGACCGGTCCGGGACTGCCGAATTTCGCAAAGGTGCTGCTTATCTCATCCGTACACAAGCTGCCGACGGATCATGGCATGTGGTGAGCCGCTCCGTTAAGTTCCAACCCTATTTCCAGGGCGGATTCCCATACGATCACGATCAGTGGATTTCCTCAATGGGTACGGGCTGGGCAACAATGGCACTGGTTAGCGCCCAGAAAATGCCTTGAACTGTTTGAAACCCCTCGCTCCCGAACGTCATCCCGTTTTCAGGGGCTAAAATTGAGGCAAGCGGTGAGCCTTATGGGGATTCGTGTCTCTGTGGTAATTTTCCGCGCTTCGGCTTGGGCGGCTTCTTCGCCAGTTTCGGCCCAAAACTCGGCAGGCGATAAAGCGTTGAAGCTGTACAACCGTACTCATCATGGAACGGCCGTTCAGACGTTGGCATCTCTCACTGATCGCGCTGCGGCGGAAACGGAGCTGTTGGGCAAAAGTTATTACATGCTAGGTAGGGGGACATTTCCAATAACCGTTGACACGCCTGAACGGCAGGACTTGTAAATCGCTTCCACCAGTTCGAGAGCGGCTAGCCCGTCCTCCCCTGAAATGGACGGCCTCCGTTTCGTGCGAATCGCATCCGCAAAATCCTGAAACTGACGCTCGAACGGTGCGAGGGAGATTGCCATCGGATCGGATGCGCCGCTTGCGACATTTCCGGCGACGGGAGCTGCGGGGCCGTTATCTTCCTGCACATCCCAGTGGGTTAACTTGTCACCGCTGATGATTGCCGTGCCTTTGGTGCCATGCAGTTCGATGCGTTCCGTGTAGCCGGGCCAAATGGCAGTAGATGCTTGAATTACGCCCGTGGCACCGCTTCGATACCGGAGCATCGCGTTCACGACGTCTTCCGATTCAATGGAGTGCACCGCGCCCAACTGCCACATACCGAAGACCGATTCCACAGGACCGGCCAACCAGCGCAGTATGTCAACCTGATGGATCGCCTGATTGATCAGAGCGCCGCCGCCTTCGGTATGCCAGCTGCCTTTGATGGGACGGCTGTAATATTCGGCGGATCGCCACCACTTGACATAGCAATCGCACTGAATGAGACGGCCGAGGCGACCCTGGGCGATTGCGCTTTTTAGGAAGATGCAGGAATCATCATAACGATGCTGGCTCACCACGCCCAGCAAAATGCCGGAAGCCGCTGCCACTTCAATCATCTGGCGGGCAACGGCGGTTGAGGTGGAAATTGGCTTCTGTACCTGAATGTGCTTCCCGTTAGCCGCACAGAGCTGGAGTGGCTGCAGCCGGAAATCCGGAAACGTGCAGACATCGACGAAGTCTACATCCCGGTCTGAACAAACCTCTTCATAAGTTCGCGCGAAGCGGGCGCCGTACTGTTCGGCGAAACGCCTGCCCGAATCCGGACTCGCATTGTGACATACCGAGACTGTGAATCCAATATTCCGGTAAGCTTGCGCGTGCTTGTGCGCAATTGCGCCGGTGCCAATAATGCCAACTTTCATACCCGCCATGTGTACCTATAATGAAATCTTACATGAACAGGCGATTTGGCTTGCTGTTGGCGGTTATTACAATGGCAGCATGCAAGAACTCTCCCCCGGCCAACGTAGCGGCCACGGTAAATGGCCGCGCCATTACGTTTTCAGATCTCGATAAGACATATAAATCACAGTACACGGCGACCACTGAAAATGTGAACGACGACCTGACGTCGATTCAGCGACTGGAGGTGTTGCGCAGCCTGATCGACAACGAGATTATGCAGCAGCGTGCGGAAAAAAGCGGCCTGATGGCTACAGACGCGGATGTGGAAACCAAGCTCAACGAACTGCGTGCCCCGTACACGAAAGAGCAATTCGATCAGCAACTGAAATCCCGTGCAATGACGGTGGACGAGTTGAAAGTGCAGCTCAGGAAAGATTTGAGTGTTCAGAAGTTATTCAATAAGGAAATAACTTCGAAAATCAACATCACGGATTTGGATGTAAGCGGGTTTTATGCGGCAAACCGCAAGAACTTCAACTTAGCGGAACCGCAAATCCATCTTATGCAGATTGTGGTGACACCGGTTGCGGACGCAAACGCCCGTAATTTGAAAGGCGACAAAGCAAAGACGGACGAGGAAGCCCGCAAGAAAATTCAGGCGCTGGAGGCCCGGTTAAAACAGGGTCAGGATTTCGCCATGCTAGCGCAGAATTACTCCGAAGATCCGAACACCGCAGCCAATGGCGGCGACCTGGGCTATGTTCCGGAATCCGCGCTTGAGAAAACCGGGCCGGAGCTGTACAAGTTGATCTTGAGTCTTCAGCCTGCTCAGCTTTCAACCATTGTAAAAAGCCAAGATGGTTACCGCATTTTCAAGATGATTTCGCGCGAACCCGCCGGGCAGCGGGAGTTGAGCGATCCAAGGGTACAACAATCCATCCGCGAAAACCTGCTCACCCGTAAGGATCAATTGCTGAAATCCGCTTACTACGAAGTTGCGCGTAACGAGGCGAAGATCGCCAACTACGTGGCGCGCAGCGTAATGGATACGGCAGGCAAGAGCGGTAAGTAGCGGGAGCCGAGTACCGAATCAGCTTCCATGGCACTTTTTGTATTTCTTCCCGCTGCCGCAAGGGCACGGATCGTTGCGGCCCACCTTATCGCCGGTGGTGATGGTCTTGGTTGCTGAGGCTGTACCATCTCCGCCGCCGGCGAACTGAAGCTGCGCCATTTCTTTATCCTTGGTGCGCTCAATCTTGCGGGTGAAATCGAGCATCTGCGCTTGGGCAGCTTCCCGCTCCCGCTGTTGGCGCGCTAGTTCAGCGCGTTCTGCCGCTTCGTCGAACTCTTCTACTTCTTCGCCCCCGTTATCATCGATGCCTTCTTCATAGGGCAGCGCCGGACGCCCGGCTTCGAAGGTGAATGTGAATAGGATGCGGATGGTCTCATCTTCTATGCGATCCATCATGTCCTGAAACAGCGTGAAGGACTCTTTCTTGTATTCCACAAGAGGATCTTTCTGCCCGTAGCCCCGCAAGCCGATCCCTTCTTTCAGGTGGTCCATCGAAAGCAGATGGTCTTTCCACTGATCATCGACCACTTGCAGGATGATCATGCGTTCGGTCTGGCGCATGATATCCGGTGAGATCAGGTCTTCCTTTTCCTCATACCGATGGACCAACTGATCGTAAACGGTCTGTTCAATCTCTTCACGGGTCTGTCCGCTAAAGTCAGTACCATCCAGCTTATGTCCGAACTGGTTTTGAACGTCGGTGAAAAGCCCGGAGAAATCGTACTTGTCGGGGTGCATGCCTTCGGGAGCGCGCGTATCGATGAACTGGCCCACCAAGCCGCGCGTCATCTCCAGCACATGCTCCTTCTGATCCATGCCCTCCAGTGAATCGCGGCGCATCTTGTAAACGGCGGTGCGCTGCTTGTTCATTACGTCGTCATACTCCAGCAGGTGCTTGCGGGCCTCGAAGTTTTGTACTTCAACCGCCTGCTGGGCCGACGCAATTCGCTTCGTGATCAGGTTGCTTTCAATCGGCACGTCTTCCTCCATGCCAAGGCGAAGCATCAGATTCTGCATACGCTCGCCCCCGAAGATACGGAGCAGATCGTCTTGCAGCGAAAGATAGAAACGCGAGCTACCGGGGTCGCCCTGCCGGCCCGCGCGGCCGCGGAGCTGGTTATCGATGCGGCGGGAATCGTGCCGTTCGGTGCCGACAATGTGAAGGCCGCCTAAAGCGACTACTTCGTCGTGTTCCCTCTCGGTTTGGGTCTTGTACCTGGAGAGCGTCTCTTCCCATTCCGCGTGTCCGAGGTCCGTGGTCATCAAGAGGTCCGCATCCTTACCGGCCTTTCGGAGCGATTCACGCGCCATATTTTCGGCATTGCCGCCCAGCAGAATATCGGTGCCGCGGCCTGCCATATTCGTTGAAACGGTGACGGCGCCTTTGCGGCCGGCTTGAGCGATGATGGAAGCTTCGCGCTCGTGATTCTTGGCGTTCAACACTTCGTGCTTGATGCCAAGCTTTTTTAGTGTGCCGGAAAGGCGTTCGGATTTTTCGACCGAAATGGTGCCAACCAGAACAGGCTGGCCGCGGTCAGCAAACTCTTTAATTTCCTTGGCGGCATTGCGGAACTTTTCGTCTTCCGTGCGGTAGACCAGATCCTGATTTTCTTTGCGCAGCATCTTGCGGTTGGTCGGAATCTCAACCACATCGAGCTTGTAGGTCTTCATGAATTCTGAAGCCTCGGTCAAGGCAGTACCTGTCATGCCTGCAAGCTTCTTATACATGCGGAAATAGTTCTGGAAGGTGATGGTCGCCAGGGTCTGATTTTCGCGCTCGATCTTGACCTTTTCTTTCGCTTCGACAGCCTGATGCAGGCCATCGCTCCAACGGCGGCCGGGCATCAGGCGGCCCGTGAACTCATCGACAATGATGACTTCGCCGTCTTTGACTACATAATCTTTGTCGTTGTGAAACAGCACATGCGCTTTAAGGGATTGCTGCACATTGTGGTTCCATTCGATGTATTCGGGTTCGTACAGGTTGGGAATGCCAAGAAGTTTTTCCACCTTGAGCACGCCTTCTTCGGTAAGAGCGACGGAGCGGTGTTTTTCATCCACCGTGAAATCGCCCGTGGTGTACTTTTCGCCTGGCTCCTTGCCTTCGATCACTTCGCCGCGGATCAGGCTCGGGATAATGCTATTGACTTTGTAGTACTTGTCGGTCGATTGCTCTGATGGGCCAGAGATGATCAGTGGCGTTCGGGATTCATCGATCAGAATGGAATCCACTTCATCGACGATGGCGAAATTATGCCCGCGCTGCACGCAGTTGGCGAGTTGGAACTTCATGTTATCGCGCAGAAAATCGAAACCGAATTCGTTATTGGTGCCGTAGGTGATCTCGGCACCATAGGAATCGCGGCGTTCCTGATCGCTCAGGTCATGCACGATGATGCCCGTGGTGAGGCCAAGAAACCGATAGAGGCGGCCCATCCATTCGGCATCGCGCTTGGCGAGGTAATCGTTAACAGTCACTACATGGACGCCGTGGCCACTGAGCGCGTTCAGGTAAGTTGGCAGTGTGGCCACCAGCGTCTTACCTTCACCGGTTTTCATTTCGGCGATCTTGCCTTTGTGCAGCACCATGCCGCCAATCAATTGGACATCGAAGTGGCGCATATTCAAAACGCGGCGCCCGGCTTCGCGGCAGACCGCAAATGCCTCAAGTTCGATATCGTCCAAGTTGGCGCCCTGGGCTAGTTTTTCTTTGAAACCGATGGTGCGGGCAGCCAGATCGATGTCGGAAATTTCACGGAGGGCGGGTTCAAACGCATTGATGGCGGCAACGGCAGGCTGGAGCGCTTTGATTTCACGCTCGGTTTTGGTACCGAAGATTTTGGCGAGGATTGGGTCAATCATGACGGATGCTTCTTTATTTTAGACCCTTGACTATCTGGCCAAGGTGGTCAACCGCAAAGAAAACTGACTACTGCTCTGCGATCTGGTCTTAACCCGCCAATTGCGATTGCCGTTTTCTAAGCAGGTTGCGCCCCCGCCCGTAAGGAAGTTCGAAAGGCCTCCACGGCCCTTACTGAGGGATTGGCCGGCCCATCTGCTTGTAAATGCCCTCAATCGTCGCGATATTTTCCTGCGCCTTTTTGTTTTTCGGATCGTACTTCAGCGTCTCGCGATAGGCGCGCAAAGCGGTGGAGTACCGGACCCGCGGAGGCGCTGAATCGTCATACATGAAAGCATCGGCTTTGGCCAGGTTTGCTTCGGCCAGCGCCGCCTTTATCTCCGGTTTCGGCTTCGTTTTATAACTTCCTTCGAGTTCGGAGATGGCCTCGTCGTACTTCTTGGCGGCGATCTTCTTGTGCGCGGATTCCACCATGGGATCCGCGGCGAGAAGCGCGAGCGCAATTACGGGAAAGAGCAAAAAGCTTCGGGTTTGCATTTGTTTGGATTATACACAAAGGGCTTCTACACGATAGACTAAGGAATACACGGTTGCTTATGAAAAAAACCTATTCACAGATGACACCCGCCGAGCGGTTAACGGACCGGATCTCCAAGAACCGTGAGATCGACGAACGAGTAAAGAATGCGCCACCCGTTGTTAAGAAATCGGCGAAGGGCGCCAAGCAGGTGGGCGGTAGCGATGTGCTGGATGAGTTTCAGCGAATCAAGCGGAAAGACGGCATCGATGCGGCATCTGAATTTTTAGAACAGCGGCATCCTACGGAAAAGTCATAGCCGGATTCCAAAAGGCAATCGCGGCATAGACCCGATAGGGCCTTCAGCGATCCGGATCTTTTAGCAACGCGCGTTCCGCCAGTATGTCTCCAGGAACGGCGATTCTTTTTAGAATCAAATCGCTTGCCGGAAACGTCGCGCTATCTCGCCCTACAAGCGCGCCGATGCATTCTGCGGTGCAGGGACCAATGCCTGGAATATCAAGCAGCTGTTTGCGAGAATATTCGAAATTGCCGGGTTGAGCAGCGTCCGCCAAGGCGCTCATAATCTGGACGCTGCTTGACAATATCCTTAATCCTTCAGGTTCCATCGTCGCTATGCGGTACAGCGTGTTTTCCGTCAGGACGGTAATATGCCCTACTAAGGTACGAGCGGCAGCTATGCTGATTTACTTGTCCAAGACGTCACGCACGGTACGTTCAAACGGACACCAGGCTCCCGGAAGGAACGCGGGAGAAAGCCAGAGGTAATTTGCAATGGCCCAATAATCCGCAACACCGTCGAACATTGCGGCGAGGCGCGTTCACTTGAAATTCGCGGCGAGTTTTTCAACCTGTTCAACCATTTCAATCCCGATCCGCAGACACTGGACCGCAATATTCGATCGAAGACTTTTGGATCTGTTGGCGGCGGTGTTTCAAGGTGTGACGACGCGCGTGATTCAGGTGGGTGTGAAACTACACTTTTAAGTCATCGGTCTAATCCAGGTGGAACACTTCTTCGAGTGAACCCATCTGGGCGTCCGGTGCGCGGCTTGCCGCGTCAATGAAGAATGACTGCATTTCCGCTTGCCACAGGGCGTTCACTTCGCGCGCTGCCATTCCGGCACGCGCGGCGTCAAAATCCGGGGTTTCAAGGTAGCCGATCAGCAACCCGTCATCGCGAAGGAACAAGCTGTAGTTGTGCCACCCTGTTTCGCGCAAGGCCTGCAGCATCTCTGCCCATACCTGTCTGTGGCGGAGTTTATATTCCTCCAGCCTTTCCGGCTTCACCTGCAGTAAGAAACAGACTCGCTTCATTGTGTGCCCAGATAGTTTCCGTACCCAACGATCAGTGTAGAGCCCACCAGCACGCAAAGGCTGAGGCCGACAAGCGATTTGGTGAGGCGTCCCGTGCCTTTCCACTCGTGAAGAGCAATACCCCAAAGAGTGCTAAAGATGATGATGCTGGCCATGTGCAAGGTCCAACTGGAGAATTTGTAAGCGCCCATTTGCGTTTCACCCATGGTGTAAAAAAAGAACTGGAAATACCAGGTGGTTCCCGCGACAGCGCAGAGCAGATAGTTGCGGGCCATGGGCGCGCCCGTTGAGGTGAAATACTGGTGCCCCGTGCGGTTACGGATGTTCAGAATGAGGCACCAGATGAAATTGGTGGTAAAGCCTCCGGCAAGCACGACCACCAGAACAGGCAGGCCTTGCCAGAGAGTGGGCGTGCCTTGTTTGAGCGTAATCGCTTTGATGGGGTCACCTGCCGCCAATCCGTAAGCGAAGCAAGCACTCATGACGCCGGAGAAGACGGCCACAAGGAGTCCGCGTTTCAGATTGAACTCTTGAATAGCCGCTTGCTTCTGCTCCGTGGTAAGTTCGTGCTCTTTTGAAATTCCCGCTGCGCCCGCCAAGCCGATTCCAAGGAGACAAACGGCGACGCCCAACAAAATGATCAAGCCCGATTGCGTGCCGAGAACTTTGGTTGCGAACTCGCCATTAAACAGGGGCGGCATCAGTGTGCCAAAGGCCGCGCAGAACCCGAGAACTACCGCCATGCCAAGCGACATGCCGAGATACCGCATGGTAAGACCGAAGGTAAGGCCGCCTAGGCCCCAGAGCACGCCGAAGCAAAAGCACCAGATCAGGCTGCTAGCCGGTGCCTGGCTTAGCGTTCTTAGCAGGTCATTGGTCATGAAGCCGGCAAGGACCCAGGGCACAATCAACCAACTGAAGACGCCGCCAGCCAGCCAGTATGTCTCCCACGCCCAACCTTTGACGCCGCGGTAAGGAACGTAAAAACTGCCGGATGCCAAGCCGCCGAGCCAGTGAAAAAAGACGCCGAGGAGTGGATTCATTCGTTCAATGAAATACTATTCGATTCCGCACATGAAAATCATAGACACGCACATTCACTTGTTTGACACCACGCGTCCGCAGGGCGTTCCGTATCCGAGCCGTGACAACGCGGTCTTGTGGAAGCCGGCTTTGCCCGCCCGATATCGTGAGCTGGCTTCGCCTCTAGGCATCACAGGTGCCGTCGCGGTGGAGGCGAGCCCATGGCTGGAGGACAACCTGTGGCTATTAGAGGCGTGCGCCACGGATAAGTTCATGTTGGGTGCGATCGGAAACCTGGAGCCGGAGAAGCCGGAGTTCCGTGAATATTTGGACCGGTTTCTAAAAAACCCCATATTTCGCGGGATTCGTTACGGGAATCTGTGGGGGCGAAGTCTTCGGCAAGCGGTGGAGACGCATGCCTTTGTGGATGGCGTCAAATATTTGGCGCAATCTGGATTAAGTTTAGACACAGCGAATCCAGATCACGAGTTGCTGGAAGCAGTGGTGCGCCTTTCAGATAAAGTGCCGGAACTTCGCATTGTGATCGATCACCTGCCGAATGCGATGGCGCAATTGAAAGATCATTCGATGCTCCGCGAGATTGGGAAGCGGCCGCGAATCTTCCTGAAAGTTTCCGAGGTAATTCAGAAGCAAGGTGCCGATTTAAAAAACTACAAGCGTATGCTGGACCATATGTGGGAGTTGTTTGGAGAAGACAGGCTGATGTTCGGAAGCGATTGGCCGAACTGGGATACACATGCGCCTCTGGCGGAGATTGTGGGTTTGGCAAAGGCCTACGTATTGCCAAAGGGTGACACCGTGGCAGACAAGTTTTTCTGGAAGAACTCGGTTGCGGCTTACCGATGGGTCCAGCGTTAGTGCGGGGTTTGAAGCGGGGCTGAGACTTCCGTGCCCAGACCCGCGTAACTCTCTTTCACTTTCACGACTTTGCTATTTTCGAAAGTAACAAAGAGAATGCGGCCAGGCGGTTGTCCGAAGATCCAGTCTTCAAGTTCAGCTCCGTCCTTGGTTTCGCGGACTTTGCGTTCGGGGCGGCCAAGAGCGAGCACAACCTGATCCCTGTCCATGCCCTTTTCCGCTCGCTTCTCTTTAATTGCTTTTTGCACCTCTGGTGAGAGGCTGGCGGAATAGAGTTCGGTGGCGGAACGCTTCTCGAAATCGAGCAGCGGTGACAGGATCGCTTTCACGTCCTGTGCTTTCATGGCCGTCAGAGGGTGGTGAAATTCAATCAGCAGGTTGGTACCGGCGGCCGCGTTTGTGTCGCCACCGGACCGCGAAACAGGACTGGTATTGCCGCCTCCCATTCCGATTTGTACGTGATCGGTCCACTTGCCACCGCGTTTTAGTCCGCCGTTGATTTCAATCAGGATGGAATCCTTTTCAAGCGTGACTCGTGTGACCTGGACCAGATCGCCGACTCGCGCGGCTGGTCCCATGGCCTGTCCGATCTCGGCCCACTGCTGCTTGCTGTAACTGCCGTCCGCCTGGATGGGAAGAGGTTTTTTGGAACGCGGAAGGAACTCTTTTACGGTTGCGTATTCGGAGGAGAGCCCGCGGATAAGTTCGACCCGGTCCTCGGGAGTAAGCTGTCCGCTGGCGGCTCTGGCAGGGAATCCGGAAGTAATGACGAAGAGACAAGCGAAAGCAATGGCGCCTGCTGCTTTGTAACGGGAATTTTCAAAATGTAGAAAAGCAGCACAAAAAGAACTGCCGTGGTGAGTAGGCTGGCTTCGGGGCCATATTTGCCGCCGCTGATGAGTTGCGATGCTGTCCATACGAGTGTGACGCCTGTTGGCTCTATTGTAATCCCGCTTAAATCCGCGCCGACCAGAGGGAGCACGACATTCCAACCAAAGTGGAGACCGGCGGGCAGCCACAGGTCGTGGCTGCGAAGAAAGGCCAGCCCGAATAGAATACCGAAAGCAGCAGTGTTGATCAGGCTAAGGGTGGTGTGGTTAGGATTGTCATTGTGAAGAAAACCGAAGAGAAAGCCGACGGGGAGGATAGCCGCCCATGAGCCGATATCCCGAAACAGAGTTTGAAAGGCAAACCCGTGGAACAGTATTTCTTCGGCGAGTGCGCCAGCCAGAATAAGAAATGGAAAGAAGAGGGCTGTTCGCCAGTTCGCGCCGGAACCGGTGCTAGGTTCGAAATGGGCCCAGTGCATCACTAAAGAAGAACCGACAACCAATAGCGCTGAGCCAGCCCCGCCCGCTAGACCTAAGACCGCGTTGCGTAAGGATGGCTTGCTAAGATGCAGGCCAACCGCAGACAGCGGCAGATCGGCGAAAATGCGCATGGTGAGGGCGGTTGCCCCAGCCGTGGCGACCAATTGTCCCAATGTGAGCCCAGCGAAATATCCGAAAGCCCAGTGGAACAGGCCGATGCAGACGTAAGCCAGAATGATATAAAGCAGCAGAAAGACGCCGGTTTGGATGGCGGCTCGCGTCGGGCTACGTCGCATAACTCACGTGTACAACTCAGGTTAGCTTGACGCCACGCGGGGCAACGGCGGCGTCTAACACCAGCGCGCCTTCGTTGGCGATTGCGGCGGACACTTTCTCTTTGGTATCTGGCGCAACAAGAAAGAAGAGGCAGCCTCCGCCGCCGGCTCCGCAAACTTTCGCGGCCTCTGCTCCCGAACGACGGGCGACACTAATCAGTCGGTCAATAAGAGGAGTGGAGATACCGGGTGCGTTCTTGCGGCGAAAGCTCCACTCTTCACGAAGCAGACGGGCCGCGTCATCCCAATTAGAGGCTTCGAGAGCGTCACGCATGCCGTTCGCAATTTCCGCTATGCGATCGAAGTTGCGATGGACACTGAGATCGCCGTTGATGTGGCTCTTCATCACCTCCCAGTTGTTTATGCCAGAGTTGCGGGGGACGCCGGTGTATGCCAGAACGAAGCGGCTATTGAGCTCTTGGAGCGGGACCGGGATCGCTTTGCGCGCAATGCCGGAGCAGGAGAGTTCGATCGCGGAAACGCCGCCATACATGGCCGGGTAGTAATCCTGTGAACCGGTAGGAACGCGGATGATTTGAGCTTCGATGTTTTGAGAGATTTCTCGAATCTTTTCGATATTGTGGCGGGCACTCGTAAGCCGGTTAAGCGCGCTGGAAATAGCGATGATAAGCGCCGAGGAACCGGAAATTCCGGCACCTGTGGGTGATTCGGAATTCGTTGAGAGCTCCAGGCCTGTCGTAGGGGCGAAGTGGCGGACCACCCATGCCAGGAGCGGTAGCTTGTAGTTCTTGGCAGCGCGAAGATGATCGAGGGATTCGAACTGTTCTTCGCGCTTCAAATCGGCGGAGCGCAGGAGGATTCGGCTATCGCTGCGCGTTTCGATCACCGCTGTAGTGTAGAGATTGACCGCGAAGTTGACCGTGACGACGGAGTGATGGAAAAGGTACAGAGGCCATATATCGAGCGTGCCCCCGGCCATGTCGACGCGGCACGGCGCCTTTGCGGTAATGCGCATGAATAGGTGAACATAGCATAGCTAAGCCATGGCGATTCGGAGAATAAGACAGTTGGGTGATCCGGTATTGCGCGCGCGATCGGCTGAGTTGGCGGTTGCCACGGAAACGCTGGACGATTTGCGGGACACGCTACACGAATTTCAGCGTACCCGCGGCTTTGGGCGCGGCATTAGCGCTGTGCAGATTGGCGTCTTAGAACGCGTGATTTACATCGAGTTCGAAGGACGGGAGTATCGGATGCTAAATCCAGTAATTGTTCAAGCAAGCGAGGAACGATTCCAGTTGTGGGATGACTGTTTCTCATTTCCTGAGCTGCTGGTCTGGTTGGAGCGGGCTTGCCGCGTATCGGTACATTACCAGGATGAGAGAGGGAACGAGAGAACAGTCGACGCGGATGGTGCCCTGGCAGAGCTACTCCAGCATGAGATGGATCACCTGGATGGAGTGCTGGCTGTGGATCGGGCGATTGGGACGAATGGATTGATGATCCGGTCCGAGTGGGAACGCTCAGACCGGACGGGCTCAAGTGATTAAAATATGATCTTGACTGCCAACTGAAGAATTCTCGGATCGAAGGTGCTGGTCGGTCTTAGGAAGTCCGTTCGAGGTGTAAAGACTCGAGTGGCGCTACTGAAGGCATACTTCGTGGTTTGCAGGCCGTTGAAATTGGCGCGATTTGTCAGATTGAAGGCTTCGCCAATCAGCCTTAGTTTGACACGCTCGTGATAAAGCGGCACATCGCGGGAAATGCGAAGGTCGACTGTTTCAAAGGCGGGTCCTTCGATGGCATTGCGGCCCAGACCGGGGACGCGATCGCTCGACGTGTTTTGATCATTGTTCGGATCACCGGAAACGAATGCGTTAAATCGTCTTCCGGATTGGATCTGTGCAATAGTGGAAACCTGCCAGCCGCCAAGCAGGTATTTCGCTAAAAGATTTGAGGAGCCATCCCAGTAATTCAAATCCCAAACAGCAGAAAAGACGAACCGGTGTCGAATGTCTGCCGCCCCAGGACCACGGTCGTTATTGGGTTGCAGTGTGTCCTGGGCTTCTTTACCATCATCGCCCCCGCCCACGGTGACCGCCGTTGCGTCCGGAACGGTGTCAATCACCTTAGAGAAGGTGTAAGACGTGAGGAATTGGTAGTGGTGGGCGTAGCGCTTCACCAGTTGGATGAACCCACCGTGATAAATGGAATCGGCGCCGCTATCGAAAACACTGATGCGTCCAAAAGCGGAGTTTGGGCGAATCGGTGTTCCATTATTACCGGGATGGCGATAGAAGGTGACGGGCATGGCATCCGCGAATGTTCCCGCCGTTGCCACTTCCGGTAACAAGTTGGTATCGCGTGTACGGGAAAGGTGTTCACCGCGCACCCCCAAGTAGCCGAGTACGACAGACATGTCCCTGGTAGCGGCCAGTTCAAGATTTAAGCTGGCTTGGTGGGTCAAGGGTGAAACAAAGTTCGGCTGCATGACAAACAGGTTTGGGGAAAGGCCAACCGTCGGCACGGATGCGAGAATGTTCGGGTAAGTGGGGAAAAATGGGCTGCTTGGCGTAAGTGTGTAATTACGGACCTGAATGCCATTTTGCGAAAATGCGGTGCCGATCAGAATGGAAGGCGTTCGACCATAGAAGATCCCGTAGCCGCCGCGCAAGACGACTCGCTCACCGGAAAAAGGCTTATAGGCAAATCCAAACCGTGGGGCAACGTTGTTGTAATCGACCGGCACGACGTTGGTTCGGATACCGGTTGAGTGCAGGCCCTCATCCGGATTATCCACAGTTGGCTGCGCGTACTTAAAGATGTCGTAGCGTATGCCGTAGTTAAGTGTGAGGCGATCCGTAACGCGCCACGAATCCTGCGCAAAGAGAGCGGTTTCCAGCACATTCGGTTGAGTGAGCGGTCCGGAAGTTCCCGCACCGGCAAAGCCCTGGATGAACTGCGTGGGCTGCCCTGCGGCGAATGCAGCGTAACTGGGAAAAAGATAGCTGCCACTAAAATAGCCCGGGAAGAAATTCGAGATTGCCGCCCGATTAAAATCCGCACCGATCTTGACGGTGTGCCGGCCCGAAATAACAGAGAGTGTGAAGATCCCCTGATTGGTCTTGGCGTTGGTAAAGCGCGGGCTGAAATTGTTGCGACCGAAAGTTACACCGTTCGTTATGGTAACTTCCGGCGCGGCGGAATTGGCCTGACCGGGTTCGTTATCCCGGATAAACGTGTAGCGGGCGTCAAAGATTACGTTGGAGTTAATCGCATTCGAGTAACTCATCGCGATATTGTCTGTGGATACCTGCGAATCGCCCGTGTGCGACTGGGAACTGGTGGTGCCAATTGCGTTCAAGGTGGTGTTTTCATAGTTGGTGCCCGTGAAGCGATTGATATTGTAACGAATATAGAACCGCTGGCGGTCAGAGATATTCCAATCCAACTTGACAAGACCGACATCATTGACCGCGCCAGTAGTGTAAGGCGTCAAATACTGGCCGAGCTGCGGGAGCAAGTTTGCGGGAACGGGAATGTTCGGGAGTACCACCTGCGGCGCGGTATTGCGCTGACCGTCATAATTCACAAAGAAGAACACTTTATTCTTGCGAACGGGACCGCCAAGTGAGCCGCCGAACTGGTTGAAGTGATAGGGTTGCTTGGGAATAGAAGAGTTCAAAACGCCTAAATCTGTATTCCCTCTGTTGTTCGTGAAAGTATTGGCGTTCAGCGCCTTATCGCGATAGAACTCAAATACAGTTCCATGCACCGCGTTCGTTCCCGATTTTGTAACAACATTGATCACGCCACCGCCAGCTCGCCCGATTTCCGCAGGGTAGTCATTCGTATTGACCTGAAATTCCTGAACAGCATCTTGTGAAAAGGAATAGGGACGAAAGCCCGTTCGTCCAACGGCTTGGCCGAAGAACAAGCTATTGGAATCGGCACCGTCGACTAGCAGAGAATTCGCAGGGCCCCGCTGGCCACCGAAAGACAGATCACCGCCGCGAGTTGGGTCACTGACAACACCTGGTGACAGCCGTGTGAAATCAATAAAGTTCCGGCCGTTGACGGGTAAGTCTGCGACCGCGCGTTCGTTGACTGTTGTCGCCGTTTGGGAGCGCCCGGTTTCAATCAGCGGCAAATCGGCAGCAATAGAGACAACCTCGGTGCTACTGCCTACCTGCAAAGCGATATCGAGTGTGATGACCGCGCCAACATCGAGCCGGATACCTTGCTGGCTGGTGGGACGAAAACCAGGATGCGCGGTATCGAGCACGTACCCGAAGCCTACAGGCACGCGGATGAAATTGTACAAACCGGAATCATTCGAGCGCGCAATGCGAGAAAAGCCCGTCTGGCTATTGCTGAGCTTGATAGTGGCACCGGAAACCACCGCGCCGGAGGGGTCTGTCACGGTGCCGTTGAGAGTGGATCCACCGAGTTCGGACTGCGCGAACAGCGCGACGGGACAAAGCAATAAGGTGAGCGAGAGAGCAAGAGTTTTCATGTGAGGCGCGAGAGTTCATCTGAGTTTATCGAATTTTGATGACATGTCAGTGAAATCGGCCGATGGAATTTTGCAGTGCGTTCCCGTAGACTGGTCGTTCAGCCGCCATGAGCCTAACTCCCAATGGGTGCCGCTACAGAACCGGTCCGAATGCTTAACGCGATCTGGTATGCGGTTGCCGCGCTTGGCGAAATCGGCGGATGCTTTGCATTCTGGGCGTGGCTGCGTCTTGGTAAGAGCCCGATCTGGAGCGTACCTGGTACTTTTTGTCTGATCTTTTTTGCGTTGAGTTTGACTCGGATCGAATCGGCATATGCGGGCCGCGCGTATGCAGCTTACGGTGGTGTTTACATTGCATCATCACTGCTATGGCTGTGGGGCGTTGAGAATGCCCGTCCTGATGTTTGGGACTTGTTAGGCGGCGGCGTGTGCCTATTAGGTACCGCTATCATTTTGTGGGCGCCAAGAAGCGCGTAAATCTTGGCGTTGCATCCTAATCGACTTACACCTTTTCGGGCACAGTGTACGGCTTTCGGTAGTCGCGCGTCTGCATGGCTAGTGCCTCCGTGTCGTTCAAAGCATCACCCGTGGCCGGGTCCAGCTTCACCATGCGCCCCAATCGATACGCATTATTCGCCAAGTGGCAAAAAGCCGCCGAGCGGGCACCGATTTCAATCTCAGCATGAAGCGATTTGTAATCCCGGGACCGAACGGCATCCAGGAAATTTTTCATATGTGGCCCGGTCTGTTCACCCGACCCGCCTTCCGCCTGAGCTTTCTCGTATTTTTCCTGACCGCCCGCACCGGCACCCCGGGCGGCTTCACCGCTGATTTCCGCACCCGAGCTTTTGTACAGTTGAAAACCGTCGTGATCCACCACGATGAAACCCTTGCTGCCGAAGAAAATATTGCCCACGTAGTTCGGTTTCAGGGGTGAGAGCGCTTCGGTGGGTGTCGGTAAATTTCGAACTTCGAAAGTCATTTCCATGTTTCCGAAGTTAAACGTCGTCTGCAGCGTGTTCGGCGTTTCCTGGTCATCTTTCCAGATGAATTTACCACCTGTTGACATGACCGAAACAGGATAAGCAGATCCGCCCAGTCCCATCAGTCCGATATCCATCTCGTGCACACCCTGGTTTCCGATGTCCCCATTACCGGTATCGAACATCCAGTGCCAGTTATACGCGAAACGGTTTTTGCTATATGGCTTCATCTGCGCGGGTCCCAGAAACTTGTCCCAATCAACGCCCGCCGGCACCGGTTCATCAGGCGCGTGCCCAATTGAAAAGCGCCTTCGATAACAGAGCCCGCGCACCATGTAAACGTCACCAATGGCGCCTTCGCGCACCAGCCTGGCCGCATTCACCTTGTGCGGAATTGTGCGGCTTTGCGAGCCGACCTGGACCATCCGCTTGTACTTGCGCGCGGCCGCCACCATCTGGCGACCTTCAAAAATATTATGGCTCGCCGGCTTCTCCACATATACGTCCTTGCCCGCCTGGCAGGCCCAGATGGTGGAAAGCGCATGCCAGTGGTTCGGCAAGGGCAGCGAAACGGCTTCAATTTCTTTAGAATCGAAGAGTTCGCGCATGTCGGAAAACTCTTTGGGTGCGGCGCCGCTGGCTTTTAGAATTTTAGCCCCGGCTCGTTCTCTGGCCGCCTGATTCACATCGCAAACCGCGGCGATCCGGCAATCTCCGGTCAGCGAGCCGTAGAAATTCATATGATCGTTACCGCGGCCCCCCAGGCCGACGATGCCTACGTTGACGCGATCGTTTGCGCCAAGGATCGGGAACGCGGAGGTGGCAATAGCGGCAGAGGCAAAGCGAGTAAAATTGCGGCGTGTCAGAGGCATGTGCGAAGGCTTGCTTGGCATTAGTCTATCAATTCACGCCGCAAACTCTGTCTTTAGTTCGAGTGAACCGGAGCCGGTGCTTCGGAAGAAGGCGTCGGCTTGCCGTCGATTGTGTCGGGTTCCATGAGTTCTACCCGTGAACCATCCAGATCGAAAATATTGACCTGGCGTTTCCGATTCTTGCCAACCTGCACGATTAGCTTCTTGCCGCAATCTTTGAATTCCGGCCTCGCTTTCAGAATGTCGGTGAGAAAAATCCATCGCCAGCTGAACGTTTCCCTCCAGCACGCCCACGTTGGCAATGGGATCGGAGATGCGGGTGGCGGGCATAAACTTGCCTCTGTCGCAAGTGGTCCAGCTATCGGGCTGGTATTCAATCAGTTCCAGAATATTACCGTCCGG